>Ga0206888_1065_pt1 | contig 30690 bp, 30 predicted proteins | sample Alteio_BWOrgHeat_90_FD_153258 | JGI IMG/M metagenome (GOLD analysis project Ga0206888, IMG submission 153258) | Enriched cells from forest soil in Barre Woods Harvard Forest LTER site, Petersham, Massachusetts, United States - Alteio_BWOrgHeat_Nextera4 ... | reverse complement strand
AATAAAATTATAAATTTTTAAAATACTCCACCGTCTCACCCAACGTCTGCGCGCTTAAGATCTTCATATCCATCGTAGTTTCTTTGGGTGCATTATGATGAGAACTTCTTTTAATAGCATATCTTTCTGAAAAAAGTAGAGTTTATAATTTTTATAATTATTCTAGTATAAATAGAATTTTTAAAATAATTATAAACTAATAAGGATAAAAGTTTATAAATATGTTATAATTTCTAGTATGACTAGAGAAAACAAAAGAAAGTTAAACCACTTTATGATTTCCGCCCCCTCTGGGGTGGTTCTAACAAGCTCTTGGCTTAAAGAGCATGGCATTTCTTCAAAGCTTACCTGGTGGTATGTACGCACAGGGTTACTAGAACGAGTCGGTTCAAAGGCCTATAAAAAAACAGGTGACAAGATATCGTGGGAGGGTGTTTTAGTGACATTACAAGGCCAGCTTTGTTTATCTATACATGTTGGTGGAAAAACTGCCTTAGAATTAATAGGCCGAGCACATTTTATCCCAACACATGGAATGCATCAGATTATCTTATTTACAACTCATGCTACCAAAATCCCCTCTTGGGTTTTGAACACATGGGATGGAGCACAATTTCAAAATATAAAAACCAGTTCCTTATTCAAAGCTGCAGATAAAGAGTTAGGGATCGTAGAAAAATCCATAAACGGTTTTACTATTAAAATCTCTGCGCCTGAACGCGCAATTATGGAAGTTTTATTTTTATGTGATGATAAAGTCGCATTAAATGAGGCCTTTCTGCTCATGCAAAATCTTGGTCAATTACGTCCCTCTATCGTACAACAGTTATTAGAACAGTGTCATTCAATTAAAGTAAAACGTCTTTTTTTATTTTTGGCAGAACTTTCACGACACCCGTGGTTAATAAAATTAGACTTAAAGAAAATAAATTTAGGCCATGGGAAACGTGTTATAAATGGTGGCGGCAATTATGATGCAAAATATATGCTCTCGCTACCTGAAATAAAAGAGGAATAAAATTGTCATTTAATCCAATTTATCAGAATCAGGTAAATTTATTACTTGATGTCTTACCGATAATAAATGAATTTGAGTGTTTTGCTTTAAAAGGGGGAACAGCAATCAATTTATTTTTAAGTAATATGCCGAGATTGAGTGTAGATATTGATTTAACATATCTTCCCATTGAACCCAGGAATATATTCTTAAAAAATATTACATCGCAAATGCAGCTCATGAAGCAAAACCTTGAAGATAATAATTTTCAAGTACAAGCACTATTTACTAAAGATAAGCAATTATCAAAATTAATTGTATATCGTGATGATGCAAATATTAAAATTGAACCCAACTTCGTGATCAGGGGTTCTGTCTTTGAATGCGAAATTCATGAGTTATGTCAGCAAGCTCAAGATCAATTCTTAAAATATGTTAGCGTAAAAATACTTTCTATAGCGGATATTTATGGCGGAAAAATATGTGCTGCATTAGATCGTCAGCATCCACGTGACTTGTTTGATATTAAGTATTTATTTGATAATCAAGGTTTATCAGATGATATACGAAAAGCTTTCATTGTATACCTCTGTAGTAGCAACAGACCTATTCATGAATTGCTGAATCCAAATCCGAAAATATTCGATTTTCAGGATGATTTTAACAAACAATTTTCAGGAATGACAAAAGTGCAAATAACAGCTGAAGAGCTTACTCAAACAAGGATTAAATTAATCAACGTCATTTTAAATGATTTGTCTAATGACGAAAAAAACTTTTTAATATCATTAAAGAGTGGTGATCCTAATTGGTCATTGATGCCGTCAGGTATAGAAAAACTCCCATCCTTACAGTGGAAAATCTTAAACATTAAGAAAATGAGCAAAATAAAACGAAACGAGATGTTTCAAAAGCTGCGATTACTTTTGAATAATTAGACAATAAAGACTGCAGGCCGTTTAAACATCAAAAAAATTATAAATTTTTAAAATATTCCACCGCCTCACCCAACGTCTGCACGCTTAAGATCTTCATATCCCCCATCGTTTCTTTGGGTGCATTATGATGCGGCACGATGGCGGTTTTAAATCCGTGTTTTGCCGCTTCTTTTAAACGTTCTTGACCACCTTGCACCGGACGGATTTCGCCTGCTAAACCCACTTCTCCAAAAATAATTGTCTCATGTGGCACGGGACGATTTCTTAAACTTGAAAGTACCGCTAAAATTAATGCGAGATCAGATCCCGTTTCTGTAATGCGAACACCACCGACGGCATTCACAAAAACGTCTTGATCATAAGTCGTGACACCACTATGTCGATGTAACACCGCAAGTAACATGGATAAACGCGGTGCTTCCAAACCTACACAAACGCGTCTCGGATTTGCCATATGACTTTGATCGACGAGTGCTTGGACTTCCACTAATAAAGGACGCGATCCTTCTTTCGTCGCCATAATCACACTGCCAGAAACGGGATTTTCGTATCGAGATAAAAAAATCGCAGAAGGGTTTGATACCTCTCGCAATCCTTTATCCGTCATTGCAAAAATTCCTAATTCGTTGACGGCGCCAAAACGATTTTTAACAGCACGAATCAATCGATATCGACTGTCTTGCTCACCTTCAAAATATAAAACACAATCGACCATGTGTTCTAACACACGAGGACCTGCGAGCGTTCCTTCTTTTGTGACATGCCCTACTAAAAATAATGCGACGTTCGTTTGTTTTGCAAATGCCACTAATTGTGCGGCGCTTTCTCGAACTTGTCCCACAGCACCGGGTGCTGAAGGCAAAAGATCAGTATGCACCGTCTGAATAGAATCGATGACAATAACGCTAGGTTTTTCTTTTAACGCACATTGAATAATACGTTCAATATTCGTATCTGCTAATAACAATAATTTATCTTCGGGCAAACTTAAACGTCGCGCGCGCAACGTGACTTGTTGTAATGATTCTTCACCGGTGACATATAAAACTTTTTGAGATTGACTTAAATGACAAAGTGTTTGCAAGAGTAAAGTGGATTTGCCAATGCCGGGATCGCCACCGATTAAAACGACGGATCCAAAAACTAAGCCTCCACCCAATACACGATCTAATTCTTTTAAGCCCGTATATAAACGCGCTTCATCGTGTAACGCGACATCAGACATGTTAATAATTGCAGGTTCAAGTCCTGTATAACCCTGATGGCGTGAGTGACGAATGACAGGTGTGATTTCTTCAACGATGGTGTTCCATGCACCGCATCCTAAACATTGCCCAGACCATTTCGGATACTGGGCACCACAAGATTGGCAAGCATGGGAAACTTTTGTTTTCCCCATGAAAAATTACTCCTCGGTGAGTAAATGAATTGCGGATGAATCGAGATTGCTATGACCTTTCATAACCAGTTGATCAATGCATTGCATTGCATATTTTGCGGCAGGTATGTAAACCCCTGCATGATGTGCTTCATCTAATGCAAGATGCATGTCTTTTCGATGTAAACTCGCTTTAAATCCGGGTTCATAATTACCGTCTAACATACGTTTGCCGTGAACTTCGAGCACCCGACTGGCAGCAAAACCACCAAGCAATGCCTCGCGCACTTTTGCGGGATCAACGCCAGATTTTTTGGCGAGGCGCAGTGCTTCATCAACGGCGATAATGGTTTCTGCAATGATGATTTGGTTGCATGCTTTGGCGGTTTGGCCGGCGCCATGATCACCAATATGCACGATTTGTTTACCCATTGCGGAAAATATTTTTTTAACTTTTGATAGGACCTCTTCCTTCCCACCCACCATGATGGATAAAGAACCGTTAATCGCACCTTGTTCACCGCCTGAAACCGGCGCATCTAACATATCGATTTGATGTTGCGCTAATTTTTCTGCGAATTTTTTGGTGGCTGAAGCCGAAATCGTGCTCATATCAATGACGATCGAACCGGGAGTCGCGGTATGTACAATCCCATTTTTACCGAATATCACTTCTTCCACATCATGTGTTGTGGGGACCATCGTAATCATGACATCAACCATCGACGCGAGTTCTTTGGGAGAGCTACAAGCGATCGCGCCTGCTTCAACGAATTCTGTTTCTGTCTCGGGACGTCGAGTGTAGAAATAAAGTGGAAATTTTGCGTTTAATAAATTTTTGGCCATGGGTTTGCCCATAATGCCAAGACCAATAAAGCCAATTTTTTTCATCATTTTTATTTTCCAGAAGTTTTTGATAAAAAAAAGCCGGGGTTAACCGGCTTTTTTGAGTTTTAGCTCACGACTTTCCAGCTGCCATCGGGTTGACGACATGCGGTGCCGTAGATTTGTTGATTTTTTCCTGCAACCACTGCGGTGGTACGATATTCACGGCAATAACGATTACCATGCACAGTCACGTTTTTGGTTGGGGTGACAGTATATTGCGCACCAGTTTTGGCATTTTGCCAATAAGCGGGTTGACCAACGGGTTGTGTTTCTAACGCTTGTTGGGTTTTCAATTTATCGGTTTCGTCCATCGATTTACCAATGGATCCACCGATCAATGCGCCTGCGAGGGTGCCTGCGCCAATGGCTAATAATTTTCCAGTTCCACCGCCGAATTGGCTGCCGAGAAGACCGCCAACTACACCGCCGGATACCGTTCCAACATCTTGCTTAGACATATTCGAACATCCAATGATGCTAAAAGATGCCACTAAGCAAATAATTAATGTGAAAATTCTTTTCATATGGTTTTACTCCAGGTTTGGATTACGTAAAATAGCGAGTTATTCTATACTGTAAATATAAATCGCGCCAGCAAAACATGATTAAAATAAGATCACAATACAAGGATCCCATATGAGTTTTCGAAGAACTTATCCTGATGCAAACTTTGGTGAATACACGTTCTCAGCTAATAAGAAAAAAATTGATTTACAATATGTATATAATTTACTCTGTACACCTTCTCGATATTCGACAGGTCTTCCTGCAGAACGATTTCCTTTTATTATTAAAAATTCGGTATGTTTTGGGGTTTTTTATGAAGGAAAACAAGTAGGATTTTCTCGAGTGATTACGGATTATTCTGAATTCGCTTCTTTGTGGGATGTCTTTATCGATGATGAACATCGGGGGAAGGGCGTCGGAAAGGCGCTCATGAAGTACTTATTTAGTCATTATTCATTGCAGGGTATTTTCCGTTGGTTCTTGATGACCGAAGACGCGCATGGGCTGTACCAAAAATACGGATTTAAAACGGAAGCCTATAATCCATATGTCATGATGAAAGTGAATAGTGGATAGTTTCTTACGCATTACGCTGTCATGCCAGCATGCTTTTAGCTGGCATCCAGTGGGCATTTAGCGAAGCCGCCTGGATGGAAGCGGAAAGCATGCTGGCATGACAAAATACCGTTCGCTAATTCGAAAAATACGCCAAATCCGGCTGATCTTTATAAAGGTTCTTATAATCCTCTGGTTTTTGATTGCGAATAATTCGATCTAAACGCGCGGTTTGATTATGAAATAACTTTACAAAAAAAGATTCACGAATAAATTTTTGCTGCGTATCCGCAATGTGTAAGGTAAGAATCGATAAAAATATCAAACCAATGATATATCCTCGCGTGAGCCCAATCGCGCTACTGACTTTGCGATTAATTAAGATTTGATGTAAAGGAAGTGTTTGTACAATGCTAGTTGTCGTGAGGGCTGCTTCTAATATGGTAAATATTCCCACGAAGCAAATAAGCAAGCTAATGGAATACATGGTTTCATATAACAATTCTAAGGTTAACGTACCCGCACCAATCGCCTGCATAAATCGTTGGACCATGGGGGTTTTTATCACCGTATGCACTAACGGTGAACTATTAAAAAAATTGGTTAATGGAATAGTAAATTTAATCGCGAATATTAATGCAATACTCAAACACATCATAGAAATAATTTCTTTCGCAGTGCCTCGCGACATACCTTGAATAGTATTGAGTGCTAAAATGAGAAAAATAAAAAAATCTAAGCCATTCCAATTGTTCATTATATTTAGCCTTGTATGAGAATTTTTTCGGAGAATAGCATCCGAGAAGTTGAAGGGCAATAATGTTTATTTTTGATCAAATATAGTTTTTATGATTTTTTTTTAACTATTTAGAACGTGATAGAATAGTTTTAACAAGATCAAAAAGGAGAGTGGATAATGGCTAATAAAAAAATCTTGATCTTCACGCTCATGGCATTTTTAACAACAGAGCAAGTTGTCTTTGCTGAGATTAGTAATGTAATTACTATAGATCCAGGCTTTTTACAGAAGCTTCAACAATCTACTTCTCGAAATGATACGACTGTTTTTCAAGTAATGGCTACCACAAGCACAGGTAAAAAACCTTTTACCCAATGCTTCGATTACTCCGCCGGTTCTGGCACCCCGCTATACACACACGATCCTGTTGTATCAATGACAGTGATAGGATGTTCAGTAGGAGGGAGTCAATCAAATTGGAAAAGCACAGGCGACCTCACTTCTAGCAGTCCTGGCGTTACCGTTGGGGGCGATCAAAGTTTTAATTTGCAGATTAATGAAAATAATATGGTTAACATGGCACCTCCGCCCACTAAATAAAGAAAACGTTCTGTTTATTCAAGCGTCATCAATCTGAGGACACACTAGCATTCGTCGTGGTTTTTTATTTCTTGATACATTGAAAAAGCGCAAACAATTACAAGCTGACATCCAGTTTATTCAAGCGTCAATAAAAAACATTGCCTATGCAATGACAGAGCATTTTTCAATTTCAATGTTTATCTTCTGTTTAATGCTTTACTTTCGACGATAGATTTCACTGCGAGATTGGGTGCTAAATCTTTTGGATTTAACAATTCTCTACCCAGCGGACAGGTCGCATTATTATGAAGCCAACCAAGAATGGCGGCTTTTTCAAAAGTATGACCATGTCTATCAATGACGGGATCCACAAACTCAGACTGTGTAATAGGGCATTCTAAAACATTTTCGTTGATCACTTTGGCATCGCCTGGTTGAGACGGGTTTAATGTGCCAAAAAGAATGGTGGTCGTATTTTTATCTTTAAATTCTGTAACTTTTTGTCGAAACTCATCCGAATGTATAAAGTTTGGAAGACAAGGACCATCGTTTTGCACGTACAATTTTTGATTAGTTTTCGCGTAAAAAAATGCAACGACATTTCTCACGCCTTCACGAAATCGATCGTATAAATCTAGCATTTTGTTTGATAAATGTAAGACGGGAAAAGCGGCAAGTGATATGATTGCGCCTACCACGCCACCAATTAATCCACCTAGTTTCCAGAAGGTATTAGATAAAAAATTTCCAATAGGGAGAGCAATTTCAATCAGTCTTAGGATACCATACAATAGTAATCCAATACTGACTGCGGTAATACCAACAGAAATATTCCAGCATTTTTGTATATAATTACTTGGAAGTTGAAATGAAAGTAATGCTTTAAAAAAAGAATGTGTGCCCACCATCTCAGCAAATGTATTCAAGTCATCTCTGATAGCTCGATAAGCTTGAGAAAATAGCAATATCGCACGATCCGGAAAATATAATGCAGCTCCAATAATGGCCCCACTAATGGCTCCTACCACTATTCCGATGATATCTCCAATATAACCAAACGCGCCCCGCCAAGGACTCGTTCGCACGTTATCTAAGTAAGGCGTATAACTGTTCCGATAGTCTTCGTTAGTCCACAGGCCACCTAATATCAAGTCAATCACATATCCAGGAATGCCAGTAATATTCCTGAGTAATCTTCTGGTAATAGTGAGACCAACCGTGCCCCCTTTAACCAAGTGAGTGTACATAATTATTAATGCCTCGTTGATAAATTAAAAAATATAATTTCGCTATATCATATTTTTTTTATGGGGGAAAAACAATTTGAAAATAAAATTTTTTGTCCAATATGTCAAAGAATTATCTTACTTCAAGGAGAACCTTGAAAATTGGTAACTTAAATGTTACTATCGATATTAAAGAAAAACATGAGCGTTAAAATATGGTGTTAACGAAAGATTTTAAATCAACAATTATGATGCGCGCTAAAAAAGACAAAAAATTCTGCGAAGCAATGTTGACGGAAGCCATTTCTGAATTATTGACAGGTGATATTGATGCCGGAAAAGCAATTCTTCGTGATTATATTAACGCAACAATAACTTTCGAAGTACTTGCGAAATTTATGGAAAAAAATCCAAAAAGTATTATGAGAATGTTAAGTCCAAATGGTAATCCTACGAGTAAATCATTATTTATGATCTTTCATATCATTCAAAAGTTAAAAAAGGTGCATTTTAAGGTAATGGTGAAATTATGACTGATTCCAAAAAAGTTGATGAGATTGTCCAACCAACGAAAAAGCATCGCGGTTCAACTCTAGATAGTTTTTTAGAAGAAGAGGGAATATTAGAAACAACAGAGGCAACCGCTATCAAGCGAGTTATTGCTTACGAATTTGAGGAAAATCATAATAATCACGAATGTAAATAGGTGAGTAATGCCGCATATTATTGTTATTGCAGGACCTAATGGTGCAGGTAAAACTACAACTGCCCCCATATTATTAAATAAAAGCCTAGAAATAAGTCATTTTGTTAATGCTGATACTATTGCGGCTGGTCTTAGTGCTTTTGCACCTGAAAAAGCTGCGATCCAAGCCGGGAGAGCTATGCTTCAAAGAATGCATTTTTTAGCATCCAATAAGGAAAATTTTGCTTTCGAAACTACTTTAGCGAGTCGTTCTTTTGCGCCATGGATTAAGAATCTTAAGAAAGACGGTTATTTTTTTCATCTTATTTTTCTAGCTTTAGATTGTTCTAATCTTGCTGTTTCGCGTGTAAATGAAAGGGTGAAAATGGGAGGTCATTTTGTCCCAGAAGAAACCATTCGGAGGCGATATAGCGGAGGTCTTAAAAATTTCTTCCATTTATATTTACCTATAGCGGATTCCTGGCAAATGTACGATAATACAAATGTAGGCAATCCGACTTCAATTGCATCTAAAATTAAAGATGTTTTAGAGATTCAAAACCATATTTTTTGGAAAAGATTAAACGAGGTATACAATGAACCCAAAAAAAGATGAAGACAAAATTTTTAAAGTTATGAATGACCCCCAAAAAGTTCTTGAAATTCTTCAACTTGCGATCAATGAGGCTCTGTTGAAGCATAAACAAGCCGGAAATCCTGTATGCGGTTCAAAAAATGGCGAAGTTTTTTGGCTGAATCCTGACGAAATTCCTGTAAAAAAATTATAATGGAATTTATTGATTAATGGCCATTTTTAAAGGTCCATCTATTTTTTTATGAGGACCGTACCCTATAGTAGCGGTAATTCTCGCTTTTAATTCTTTTTTTCCTTTTTCTAAATCTTTATCAGACCATACTAAGAAATTATAATGTCGAACATCAAAATGTAATTCCTTCATATCTTCCTCTTTACATGTAAAAATGATTTCTTTACCAAACCCTTTGGCAAAACCTGCTTCAAAATAAACACCTTTTTTGTTTTTTGTAAGATCAGCAATAACAAATTTACTTTCTCTTATCAGTGTTATGATTTGATCCATCACACCTTCATGATAGTGAGTTTGATCAACTCTTTGGATATTCCAACCCGCATTTCTAACGGCGGGTTCAAGGAGATCATCAAAAATCCCTTTGCAGTCTTCATCAAAACACATAGCGCAGAAGCATAAATCAGAATTAATATTATTTTTTAGAGATTCTAGATATTTAAATCCTTTGAAAGTTAATGCGTAAAAACCACCTTTTTCCTCTGATATTAGTTTTTCTAAATAAAGATAACGCCGTAGAAAATCTACTTCATTTATAGTGTGTGCATAACAAATAGCAATTAACTCAGGAGTACTTGAGAAATTGCGTGTATCAATTTCAATTGGTTCTCCATAATAAGTAGTTTTAAATTCAATATAACGCATTAATCTAATCACATTGTGTTCAAAGGTGGGTTTAGGCATAGTTTCTAATCTATCAATAATAGCTTGCGTGAGTTCGAATGGTTTGTGAGGACTTTGATTTTCTCGAATATGTCCGCTAACAATGTAACGACATGATTCGTTTGTTATTCTTGGTGGATTAATAATTCTTAACTGATATGTTCCACATCTATACCTAGTAAAATTTTCTATTTGTTCGTAGTTGGTGTTAGGCTCTAGGCATACATGACAAACCATAAATTCTCCATTTTATAAAATTAAAATCCATCCAAGTAATGCTAACCAAGATCACCCCCCCATCTTCAACAACTCCCAATATTTTTCAATCAATCCCGCGGCATCGTCGCCAATGTCAGATTGAAATTCTCCTTTTTTTAAAACGGCATACGAGGGATAAAGAATGGGATTATCTTTCAACTTAGAAGGGAGCAATTTACGTCCCTCCGCATTGGCGGTCGCATAGGTGACTTCAAGACTAACGGCCATTGCAATATCGGGGCGTAATAAGAAATTTAAAAAACGATAAGCATTTTTTTTATGTGGCGCATCTTTTAAAATGACAAAATTATCCACCCACATTTCAAAACCGTCTTCTGGGAAAATAAATTGTAATTTAGGATTTTCATGAACGGCTTTAACGATATCACCATTCCAGGCCATGCCAATATTCGCATCTTCGTCAATTAAAATCGACACGGCGGCATCACTATTAAATAGACGCACGTTCGGGAGAAGTTGTTTTAATTTGTGAAAAGCAGACTGTAAATGTGTGGGATCTGTATCATTCACAGAATAGCCGAGCATACGTAAAGCAGGTGAAAATACACCGCGTGCTTCATCGAGCAGCATTAATTGATTAAAAAATTTGGGAGATAAAAAATCCGACCAGCGCTTCACATCTTCTGGTTTATAATAATCGGTATTAATCACAATACCTGTCACACCCCACAAAAATGGAACGCTGTATTTAGAATCCGGATCATAACTTTGATTTAAAAAAAATGGATCCAAATTTTTGTAATTCGGTAACTGCGTTTTATCCAATACCTGAAGCATATTTTGTCGCTGCATTCGTTCGATGTAATAACTAGAGGGCTCAACGACATCATATCCTTTTCGATTCGTGCGAAGCTTGGCGAACATAATTTCATTGCTGTCGAAAGAAGAATAATTGATTTCAATGCCGGTTTCTTTTTCGAATTGCTTGATAATTTTTTCAGGAATTTCTTCTGACCACGTGTAAACATTTAAAATATTTTCGTTGGCAAATCCCGACAAAAACCAAAACGTTAAGAAAAATCCAAAAAAAAATCTCACGGTTTTTTCCTTAAGAAAAATTGGGAAAGAATAATTAGTAATAAAGTTAAAGCAAAGGTGATAGTGCAAAGTGCGTTAATTTCAGGTTTAACACCAAGTCGCACCATTGAATAAATTTTTAAAGGTAAAATATCAAAATCAGGACCTGCCACAAAATAACTAATTAATACATCATCGATGGATAAAGTAAAACTTAATAACCAACCTGATAGTAAAGCAGGCCACAATAACGGTAAAATAACGCGTGTTAAAATCGTGAAATCGCGCGCGCCCAAATCTTTTGCCGCTTCAAAAATATATTCATCAAAAGATACAATTCGACTATAAACCGTTAATACCACAAATGGGATACAAAAAGCCACATGGGCGAGTAGTAAACTCCAAAATCCCATTTGAATTTTGACAAAACTAAATAAAATAAGTAGCGAAATTCCCATTACAATATCAGGTGACAAAATTAAAATAAAAACGAGTCCAAATAAAAATTGTCGTCCTAAAAATTCATAGCGAAATAAACTAATGGCAGTCAACCCACCAATTCCCATAGAAATAGTGGCTGCACTCACACCTAAAATAATCGTATGAAATGTCGACATCCATAATGTCGAATCCGAAAATAATTCTTCATACCATCGTAATGAAAACCCATGCCACAATAGTGAATATTGTGCGTCATTGAAGGAATAAATCATCAACACCAAAATGGGAATATAAAAAAATAAATAAATGGCTGTAAGATACGGCGCATATGTGAGGTATTTGAGTTTCATAGGAATGATCGGTGTTCTCGTCCTTGCGTGCTACGCCAGTAAATCCATAGCATGGCGATAAGTAATAAAATAAAAACCACACTGATGGCAGCACCCAGCGGCCAATTTTGTGCGATTAAAAATTGATTTTGAATTAAATTGCCAAGCAAAATAGTTTTGGCGCCACCCAATAAATCGGGAATGTAAAAAATCGTCATCGCAGGTAAAAATACGAGAATACAGCCAGAAATAATACCTGGCATCGTGAGGGGCAAAATAATTTTCGTAAAAGTCGTCAAACGATTTGCGCCTAAATCGCGTGCCGCATCGATATATTGATTGTCCAAACGTTCAATGTTAGTCAGAAGCGGTAAAACCATAAAAGGCAAAAGATTATAAACAGAACCAATAATCACAGCGGTATCAGTAAAAAGAATTTGAAAAGGTTTATCAATGATGCCGCACCAGATTAAAAAAGTATTTAAAATGCCTTTCGGTTTTAACATGGTAATCATCGAATAAATACGAATAAGAGAACTTGTCCAAAATGGAATGATAATGAGTAAAATGAGTAATTGTTTTAGCGGCCCTTCAATGCGTGCGAGAATAAATGCAAATGGATATCCGAGAATCAAGCAAATAATCGTGCAAATACTCGCAAGATAAAATGATTCGCGAAATATTTTTAAATAAATAGAATTATTCAACTGTAAATAATTTAAAAAAGTCATATCCCATTGTAAAAGATGGCTTTCGTCATGCGTTAAAAAGCTTGCAAGACCAATCATACAAAATGGTAACAATGCAAATACAAATAACCAGGTCCAATTGACGCTAAGTGAAAAAAACTTAAAAGAATTATTGAGATTCATGGGGTAATACTACCTCCCAACCCGAAAGCCAGGTGACCCACACGGGTTCTCCAATCGTGTAATCCACTCTTTCGTCATCTTCATTAAAAAACTTAGTGGCAGCGACTAATTGATGATTGGATAAACGAACCATAAAATCTACGGTCGTACCTTTATAGATGACTTCTTCAACTTTGCCAGCATACATATCAATTTTATCGGATTCTTCGAGTTCGGAACCTCCCCACACACGTAAATCTTCAGGTCTTACTAATACATGACATTTTTCACCCGGCGCGAAAGGAAAAGTACCCTTAATTTTTCGTTCGATACCAACGACCTTGAGCGTAATTTTTTTATCTTCATTTTGTAAAATTTCACCTTCAAAGTCATTCACTTCACCGATAAAACGCGCCACGCTTAAACTTTGCGGCTCTTCGTACACTTGTCTTGGTGTGCCGACTTGTTCAATACCGCCATCATGCATCACCACTACCCGATCAGACATCGAGAGAGCTTCTTCTTGGTCGTGTGTGACAAAAATAAAAGTGATACCCAATTTTCGTTGCAGCTGTTTCAATTCAATTTGCATATTTTTACGTAAACGATAATCGAGAGAACTTAATGGCTCATCAAGTAATAATACTAAAGGACGGTTCACGACCGCGCGCGCAACAGCCACTCTTTGTTGTTGGCCGCCGCTCAATTGTTCGGGTTTTCTCGTCGCGAATTTCTCTAATTTGACGATTTTTAAGACCTCACGCACGCGCGCTATAATTTCGTCTTTCGGTCTTTTTTGACAGCGTAGACCAAAGGCCACGTTTTCAAAAACCGTCATATGTGGAAAAAGCGCATAACTTTGAAATACGGTATGAACATGGCGTAAATGCGGCGGTAGCCCATCCACATCTTTGCCATTAATAAAGATTTTCCCAGTTGTCGGTGTTTCAAATCCAGAAATCAAGCGTAGTAGTGTTGTTTTTCCGCAACCTGAAGGACCCAGTAAAGTGAGAAATTCCCCATTACGTACTTCGAGATTGAGATCGTACAAGATACCTTGACCATGAATCGACTTCGAAACACCGCGAAGCTCAATTACGTTAGCTGTCATTTGCTCTCTTTTGTCTCCTAAATGAGAGGTATAAAAAGAAAATCGTTTGAACTGTTAAGGTTAGCGCGGTCTATGCGAATTGCAAGGGTAAATTGAGAAAAAAATGAGAAAAAAACCGAAATCTAAAATGACTGCGCGAGAAAAATATGGTATTTTAGCGCCGTACGATTGCGAGGAATAAAATTCGATATATGCTGCAACATAAGACAGAAGAATCATTCGATTTTACCAACTTAACGCCTGATGCTATCCAAACGCTGCTCGACCAATATCAGCTTGTTTTAACAGTGGATGAAGCATTAACCATTCAAAATACGATTTTAAAGCGTCCGCCTACTTTGGCTGAGCTTGTGCTGTGGTCCATTCAAGGCTCAGAACATTGCTCTTATAAAAGTAGCCGCAAACACCTCAAAAACTTTGTGACAGACGCGCCCAATGTGATTTTGGGTGTGAAAGAAGACGCAGGTATTGTCTCGGTCGCAACCGATCGAGCAGGCAAACGCTATGGTATCGTCATGAGCCATGAATCGCATAATCATCCATCGCAAATCGTTCCCTATGAAGGGGCTGCGACGGGTGTTGGCGGCAATGTGCGTGATGTTTGCTGCATGGGCGCTGAAGTCATTGCGATCGCAGATAGCTTACGTTTTGGCGATATTACTCGTCAAAAAACCCATTGGATTTACGATGGCGTCGTCAATGGCATTGCGGGATACGGTAATCCTATCGGCGTGCCAAATATTGCAGGGGATGTCTATTTTGATCCTGGATATAACGACAATTGTTTGGTGACGGTGGTGACGCTCGGTGTCATTCATGAAGACGATGTCATCCATTCTTATGCGCCTAAAAATGCAGAAAACCATGTTTTTATTTTAGTCGGAAAACCAACGGATAATAGCGGTTTTGGTGGCGCGAGTTTTGCATCTGTGGATCTTTCCGTCGAAAAAACCGAGAAAAATAAAGGTGCGGTTCAAGAACCCAATGCATTTTTAAAGAGACATTTATTAAAGGCGAATTACGCACTTTTTCAAATATTAAAAGAAAAAGGCTTGATTCACGAAGTCGGGTTCAAAGATTTAGGCGCGGGCGGTGTTGCCTGTGCCACTGTCGAATTAGCAGAAGCGGGCGGTTACGGTGCTGAAATCGATCTCGAAAAAGTGCCTGTCAGTATGATTCATTTGCATCCGTCTGTGATTTTATGTTCCGAAACGCAAGAGCGTTTCATGTGGGTCGTGTCGCCTGAATTGGCCCCGATGATTTTAAAACATTACAACGAAACCTTTGCGTTACCCGATATTGCCGCAGGCGCGAAAGCCTCGATTATCGGGAAAATACGTACGGATTCGATGTATGTCGTGAAATATTTTGGAGAGGAAATCGTCAACGCGGCCGCTAGCGATATTACCAAGGGAATTCTGTATGATCGTCCATACACCCCTCACGAAAAAGATTTAAAAGAGCCCGATTTATCAAATTTACCCGATAATAATACGCTTTTATTGCAATTATTAGCGCATCAAAATATCGCTTCCCGCGCGCCATTATTTGAAATGTACGATAAACAGGTACAAGGGCGTACAGTGATTGAAGCAGGGGATGCCGATGCGGGGGTAATGCAGCCTTTTAATGAAGATAAATACCCGGAAGAAATTCGAGAAGTTGGCATTGCACTCTCACTCGATCAAGTGCCGCGTTACAATAAAATTTCTCCTTACTGGGGCGCAGTGAATGCAGTGGTGGAAGCCGCACGTAACGTGGCCGCAGTCGGCGCCTCGCCACAAGCGGTGACCGATTGTTTGTGCTTCGGCAACCCTGAAAAACCCGAGCAAATGTGGGATTTCACCGAATCCGTACGCGGCATTCGCGATGCTTGTGCGGCGATTGGTTTAAAAGATCATCCTGGCGCATCGATTCCAATTATTTCCGGCAATGTTTCGCTGTATAACGAATCGAATCAGCAAGCGATTCCAGCAAGTCCCATGATTAGTTGTTTAGGCAATTTACCAGATGTGAAGCGTGCAACGACCAAAAGTTTTCAAGCAGCACATTCCGATGTTTTTTTAGTGGGCGTTCGTTTGAATGAATGTGGTGGCAGTATTTTTTATGAAATTTTCGGGGAATTGGGCTTGAATGTCCCAAAACCAGATTTAACCACAATTGGTGCCGAAATCCACGCCGTGACTGAATCGATTCAACAAGGTTGCGTTTTGTCTTCACATGATATTTCAGATGGTGGAGCGGCAGTTGCGATTGCTGAAATGACTTTTAAAAATGACATTGGTGTGGTCGTGGACTTAGGATGCGAACATCATCAATTATTTGGTGAAACGGGCGGATTTATTTTAGAAGTTTCCAAATCAAAAGTGGCAGATCTCAAAAAAATATTTGCGCGTTACAAAGTCCCATTATTTGCGATCGGCAATACCGTTAAAGTTCCACGAATTATCATCAAAGACGCGATTGATGTTCCCATTTCAATTGCGAAAACTTCCCATGAAAATGGTTTGAGAGAAAAACTATTATGATTGATTACAAATCCGCGGGTGTGAATATTGAAGCAGGAAATGAAGCTGTTAAACGCATCAAGGGTTCTGTCGAAAGTACTTTTTCCGACGCAGTATTAACGCCCATTGGTAGTTTTGGCGCACTCTATGATTTGCAATCCATCATGCGTGATTATCAAGAACCCGTATTGGTGCAAAGTATTGATGGCGTCGGTACAAAAACCATTATTGCGCGCATGATGCAAAAATTCGATACGTTGGGTATGGATTTAGTGAGCGCGACCGCAAACGATATTATCGTACTTGGCGCAAAACCGCTGACTTTATTAGATTATATTGCGAATGATAAGTTACAACCTGAGACAGTCGAGGCATTGGTCAACGGCATGGTAAAAGCCTGCCGAGAAAATCACATTTCTCTCGTCGGTGGTGAAACCGCTGAAATGCCAGGCACTTATTTACCTGGTGAACATGATTTAGTGGGCGTGATTACTGGCGTCGTTGAAAAATCCAAAGTAATTTCCGGCAAAACCATTCAACCTGGGGACACCGTTTTTGGTTTCACTTCGAGTGGATTGCATACCAACGGCTATTCTCTCGCGCGAAAATTATTGTTTGATGTGCATCAATTTCCGATTGATCGCTATGTGGATGAATTGCAAAAAACGATTGGTGAAGCATTACTCGAACCACATATCAATTATACGCGTCCGATTTTACAACTCCTTGAAAAAAATACGCCGATTAAAGGCATGGCGCACATCACGGGTGGTGGCCTTTTAGAAAATGTTCCCCGCATTTTACCGAATGGATGCGCCGTTGAAATTCGCAAAAATGCATGGCCTGAATCACCACTGTTTTCCCTTTTATGTGGTTTAGGCAAATTACCCGATCATGAAAGTTATCGTACTTTCAATATGGGTATTGGAATGGTGTTAATTGGCGATAAAAATATGTTTGCGAATACTGATTTTATTCTCAAACAATATCCAGAATTTCAATTATACGAAATTGGCACGGTGATCGAAGGTGTGCGAAAGGTGACATTAGTATGACGATGAAAATCGCGATTTTACAATTTCCTGGTTCGAACTGTGAACGAGAAACCATTCTCGCGGTAAAACGCGCAGGAATGGAGCCGCATGAATTTTTGTGGAATCAACCCAAAGAATTATTGCAAGCATTTCAGGGTTTTGTGATTGTCGGTGGTTTTTCGTATGAAGATCGTGGTCGCGCAGGAATGTTGGCAGCGACAGATCCCGTAATGACAGTGTTAAAAGAACAAAGTGCACAAGGCAAACCGATTTTAGGCATTTGCAATGGCGCGCAAATTTTGGTGGAAAGTGGTTTAGTTCCCGGTTTAGAAAATCACGCATTAGGCATGACGTTAACGGATAACATCCGCATGCAACAGGGCAAAGTCATGGGCACCGGTTATTATAATGCTTGGATAAATATGCGGGTTTCTGATCAATTTCAGTTGAATGCTTTCACTAAATATTTAACGCCAAAAGATATTTTAGAAGTCCCTGTTGCACATGCGGAAGGACGTTTCGTCATTCCACCAGCGTTATTGCAAGAATTACAAAATAACGGCCAATGTGTTTTTCAGTATTGTGATAAATCTGGGAATATCACTCCTGAATTTCCGATTAATCCGAATGGCTCAATGTTAAATATTGCTGCGGTGAGTAATAAAGCCGGCAATGTGATGGCAATGATGCCGCATCCAGAGCGCACAAAAAATGGCGATGCGATTTTTCAATCGATGCGAGATTATATAAAAACTAACGCGCAGAATCTGGTTCAGCCTTTATATTATGCGCCACGCGATGCAGAGATCTCAAATTACGAAAAACCATCACATACCTTCGAATGCATTGTTGAATTAAATATTACGGATAATCAAGCGCTTTCTCTTAATCAAGCGATGGAACGTTTAGGTTTCGAAGCCAATTTAAAACGTTACATCCATTGGGAAATTAGTTGCGATTCCGAACTCACTTTTGAAAAAATCAAAATGAGCGATGTGTTATACAATGCACGCAAAGAAAGTATTGTAAAAACCCCTGTTTCAGGATTTTTAGTACGCGCAAAGGATGACATGTTAGGAAAACAAAAACTGCAAATGTTACAGCACCATTATCAAATTCCCGGGATTGATTCCATTCGCCATGGTATTTTGTGGTCGAGCACGAATCTTTCTCATTTTACTAACGCAAATATTTTATTTAATCCATACGCCCATGATTGCTACTACTATTGAAGATTACACCCAAAAAATTACGAACGCTTTACCCTTTTGTTTACAAGAAACTGATATTTCGGTCGGCAAAAAGTATCGCGGAAAAGTGCGCGATACTTACGATTTAGGCGATAAGCTTTTATTAATTACGACCGATCGACAAAGTGCATTTGATCGCGTGTTAGCGAATGTGCCTTTCAAAGGACAAGTATTAAATTTAACGAGTGCTTGGTGGTTCGAAAAAACGGAACACATTATTCCGAATCATGTGATTGCGATTCCAGATCCCAATGTGACCATTGCAAAAAAATGCGAAGTTTTTCCCATTGAATTTGTGGTGCGCGGATTTATCACGGGTACGACGAATACTTCTTTGTGGACGCAATATCAAAAAGGCGTACGCAATTATTGCGGCAATGCGTTGCCGGAGGGGTTACGCAAAAATCAACGATTAGAAAAACCATTGTTGACGCCAACAACCAAAGAAGAAAAACACGATCGTCCTATTTCGCCCGAAGAAATTATTTCGGAAGGATGGATGAGTGAGAAAGATTGGTTGATCGCATCAACGGCTGCGATGCAATTATTTGAGTTTGGTGTGAAAACGGCATTGCAACACGGACTCATTCTTGTCGATACCAAATATGAAATGGGCAAAGATGCCGATGGTAATATCGTGTTGATTGACGAAATTCATACGCCTGATTCCAGTCGTTATTGGTTGGCGGATAGTTTTGAAGAACGCTTCGCGAACTTTCAAGAACCTGAAAACATCGACAAAGAATTTTTGCGTTTATGGTTCACTAAAAATTGTGATCCTTACGTCGATGCGATTTTACCTAAAGCGCCAGACGAATTAATTACTACATTATCCTCGCGTTATATTCAGTTATTCGAAATGATTACCGGTTCTTCATTTCATTTCCCGACTGAAAATATCGCACCCAACGAACGAATGCTACGAAATATTGCGGGGTATCTTGCCTAATGTGTGGAATCGTTGGGATTTATAGTCATACACCTGTTGCGAGTGAAATTTATGATAGTTTAATTCACTTGCAACATCGCGGGCAGGATGCCGCAGGTATATTAACTTGTAATGAACGTTTTCACTTAAAAATGGGTTTAGGTTTAGTTCGAGAAATTTTTTCTCCCGAAGATATTGTTTCCTTAACCGGCAATTTTGGTATTGGTCATACGCGTTATCCTACGGCAGGCGGAGATGATTTTCGGGACGTGCAACCTCTTTGGATCGGCAGTCCACGCGGTATTGCGCTTGCGCATAACGGTAATTTGATGAATTACCCAGAATTGGCGCATGAAATTACGCATGAAAAACATCGCCACTTAAATTCTTCTGTGGATTCCGAAGTGTTATTGCATTTGTTGGGTGATGGACTGGATAAAGGCCCACATGTTGAAGGTGACGGCCTTGATTTTTTTGCAAAAATTAAATCGGCTGTCAAAAATATTTTTACACGTGCCGAAGGTTCTTTTTCTATTGTGAGTGTTGTGATTGGAAAAGGATTAATTGCATTTCGTGACCCACATGGTATTCGACCACTCGTGATGGGTGAGCGCGTGAGGGAAGATGGCACGAAAGATTATATTTTTGCGTCCGAAAATACGATGTTTTATACCTTGGGTTTTGAACCTATTTCGGATGTGAAGCCGGGTGAAGTGATTTTCGTGAATCGTGCTGGAGAAGTTTTTCGTGAAGTGTTAGAAAATCGAACCTTTTCGCCATGTATTTTTGAATATATTTATTTTGCGCGCCCTGATTCCACATTGGATGCGGTAAGTGTCTATCGTGCACGTTTGCATATGGGACAAAATCTCGCGCGTGAATGGAGAAAAACTTATCCGGATATCATGCCGGATGTTGTCATCCCTGCGCCTTTTACATCAAATACGGCCGCTTTGTCTTTCGCGCATGAGTTGGGGGTGCGATATTCCGAGGGTTTATACAAAAATCCTTTTATCGGCCGCACGTTCATTATGCCGAATGGAGAAGAACGTACACGTAGTGTTCGTTATAAATTAACGCCGCAAAAAACCGAAATTCATGATAAAAACGTTTTAATTTTAGATGACAGTATTGTGCGCGGCACCACGAGTCGTGAAATTGTTAAAATGGTTCGTGAATACGGTGCTAGACAAATTTATTTTGTGTCAACCGCGCCACCGATTAAAAATCCTTGTTTTTACGGCATCGATATTCCTTCGCGAGCAGATTTAATTGCCGCGAATGATTCAGAAGATGCGATTAAAAATTTTTTAGGTGTCGACGCACTGCTTTATCAAAAAATCGATGCACTGGTTGAGGCTGTCACGCGTAAGGGTTCACATAACATCGAAAATCCTTGCATGGCCTGTATGAATGGACAATATGTGACGGGAAATATTGATGAAAAGAAAATGTGTCGGTTGGCGGAAGAGCGGGGGAAGTTGTCATCCTGAGCGTCAGCGAAGGATCAGTTTACGATTCATATTATGATGGTGAATTAAACCGATCCTTCACTTCGTTCAGGATGACATCCTATTTAATAGTAATAAAAATCCCTTCCCCCCACGAAGTGTGGGGGAAGGCTAGGATGGGGGTGGTAAGTTGCAAACATCACAACTAAAAATTCTAATCATCGGCTCCGGCGCCCGCGAACACGCGATCGCGAAAGCATTGCATCGCTCGCCACACTCGCCGCAAATTTTTTGCATTGGCACATCCAAAAATCCTGGCATTGAAAAACTCACCACAAATTATTTAACCGGCGATATTTGCGATACTGAATTCGTCACCAACGCAGCACTTACTTGGACAATTGATCTTGCCATCATCGGCCCCGAAGCTCCTCTCGAAAAAGGCCTCGCTGATTTATTGTGGAAAAATAACATTCCAACGATTGGCCCGAAAAAAAATCTCGCTCAGATTGAAACAAGTAAAAAATTCACCCGTGACTTATTAAAAAATTATGAGATCCCCGGTTCCCCCGTTTATCAAACTTTCAACACTTACGAAGGTGTAGAAAGTTTTTTACGACGCTTAGGCGATGGGAATTATGTGATTAAAGCCGATGGTTTGATGGGCGGGAAAGGCGTTAAAGTTGCTGGCGATCATTTGCATTCTTTACGAGAAGCCTTCACTTATTGCCAAGAATTATTAGGATTACAACAAACTTTTGTGATTGAAGAAAAACTCATCGGCCAAGAATTTTCATTACTTTATTTTTGTGATGGAAATGTTTTAATTCCAATGCCTTTGATTCAAGATCATAAACGCGCTTTTATCAATGATGAAGGTCCAAATACAGGCGGTATGGGAAGTTATTCCGATGCGAATCACAGCCTGCCTTTTGTGACGGAAAAAGACTTGAATGAGGCGCATAAAATAAATAATGCCATGTTAAGCGCCCTCACAAAAGAATATCGCGAAAAATATATCGGCATTATTTATAGTAGTTTTATGACAACGCGTGATGGTGTGCGTTTAATCGAATATAATGCGCGTTTTGGTGATCCGGAAGCGATGAATGCGCTTGCCATTTTAGAGACAGATTTTGTAGAAATCTGCCAAGCCATGGTGACAGGACATCTCGCCACGTTACCGATCCATTTCAAACCGCTCGCGACCGTTTGTAAATATTCGGTTCCCGAAGGTTATCCTGATCAACCATTAAAAAATGAAATCATTGATATTTCCTCAATAAAAAATGAAGATGAATTATATTTTGGTGCCGTCGAAAAACGAAACGGGCAATTATATGCAACGGGTTCGCGCGCGGTCGCGGTATTAGGAGTTGCACCAACGATTTTTGATGCAGAAAAAATTGCAGAAACCGAAATTAACAAAATTCACGGCAAAATTTTTCACAGAAGCGATATCGGTACCGAACATTTAATTGCAAAACGCATTCGTGAAATGCAGGAATTGCGACAATGATTCGTTTAGGAATTTTAGGTTCAACGCGCGGCACCGCGATGTCGCCAATTATTTCTGCCATTCTCGAAAAAAAATTAGATGCAGAAGTTGCGGTTGTTATTAGTAATAAATCTGATGCATTAATTTTAGAAAAAGCAAAAAATGCAGAAATTACAGCGCAATTTGTTGATCCAACGAATATTGCACGTGAAGAATATGATGAAAAGGTGTCAAAAATTTTAGAAAAACACCAGATTGATCTTGTGATATTAATTGGTTATATGCGCATTTTATCGAAAAATTTTGTCGAAAAATGGAAAAATAAAATTATCAATGTACATCCTTCATTATTGCCGGATTTTGGTGGAATGATGGATGTAAAAGTGCATGAAGCGGTTATCGCTGCAGGAAAAAAAGAATCGGGATGCACCGTGCACATTGTCACCGAAGAAGTCGATGGTGGCCCAATTGTGCTACAAAAAAAATGTGCCGTTTATGAAACCGATACGGCGGAAGTATTAAAAGCGCGCGTGCAATTGTTAGAAGCAGACGCGTTGGTGGAGGCGATTAAAGCCTTGTCATCCCGCGACAATACTCCGTCGTCCCGCGACTTGTTCGCGGGATCCAGTAGCAGCGGATATGCCACTCTGGATCCCGCGAACAAGTCGCGGGACGACGGGAGATCCCACTAGGGGAGAAGGGGTAGGGGTGAGGGTTTTTAGTAAAATCTCTTCCCCTCTCCCACTCGTGGGAGAGGGGTTAGGGGTGAGGGTTTTTAGTAAAATCTCTTCCCCTCTCCCACTCGTGAGAGAGGGGTTAGGGGTGAGGGTTTATAGTTTTAAGTAATTTGTAGAGGTTCCAATGATCAAAAGAGCACTCATTTCCGTTTCCGACAAAACCGGCATCGTGGATTTCGCGCGCGCGCTGCACGCCCTAAATATCGAAATTATTTCAACCGGCGGCACATCAAAACTTCTTCACGACAATCAAATCCCGCATCATGATGTCTCGGAAGTGACGGATTTTCCTGAAATGATGGACGGTCGTTTGAAAACATTGCACCCTAAAATTCACGGCGGAATTCTTGGAAAGCGGGATGTTCATGCAGAAATTGCGAAGCAATACGATATCAATTGGATCGATTTAGTGATCGTGAATTTATATCCTTTTAAGGCAACGATTCAAAAACCTGACGTGACGATGAATGAAGCGATTGAAAACATCGACATCGGTGGCCCAACGATGATTCGAGCTGCTGCAAAAAATATGGATTGGGTCGGTGTGATTGTTGATCCGAAGGATTATGAAATTATTCTTGATGAACTTAAGCAAAATAAAAGTTTATCAGAAATCACAAGAAAAAATCTCGCCAAAAAGGCCTTCCAACATACCGCAGCTTATGACGGTGTGATCGCGGAATTTTTATCGAAAGAAAATAATTTATTTTCTGAAAATTTACATCTTTCATTACAAAAATCGACGGATTTACGTTATGGTGAAAATCCACATCAGAAAGCAGCCGCGTATCGGTTATCCGAAAATAGTTTGTTAAATGCGAAACAACATCAAGGCAAAGAATTATCTTACAATAATATTTCTGACGCTGATGCTGCAGCAACGATCGTCTCTGAATTTAGTGAGCCCGCTGCAGTGATTGTGAAGCACGCCAATCCTTGCGGCGTTGCCATTGCGAAAACATTAAAAGAAGCGTTTCAAGCCGCTTTTCAAGCAGATTCAACATCCGCATTTGGCGGTATTGTTGCATTGAATCGGGTTTGCGATAAAGAAACCGCAGAGGAGCTCGTCAAAATATTTTTTGAAGTGATTATTGCGCCCGATTATAGTGATGAGGCATTAGCTATTTTATCCACTAAATCTAATCTCCGTGTTTTATCGCATACTAGCAAAAATTCGACGCCATTTTTATATAAACACATCGAAGGTGGCTTTCTGGTTCAAGAGAGGGATCAAGTAAAACTATCTCCGGAAAATTTTACTATTCCCACTCAAAAAAAATTAACCGCAGAAGAATTACAATCTTTAATGTTTGCTTTTCAAATTGTGAAACATGTGAAATCGAATGCGATTGTGATCGCAAAAGAAAATGTGACAATTGGAATTGGTTGCGGTCAAGTATCAAGAATCGATGCTGTCGATATTGCGCTTAAAAAAGCAAAAGACTTAACGGATTCCGTTTTAGCATCCGATGCTTTTTTTCCATTTCGGGACAGCATTGATCGGTTAAAAAATACGGGAATTAAAGCCATTATTCAACCCGGCGGCTCGATGCGTGATGAAGAGGTCATCGCGGCTTGTGATGAATTAGGAATTGCGATGGTGTTTACGCATTATAGATGCTTTACACATTAATTCCTTCGCCTTACCCCCTTCCCCCCGCACAGCGTGGGGGAAGGTTGGGATGGGGGGTATGCTAGTATGACCCCATTAATATTTATTATTTTTTATTTCGAGGTATACACATGAAAAAACCATTAGTGACTATTCTCATGGGTTCAAGATCTGATTGGCCAATCATGGAGCATGCAGGAAACATTCTGGATTCTCTAAAAATCGAATTTCAAGCACGTGCATTATCCGCCCATCGTACGCCAGACGCTTTATTTGAATATATCGCGAATGCAGAACAAATGGGTGTTGAAGTCATTATCGCTGCTGCAGGCGGCGCCGCACATTTACCAGGTGTTATTGCGGCGAAAACCCTTTTACCTGTGATTGGCGTCCCTATTCCAACACAATCATTAAATGGTATGGATTCTTTATTTTCTATCGTGCAAATGCCGGGTGGTATTCCTGTTGCGACGATGGCGATTGGAAAAGCCGGTGCTGTTAACTCTGCATTATTTGCTGCAAGCATTTTAAGCGTGAAATATCCTGAATATCGTCAAGCGATTAAAGAATATCGTGCAGAGCAAGCCAAAACAGTTTTAGAAAATTCGAGTTTACGAGGATAACATGTTAAATCACGATAAATCTTTACATGACTTTGATCCAGCGATTTGGCAAGCGATTCAAGATGAAGATCAGAGACAACACGATCATATTGAATTAATTGCGTCAGAAAATTACGTCAGCAAACGTGTGCTTGAAGCACAAGGTTCGGTACTTACGAATAAATATGCCGAAGGATATCCAGGCAAACGTTATTATGGCGGCTGTGAGTTTGTTGATATCGCAGAACAATTGGCAATTGATCGCGTCAAAAAATTATTTGGCGCAGATTATGCGAATGTACAACCGCACTCGGGTTCGCAAGCCAATACCGCAGCGTACGCGGCCATGATTAAACCGGGTGATGTGGTTTTAGGAATGAGTCTCGCTGAAGGCGGACATTTGACGCATGGATCGCCGGTTAATTTTTCTGGAAAACTTTATCAATTTTATTCCTATGGCGTTGATAAAACATCTGCGTTAATTAATTATGATGAAGTCGAACGCTTAGCGAAAGCACATCAACCGAAACTCATTGTCTCCGGTTTTTCTGCGTATTCTCGTGTTGTGGATTGGCAGCGTTTACGTGAGATTGCGGATAGTGTTGGCGCTTATTTGATGGCGGATATTGCGCATGTCGCGGGACTTATTGCGGCAGGTGTTTATCCTTCTCCTGTGAATATCGCAGATGTCACCACATCAACCACGCATAAAACCTTGCGCGGTCCCCGCGGTGGTTTAATTCTTGCGAAATCGAATCCAGATTTAGAAAAGAAATTAAATTCAGCGGTTTTCCCAGGTGGCCAAGGCGGTCCTTTGATGCATGTGATTGCAGCGAAAGCGGTGAGTTTTTTGGAAGCGTTACAACCTGAATTTAAAACCTATCAACAACAGATTTTGAATAATGCACGTGCCATGGCCAAAACTATCCTCGCACGCGGATACAATGTTGTCAGTGGTGGAACGGATAATCATTTATTTTTAATTGATCTCGTCGATAAAAATATTACGGGGAAAGATGCCGATGCCGCCCTCGGCCGCGCTTACATTACCGTGAATAAAAACGCGGTTCCCAATGATCCACAAACACCATTTATTACGAGTGGATTACGTTTAGGAACACCTGCGATCACGACGCGTGGTTTTAAAGAAAAAGAATGCGAACTGTTAGCAAACTGGGTTTGTGATGTGTTGGATGATATTCAAAATGAAGACACCATCACGAAAGTACGTCAAAACGTATTGGATATTTGCAAAAAATTTCCGGTTTATGCCTAATAGTTCCCCTCTCCCGGAGTGTTTTTTGCGACGTGTTGTTGCGTAAATGTAAGCTTTGTCATGCCAGCATGTTTTTAGCTGGCATCCAGTGGGCACGTAGCGAAGCCTCTTGGATGCCAGCTAAAAACATGCTGGCATGACATAGAAATAAAAATTTTTATCAGAATAAAAGAGAATTAAAAAATGCAAAGATACGACTACCCTACCCAAGACTCCGTTCAAAAGCTTCTACCAATGACTTCTAAAGATAGAGAACATTTTTATTTGTCTTTAGATTTAAAAAAAGTCAATTTGTACATTCAGCAAGTTCAAATTGCACTATCGCGAGCAACAACGATAGAAATGAATATGTCACCTAAGATTGCTGAAAAAGACAAAAGAACAGACGGCTATCACAGAAAAGAATATCCCGAATATGAATATACATTTTCATGGAAAGACTACACTGTATTTACAAGTTATCATGGAACTGGAAAAACAATGCAGGCAGATCCTCAATTAAATTTAATATTATCGGAATTAATTGCACGTAAAACTGATCTCGAACTCGTTTTTAGAGATGAAATTTATTTAACAATCCGTTTATTAATGGATAAAACAAATGTTACAGAAAATAAAACAATACCTTCATTAAATAGTACTGGTTTAGCACTAGATGATGAAAGTAAGAGTGTCAGTCAAGCTGATAGTTTAGATTGCGCATTAGATAAAGCGAAAGATATTTCAGTTTATAATATTTTGGCAAGTGCTAAAAAAAATAATGAAGCATTACACGATGCTTACGAAAAAATTGAAGCACTTAAATTATCCCACGAAAAATATGTTGCTGAATCAAAACGTACTTTACAAGATAAAGATAGAGAAATATCTAAAATGCATTATGAATCAGATGAAAAATTGAAAACTAAAGATAGTCAATTATCTGAAATGCTTTTTAAATCAGAAAAAGAATTGCAAAATAAAGAACAAGAAATCAAGCAGTTAAAAGCAAAATTGGCAGAAAGCAAGCGTGAAATTAATAGTTTAACCAATAAATTAAAGGAATCAGAAAATATCATAAAGATGAGACATCAATTGCAACAACAAATAAGCAATGATGAGTTAAAAGCCATTCTCAAAAAATATCCCATCAAAAAAGATATTCTTTTTTTATCGTCACTGCAAACTGCACTTAAAAATTTAAAAGCACTCGAAAATAATCCAACTATCACTCAATCAGAAGTTCGAGGATGTTTTAAAGACCCAAAAAATTTATTTGTTGAACCCCCCGCGGATCGCGCCTCTTTAACTCATCTTGAAAGATTAATTTGTGATTTAGGGAATACTTTTGCCAACAAAATTAAAGCACAAGAAATAATAGAGAGAGAATTTAAAACTAAAAATTCTCCCTCTTAAGAGGTTAAAGCTGTCGACCGAAATGACGATTCAAATGATTCGTCGTCCCGCGATTTATTCGCGGGATCCAGAAAGCCCCACGATGTTGCTCTGGATCCCGCGGACGAGCCGCGGGACGACGGGTTATGTTAAGGCGTACAATTCTGAGATTAACAAGGAGATTTGCCGTGTTAAATCGACTAAAGGCCTGCTTTGAAGCTTTGCACGAAGAGAGTAGTACTAGCCGTATTTGCCCCTTTTACAGAGGTCTCTACACAACCGTCGTCCCGCGGCTTGTCCGCGGGATCCAGAGCGACATTGCGGGCTTTCTGGATCCCGCGGACAAGCCGCGGGACGACGAGTTCTTTGACTTGTGTAGAGACCTCTGATGCTTTTAGCTGGCATCCAAGAGGCTTCGCTATGTGCTCACTGGACGCCACTTCTTAGCATAGCTCGGCTGGCATGACAAAGCTTCATTGTGTAACAAAACCTTTTCAAAGAGGGTTAATTTACTTTGGAAGTCTACTTAGAAAACTACTTTTCTTATGACATTCACAAACTTCAAAGCCTGCAAAACTTCCTCTCCTGCGGCTGGAGCGCTTTTTGCGAGGGGAGAGGAGTGGGCAATGATATGTTCTTATCTCTGAAATTTACTCAAAAAACTACTTTTCTTATTCCCACTATTCGAACTATTTTTTCCACTAACCTCCGCCGTTAATTTATCTAATTCATTTCTTAATCGATTGGATTCAGCAGATGCATCATCGATTAAGGTTTTTTGTTCCTGTATTCGATTATTTTTTTCTGTTAATTTAAGCTCTAGATCTTTAATTTGATTTATTCTTTCCGATAATTTAAATTCATAATCATCTTTTTCGGCCGATAAACCTCTCAATTTTTCCATAAGCACATCGTGGTTTTGTAAGACTTCAAAAGCTACCCTCTCACTTGCGGTTGTCATTTTTTCTGAAATAGTTTTTTGATCATGGCTGTCTGGTTGGTGAGATAAAGAATTTTCTAAATACTTTTCATTTTCAATTTTTTTTAATAAATATTCTTTTTGCTGTGTTACACCAAATATAATTTTTTCAATTTTAAAGATGAGAGATAGCAGAGTATTGATGTATTTAGGCCATTCTAAAGTTACAAATCTATTGGAGTGTTGAGTAAAAAATTCTTGTCCATTGTAGTCATGCAACTCTAAAATCCAATGACTTTCTTTAATGGTTTCTGCAGTACTGTAATAATCTCCTTTTTTTGAATAAGCTACTGGACATAAACTTTTTGTCAAATCATAAAAAATTTTCAATTGATTGAGATCTTGATTCGTATGTAATAATAAAAGATTAACGGTTTTTAAATCCATTAAACTTATTTTTTCTATATATTTCTCATCTTTTATTAATTGATTTAACTGTGGTTGAAGTTCTTCTGCCGAAATGATGTTCCTTTGCATATTCTTGTCCTTTTATTTGTTTTAAGGGGGACAAAATAAACGAAATGCAACACATGTTCAATACTTCAAAATTGTGGGGTGGATCAGGCGCTTTTTGCCGTAATCCACCAAATGACTTCTTACTCGTCTACCCCGGCTCGTCCGCGGGTGCTTCTTTTAGAACAATTTAGGCGGCAAAACCTATGGAGAGAAGGTATAAAAAAATTTTTTACTACACAAGGTTCGCAATAAGACTTTGCACGAGGGGAGTAATAGCGGAAGAGAATTGCTATAAACCCTCACCCCAACCCCTCTCCCGCAAGCGGTAGAGGGGAACTATAAAAAATAAATCCCCTCTCCCGGAGCGCGAGCGAGGGGAGAGGGGTTGGGGTGAGGGTTTGGAGGTTTCGCATACATCGTAATGATATGTTCTTATCTCAGAGATCTACCAAGAAAACTACTTTTCTTACTTCCACCATTCGAACTATTTCTCGCACTAACCTCCGCCGTTAATTTTCCTAACTCACTTTTTAAACGTTGCGATTCAGCACAAACATCATCAATTATTTTCTTTTGTTCCTGTATTCGATTATTTTTTTCTGCAACCGTAGCCTCTAAACCTTCATTTTTTTTTATCATTCCTCTCAAATTTTCCATGAGGCTATCGTGATTTTGTAACACTTCAAAGGCAACTTTATCATTAGCGGCCCTCATTTTTTCTGAAATGTCTTTTTGATCTTCATTTTTTGATTCATGACGAGAAGATTTTTCCAAATACTTTTCATTTTCAATTTTTTTTAATAAATATTCTTTTTGTTGGTTGAGGCCAAAAACAATATTTTCAATTTGCGCTATTAATTTTTGACGAGTGCTTAGATATTTAGGTAAATCAACATGGAGATATTGGGCTGGTCCAGACATAAATTCACTTTCTATAAATCCAAATTTTTCTAAAACCCAGAAAGTGCTTTGA
>Ga0206888_1064_pt1 | contig 30716 bp, 17 predicted proteins | sample Alteio_BWOrgHeat_90_FD_153258 | JGI IMG/M metagenome (GOLD analysis project Ga0206888, IMG submission 153258) | Enriched cells from forest soil in Barre Woods Harvard Forest LTER site, Petersham, Massachusetts, United States - Alteio_BWOrgHeat_Nextera4 ... | reverse complement strand
GCTGGTGGCGGACCAGTGGAGGGTATTGAAAATATCGGTGACGGAAACCTTGAACGTGCCGTTGCCGCCGAAAATGGTCTTTGACAGGCCGCCATCGATATTCCACAGCGAGCTGGCTCGCAGGGTCGCCAGCCAGACATTGGGGGAGGTATAGTATTGAACGATCTCCCCGGTCCATCCGCGGCCGAGGCGGAGCGTATGCTGGGTATAGATGGTGGTATTGAAGACGTTCAGGTTGATGGTGCGGCCGGGGCCTAAATTGGCTTTATTGAGCTGGTAGAAGCTGCTGATATTGATGAATGCACTGTACCACCGGTATTGGAAAGGATAGCTGATGTTGAGGCTGGCGACATCCTGGCTGGCGAGGTTCTTTTGTTCGGTGACCACCTTGGATCCCTGGGTGGTATCGATAATAGGGGTGGCGAGGTCTTTTGTATGGCTGTAGTTGAGGGTGACGGACAATTTATAGTGATACATGAAGGTGAGGCCTATGCTGTTGGTATATTGAGGGCGGAGGAGGGTGTTGCCTTTTGAGAAGGTATAATCGTCGAGCTTGAACTGGAAGGGGTTGAGAGCCTGGTAGGCGGGCCGGTCGATCCGCCGGCTGTAGTTGAGGGTCCATTGCTTCATCGGGTTCTTGTTGTACGAAATGGAAGCGCTGGGGAAGAGGTCGGTATAGTGCCGGGTAAAGGAAGAATCGTAAGGGACAAGCGGATCGGAGGGGCCGATGCCCGCGCTTTCTTTGTATCCGGTGGAAGTTCCCTTTCCGTTGGTATTCTCCAAGCGGAGGCCGCCCTGGAGGGTCCAGCCTTTCAGCGTACGTTTATAGTTCGCATAGCCGGCGTTGATATTTTCCTTGTAATCGAAATTATTGCTGCTGAGGGTATCGAGGACGGGTGTTGAGGGACCTCCGCCGGTGCTGAAGAGATCGTATTCCTGGAAGTCGTTGCCGGTGGTAACGTAGGACGATTTCGCGCCGAAGCCGAGGCGCCCTTTTGCGAAATTCATTTCGTAATCCGCCTTGAGGGTATAGATATGGATATTGGTCGGCGCCAGGATATTGTAGTTGTTGCTGTAGAGCAGGGCCTTGCCGGTGGAATCGAAATAGTTGTTGGGCTGGAACTGGTTGCTGCGAAGATGATAGAGGCCGTAGTCGGCGTCGATGTTGAGCTCATGCCCGCTGCTGTCGGCGTAGCGATAATTAAGGTCCAGGTTGACATTGTCGCGGCTGCCATCGGTGCGATTGTTTGCCCGGAGGATCCTGTCGGTCTGATTCGTGGGGGCATAGACGATGGGGGTGGCGCTGGTACTCCGGATATGATACTCCGAGCTTACCCCATTGACCATGAACCCCAGGGTACTGGTCTTGTTGATGAAGTAATCCAGCCCTGCTTTATAGTTGTGCGTGTTACTTGTAGTGACCAGCGTGGTCTTTTGCAGGAAAAACGTGTCCAACTGGGTCCTGTATAAAGTGGAGTAGCCCTCGTTCTGCGAATGGTTGTAGGAATAATCGCCGTAGATGTTGAGGTTCCTGTCCCGGTGATTGAAGGAGAAAGCGCCGTTGTATTTGCTATAGGTCCCGATGTTATAACCGGCGGTAACGGTCATATTGGTACCATAGGCCTGGTTCTTTTTGAGGCGGATGTTGATGATGCCGGCATTGCCGGCGGCGTCGTATTTGGCGGAGGGGTTGCTGATGATCTCGATGGAGGCGATCGAAGAGGACTGCAGGGTCTTCAGGTAGTCTGCGAGGGTGCTACCCGAAATATAGGCGGGGCGACCGTCAATGTATACCTGCACTCCATTCTTGCCGTTGAGACTCAGGTTATTGTCTTTGTCGACCGTTACGCCGGGCGATTTGCGCAGCAACTCCAGGGCATCGGAACCCACTTCGTTGATGCTTCCTTCGACGTTGAGGATGATCTTGTCGGGTTTTACTTCCACCAGGGGTTTCCGGGTGGCAACGAGGACTTCCTTCAGTTCTCTCGGAGCCCGGGCGAGCGTTACTTCGGGTACGCGTGTTCCATCCTTTTCGGAAGTCGCGAAAGATGCCGAACTTTGCGGCACGAAGCCAATATGTGAGATGGTAACGAAATAGTGACCGGGTGCGACGGATGAAAATTCGTATTGACCGGAGCCGGTCGAAATGCTTAGTTTTACTACGGAGGAATCCTTAGCGTTCTTTAAAGCGATAGACGCGCCTGATAATGGTTTACCCTTGTCATCCCGGGCCAAGCCTGACACCTGTTGTGCTGTAAGGCTTTCGAAGGATAGGATGAGGAATAGGGATAAAGCGAAAATTCTCATTTTACAGGCGTTGTAGGTTTCGCGCAGCCGACTTTTTTTTGCCGCGGTACATTTATACGAAGGAAAGGAAAATTTTTTTCAACGAGCACGCCGGAGGTCAAAAATTTTGCGATCAAAATGGATTATATCAGGCAATATAAGAGTTTTATCAACAGTCACTACTTGAATGGCGCTATACGTATTACTGTAGGCATCACTCTGCCGGCTATCCTGCTTAGTCAATTCAATAATCTCACTGCAGGGATCGCTGTTTCCATCGGTGCCATGTGCGTGGGGAACACGGATAACCCCGGGCCGATCCATCATCGCCGTAACGGTATGATAGCCTGTGTGTTAATAATCTTTATGGTAACCCTGCTCGTGGGGTTGGCCTCGTGGTCGCCGGTGGTGACGGGTCTTTTGGTGTTTGTATTTTGCTTTGTATTTTCTTTTATGGGCGTCTATGGCACGAGGGCGAGCTCCATCGGAGTGAATGCCTTGCTGGTGATGGTGCTGAATATCGACCGGCACCGGCAGGGGCTTGACAGTCTGATCACGGCTACGTACGTGCTTGCCGGTGGGATATGGTATACGGTTCTTTCGCTGCTGTTATACAGCTTCCGGCCTTACAAACTTGTTCAGCAGGCGATAGGCGACTGCGTTCAGGCTACAGCGGGATACCTGCGGGCAAAGGCGGCGTTCTATTCCCCGGATACAGATTATGACCAGGATTACCGGCAACTGATGGAGAGCCAGGTCTCGATACACGAAAAACAGGACCTGGTAAGGGAGCTTTTGTTCAAGAGCCGCAAGATCGTAAAGGAATCGACGCATGTGGGGCGGGTACTGATGATGATCTTCCTCGACGTTATCGACCTTTTCGAAAGGATCATGACGTCGCAGCAGGACTACCGGATGCTGCATCATTTCTTTGACGATGCAGGGCTGATGCAGGAGTGCAGGAGATTGATCCTTCACCTGGCGGCTGAGCTGGACGAGATAGGGATTGCGATCATGAGCGGAAAGCCATCGGTGGAGAATAGGGAGCTGGCCTCGCAGATCCGGGCGACGCGGGAGCATCTCAACCGATACCGGGATGAGCACCGTAACGCGGCTAACGTGGAAGCATTCATCGGGATGAGCAATATCCTCGAGAGCATCGAAGATCTTGGGCTTCGCATGCATACGCTGCATGGGTATACCACCTACGACCGGAAGTTGAGCCGCAACATTCATTCCGAGGTGGATGTAGAAGAATTCGTGGCGCATACGGAAGTGGATAAGAAGCTGATCCTCGACAACCTCACCTTTACCTCCGACATCTTCCGGCATTCGCTTCGCGTGAGTATCGCGACGATCGCGGGGTATATCATTTCGGGATTCCTGCCTTTCGGGCATGGATACTGGATCCTGCTGACCATTATCGTGATCATGAAACCCGTCTACAGCCTTACCAAGAAGCGGAATTTCGAAAGGCTGATGGGAACGCTGGCGGGCGCCTTTGTAGGATTGCTGCTGCTGTACCTGATCAAGGACACGGCGGTGCTTTTTGTGCTGATGATCCTGTTCATGATCGGTACGTATGTCTTTATCAGGATCAACTATCTTATTTGCGTGACGCTGATGACGCCGTATGTGCTTTTGCTTTTTCACCTGTTATATCCTACCGATTTCCGCAGTATTCTGACCGACAGGGTTATCGATACGGCGATCGGGTCTGCCATTTCTTTTGTGGCGAGTATCTTTATCATCCCCTCATGGGAGCATGAACGGATCACCGACTTCATGACGGGCGCGCTGGAGGCGAATATTGCGTATTTCAAGGATGTCGCGGGGGCTTTTATTGGGAAACCCGCTACGGTCCATCAATTCAAGCTGTCGCGGAAGAATGCCTTTGTGGCGCTGGCCAATCTTTCCGATGCCCTTGCACGGATGCTTTCGGAGCCCCGCAGCAAGCAGAAAAGTATTACCGAGATGCACCAATTCGTCGTGTCGAATCACATGCTGACCTCGCATATCGCTACCCTCGCCTATTATGCGGAACCGCTGGCCGCGCGGTATGCGGATGCGGCGTATCAGCCTGTTGTCGACGACATCGTGTGCCGGCTGGAGCGGTCGGTGGATGTGCTGGAGGACAGGGAGACGGCGGTGGTGCGGCCGCCGGCGAAAGAAGAGCTGCTGATCCTCAATGAGAAGGTGGGTTCGCTGATGTTGCGCCGGAAGGCTGAGCTGGATGGGGGGGTAGAGGGGAGTACAGATGCGCGGAAGCAGTTGCGGGAGTTCAAACCCGTTGTGGACCAGTTCAATTTTATTTCGAAGGTGACGACGGATATCGGGAAGGTCAGCCCCGCGCTGCATGCGGCGCTGGTGGCTCCTGAACAGGAGGTGGGGCTCAACCCGTTGTTTTAGGATTGTTTTGAGGCTCCCCGGATCGATGGCGATGGGCGCCGGTTGGCCTAATTGTGGCCGCCCATCATTTCGCGTACTTTCAGCACCAACTCAGACTTTGTGATGGGAATGCCCATGATCTTGTGGTAGCCTTTCGCGTCGACCAGGAATTGATCGCGGATAATTTTTATCAATTGCCCGTTGTTGATCTCGGGGATAAGGACCTGTTTGAAGTTGCGGATCAACTCACCCAGATTGGCGGGGAAGGGACGCAGGTGGCGAAGGTGGGCGTGGGATACGGCATAACCTTCGCGTTGCAGATCTGCCACGGCGCTTTTGATGGAGCCGTAGGTGCTGCCCCAGCCGAGGACAAGGAGATCGCCGGTTTCGGGACCGCTGTCGAGTTTCTGCGGCGGGATATGGTCGGCGATGCGGGCAATTTTTTCCTCGCGGATCTTCACCATGAGCTGGTGGTTCTCCGGTTCGTAGTTGACGTTGCCGGTGACATTTTGCTTTTCCAGGCCGCCGATGCGGTGTTCGAGGCCGGGGGTTCCGGGGATGGCCCAGGGGCGAACGAGTTTTTCGTCGCGGAGATAGGGCTGGAACTTTTCTTCGTCGGCGCCTAATTCGGTCTTGAATTTTACTTCGATGGGGGGGAGATCGGCACTTTTTGGAAATTTCCAGGGTTCGGCGCCATTGGCGATGTAGCCGTCGCTGAGGAAGATGACGGGGGTCATATGCTGGACGGCGATGCGCACCGCTTCATAGACGGCATCGAAACAGTCGCTGGGCGTGGAGGCCGAGACGATGGGCATCGGGCATTCCCCGTTGCGACCGTAGTAAGCCTGGAGGAGATCGCTTTGTTCTGTCTTTGTGGGGAGGCCGGTGGAAGGGCCGCCGCGCTGAATATTGCAGATGAGCAGCGGGATCTCCATCATAACGGCGAGGCCCATGGCCTCTGCCTTTAGCGCCATGCCCGGACCGGAGGTGGTCGTCACGCCAAGGGAGCCGCCGTAGGCGGCGCCGATAGCCGAGGTGATGGCCGCGATCTCGTCTTCCGCCTGGAAGGTACGGACGCCAAAGGCCTTGTGACGGCTCAGCTCGTGTAAAATATCACTGGCCGGGGTGATGGGATAGGAGCCGAGGAAGAGGCGAAGGCCGCTTTTTTGCGAGGCCGCGATAAGGCCATAGGCCAGGGCCTGGTTGCCCATGATGCTGCGATAGACACCGGGGTTCATCTTTGCCTTTTCCACGCGGTAGGTGGTGGTAAAGGTCTCGGTGGTGTCGCCGAAGTTGTAGCCTGCCTGGAGCGCCTTGATATTACTCTCGAGGATCTCCGGTTTCTTGCCGAACTTATCTTTCAGGAACTGGATGGTGTTGTCCATGCTCCGATTATACATCCAATAAAGGAAACCGAGGACGAACATATTCTTGGCCCTGTCCTTTTCCTTTGTGCCCATGGTGATCTCCTTCAGCGCCTCGCGGGTCATTTTCGTCACGTCTATTTTGAAGACCGTGTAGTTGACCAGGGACTGGTCTTCGAGGGGGTTTATGCCATCGGGGTAATTGGCGAGACGGAGGTTCTTCTGGTCGAAGCCTTCGGTGTTGGCGATGATCTTGCCGCCTTTTTTCAGGCTTTTCAGATTGGCCTTGAGGGCTGCGGCGTTCATGGCGACGAGTACGTCGCATTCGTCACCGGGGGTAAAGACCTTGTCGCTGGAAAAGCGCAGTTGATAGCCGCTGACGCCCGGGAGGGTGCCTTGCGGGGCCCGGATCTCGGCGGGGAAATCGGGGAAGGTGGCCAGATCGATACCGAGGAGGGCTGTATTGTTTGTGAATTGACTTCCGGTGAGTTGCATTCCGTCGCCGGAGTCGCCGGCGAACTTTATGACGACGTCCTGAAGGACTTCCTCTTTTCTTTTCATAATGGAGCAAAGTTACGATTAGACGAAGATAAATATAAGCAAAAAATGAGGACGCCCGCTTATTCATAGCGCAGCGCCTCTATCGGGTCGAGGCGGGAAGCCTTTTGTGCGGGGTAATACCCGAAAAAGACGCCGGTGACCGCGCAAACGAGGAAGGACAGGACGATGGAGGATTCGGTCACGAGGGTGGGCCAGGACAGGAAGAAGGTGACGAGCCGGGCGGAGGTGATGCCTAAGATAACGCCGAGGATGCCGCCGGTGATGCTGATGAGGATGGCTTCGGTGAGGAATTGGAGCAGGATGTCTACACCCCGGGCGCCGATGGACATGCGGAGGCCGATCTCGCGGGTCCGTTCAGTCACAGACACATACATGATATTCATGATACCGATGCCCCCTACCAGCAGGGAGATCCCGGCGATGGCTGCCAGCAGGACCGTCAGGAGCTGGCTGGTGGAGCTGAAGGTGTTGATCAATTCCTGCATGGTACGGACGGCAAAGTCGTCGTCGTCGGTGGGTTTTAGCCGGTGGGTGGTGCGGAGGATGTTGGAGATCTCGTCGGAGGCGGCGGTGGTGACGCCTTCGTTGGTGGCGGAGGCATAGATATTCTGGACGTAGATGGTCGAGTTGGCGGATGCGAGGATCCGGCGTTGGACGGTGGTGAAGGGGGCGATGATGACGTCATCCTGGTCCTGGCCGAAGGCGCTTTCGCCCTTGGCGGTGAGGGTGCCGATGACGAGCATGGGGACATTGCCGAAGCGGATATATTTCCCGACGGGGCTGCCGCCGTTGGGGAACAGGTTCGTGATCACGGTTTGCCCGAGGAGGCAGACCTTACTTTGGGTCTGGACATCCCGATCGGTGAAGGCCACGCCGTCCTGGATGGGCCATTGACGGATGACGCTGAGGTAGTTGGGCTGGACGCCCTGCATGGTCGTGGGCCAGTTGTTGTTGCCATAGATGGCTTGTCCTTTGGCATTGGCCATGGGGGTAACGGCGCTGAGGTCCGGCGCCTGTTTTTGCAGGGCTTTTACGTCGTCGAGGGTAAGGGTTTGGACGTTGGTGGCGTCGAGGCGGGCGCCGGCGGAGATATTGCTGTTGGGGCGGATGATGATCATATTCGAACCCATGCCTGAGAGTTGTGACTGGATGCTTTGTTTGGAGCCCTGCCCGATGGCGACCATGGCGATGACGGAGGCTACGCCGATGATGATGCCCAGCATGGTGAGGAAGGCCCGCAGTTTGTTGCGCTGGAGGGCCTTGAGGGCGATGCGGAGGAGATTGATGAGGCTCATGGCTGACGTTTTTTGCGGCCGCCGCGGCTGTATGCTGCTGCGGCGCCGTTTATGTTAGTAATCATCGGTTGTGGGCAGGGCGGCTAAGGTATCCTTTGCCGACTTTACGTTGTCATTGGGGCTGTCCTTCATTACCTTTCCATCCTTTAACGTGATGGTCCGGCTGCTGAAAGCTGCGATATCCGGCTCGTGGGTGACGAATACGATGGTCCGGCCCTGCTGGTTCAGCTCCTGGATCAGCGCCATTATACTATACGAGCTGCGGGAGTCGAGGTTGCCGGTGGCCTCATCGGCTAGGATCATCACGGGCTCGTTGACGAGTGCCCGGGCGATGGCGACGCGCTGTTGCTGGCCGCCGGACAGCTGGTTGGGAGTGTGGTCAAGGCGATCACCAAGATTGACGGCGTTGAGGGCTTTTACCGCCCTTTCCCGCCGCTCGCGGGCGCTCATCTGCGGGTTATATAAGAGGGGGAGTTCGACATTTTCGAGGGCCGAGGTCCGGGGCAGGAGGTTATAGGCCTGGAAGACGAAGCCGATCTTGTGATTTCTGAGCCGGGCGAGTTCGTTACGGCCGAGCGTTCCGATGTCGACGCCATCGAGAAGGTACTGGCCGTGGGTGGGTTTATCGAGACAGCCGAGGGTGTTGAGGAGGGTCGTTTTCCCCGAGCCGCTGCTGCCCATGATGGTCAGGAATTCCCCGGCGACCACGTCGAAGGAGACGCCTTTGAGGGCGCGGACGATCTCGGAGCCCACGAGGAACTCTCTTTTGATCTCTTTTAATTCAAGGATCTTTTGATTGCTCATTGGATTGCTTTTTGAAGCGCTACCTGCCGCCACCACCGCCGCCACGGCCACCTGCTGCGCCGCTACCTCCTGCACCCCCGCTGCTGCCGGCGCCACCTGCTGCTCCGCCAGCGCGGGTGGCTCCCCCACCCCGGCGCGGGGGCATAAAGGGACTTCTTACCGCGCCGGATTTTGCCGTGCCTGCCGTGGCGACTGCTTCCCCGGTGACCACTTCGTCATTCTCGCCGAGACCGCTAAGCACCTGGACCTTTGTATCGTTGTTCAACCCCGTGGTGATCTTTTTTTCAAAGAGGCTGTCGCCGACTTTGACCCAGACAAAGGCCGGGGTACCCGTGCGTGGAGCCGTATCGACCTCGCGCGCGGTAGAGTCATGACGATGCCGGGGTGGGCTCGTGGGGTTATTGGCCGAGCGTTTTGCTTCCACGGCCACGTCGTGTTCGTCGATGGTGTCGGGGAAGAGGGTATAGTGTTTGCCAAGGGCTTCGTCCGGTTTATATTTCAGCGCTTTGGCGGAGATGAGCAGGGCGCTGTCGATCTCTTTTGTAAAGATGAAGATGTTGGCCGTCATGCCGGGGCGCAGCTTGAGGTCTGCGTTGGGCGCTGTGACGATGGTGGAATAGGTGACGACGTTGGCCGAGACCACGGGTTCGAGCCTGATCTGGTTCACCGTCCCCGTGAAGGAGATATCCGGATAGGCATCAACGGTAAAGGTGGCCCGGAGCCCTACGCGGACGTCGCCGATATCCGCCTCCGAGACGGCTGCCTGCACCTGCATCTTGGTGATGTCCTTTGCGATGATGAAGAGGGTGGGTGTATTGAAACTGGCCGCTACGGTCTGGCCCATGCTGACATTGCGGGTCATGACCACTCCGTCCACCGGCGAATAGATGCTCGCGTAATCGAGGTTCTTCTGGGCGCCGTTGACCTGGGCCTGGACGCTTTCGACGCTGGCTTTTGCGGCCTCGTATTGGTTTTGGGCGTTCTCGAAATCCGCCTTGCTGATGGCGCCGGTATTATAGAGCAGGGTCTGCCGATCGAAAGTACTTTTTTGATAGACCAGGGCGGCTTTTGCGACGTCGAGGTTGGCCTTGAACTGATCCACCTGGGCCATGAAAAGCGATTTGTCGAGTTCGGCGAGCAGTTGGCCTTTTCTCACTTTTGCGTTGAAGTCCGTATAGAGCGCTTTGATGGTGCCCGAGACCTGCGAGCCTACGGCGACCGTATCTACCGGTTGGATGGTCCCCGTGGCCGTGACGCTTTTGGAGATGTAGCCCGTCTTTGGGTGCTCTGTCTGGAGGACCACGGGTTTCTCTTCTTTTTTGTAGAAGAAGTACCAGGCGGCGGCGCCGGCCAGCAGGAGTACGAGAAGGATGATGACTACTTTTAGCTTCATTACAAGGCGTTTATAATTTTACGGCGATTCCCATATAGAAATCATAGATCTTGATGCTGAGGGCGGAGTTGTATTTGGCCTGCACATACACCTGGAAGGCCTGGGTGTACAGGGTCTTCTGTTGCAGGTAGTCCACGATGTTGGAGGCGCCGACCTTCAACTGTTCGGCGGCGATGCGGAAGCTTTCCTGGCTGGCCCGCAGTCCTTCCACGGAGGCATCGTATTGACCCTGGGCGTTGATGACATTGATATAGGCCTGTTCGATGCTTTGTGCGAGGGCGGTCCGGGTGCCGAGGAGGCTCAGCTTTGACTGTTCGATCTCTATTTTGGCATTCTCGACGTTGGTCTTTACGGTGCGGCGGGTAAAGATGGGGATCGAGAGGTTCAGGCCTGCCTGTTGGAAGAAGTTGTTATCCAGTTGTTGGAAGTAGGCGTCCGAGCCATTGTTGGAATAACCGGTGGACAGGGTACCCGAGGCCGTTAGTAATGGGAGCCAGCCTGCTTTTGCTTTGGCGAGGTCATAGCGGGAGATGTCGATGCCCAGTTGGCCGTTCTTTATTTCCGGGCGATCCCGCAGGGCGATGGTCACCACACTGTCGAGATTAGGGATGATCTCCTTCGAGATGAGGGTGTCCGGGTTGACGATGTCGAAGCTGTCCTGGTAGGGCAGTTGCAGGATCACTTTCAGGTTCAGTTTGTTCTGGCGGACGGCGCTTTGGGCCGTGACGAGATTGTATTTGTCTGTGGCCAGTTGGGCCTGCAGCTCGATATACGCGTTGCGGGCGATGCTGCCGGCCTCGTATTCTTTGCGGCCCTGGTCTACCTGTGCGACGGTGGTATTGATGAGATCCTGCGCATAGACGACGGTTTCCTTGGCGAGCAGGATGTTGAGATAGGCCTGGGTGATCTGGAGGGTAATATCGTTTACGGAGGTGAGAACGTTCAGGTTGGCGGATTCGATCTCGAGGTTCTTTTGCCGGATATCGTTGCGGATAAAGCCGCCATTCCAGATGGTGACCGACGAGGTGGCGGAATAGTTATTTGCCCATGAGGATTGGGTTTGGAAGCCGCCGATGACCGGGTTGGCGTTCTTGCTGTGGGTATAGGTGAGGCCGGCATTGCCGGTGAGGGTGGGTTGTTGTTGTGCCTTCGAGAGCAGGTAGTTCTGTTGGGCGGTCTTTTCGGTGAGGCGAAGGCTGTTGAGGGTGATGTTATTCTTTTTTGCGTAGTCCAGGCAGGTCTGCAGGTCCCAGCGGCCCGGCGGGCGGGTGGTGGTGTCCTGTGCGGTGGCCGGTACGGCCAGTGCGGCGGAGACGGCAAGGAGGAACACGAGATGTCGTACGAACATACCTTTCTTGGTTTAGGTTATGTGTATGTGGGACATGTGTGTGTTACAAAGGGCAGGCCATACTGGATGCGTATTGGCCCAGTCGTGTAAATATAAGGCATTTCGGCCCGGCCGGGGCCGGCTTTGGGGGGCGATCCGGCGCGGATTTTTAGGGGGCGGCGTTGAGGTGGCATGGTATACCTTGCGGCTGAAATACAAAAGCTGTGGAATTTGTGCAACAGTTCAGGGAATCGGGGCGGCCGGTGGCGGCTATCTGCCACGATCTGGAGCTGCTGTTGGAGACCGGGCTGCCCGATGTTGTTTATGCGATTTGTTCAATGATAACGCCCGGGGGCTCTTAATCCTATGGCAGGAAGGCCGCCGGGCGTTGGTTATTTGTATTCGTTGATGTCCCTTCGCTGTCAGGACCAGTGACCGGCGATCCAGTAGTGTCCCCGGCGTTCGTGTGCCCAGTGGCCGGCGACCCATACTTTATGACCGTGGGGCGGCATATCCCAATGGGCGGGGACTTCCTCATATTTTCCGTCCCTTTCGGTCCATTCCGTCCCTACCCATACATGGTGTGTGTCGGGGCGTGCGGGTCTTGTGACCACGTGTTCCGTGGGGCGGACGTCTACATATACGTGTTGTGCGCTGGTAGACAGTGCGGCCAGCGATAAGCCGGCACTAAAGAGTGCGGTGAACATTGTTTTTTGCATAGAAACCAATTTACTTTAGCTGTATGCGAAATCCGTGCCGGTGGCAATGGCCCCCGCGACTAACAATTTGCACCGGACCCCGGGGTCTATTTCACGGGTGGAAGGACGAGGTCGTTGATCGCGCTTTTTTGGGTGTGCATTTTTTCCACGTCCGCCGATCTCCGGGGCGCCTGCCAGGAAAGGAGATCGCATTTTTCCTTGCCGATGCGGACATCGTCTTCGATGCGGACGCCGATGTCCCACCATTTTTTGTCGCAGGGGCTGCCGGCGGGGATATAGAGGCCCGGTTCGACGGTGATGACCATATTCTCTTTCAGCGATTGGTCATATTCACCCATATCGTGGACGTCCAGGCCGAGGTAGTGGGAGCAGCCGTGCGGGTAATAGAGGGAGACCTGGGCTCTGTCTTTTATGATGCCGAGTTTTACGAGGCCGTCGGCGAGGACGTCGATGGCTTTTTTGTTGAGGTCGCGGAAGGGGGTGCCTTCGTGGCAGAGCGGGAAGATGGCTTCCTGTGCTTCGTAGACGAGATCATAAACGGCCTTTTGCTCCGGGGAGAACTTGCCCGTGGTCGGGACCGTGCGGGTGACATCGGCGGAGTAGCCGTGGTATTCGGCGCCGATATCCATGAGGACCAGGTCCCTGCCGACGTTGGTCCGGGCGTTTTCTTCATAGTGCAGGATGCAGCCATTGGCGCCGCCGCCGACGATGGAGGGATAGCCGACGTATTCCGCGCCCAATTTTTTATGGACATATTCCTGTAATCCCTGTAGCTCCGCCTCCGACATTCCCGGGCGGATGGCTTTCATTACTTCGGCGTGGGCGATGCTGGAGATGGAGACCGTCTTGCGCATCATTCCCATTTCTTCGGGGGTCTTGATCACCCGAAGGGAGCCGATGAGCTGGCCGAAGAGCGAGGAGTTCCATTTGACGGCGGCTGCGTTTGCTTTGAAGGCCGCGATGTCCGTGGAGTCTTTGCAGTTGAGGAATTGGGTAAGCAGCGGATTGCTGCGCATTTTTTCGTTGTTTGCTCTTTGCTGATTGACGAGGGTGATGAGGCGGGGCAGGTATTGTACGGAGGCTCTTTGTGCGAGGAAGCCCAGTAGTTGGTCCGCGCCGGGATCATAATCGGCGGGGATGCCTGCTTTCTTTTTGAATGCCTGGAGGAGATCGTAGAGGTCTGCCGCATCGCTGGCATCGTCATGGACGTCGTCGGGGATGCCGGAGAAGAGGATATGATCGAAGGAGGAGAGGTCGACGGGAAAGTTGGCCAGTTCGCTGCCGTTGTAAACGTTTTTGAAGCCGAGTTCGCTTTTTGTCTTTTCGACGCCGAGGCGGCGGCCTGTCCATTGTTCCTGTTGGGGATCGCGCTGCTGGACAAAAAAGAGTTCGTTGTAGGTGGCCCCGCCCGCGCCGGTTTGCGGTTCTTTGAAGATGAGCAGGACCGCCTGGGGTTCTTTATAGCCCGAGAGATAGTAGAGGTCCGGGCTTGGGTGGTAGGGGTAGGTGACGTCGTTGGAGAAGGTGCGGGTGGGATAGGCGAAGATGACGGCGACCGAATGGGGCGGCATCAGTGCACGCAGGGCTTCGCGGCGGCCGGCGTGAAAGGCCGGGGTGAGGTAGTCGGTGGGGAGGTTCTCCTGGGCCTTTGTGTTGGTGGTGAGGGTGGCCAGGAAGGTTATGATCAGGGCAAGCTGTTTCATGTGTGTTGGGGAGTTTTGCGTTGGGGGGTGTTGGTTGTTATGCTGCTCAAAATAGCCTTGTTGGGGGATTTTTTGCTGCCGTCTGTCAAAACGGGGGTAATTGGGTAAAGTGGGGCGCTGATGGCGGCGGTTTGTTTTTGAGGATTGCGGGCGGGGTTTGCGCCGGGGAAGCGGGGGGTTGTCGAAGGATCACGCCGTCGACGATAATGATCGCAGCGGCTATTCCTCTTTTCGGAGTGTGTTGGCCTTTCGGGGCTTTAGCTCCGGATTTTTAGCAAGGACCATGGCGGCTTTCCGTTTTGTCTCGGCGGTGGTAAGCCATTTCTTTACCAATTTCTTCAGGGCCTTTGCTTTTTCTAATTTCTCAGTGGTAGTATCGAAGTATTGCACGCGGTAAAATTACTGCGTGGTGGGGGCAAGAATTTTTGTGAGGAGGGGCGATTTGCATGAGTAAGAGTTTTCTTTATGGTTTGCCCTTCGGGGAGATTTAGGGTGGTTGTAGAACTTGTTTTGGGGAGGGCCCCGTTTTAGATCTTCCATCGTAAGTGGGTTAACGTTTGACAATAAACTTCCGCAATTCGGGGTCGCCGAGGATGCGTTTCGTCTCGCTTTTTACTATACTTTCCACTTCTGCAGCGATGCGGTGGAAATTCTCCTTAATGGTTTGGGCGGTTACCGCTGCAACGAAGGGCAGGGGTTCCTCCCGGGAGTTGTCGTCCTGCTCTTTCCTGAATGTTGCATGAAAACCTTTCAACTCCATCCTGACCTGGGGATCGTCGGCGATGACACCGATGAATTCCCCGGACGAGAGCTGGGCGAGGGTAGCGGGGGTAACGCCCTCTTCCGCATGTTCGGTTTTGCTGACCGATGTATCGGAGCTATTGACGGATACGGTAGTCTTCAAATAGGTGTTGGCGTGAAAGCGTTCGCTAACGAGCCGGGCGGTCTCCCCGCCGACCTGGCCGCAGATGAGGTTGCCCGCGGTGTTCATGATCTGGTAGCCTTCGTCATGGGAGTAGAGCTGGGTCAGTTGCGTGAGGTCTTGCACCGCAAGGACCGGGATGATGTTGTTCGATCTGCCGGTGGCGATGGTCGTCAGGACGCTGGTAGCCCTCACGGTGGCAAATTCGTCGAGGATGAGGGCGCTGGGGTGGCGGTTTGGCTTGTTGATCCGTCGGTTGAGCCGATCGATGAACAGCGACATCACCGGGGCCAGGGCTTCCTGTCTTTGCGCATCGCCGCCCAGACACAGGACGGCAGGCGCATTGGGATCGTTTATATCGAGGTTCACATCGTTGCCACTTAATACATAATAGAAATCCGGCGAGTCCAACCGGACCATCGGTATGCGGGCAGAGGCTACCTGCCCGTCCAGCATTTCCATGGTCTTGTTCATATACGCCTCTTTAAAAGGGCCTACCAGGCCGCGAGTTTCAGGTGCTGCATTGAGAATGGTAAACAGCTCCTCATAGGAGGTCTTGGAAAGCTCTATGACATGCGGGAGCGTGCAATAGGCGCCATTTTGATAGGTCCGCAGGAACCAAATGAGCGCCGCAAGGTAGTTGATCGATGATTCGATAAAGAATTCGCCTTGCCTGGAAGCCTGGGAACGGTTGATGCCTAACAGGATGGTCCTGCTGATGCCCATCGCGTCGTTTTTATTCTCCAGCGTTGCAGGGTCGATAAGATTGCATCGATGGCTGTGTGACAGATCGGTGAAGTTGATGCAATAGAAGCGGGTATTGGCCGGATAGTTTTCCTGATGCTGCAGGAAGTGCCGGTAAGCTACCCGGGTAAGCGCCGGGTATTTGAAATCATAAACAAATAGTGCCAGGTTCTTTTCCATGAACTGTTCGATCATCGGCTCGATGAGGAACCAGGACTTGCCTGCACCGGGCGACCCCATGATCAGCACTCCCCGCTGTGGGTTGATGATATTGATCCAACTTTTCCGGGTACGGCCGTTGTAGGAATAGGTCGCCCGGAAATGAACCGACCAGGCTGTTTTGATGAGCCGTTCTTCCTGCCGGAAGCCAGTATCGCGGCGGAATCGTTTCACGTAATTGCCGTAACTGACGGCGGCGGCTAATTTACCTGCCCCATAAATGACAGCCAGATAGCCTGCGGATGTGATGGCGATATAAGTCCACACATGGGTTGGATCGTTGGTGACAGGGGTTAATCCGGCGGTGCTGAAAAATAGGAGCAGGCCAACGCCGAGGATGATCAACGGCCATTTCCAATGTACCTGCCGGGGCTCCTGTGCGCCCGAAAAAAAATACGAAAATGCCAAAGCCAAAAGGACCAGGCATTTGGAAATGGTTTCGTCGCCTGTTAACGAAAGGTGGAAAAGTTTTTCGTAAAGACCGTCGAAGATCTGGACAAACCGACCCAGGCGTTCGGGCCGAAAAGCCTGATAACATACGACCCAATAGTGGATCAACAAAAGGCCGGCGCTGACGGTAATAAGTTTCCCAGAGATGGACGAAGCCTGTTGGGTATTTTGAATAGTGTTCATATCCGTAGATTTATTTTTTGTTCCTGTAATTGTTGTTGAGCGATCTCTTGTTCGGGTACGCACCTGTTGCGCAAAACTTCCTCCCGGTATGCCGGTCCGAGCTTTTCACTGGAAAAGGCGGCTTTTTGGACATGATCGACGAAGAAGACGCCGTCGTGTCCATCCTGGTTTTTGGCCGTGATCACCGCGATACCGTCTTTTTCGAGGCTTTTAGTAAAGCCCGTCCAATCCGGCGCCCGGCCGGCCAGTGCCCAGTCGATGGCGGTATGGATCCGCTCACGGGAGCTTTCCCGGAGCTGCTGATTTTGCGTAAACCGTTGTTCGAGGTTTTTTAGCGTGGGCTTTAGGAGGAAGAGGCTGGCCTTGATGGGCACGCCGATGCGATTGCCATCGGCATCGAGGGCATGATACAAGAGGCCGCCGACCTTGTGCAGCCGGGAGTGTTCCTGGCCGGGGTTGGCGGTGACGTTGTATTGTTTGAGGATGGCGTTGAATTCGTCGAGGTTGGTGTATTTATAATGATCGACGACAGTGTTGAGTACGTCGCTAATGGCGTGTTTTAGTCCGGGATCGCCATAGTGTACCCTTTGCGCATGTTCTACCGCAAAGCGTGGTTTGTCGCCCGGCGTCAGCTTTTCGGCTTTTTCGAGCGAGAATTCCCTTTCCAGTTGTTTGCAGAGCAGATAGGATGCCAGGTAGTCCCTGGGTTTGAGGTCCAGTCTGCTGCCGTCGGCCCGGACGTTGGTGGCGACGATATGCAGGTGGGTATGGCCGGCGTCGGTATGGCGGTAGGCGATATAGGGTTCGTCTTCGAAGCCCATGCCTGTCATATACCGATCGGCGATGCGGACCATTTTTTCGTTATCGAGCTTTTCCGTCTTGCCGAAATTCAGGGAGAAATGAACCCCATGGTCGGGCAGGCGTTCGTTGAAGGACGATCGTTGCCGGAAGCGGGTGATGATCTCGTCCCGGGTCAGCTTGTCATGGTCTTTTAAGAAGTTTTCCGCGCTGATCCGTTCGGCTTTTCCTTCGGCAACCTTTTTTTCGTTGTACCGGAGAGAGACGAGGATATTCTTTTTGGGTTTTATTTTTGGGTGCATAGGTCGACCAGTTTGATAAGTTTTTCTTCTATGGAGGTTACTTTTCGCTGTAGCTCCATTTTTTCCGTGGCGGTGAGGGATTCTTTTGAGAGGAGGAGTTTTAGTTCTTTTCTAACTTTTACCGCCCATTCGATGAAATCGTCCAGGGAGCGGTTGCGGTATTTAATTTCTACCGGTTTGCCTAATAGAAGTTTCCGGGCATAAGAACTTTTGCTTCGATAGACTGTAGTCTTATACGAGTTGACAAATTTGTCGTATTCCTCCTGTTGCAAGGAGATATTGATCTGCCGTAATGTTCGCTTCCCGTCCATAACCCACTTTCACTGTTATTTCGGAAATAAAATTACGGTCGTGGATAGCCCAGGAAAATAAGAAATCTTAAGTCTTTAAAAAATGGATGTTAAAAAAATGCAAACGGTTTAGCGTTTGCCCTTTTTGCGGTTTTTGCCGTTGTCGCGGAGATACTCATTTTTTAATTTGCTAAAGTGTTGGGGAGTCATGCTGAGGAAGCTGGCGAGGTATTTGTCCATGACCGGACCCACGAGATCCGCGTAATTTTCCATGAGATACTTAATCCTTTCGGCACCGCCCCGTTCGCGCATATGTTCTCGCTCTGCGTTCATCAGGTAGTATTTTAACAGGAGTCTGGCCTGATGAAAATAGAAGTAGGGATGTTCGCGGAGGATCCGTTGTACCTGGTCAAAGGTGAGGAAGTGGATGACGGAGGGTTCGAGGGTTTCGACGGTTTCCCAGGATGGCAGTTGTTGGAAAAAGGACCAGACGGCCGTGAAGACATCGTTCTTCCGCATGAAGTAGGCGCTATGTTCGTTGCCCTTGTGATCAAACGTATAGGATCTGACTATTCCCGTTTCAATGAAGCCGATAGTTTTGGCAACGTTGCCTTCGCGGACGATAATATGGTTTTTGGGCAGGGTTTCCGTTTTGAATGCCGAAATGAGATACTCGTTGAGGGTTTCGTCGAGAGGGCCAATGGAGTTGAGGAAATTGATAGCTGTTTCCATAAGGAGGAGGTTTAAAAACGGAAGATAAAAAACAGAGGGTAATAACGGACAGGATTAGGGTAAAATTCAGGCGGAGATAAGTAGAATCGTTGAGTCGTGGTTTGGCATTTTGCATAGACCCGCGTGTGCCAAAAGGGTGTGGTGGACAAACCCGCAATCCTGGGTTGCGAAATTCCGCAAATGACCACCGTGTTTTAACCCGATTTTTTGTAAACAACTTTCTACCGGTGACCTTTTCGGAATACAACAAACTTCACGAATAAACTTCCTTTCCCCACGCTCATGCTTATTTTCAACACGCTCATCCAGAAAATGAGCAACTCCACAAAAACCCCCGATTTGACCTTTTCGGGGTATTTCCGGGTCACATTAAAATCCCCCGTGTATTCACCTAGCAAAATATTAGGAATTTTCACTTACTTCGCTCTGTTATTCCAGTCGACCCCCTATCAATTTTTGTAACCACTACTAAACCGTTTGCTTCATGAAAAACAGCCCTGCGCATACCCGTGCACCCAGCACGCGGCTATCTTGAATTATATCATCCCTCTTATTACTTCAGGCTCCTTTGTTCAATGGCTATTTACCTGGCCATGACACCAGCGCGCCTGAGCATCACCTTCGTCTTCGACATTGAAATCCCGGGCTTGGATTGGCATGTTATGTCCCTACCCGCCGGCAAGCACCAGTGGGAAACCCCGTAATAAACTTCTACAAGTATGAAAAGATCGCTTTGGCTATTGGTAGTACTCTCCGTGTTCTCTGTCCATAGTGGGATGGCGCAATCCGCCAATTTCAATTTTTCGCTAAGTCCAAATCCAGTGGCAGGCTGGACAAATATGTACGGTAGTCCGCATGACAGTGTGATGACGGTAACTTCGGCTTCCGGGATCACGATTTGGTCCATTTGGCACGGCAACTGGATAACGGTTGATCCCGGTGGCGGGTCCGCCAATGATGGGGTTGGAGTAACCAACGGCACTTTCATGCCGGCTGCGGTGATGCAAAGTTGCTGGCTCCAATTCGGCCAGACCACCGCCAATTATGACGTATCGCTACCTCAACTCCTTATCAGCGGGCTTAATCCGGCCTCCGTCTACACCCTGCGGATGACAGGGAGTTGGACGATCAACGTTCCGGATGAATTTAACGCCAGTCCTTCCCTTTTTACGGTGGCCGGGGCAGGAACAAGCAGCGCGTATGTGAATGAGAATTTCAATGCTTCGGATGGGGCGGTGTTCTACAACTTCGCCCCGGATGCCAGCGGGCAGATCCATTTATATATCAATACGACGCCAACCAGTAATCTGGCCGCCATCAGCGGATTGCAGATCATCGAAGGGGCGACGGCAGCAGGACCCACTGTACGGCTTACCAGCCCTGTGACGGGGACCCTTTTGCCGGAGGACGCCAACATCACATTGAAAGCTTCTGCGACCGAAACCGGCGTCTCGATCGCCTATGTGCAGTTTTATGCCGACACCTGTCTGCTGGGCACCGATTCCTCCGCGCCCTATAGTGTGGTCTGGCACGGTCCCGATCCCGGCAACTATACGATCACGGCAAAAGCTACCGACGCAGGCGGCCGCACGAGCAGCGCTTCGGCGACGGTCACGGTAGAATCCCTCAATTATTTCTGGTCTACTACCGGCAATATCGCCACCAGCGGAGACACGTTCTTTGTAGGAACGGTCGATACCAACCGGCTGTCCTTCCGGACCAATAACATCGAGCGAATGACGATCCTCAATGACGGGACCGTCGGCATCGGCACAAAAAACACCTATGGCTATTCCCTTGCGGTAAACGGTAAAAGCATCTTCACCAAGGTGGTAGTAAAGGCAGCCGGCACCTGGCCCGACTATGTCTTTAAGAAAGATTATACCCTGCCCACCCTTGCCGAAGTCGAGCGATACATCCGGACGTTCAAGCACCTTCCCGGGATCCCATCGGCGGGGGCGATCCAGGCGGATGGGCTGGACCTTGGTGACCACCAGGCGGCCCTGCTGAAAAAAGTGGAAGAGCTGACGCTTTACCTGATTGACCAGAATAAAAGCCTCGCTGAGCAGAGCCGGCAATTGAAGGAACAGAATGCAAGACTGGACGCCCAGCAAAAGCAGATAGATCAGCTAAAGGCGCTGATCCTGGCCAACCCAAAACACGACTAACCTACTTTTATGTCATATCCCCTAAAGATGCCGGCTATTGGTAGCGCGATCCTGCTCACCCTCCTCGTGGTAACAGGCCATGCCCAGTCGGTGGACTCGATCACCGGCAAGGCGCTGAATTTCCCGTCAAGGCTGCTGGCGCGGATCCAGGGCCGGACCGCCAGCCTTAACCAGCAACTGACGCAGCAGACGGAAAAATACCTGCAAAAAATGGCCCGGCGGGAAGAAAAGCTGCGACAAAAAATGGCCGGCGTCGATTCGGCCTCTGCCAAGAACCTTTTTGCCGGCTCCGGCCAGCGCTATGCGGCATTGGCCCAGCAGATGAAAACGGATACCGGTGGCCGAGGCCGCTCCGTCAGTGGGGTGTACCAACCCTATCTCGACTCCCTGCAGGGATCGGTGGCGTTTCTGAAGCAAAATCCCCAACTGTTGAGTGCGCGGGGTACCACCCTTTCCCCCCAGGCCCTGACTCAACTGCAGGGGGCCAGCACGCAGTTGCAGACGCTGCAGGCCAGGATGCAGGTGGCGGATGGCGTTAAAGGATATGTCCAGCAGCGGCAGCAGCAGATCAGCCAATATGTTGCCCAGCATAGCAACCTCCAAAACCTGCTTGGAAAGTCTTATACCGGAATGAGTAAGGATGCCTATTATTATTCCCAGCAGCTTCGCCAGTATAAAGAGATGTGGAGTAACCCCGATCAATTGGAACAAAAGGCGCTGGCGTTGCTCAACCGGCTTCCCGCCTTTCAGACCTTTATGAAGAACAACTCCCAGCTCGCCGGGCTCTTCAAATTGCCGGGTAACTATAGCACCCCGCAGGCCCTTTCCGGTCTCCAAACAAAGGACCAGGTATCGCAGCAGGTGCAAGGCCAGGTATCGGCCGGTGGCGCCGGTGGGGCAGCGGCCCTGCAAACCAATCTGCAATCCGCCGAGTCCCAACTCGACGGCTATAAAAGCAAACTGGGCGCACTCGGCGCCGGCAACGGCGACATGAATATGCCCGACTTCAAACCCAACGACCAAAAGACAAAGACTTTCTGGCGCAGGCTCGAATACGGCGCCAATTTCCAGACGACAAGGAATAACTATCTATTTCCTACGGTCACCGACTTCGGTGTCTCCCTTGGCTACAGGCTGGGGCATAATAACCTCGTCGGGGTTGGCGCCAGTTACAAATTAGGCTGGGGAAATGGTATTCAGCATGTCACTTTTTCCAGTGAAGGGGTGGGGCTGCGGTCTTTCCTGCAGATAAAGATAAAAAGCAGTTTCTCGGCCACCGGCGGCTTTGAATACAATTATACGACACCCTTTACTTCTTATCAGCAGTTGAAGCAGTTGCAGTATTGGACGAAGAGCGGGCTCGTTGGTGTTACAAAGACGGTGTCGATGAAGAGCCGGGTGTTCAAGAAGACGACGCTGAGTCTGCTGTGGGATTTTTTGAGCTACCAGCAGGTGCCGAAGACCCAGCCGATCCTGTTTCGGATCGGCTATGCCTTTTAACGAGGATGAAGACAACAGTTTATCACATTTAAGCTATTGTATTTTATGATAAGAAAGATTATTCCCCTTTTGGTATTTCTGGTAGGTACGGATTTTATTGGTTACGCCCAACCCCCCACGCTGGTGAACCTAACGCCTCCTTCCCCCAATGTTCAGGCCATGCAAAAGTATGGGGATATCCCGGTGAGCGCCTACACCGGCATTCCCGATATTTCTATCCCTATCTATACGGCCAAATTCAGGGATCTCAGCATCCCGATCTCCCTCAGTTATCATGCTTCGGGGATAAAAGTGGCGGAAGAGGCCAGCCAGGTAGGATTAGGGTGGGTGCTTAATGCCGGCGGCTCCATATCGCGAAACATCATCGGGGTGGACGATTTCACTGGCAACTACTTTACTTCGGGGATCATGGATATGGATGCAGGTCAGGGACCAACGAACAGGGTAACACAGGGGTGTAACCTTCAGATGTTCAATTCCACCGGCATAGGCAATACCATCTACAACTACGACGTATCCAACTTTATCCGGAATTTCAATGAGTTTCAGCCGGATCAATACTATTATAATTTCTCGGGGCGTTGCGGGAAGTTCATAATGAACAGAACATTTCAGGCCATTATCCAAAAACAGGAACCTATCCAGATCACCTGTCAGTCCCCTTCGGGCAATTCCTGGGAGGTTCAATCGACGGATGGATATATCTATGATTTCACCCTGCAGGAAACATACAAAGACCCATCGACATTCCAACAGCATATCTGCGCATGGTATCTTACCAGCATAACCTCACCTACCGGCAACCGGGCCGTTTTCAATTACACGCCCAATCCTACCGTGATCCAGGGGTTAGGTAGCTGGTCAGAACAACGGGATGATTTTCAGTTCACCCTTGTCCCGGGTGTACAGGCAGCGCCTGGCTATGGGCCTCAGCGCGGCCTCTCCGCCGGGTATATCTACAGCAACCAGCTCTTGTCTTCGATAGAGCTGCCCAACAGCCGAGTGCAATTCTATTACTCCGGTAACCGCGCGGACCTTTCCGGCGATCAACGGCTCGACAGTGTAAGCGTGTTCGTAAAGGACAAGTCCGGCAATGTACCTGCCGTACCCATCAAAACGACCTCGCTTTCCTATGGCTATTTTAACTATGGCGACGACGATGATTATGCCTTTGGCGGTCCGTCCACCGGATCGATTTTCTCGCAACGAATGAAGCTGTTGCAGATGCAAAATACCGGCTATTACGGGGGCGGCTCCGCCAGCGAGCCACCCTATGTCTTCACCTATTATGAAGGCGATATGTTTCACAATCTGCCTTCCAAGGGGTCGTTTGCCAGGGACCATTGGGGCTATTACAACGGAAAGACGGATCACAACTCCCTTATACCCAGTGTTGAGCCGGTGAGTTCCGATGACGAGATCACGTTTGCCCTGGGAATACAGGGGCCCGAGCGGAATCCCGATACGGCCTTCGTGCACGCCTTCTCGCTGCAATCCATCCAATATCCCACCGGCGGCACCACGCGGTTCCAGTACGAATCCAACGATTTTGACGAAATCAACTCGGAGGTCAATGACAACACCTATTTTTCCCGGGTACCCGAGGTAATGACCACCCACGTACCGTTCGACTACGATGCGTACGACCATATCCTGAATAGCCCCAGCGATACACTGGATCTCACCAACGAATACATCGCGCCGGGGTTGGGTGGGGGATTTCCCGCCATCACCATCGTTGGGGCTTTCCGGTTTTCCACCTCCCAGGATTGCAGTGTGCTACCTCATCCGCAGCACTCCATGTATTTTGCCCTTTTCGACACCCTGGGCAATGAGATCCAGGAATTCGACCTTGCCTCTTACACGCTGTGTTCCGGTGGGAGTACCAACAGTTGTTATCTCTGCGGCAGCGGGGTATTCTCCCTACATACCCAGATATCGTTGAATCCCGGCAAGTATATCTTCAAAGCCGTTAATACCGGTCAGGAAACGAACACCCTGGAATCTATCGATGTTGATTTCAGCTTCCCCCGGGTAGTGCAGACCCTGCCGAATACCACACCCGGTCCGGGTCAGAATTACTATGTTTATGGGGGCGGCCAGCGGATCGCAAGGATCGTCGACCAGGACCCCCTCAACCCGGCAATCAACAAAGTGCACAAGTACGTCTATCATTATTGGACGGACAAGACCGGGGCCGGCACCCCCCAGGAATATTCCTTTGGCCGCCGGATGTCCAAACCCGAGTATGCCTATTTTGCCTATAACGGCACCAGCTCCTCTGTGCAACTTGCTTCCCAATGTGAAACTGTAGGCCCCTACTACACCTTTCACGTATTAAGAGGCTCTAACAGCGATAACCCGCTTAACGGGTCGGCGGCCGGCGCCGTGGTAGGGTACGACCAGGTGACCGAACTGCTGGGCGAGAATGGCGAATATGGCCAAAAAGTGTACCAATACAATAACCTCCCCGATCTCGCCTGGAACTATGCGGATCCTGTCAGCCAGCAAAACCTTCCCTTGTGCCCGCCGTACGGATCCAATATCCCCAATGCCCTCAACGGCACGCTGACCCGGGAGATCGACTATGCCAACAACGACGGCGCCTTGCTCAAAGTAAAGGACGTGGTTAATAAATATGAGACGGTATTGGCCAGTCGTAACTATGCCTACGGGCTATACAACAATAAACTGAATGCTGTCGGCCTGGGGGACCAGTGCAGCATGCAGTTGAGCGACGTCTGCGATGGCGGCAGCTCCCTGACGTATACCTATGTCAGCATGCCGTCCGAATGGCAGCGCATCGTTTCTTCCGACGAGAAAGACTTTAACCAGGGGGATAGCGTAACCTTTTTGGACACCTATACCCAGTATTTTTATGACAACCCTGTCCATAAGCAGCCTACCCGGACGGTAACGACCAATAGCAAGGGGCAGGTCATTACTTCGGCGACGCAGTATCCGCTCGATTTTCCCAATCCTACGGCAACGGATGCTTTTACCCTTGGGGTCGCAAAGCTCCAGCAAAGCCATGTCATCGACCGGCCTGTCGAAAAACACGTGGATAAGACAAATGCCGACGGCAGCCAGCCACGCACCGTGAGCGCGTACCTCAGCTATTTTAATGCCGCGACCCCGACGCAGCGTGCGGTGTATAGGACCGAGAATGCCTCGCCTATCACCGGATTTTCTCCTGCGGCGATCTCCTCCTCAGGTCTTACCAGCAGCCCATTCTACCAGCCCTATATTTATTTTGATCAGTACGACGGGTATGGGAATATCCTTCAACAGCATAAAACGAGTGATCTTCCGCATTCTTATATCTGGGATTACAACAGCAGCCTGCTGGTAGCCGAAGCGACCAATGCCATCCAGTCCGATGTTGCTTACACTTCCTTTGAAGCCGACGGCACCGGCAACTGGACCATTGCCTCCGCAATCACAGATGACAGTACCGCGATCACCGGAACACAGTCCTATAACCTGGGCAACGGCAACATCAGCAAGACGGGTTTGCAGACGGGAAACACCTATATCGTGAGCTATTGGAGCCGCAACGGCGCCTATGCGATCAGTGGCGCCACTGGTTCTGTCCGGACAGGGAGATCGGTGAATGGTTGGACCTATTATGAACATACCGTCGTTGCCTCGGCCACAACCGTTGTGATCAATGGATCCGGGAATATCGATGAGCTACGACTATATCCCGCCGGCGCGCAAATGACTACCTATACCTACTCCCCCCTCATCGGTATTACCAGCCAATGCGATGCGGGTAGCCGAATCACGTATTATGAATATGACGGACTCGGCCGGTTGCAGGATATAAAGGATCAGGATGGCAATATCCTCAAGACCTACGAATATCAGTACCAGTACCATATAGGGGAATGAACAAGAATTAAGATCATTTAAACGATTTATAGATGCTTTCGACAATCCTTTCCTTCTTCCCGATGCCCTATAGAAAGGCAGCAGTAGGGTTATTGTTTCTCCTGACGGGCTGGGGGACAGCCGATGGGCAAATAAGTATCGACGGACCCACCTGTGTCACGGCGGGAGTACAATACACTTATACGATCTCCGGGAATTGGACTACCAGCACGTTTATGGATTGGGTAGTGGGCGGCGGTACCATCTCAGGCACCACTTCGGGAACACCCGATCCGCAGATCCATGTCACCTTTACCAGCAGTGGTTTTGTAAAGGTAAGTACGACCAACCCCACGTCCACCGTGACCCTGAATGTCATGGTGGCGGGGCCGGTGCAGCTCTCCGGCATTTCTCCGGCTACGCAGACCGTCAACTATGGCGCCAATCCGTCCATCACCGGTGGAACGGCTTCGGGCGGCGTATGTGGCGCGCAGTATGCCTATCAATGGCTGGTATCGTTTGACAATTCGACATGGAATGTTGTCTCCGGCTCCACGGGCGCGAACCTTAGTTATTCCGCCGGCATCACACAGATCACGTATTTCGAGGAACAGGTAACGGATATCATTGGTGGCAGTGTTGCGACCTCCAATGTAGCCACCGTCAACTTTATTCCGCCGCTTAGCGGTGGGGACATCGGGCCTTCGGCGCAAAATATAATTGTGGGGTCGTCAACGGCTGTTGCGAATCTTTCAGGATCCAACGCTTCCGGCGGCAACTGTGATAATAATTTTACGTATACATGGGAGGCAAGCGCCGATGGGGCCAACTTCACCAACATTGCCAGCGGGACGAGCTATCAGCCCGGGGGGGCTACGGGCTTGACCTATTACCGGCGCACAGCGACTTGTAATGCCACCGGGCAGTTCGTCCATTCTAATGTGGTTACGGTGAATATCGAGCCTGCCCTGGCAGCGGGCAGTATTACGCCTTCCAATATAACGGTGACACCTGGAAGCAGTTTTGGGACGATCGGCTCAGGCCAATCAACGGGAGGTTTCTGCACCTCCTACGCCTATCAGTGGGAACTATCGACCGATGCCGTGCACTGGGTACCGGTTGGCGGCGCGACGGGCCTGTCCTTTACTCCGGCCCCAATTTCCTTTAATACCTATTACCGGCTGCTGACGACCTGCGGCGCCGATACGGTTACGGGTCCGGATTGTATTGCTCTTGCGCAGATCGAGCCGGGTACCGCCGGTCCTGCCCAGCAGCAGATCAATTACGGCGCGAACGCGGCCCCGCTGAGCATCAGCGGCGCTGCCGGTGGAGAGGGAAACTACATATATGGGTGGGAGAGTTCGACCGACTCTACTTTTGCCAGTGTGACGGAGCTGGGAACCAACTCCCTGTCCTATACGCCCATGGGGCTTACGGCGACCACCTGGTACCGGGTACGGGTAAGCAGCGCATCATCGGCAGATGCGTTCAGTGCGCCGATGGTAGTGAGGGTCTATCCCCAGTTGATCGCCGGGGCGATCAGTCCTGCCAGCCAGACCATCTACAATGGCGACCGGCCTGCCTTGCTTTCGGTGGTGGGTACCAGCGGAGGCACGGGCGTGTGGACCTATCAGTGGCTTTCCAATGCGAGCGGCAGTTTCCAGCCCCTGGGGCCGCCGACTTCCGGCAATAGCTATCAGCCGGGTGTACTGACGGCCGCAGTCAGCTATGAAGTGGTGGTGAGCAGCAATGGAGTGAGTATAACGATTGGACCCAATACGATCAATGTTCAGCCATTACTGCTGGCGGGTACCATCAGCCCGCAGTTGATAACGATCCCGCCCGGCGCCGATGCCGGCACGATCATCAGCAACCCGGCTACTTGTACCGGTTGCTCCGTCGGTATCACCTATAGCTGGCAATCCTCAACCGACAATGCCAACTGGAGTTATGTAGGCGATGCTACATTGAGTTATGCGCCTGGCACTTTATCCGCGACCCACTTTTACCGGCTGGAGGTGAGTTCCGGTTCCTTTGTGGCCCATACGGGCAGTGCCGAGGTGTTGGTTGGTAACACTGGCAATTCCATCAACTACATCCGGACCCGGTCGGTCGCCAAGCCGGGTGTCCTTGATCTGCCTTCTGCCGCGGCGCTTTCCGATCCGGGGGATGTGCACCAGGTCACCCAGTATTTTGACGGGTTAGGGCGTAGTGTACAAACGGTCGCGCGCCAGGCCAGCCCGCAACTGCAGGATATGGTCTCCGTCCAGGCATACGATGCCGCCGGCCGGGAAACCATGAAATACCTGCCCTATACATCTTCTTCCAACGACGGCAATTATAAAAACTACTTCTTTCCGGAGCTGGAGTCATTCAATGCTGCGCAATTTCCCGGCGAAACCTATTTCTATGGGCAGGTGAATCTCGAGGCTTCGCCGCTGAACCGGCCGCTGCAGTCCTTTGCCGCCGGCAACAGTTGGGTAGGCAACGATAAAGGAGTAGGGCAACATTACCTGTTGAACGATGCCACCGATAGCGTCCATATGTGGGATATCGCGTTTGACGCCGGAGACCTGGCCACCGATCAAGGCTTGTATGCCCCGGCAACCTTGCATAAGACGGTCACTACAGATGAACAGAACCACCAGGTGATCGAGTATAAGGACAAAGACGGGCTCGTGGTGCTGAAAAAGGTCCAGTTGGCCGATGCGCCCGGCACCGCCCACGATGGCTGGCTATGCACCTATTACGTATATGACGACCTCAACAGTCTTCGATTCGTTATTCCGCCCAAGGCCGTACAGTTGATCAATACCGCCGGCGCCTGGACCCTTTCTCAGCCGATTGCCGATGAGCTTTGCTTCCGGTATGAATATGACTACCGTAAGCGGATGAACGTGAAAAAAGTACCCGGTGCAGGTCAGGTAGGAATGGTCTATGATACCCGCGACCGGCTGGCGATGACACAGGATGCCAACTTGCAGAAGAGCAATCAGTGGCTGGTTACGCAATATGACGGACTGAACCGGCCCGTGGAGACCGGATTGATGACCTACGCTTCAACTCCCGGCAACCTGCAACAGTTGGTGACCAATCAGACAACCGGATCTTCGTCCCCACCCGGCTATTCCGGCGACACTACGATTGTCGCTGCCAACGAGACCGGCGATGTACAGGAGAACCACTCCATTACCATGGATGTCGGATTTTCTACATTGGATAACGGTAGCTTCACGGGAGAGATCGTCAATGGCAGTTGGGGATCGGGTGGCTCGTTTACCAATAGCAATGCCGTCTCGTTGAGCCCCGTTCCTCCCGGCGTAATCTTGCAGCCGCTGACGTTCACCTATTATGACGACTATTCCTGGGTTGCCGGCGCGAACACCGCGCTCTCTTCCGCCTTTGCTTCTTCCGTGGCCGGCAATGGGAGCTATTTTTTGACCTCCTATAATAGCTCGCCGGACTATGCCATACCCATCGCTCCCTATCTTATAACGCGAGGCCAGGTGACGGGAACACAGACTTTGGTGCTGGGGACGAATGGTCAATACCTGTCGACCGTAAATTTTTACGATGACCGTGCCCGGCTGATCCAGATCCAATCCGTCAACGTTACCGGCGGGGTGGACACGCTCACTACTCAGTATGACTTCAGTGGTAAGCCTTTACGGTCGCTGCTGGGCCAGGCCAAGCCCTCCAACACTGCACAATACCATCAAGTGCTGAACAGGACCAACTATGATCCCAATTTTCGGGTCATCAGCATCTGGAAGAATATCGACCATGCGGCAGCGGATCAGTTGATCGACAGCATGCAGTACAATGAGCTGGGCCAGCTGCGGGCCAAATACCTGGGGAATAGCCTGGATAGCCTGGTGTATGATTACAATATCCGGGGCTGGGTGACGGGGATCAATCAGAAATATGTCGGCGGAACAGCCGCGCATTATTTTGGAATGGAACTAGGCTATGACAAGGCCACCAGCGTAGCCGGAAACAGCTATACGAACCCGGCCTTCAACGGTAATATCGCCGGGACGGTGTGGCGAAGTGCCGGGGATGGGGTCGACCGGAAATACGACTTCACTTACGACAATGTGAACCGGTTTACCGGAGCCGCCTACATCGACAACCACAGCGGCAGCGGTTGGGATCATTCGGCCATGGATTATACGGTCAGCGGTCTTGCCTATGACGCCAATGGCAATATCCTGTCGATGAACCAAAACGGCTTCAAGATCGGCCATCCTACCGACGCTATTGATCAACTCATTTATTCCTATCAAACGGGTAGCAATAAGCTTGTGCAGGTTACGGACGCTGCCAATGACACTGCGAGTACTCTTGGAGATTTTCATTACAAGACCAAGGGCGCATCCGACTACGCCTATGACGCTAACGGCAATCTATCGCTGGACAACAACAAGAGCATCGACAGCATTAGCTACAACTACCTGAACCTGCCGCAGTTGGTCCATATGAAAGGGAAGGGCAGCATTCTGTACACCTATGATGCTACCGGCAATAAACTGCAAAAGCAGACTGTCGACAGCCTTTCGGGACTGACGACGACCACGCTCTATCTCGGCGGGTTCCAATACCAACGGCGGGCAGCCTTCGCAACACCCAACGTCGGCGCGGACACGCTCCAATTCGCCGGCCATGAAGAAGGCCGGGCCCGTTGGGCTTTCCATA
>Ga0206888_1063_pt1 | contig 30828 bp, 25 predicted proteins | sample Alteio_BWOrgHeat_90_FD_153258 | JGI IMG/M metagenome (GOLD analysis project Ga0206888, IMG submission 153258) | Enriched cells from forest soil in Barre Woods Harvard Forest LTER site, Petersham, Massachusetts, United States - Alteio_BWOrgHeat_Nextera4 ... | reverse complement strand
CTCCAGAGGATCGGATGACACCAGGCAGGGTTGGCGCCCGTGACAAAAAAACAATCCGCCAGTTCGATGTCGGCATAGCTGACGGGCACGCTGTCCTCGCCAAGCGAGAGCTTGTGCGCAGCCACGGCCGTACTCATACAAAGCCGCGAGTTGCTGTCGATGTTGTTGCTGCCGATGAATCCTTTCATCAACTTATTGACGACATAATATTCTTCGGTGAGGCACTGGCCGGAGATATAAAACCCGACGCTATCCGGTCCATACCGGGCGATCAGGCTCCGGAATACGGCCGCCGCGCGGTCGAGGGCGTTATCCCAGCTTACCCGCTGCAGGGGCATGCCCCGGTGTGGCCGCATCTGCGGATAGAGGAGGCGGTCCTGCCGGTCGTTGACGGTATAGTGCAGGTTCAGCCCTTTGCTGCATAACATTCCTTTATTCACGGGGTAATCCGGGCTGCCTTCCACTGTTATCCGGCCTTTCCTGTCTTTGAATACGGTGACGCCACAGCCGACGCCGCAGTAACAGCAGGTGGAAAAGAAGCGTTCGGTATGACGGTGGGGGATAGCCATAGATCGGGTCAGGCCGTCGCGGGCGTGGATTTGGGAGCAGTTGTGGGTTGGACCGCATTCGCCGGTTCGCCGGCCCGCCAGCGGGTGACGGCAACCAGGCAGGCGATGGTGATGACGGTCAACCCGATGTAGGTAAACGCTTCCGCATAGGTGATGGACTCCGATTTAAAAAGGAACCCGAAGAGCATTCCGCCCAGGTTGCCGCCGGCGCCCACGACACCACTGATCAGTCCTACATTCTCTTCGTTTACGAAGGGGACGATGCCATAGACGGCGCCATTGGCCATTTTAAGAAAGAGAGCGAAGGAAAGCATGAAGACGATGGCCATGACGAAATCGGGGGCATGGGCAAAAGCGATGAGCCCGAGGCCTTCCAGCAGCAGCACCAACGCCAGCAGGGACCCCTTGCCCCGCATTCCCCAACGGCTGCCTACCCTGTCGGAGAAGATCCCGCCGAGGGCGCGGGCAAAAAGATTCATGAATCCGAACATCCCCGCCCAAAAACCCGCGCTATGCTGGGTGAGATGGAAGTTGTCGACAAAATGCAGGGAGGCGACATTGTCAAAGGTGATCTCCATTCCAAAGCACATGGCATAGGCCAGGGTCAGTGCCGCGATCCGCCAATCGGCCAGTATGGACCAGTCGGTGCGGCGACGGGTGGACGTCTTCACGCCGATGTCCGAATAATTACCCGTTGGCGTATCGGTTGTATAACGGTAATAAAGGAAGGCGACCACCCACATCAGGATGGCCGGGACGATCATGGCATAGCGCCACGCCTGGTGCGCCGTATAGCCAAAGCCGACGATGGCCGAAAAGATGAGGGGCATGACCATATTGGTCACCCCACCGCCCAGGTTGCCCCAGCCGCCGGTGATCGCGTTGGCGGTGCCCTTTATCTTCGGGGCGAACATCATGGACGTGTGAAATTGCGTCACGACAAAACTTCCGCCAATGATCCCGATGGCCAGGCGGAATAACAGGAAGGTGGTGTAATCCTTTGCAAGTCCCACCAGCAGTACAGGGATCGACCCGATGAGCAAGAGTCTCACCGCGGTCTTACGCGGCCCGAGTGCGTCGCACAATTTCCCGATGAGCAGCCGCGCAAGAATGGTGGAGGAGACGGAGGCGATGATCGTATTGCCTACCTGTGCCTTTGTCAGTCCAAGATCCGCGCGGATGGCCGGCATCAGGGGCGCCAGGCCAAACCATCCGAAAAAGCAGACGAAGAACATCAGCCAGGTGATGTGGAAAGTTCGCATCTGGATCGTATCCAGGGTGAAGAGCCGTATTTTGTCCAGTGGCCGGTTGGTCTGTTGCATGTCAGAAGGTTTTATTTTTGGAGAAAATCGGGTTTGATATTTAATTGCAGGTAGGCCCAGGAGGCATTGAGCCGGGCGGTATTGGGAGTAATTCCCTTCGCATATTCCATACTGTGTGTAGCCCATAGACCGCAGACACCCAGTTCGAGCGTGGTGATCTTGTTGAGCCCGTAGGTCCCTATGGCATCCACCTCGCTGCCCAGGTATTTTGACACATGCTGCCCTTTTACATCCTTCTGATCGGCGGCCAGGCCGAAATAATGATAGCACAGTTCGAACGTCAGCCGGCTGTTGGCCGAAGTATATTTTTCTTTAAAGAAGGGGTTGTTCAAGCCGCCGGTGGCCGAGCCCGTGCCGGCGTAGAAATAATCCATATACCCCCAGAACTTATGCGGTGTCCCGTAGAGCGGGTCGAACCGGTGGTTGGTCGTGGAGGCGGAGAAGGCGTTGTTCCCCGAGAGATAGTCCCAGCCGATAGTTGTTGCCAAAAGATGGGGAGCATAGGTAAGCGCAAACGTCGTTGTATAGGCGGCCAGGGTAAGTCCGTCACGGTCATGGCCCGCCTGGTAATACGCACCCGCCTGCAGGCGCCAGTATTTACGATGATCGAGCGGTGTCGTCAGCAGCAGCCCGCCGGTGACCCGGGTATTTACCCCGGCCTGGTTGAAATGCCGGCCATAGAGGTAGCCGGTATCCGAACCCGCAATATTCCTTACCGAATCTGCCTTATACTTGCCGAACTCATCGACAAAGACAAGCCCCGACAGGCGGGTCTGTCCCCACTGTTTTGCCGCATAGAGAAACTGCATGGCCTTATAGTCCTGGGTGGCGCCATTGGTACTGGGCGCGATGACGAAGGACGGGGTGCCGGTGCGGGCGCTGAGCCCGGCCGCGTTCACCAGGGGTATATACCCAGCGGGTACGGCCATCAGGTTGCCCTTGCTGTCCTTTATATAGGCCGGTACATTGGCCGGCGTGTAGGTCGTGCCGTTATAATTGAAGGCATCCGTATTCTGGTTGAAGGCCAGGCCGAGATCGGCCTGCCAGCCCTTGTTCAATAATTTGAGGACGATGGCGTCGTGCCGGCGGGCCTGTTGGAGCCAATCCAGGTTCCCTAACAACCGCTGATCGTCATAAACGAGTTCCTGCCGCCCGACCCGGATGCCGAAATATTCGACGGGCGAATGGCCAAAGCTGCTGTCATGGGTGTTGGCGAGAACCAGTTCCCCCCAGGCTTCGTGCACGCTAAGCCGGGCTCCGTCGGCATTGTTGATGGTAGAGGCGTCCGCGCCCCAGACCCGGACATCCTGTACCGATGCCTGGAAGATGACCCGGCTGCTCCGGTAATTGAAATTGAGCCGCGCCCGTTGGGAGGTGAGAAAGGCGGGTTGACTGCCGACGGTCTCCAATGTACCGTAGCCGTCACGCAGCTCGGTACGCACCCGCAGTTGTCCTGTCAGCGACAGCTGAGCGCGGACGGACAGGGAAAAGCAGGAAAGCAGGGAAATGCCCATTCCGGTGATGAATTTGCGCATGTTAGTCGTTTTGGTTTGAAAAAAGATCAAAATGGCAGCAACCGGGAATGGATGGCAATCGGAGACAAAAGAATGGCTTGCAAATATTACAAATATTTACATTTAATGAAAAAAGGAAGGTATATGTGAAATTCGACCTCTAAATATTACTCATGTAATAAAAATAACACATTTAGCTCAAATTTTTGAGCAAAAAACCTTAAATCAATATATATTTATTTAAATAATATAATTGATTTCCATGAATCCTCCTTACGGGAATCTCCTTAGATAACCCTATTTTGCGTTTATGAAGAAAAAGGCCAGCAACTGCGATCTGAAAAGCTGTTTTCTCTGCCAACGATGCCTGCCGGAATGGATCCCGGCCGTCGGGGCAAACCGGAAAAACCTGTCGTTCAAAAAGGGGGACGTGATCTTCGAGGAAGGAGAAGAAGTAAAAGGGATCTATTTTGTTTATAGCGGAGTGGTAAAGGTGCATAAGAAATGGGGTACGGAAAAAGAATTGATCATCCGCTTTGCCCGGGAAGGCAGTCTCTTTGGTCATCGCGGTCTCGGCCAGGATCATCATTATCCCATCAGCGCGACGGCGCTCGATCTGCTGGAGGTTTGTTACCTGGACCTGGATTTCTTTCAGGCCTCGTTAAAAGTAAACCAGGGGTTATCGCATGGTCTGCTGCTCTTTTTCGCGGACGAACTGCAAAAGTCCGAACGCAAGATGCGCGACCTGGCGCATATGCAGGTAAAAGGCCGGGTGGCCCAGGCCCTGCTTCAGTTGCGTGCCGATTTCGGGGTCAACGACGAGGGGAACATCGGGTTTACCCTAAGCCGCCAGGACCTTGCCTCCCTGGTGGGCGCCACCTACGAAACGGTCTTTCGGATCATCAACGAGCTGGCGCAGGAAGGGCTCATCCTGCTGGACGGAAAGCACATCGCCATCGCCGATGCCATTAGACTAACCGATTATACAAAGGAATAACAGGAGACGATGGCGTCTCCGGGCAGATCACCGCTGGTGGCAGGATGCAGTGCGAGTGCATTGGCCTGTCTGCCGAGCCGGATATCACCCGATCCATTGAGCGTTACCGGGGTCACCTTCGCGGGAATCCCGTGTACGTATACGGGGAAGAACTCATCCAACGGGGATCTTTTTTTCCGGTCCGCCTCCAGGGGCAGCCCGATGGGTTGTGCCGGCGGCAGACCATAGCAGGCCTGCAGGTAGGGCCGGATCATCAATACCATATTGACGAGACAGGAAAAAGGATTGCCCGGCAGGGCAAAGACCATCTTCCCTTCTTTCGTCACCCCGCACCAGAGGGGTTTGCCCGGGCGCATGGCCACCTTATGGAAGAGTTTTTGCACCCCCATTTGTTCGAGCACTTCGGGCACATAGTCGGCATCTCCGGCCGAGACGCCGCCACAAAGGATCAACAGATCATTAGCCAGTAATTCTTCGGCCAGTTGCCGCAGTACCAGCCGGTCGTCAGGAGCATGGGCCCAGGCGGCAAGCCCGACCCCCGTCTTCTGCAGCGCCGCATCCAGCAGCCAGCGGTTGCTGTTGCGGATCTGGACGGCACCCGGCGCCGCATCGGCCGGGACAACTTCATCCCCGGTGGTTAGCAGACCGATGCGTGGTAATCGTTCAATGGTGACCGTTGTATGCCCGAGCGTCGCCAGCAAACCAATGATCGCGGGTTCGCAAAGACAGGGGCCATCGATGACAACGGCGCCCGACACCAGGTCCTCACCCTTCCGGGCGATGTTCTGGAAAGGCTTCCAGGGAAAGGACGGATCCGGGGGCGCGGGCAGGGTCGCCGCAGGAAGGGCCTCTTTGAGACTGGCAGGCAATAGCAGAACACCGGCGCTTTCTTCCGCATTCTCGAGGCGTATGATGGTATCCGCACCGGCGGGAACGGCCGCACCGGTCATGATCTTATAGCATTCACCGCCGGCGATCGGCCGGGTAGGCAGGCTCCCGGCAAACAAGGTCTCGGCAATGGTAAACTGCCGGGATCCCTTTTGGAGATCCGCGTAGCTTACCGCATACCCATCCATCGATGCCCGGTCGAAGGGCGGATAGTCACGATCGGCCCGGATGGTCTCTGCCAACACGCGTCCCAGGGCCTCTTCCAGCGCAACGGTCTCCCTGCCAAAGCTGTGCGCATGTTGCAGGACAAGTTCCTGCGCCTTCCGGAAATCGATCATTGTTCGTAGGTTTTAATGGCCGCCCCCCTTCATCATCTTTCTTGCGTGGAATACGGCGGGCAGGATGGCTTCGAGGGATTCCCGCGCTCCGTCGCTGCTGCCCGGCAGCGTAACGACAAGGGTATGACCAATGGAGCCCGCTACGCCCCGGCTCATCATGGCCATTTGCGTCCGTTGCTGCCCATAAACCCGCATCGCCTCGGCAATGCCATCGGCGTCGCGCTCGAGCAGTTCCCGGACGGCGGTGACGGTATTGTCACGCGGGCCAAGCCCCGTGCCCCCGGTGGTAAAAATAAACTGGACGTCTTCGGCTACCCATTTGCGTACCTGCTGCTGGATAGCCGTTTTCTCGTCGGCAACGACGACATAGTCCACGACATTGGCATTTACCGCCTGCAGCATATCCCGGATGATCTTTCCACTCTTGTCCTCGCGTTTGCCGGCCGCCGTGCTATCCGAACATACCAGCACCGCACAGGTGGGCGGAGTGGCAAAATACCGTTGCCGGTCGCTCTTCCCTCCCGTCTTTTCGAGCAGCCGGATCCGACCTATCTCCAACTGTTTATCGACAGGTTTTAGCATGTCGTATAATTCCAGCGCAGCGATGGTGACGCCGGTGAGGATCTCCATTTCGATGCCGGTGCGACCGATGGACCGGGCTTCCCCGACAATGACGATGCCGCTTCTGGCGGCATCGGTTTCCCCCAGCAGTTCGCCATGCGTAGCCGGGTCGAGGAATTCGAACGCCAACTCCATCCCGTCGATAGCCACCGGATGGCAATGCGGCAGCAATTGCGGCACCTGCTTGGCGCCGAGGAAACCGGCTGCTCTTGCAACATCGAATAAATTGCCCTTGGGAAGTTGACCGTTGCGGATCAACGGGATCGTTTCGGCGCTGCAGAACAGCACGCCGGCCGCTTTGGCGGTGCGCAGGGTTACCGGTTTGTGGGAAATGTCACGCATACCGCAATTTACCATCAAATCCCGACATACACTTTCCCATTCTTCACCTTCACGGGGTAGGTCCGGACCCGGTAATCATCACCGCTGAGGCATTCGCCGGTGCGCAGGGAGAAGGTCTTTTTATGAAAAGGACAGGCGACCTTTGGTTCACCCTTCTCGCCGGCGCTGCCGGTCATCCCGCGGGACAAGGCCATCTGCTGTTTATGCGGACACCGGTTCTCCGTGGCATACCATTCGTCGCGGCGGGAGAAGTAATAGATGGCTATCTGCTCTCCATCGAGCAGCACACAGGCACCGCCGTCACCGGGGACGTCTTCCACGCGGCAGGCCGCCAGCCATTTGATCGCTGTTGTTGTTTCCATGCTAACTGATTTTATTGCTACCATTCCTTTGCCTTTGTCTGGCCGCGCATCGCGTCGAATTGGAGTTGGGGGTCCTTCTTCCGGGGCGCGTTGACAAAATGGGTAAAGCGTTTGCGTAATTCGGGGTCATCCACTACTTCTTTCCATTCACATTTATAGCTGTCGACCAGGCCCTGCATCTCCTCTTCCCACTGCTGCCCCATCCCCAGGCTGTCATTGATGACGACATTCTTCAGATAGCTGATCCCGCCATCCATCTTATCGAGCCAGGTGGCGGTCCGGGTCAGCGGGTCAGCGGTCCGGATATAGAACATCAGGAAGCGATCCAGGTATTGTATGCAGGCAGCCTTGTCGATGTCGACGGCCAGCAACTGCGCATGCTGGGGCCGGGAGCCACCGTTGCCGCATACATAGAGATTCCAGCCCTTCTCCGTCGCGATGATCCCAAAGTCCTTGCTTTGCGCTTCGGCACACTCGCGGATACAACCGCTGACGCCACCCTTTAATTTATGCGGTGCGCGGATCCCGCGATACCGTTCTTCAATCTCGATGGCAAAAGAAACGCTGTCGTGGAGGCCAAAGCGGCACCAGGTACTTCCGACGCAGCTCTTTACCGTACGCAAAGCCTTGCCATAGGCATGACCGCTCTCGAAGCCGGCATCGATCAGCTCTTCCCAGATGGCAGGAAGGTCTCCTACATGCGCGCCAAACAGGTCGATGCGCTGCCCGCCGGTGATCTTGGTATAGAGATTATATTTTTTTGCCACCTTGCCCAGTACGATCAGTTTATCCGGGGTGATCTCGCCGCCGGGGATCCGCGGCACCACGGAATAGCTGCCACCCTTCTGGATATTGGCAAGATAACGGTCATTGCTGTCCTGGATGGTCGCCTGTTTTACGATGGGCTCATTCCACAGGCTTGCCAGGATGCTGGCGACCACCGGCTTGCAGACTTCGCAGCCATCCCCCTTACCCCAACGCACCAGCACTTCGTTGTAAGTACGCACATCGTGGAGTTTGACCAGGTCGAACAGTTCCTGCCGGGAATGCTCAAAATGCTCACAGACGATATTGCGTACATACAACCCTTCGGCCTTCATCGCGCCGGCGATAAGATCTTTTACTAACGGGATACACCCCCCGCAGCCGGTCCCGGCCCGGGTGCATTTCTTCATCGCATCGATGGTGGTCGCGTCCTTCTCCGCCACGGCACCACAAATAGCCGCCTTCGTCACCGACTCACAGCTACAGATAAGCGCTTCGTCCGGCAGGTTCATAACCCCGGCCCCCTCCCCCGCGCTCTCGCGGTTGCCGAGGATCAGCGCCGCCGGATCGGCGGGAAGTACAAGCCGGTTGTTGACGGTCTGCAATAAGAGGTTATACGCCGCGGCATCGCCGATCAGCACCCCGCCGACGAGATACTGCCCGTCACGGCTGACATTGATCCGCTTGTAGATCCCCTTATGCCTGTCCTCGAAAACGATGGTCCCGCAATCCGGCTCGGCGGCAAAAGGATCGCCAAAACTGGCAACGTCCACGCCGATCAGCTTTAATTTGGTGCTCATATCCCAACCGGTGAACGACTTGTTGGCACCGAGCAGGTTGGTAGCCACCACATCGGCCATCTCATACCCGGGCGCCACCAGGCCATAGATCATGCCCTGCGAGAGGGCACATTCCCCGATGGCATAGATGTTCTTATCCGAGGTTTGCAATTTCTCATTTACGAGGATCCCGCCCCGGGTACCGACGGAAAGCCCCGCCAGCCGGGCAAGTTCGTCACGGGGACGGATACCTGCCGAAATAACCAGCATCTCCACCGGCAGCCGGCTTTCATCGGCGAATTGCAGGGCTTCCACCCGGTGGCTGCCCTCGATGGACTGGGTCACTTTGTTGAGGTGCAACTGCAACCCCAGTTGCCGGAGGCTGGCTTCGAGGGTATGGCTCCCTGCGCTGTCGATCTGCCGGGGCATCAGCCTCGGTGCAAATTCGATAACATGGGGGTTGGGGATACCGAGATCGAGCAGGGCCTTTGCCGCCTCCAGGCCAAGCAGGCCTCCACCCATGACGGCGCCGCTGCGCACGGTGGAAGCATAGGCTTTTATCCTGTCGAGGTCATCGATCGTCCGGTAAACAAAAACGCCTTGTTTCTCGATACCGTTGATGTCGGGGACAAAGGGGGATGAGCCGGTGGCCAGAACAAGGTGATCATAATGCTGTGAAATGCCCTTGCCGGAATGGACCACTTGCCGCTGCCGGTCGATCTCCCGTACCGGGTCACCCAAATGGAGCACGATCTCCTCCTCCTCAAACCAGCCGGTCATCGGCAGGCTGAGATCGGCAGCCGATCGTCCATTAAAGTACTCGCTCAAATGTACCCGGTCGTAAGCGGGCCGGGGCTCTTCGCCAAAAACGACGATATGGAACAGGCCGGCGGTCCGCAGCTTTTCGCAAAACCGGTGCCCGACCATCCCATTACCGATAACGACCACTACAGGGAGATTCCCATTACTCATACAATGGCTTTTGAGGGGGTGAAATGGAAGCAGTCGTTATATATTAGCATTAATCAGATGTAATGCCCGTACACAATTATACGAAAATATTCTTATAAAAATATATTTTATATCATATAAAATAAGAACTATTTGGTTTTTTATGCCTAATTTGACGAAATAGACAATATTTCAAATATTATAATATATGAATCTTGTTCCTCCGGACACTTCCGAGCTCATCCTTATCGGCGCCGGCCCGGGTGATCCCGAACTCCTCACCGTGAAGGCCTGGCGGGCGCTTCAAAAGGCGGATATCATCCTCTATGACCATCTTGCCAACCCCGCCCTGCTCGATCTGGCCCGGCCGGGCTGCGAGCGCATCTGCGTCGGCAAACGCCCCTATATGACTACGCACACCCAGGAGGAGATCCATCAGCTGATACGACAGAAGGCGGCCGGCGGCGGATCGATCGTCCGGTTAAAAGGCGGCGACCCCTTCATCTTTGGCCGGGGCTTCGAAGAATTGTTATTTGCCCGGCAGTTGGGTCTGCGGGTATCGTATATCCCGGGGATCACCAGCATGCAAACGGCTGGTCTGGCGGATATCCCGCTTACCCATCGGGCAGTGAGTGAAAGCATTTGGGTGGTCACAGGGACAAAAAAGGACGGTTCGCTGTCCACGGATCTGCGGCTGGCATTGCAGAGCAAGGCCACGGTGGTTATTTATATGGGGATGAAACAGCTGGCGGCCATCGCCGAACTCTATACAAAGGAAGGTCATGCCGGAATGCCTGCCGCCATCATCCAGCACGGTTCATGGCCGGATCAGCGGGTGGCGGTAGGGACTGCAGGCCATCTGCCGCAACTGGCGGCCACAAATGGCCTCTCCCACCCTGCGATCATTCTCATCGGCGAAGTGGTGGGTTTGGATCCGGCGGTAATGCAAAATGACCACAGGACGATCTCCTTCTACCAGGAGCCGCCTGCGGCCATCATATAATTTTGGTCGAAACCGATTAAGCCCAGGATTTCGCGTCGGCGAGGAACTTGGCCAGACCGATGTCCGTCAGCGGATGCTTCAGCAATCCCATGATGGATTCCAACGGCGAAGTGATAACATTGGCGCCGGCTTGGGCACACTGGATGATATGCAAAGGGCTGCGGATGGAGGCGGCGAGGATCTCCGTTTCATATCCCTGGATGGAATAGATCTCGGCAATCTGCGCGATGAGTTCGATCCCATCCCAACCGCTGTCATCAATGCGGCCGATGAACGGTGAGATATAATTGGCGCCGGCTTTTGCAGCCAGGATGGCCTGACCCGCAGAGAAACACAGCGTACAGTTGGTCTTGATCCCGTTGTCGGAAAACCATTTCAAAGCCTTGATACCATCCTTGATCATCGGCACTTTTACCACGATGTTGGGGTGGATGGCATGGAGTTTCTTCCCTTCTTCGACAATAGATTTGAAATCGGTGGATACCACTTCCGCGCTGACATCCCCATCAACCAGTTCGGCTATCGTCTTGTAATGGTTGGTTACCGCGGCCTCACCCTTGATACCCACTTTGGCCATCAGGGAAGGATTGGTAGTAACGCCATCTAAAATGCCTAAGTCGTTTGCTTCTTTGATTTGTGCCAGATCGGCCGTGTCGATGAAGAATTTCATAATATATCGCTTTATTTTGGAGTATAAAGATACGTAATATCCTTTCAGTGGGGAGCGGGCAAAATGTTGTATGGATACAAATAAAAAATGGCAAAGTTACTTATATCGCACCGCTACGACCACCTACCGTTGCTGCCTTCCGGCCCTGGCGGGGTTCAGCGGGAGCTGGTCGTATAAGACTTTGCCGCTGCAAAGATAGGGACAACGCCATGAAATAAAAAAACTAAAAATTTTATTTGTTGAGACTGTTGAAGCGGGAGATGCCCACCAACTCGTCGGCGCGGGCACCCAGCGCCCGGTAGTAGATAAGGATCATATAATCATTCTCGGTCTCCACATGGTTCCCCTCGGTCTGCGCAAAAGAACCCTTCATAGCGGGGTCGGACTTGTCCACCGAGACATAGGAATAATAGTAATATCCCTGCTTAAGCAGGAAGCTGCGTTCATACCGGCCTTTCTCGGCGTTGAAGACCATCCGGCTGCTGTCATTGAGCCCGCCCCCGGTGAACCTCCCCAATACATACACATCCTTGTTCTCCAGCGGAATGCCGCCGCCGGGCACAAAGGTGAAATGCACAGTGGCATAATCGGTCTGATACTGGGGATTGAAGTTCTCCGTTGTCTGGATGCTGAAGCCGCCATTATTATCCTTGTAAAAATAAAATTCCCGCTGGCTTCGGTCCCCATCGGGTTTTAGAAAAACATCGGTTCCGGTCTTTCCATAGTTGGCAGACTGGATCCGGTCGCTCTGAAACCGGAGACTTTGGAGATCGACCCATCGCCATTCGGACCCGCCCTCGAAATTGACGTCATCACTGCCATTGTACTGGAGATCGTTATTGAGATAGATCCGCGGCTTCACCCCATGGAGGGCGTTGTCCCAGCGATAGTTCTGGACGATGACAACCCTTATCTGGTCCAGCGGATTGGGCGGGTTGATCGCGGCGGTGTTCAGGCGAAACTGGATATTCTGATAGGTCCTGGCGATCTCGAAGTTCTGCGGCGTCAGCAACTGACTTTGGATCTTTATCTTGGAGTCCGTGACGAGGAATCGCCGGGTAAAAGCCAGCTTCGACGTGTCGCCGTCGAGGTAGACCTTGAGCATATAGTTGCCGGAATGGATAGGGATACAATTGGGATCGGGGAACATGGCGGTATAATGGACATAATGGGTAAGGGCAACCGAGGAGATACGATAGTTCTCGATCCGGATCTGGGAGAAACCCTTGATATAGTCGAATTCGGTGACCTCGGCCGGGGTCCAGTCTTCGTTACAAAGTACGATGGTATAGTAGTAATTCTTTACGCTTTCGTCGATATCGTCAAAATGCAACTCCAACTGATCGCTGGTGCCTAACCGGATGATGGGGTACCCAAGCTGGTTGCCGGTGGTAAAAAGCTGTGGCGACCCGATGGTCGGCGAATAGATAAAGTCGGGGGTTTGCGCGCTACCGGCACGGGCAGCCAATAGCAGTAACAACAGATAGATACAAGATTTGCGATTCATGGGAAAAGAATTAGCTATCATAATATTAGAATATTTATTTTTGACCACCTAATAACATCATCCGTTTGAATGTACCTGCATTTATAGCCCGTCGCGTCGCTTTCAACCGGGAAAGGTCCTTCTCCCGTTTTATCATCCGGCTGGCGATAGCGGCAACGGTGATCAGCGTGGCGGCCATGTTGCTGACCCTGGCCTTTACCAACGGCTTCCAGTATGCCATCAGCCAGAAGGTCTTCAACCTCTGGGGCCATTTGCGGGTACAACACTTCTCCCCCACCCGGGGCGGCATCGCGGAAGAATCCGCGATGGAAAAGAACGATACCATCCTGCACATCCTGCGAAGCGAACCAGGCGTAAAAACTATCCAGGCCTTTGCTACCAAGTATGCCATCGTCCGCAGCGGCGAAGGCATCGACTATGTCCAACTGAAAGGGGTGGAAAAGAGTTACGACTTCGGCAACCTGCAGGGGTTTCTCAAAAGCGGCCGATGGCCGCATTTTGCCGACAGCGGCTATAGCAACGAGATCGTGCTTTCAGAATATACTGCCGGACAACTAAGGATAAAAATAGGCGACAAAGTGGTCATTTATTTTATTCAATCCGACGGACCGCCGCGGGTCCGGCCCATGATCGTCTGCGGTCTGTTCAAGACTGGTATCGAAGACTATGACAAACTCATCGCCATCGGCGATCTCCGGCTGATCCAACGACTCAACAACTGGAAACCTGACCAGATCGGCGGCTATGAGGTCTTTGTCAACGATTACCGCAACGTCGATGAAGTAAATAATCGCATCTATGACCAACTGCCAAAGGAGTGGGGCAGCAATACCACAGAAAATATCTATCCCAATATCTTCGACTGGCTCAATCTCCAGAATACGACCATCGGCATCGTCCTCATCATCATGATCGTCGTCGCCACGCTCAACCTGGTGACCTGTCTGATCATCCTGGTGCTTGAGCGGACCCGGATGATCGGTATCCTGAAGGCGCTGGGGACGCCCAACGGCTCCATCCAAACGATCTTCCTTTACCAGGGGAGCATCATCACCCTCTTTGGGATCGTCCTCGGTAACATCTTCGGGTTGCTGATCTGCTGGCTGCAGCAGCGGTATGGGTTCATCACCCTGCCGGAAGACGCTTATTTCATCTCCAAAGCGGTGGTTCGGCTGGAATGGTGGCATTTCCTGCTGGTCAACGGTGGCACTTTTATCATCTGCTTCCTTGTCCTGATGATCCCTACGGTCATCATCCGCCGGATGCAACCGGCCCGGGCCATCCAATTCCGATAACAAAGTTCCGGAACCGGCTCCCATCCGGTTCAGCTGCCTACCAGGTGGGACAGGATGATCCCGGTGGCCACGGCGGCATTCAAAGACTCGGCCTGCCCGATGCGGGGTATGGTGATCCGGTGCGTCGCCATCTGCTGTAATTCCGGGCGGAGTCCCTTCGATTCATTCCCGATGGCGATCCATCCGCTGTCGATGCGCCCAATTCCATAGAGCCCTTCGCCGGCCAGCAGCGCGGCATACACCGGCAGCCCGGATCGTCCGACGACCGGGCCGGGTTCTTCATAGATCACCTGTACACGGCTGATACTCCCCATGGTGGACTGAACAGCCTTGGGGTTAAAAACGTCGGCGCTGTCGGGACTGCAAAGGACGGTAGCGATGCCAAACCAGTCAGCCAGCCGGACAATGGTCCCGAGATTGCCGGGGTCCTGGATGCCGTCGAGCACCAGGTGCACGCCCTTGTCGAAAGTGGGTCGAGGAAATAGTGGTTTTCCAAAGACCGCAACCACCTGGTTAGGGGTGGACAGGGAAGACAACCGCTCCAGCTCGGTAGCGCTCACGGGTGTCAATACCCCCGCACCAGGGCGATCCGTGGTTCCTTCCACCAACATCTTTCGCAGTGCCATGGGCAGGCTTCCGGCCCATTCGGGCAGGGCATACACCTGTTTTGGCGGCAGGTTGCCCGCGCGCAGCAACTCCTCCACGATCTTGGGACCCTCCACGACAAAAACCCCTTCGGTATCACGGAATTTTTTATGGGCTAAACTTTGAATATATTTGACCTGCGATTTTGTGATCAGCATTGCATTTAAACGTTATAAAAATCGAATAGGGTTTGTTTAATCTGTCTATGTCCCGGCGCCGGCAAGTTACTGGATCTTTTCTCAACCCTGCATTGCTGCTGTTCACCGCGGTTTTTACCTTGCTTTTTTCCTGTACGGTGCCGCGCCACTATCCCGCGGGACAACCCTTCGTCTTCAAGGTCAACGTAAAAGTTACCGGGAGCCTGCCGCCCGGGGAAAGAAGCGACCTGGCTACCAAACTCGCCAACCAACTGGACGACAGCCTCCGCACCCAGGAAGTTTCCCTCGCGGGCGTCTACCGCCGGGTGATGTCCCCCCCGGTATTCGACACGGCCAATATCCGTCGCAGCATCGGCTTTATGGTGGCCCTCCTGAATGCCTCGGGCTACAATACCCCTTCCATTAAAGATACGACCCGCTTCGATACGGTGCATGCCCATCACTGGTTCAGTAAAAAACGCTCGACCGAATACCGCGTCATCATCGACTTCACGGTCGCGCCGGGCAAACAACTGAAGCTGGATTCCATCGGTTTTAACCTGTCCACCCCCGCGCTGCAGGCCCTCGCCCTGCAATACCGCAGCCAGTCGCTGCTGAAAAAAGGCCTGCCCTATTCCAAGCAGTTGATGTCAAACGAGCTGGACCGGCTGGTGACGCTGTTCCGCAACAACGGCTATTATTATTTCTCGAAGGAAGACCTGGTCGTCATCCGGGATACGGTCGAATCGGCCCTCATCGACCCCAACCTCGACCCCTTCCGCCAGGCCGCCCTGCTGGATGAGTTAAAAAGGAAAAGGGAACATCCCTCGATAAATGTCGAAGTGAACCAGCGCCCCGTCCGTGATTCGAACCATGTCACTAAATATTATGTCGGTCACGTCAACATCTACCCGGACCTGCCCATCATCCTGGAAGACACTGTGACGGTGAGCAATATCGACACCAGTAGCGCCCGGGGAGTGTCGATCATCTCACGCGCCAATAAATTCAAGCCTTCCGTGATTACGCGGAACCTCTTTATCCGGCCGGGGGATCTCTACCAGCAAAAAAATGCGATCCACACGCTCAACCGATTCAACCAGATGGGCGCCTGGCAGCAGTCTTCGATGACCTTCGCCCCATCGGACAACGAGGATACGGTCCTCAATGCTACCCTAAAGCTCTACCCGGCCATCAAACAGGCCTTCAACGCGGACTATGAAGTAGCCCGCAACACAAACGATATCGTCACGGCCACCAACCTCTTCGGGATCAATGCCAATATCGGGTTGCGTAACCGGAATGCCTTCAAACAGTCGGTACTCACTTCGACCACGCTTCGCGGCGGGGTGGAACTGGGATCCAATTTCATCCAGACGACCCAGGTGAGTCTTGCCCACAGCATTTCGTTCCCACGCGTGCTCCCGCCCTGGCACTGGTTGGAAAACCTGTTCCGCAAGGACAGTACCCGCACGGTAATCAATGTCAACGCATCTTATATCGATCGGCGCGAGTTCTTTACCATGCGATCGGTAAACGGGTCCTACGGGTTCGAGTGGACAAAAGGCAACCACTCCTTTTTATGGCGGCCGGTGAATATCGAGTATACGCAGCTGGATAAGACAGACAGCTTCAATCGCTATCTCAGCAAGGTTCCGTCCCTGGCGCTGGCTTTTCGCAGCGGACTGGTGCTGAGCCAACAATTCGTCTACAAATCCATCCACCAATATGGCAGACAGTCGGATTTCCTGACGCTTAGCGGCGAGACCAGCGGCGCGGCCTTCGGACTGATAAGGAAACTGGACGAAGGCGCCCTTTGGCGTTTTATCAAAGGAGAGGTGGATTATCGCCATCATATCGACTACCGGCGGACGCAACTGGCCTTTCATGCGTATGCGGGCGCAGGCTGGGCCTATGGCCGGGAAGGCACCGGCTGGGAGCAGACCTTACCGTTCTATAAAGCCTTTTTTGCGGGCGGTCCCAACAGCATGCGGGGCTGGCAGGTGCGGCAGTTGGGACTGGGTTCGTCGAAGTATTATGATACAGCGGGCAAGGCGGAGAGCACTTTTCCCCTCGACCGCTTTGGCGACGTACAGTTGGAAGCGAATATGGAATACCGCTTCCCGCTCGGCACTCTTTTCGGGACGGTCAAGGTCCTCAGCGCCCTGTATGTGGATGCAGGGAATATCTGGGATCGTCATATCCTGATCGATACCCCGCTCATAAGCGCGCAGGCCGACAAGGGCAGTGATTTTACCTTCAACCGCTTTTACAGGGAGATCGCCGTCGATGCAGGCACGGGGCTGCGCTTCGATTTCGACTGGTTCATCATCCGGTTTGATTATGCCTATAAGCTAAAAGACCCGCAGCGAATGGATCACAGCGATAACTGGTTCTACGATCTGCAGCTCTTCAAAGGCCAGTTCCAGCTGGGCATCGGGTATCCTTTTTAGACGTCTTGCTCTTCCTCCATGGCAACGTCCCCGGCGCCGCCATCGCCAAATTTACTGCGGATATATTCCTCCGCGGCTTCTATGGAAAGGGCATTCTCAGCCCGGAATTCCCCGATGCGGGTACGGCGCAGGCTGCCCAGGTAGCCGCCACAGCCAAGGGAAGCGCCAAGATCGTTGGCAAGACTGCGGATATAGGTACCCGTGGAACATACGACCTTGAATTCCAGCGCCGGCAACCGGAAGCCGGTGATGGAAAATTCGCTGACCAGGACGGGCCGGGGCTCGAGCTTTATTTCCCGTCCCTTACGGGCCAGTTCATACACCCGCTTCCCGCCCACCTTTATGGCCGAATGGATGGGTGGCACCTGCAGGATATCGCCGGTGAATTCAGCGGCTATCTTCTCCATCACCCTTTCCGGTGTCAGAAAGGCCGGGTCCTTCCCGGGCTGGGGTTCACTCTCGAGATCGTAGGTAGGAGTGCTGGCGCCAAGGACGATCGTCCCGGTATACTCCTTTTCCTTTGCCATATAGTCGTTGATCTTTTTGGTGAATTTCCCCGTGCAGAGAATCAGCAGGCCCGTTGCCAGGGGGTCCAGGGTTCCTGCATGCCCCACCTTTTTTGTCCTTACCAGCCGCCTCAGCTTACGCACGACGTCGAAAGAGGTCCAGTCCAATGGTTTGTCGATAAGGAGCACCTGGCCCTGCTCGAAGAAGTGGGGAGTCGATTCCATTGGGGCAAAGATAGGGCTCCGGCCAAAAAATTGACTGGAATATAATTTTTTGCCTTCGCCCATCTAATGTCGGGGAACCGGATTCCATCCGGTTTGGGCCCGTAGCCCCCGGCAAACTTAAATAGCGAGGCAGGCTCAAATGGCGAGGCGCGCCTTTATCTCGAGGTATTTATTGACGGTCTGCACGGTGAGGTTCTCGGGCGCGGTCAGGATGGTCGCGATGCCGTGCTGGTTAAGCTCCTTTACGATGAGCCGTTTTTCGTACGCAAATTTATCGGCAATGGTCTTTACATAAACGCTCTCGATATCCTCCGCGGGTTGCCCCTGCAACTGGTGTAATTCGGTATTCTCGAAGAAAACGATGAGCAACAGGTGCCGCCGCGCAATGGCCCGGATATAGGGCATCTGCCGTTGCAACCCCGACAGGGATTCGAAATTCGTGAACAGGACGATCAGGCTCCGCTGCGTGATCCTCGTCCTGACCATGGCATATAGTTTCTCATAGTCCGTTTCCTGCCAGCGGGTCTGCTGGTTGTAGAGGATCTCGAGGATATTGGTCATCTGCGTGGACTTGCGGCCGGCGGGCAGGAAGGTCCCTATCTGGTCCCCAAACGTTAGCAGACCCGCCTTGTCCTGGCGGATCAACGCTACATGGGACAAGACCAGGGCGGCATTGATGGCGTAATCGAGCAGGCTCATGTCGTTGAAGGGCATCTTCATCACCCGGCCCTTGTCGATGAGGCAATAGACCTGCTGGCTCTTCTCATCGGTGAAGGTATTGACCATCAACTGGCCGCCCTTTCGCGCCGTCGCTTTCCAGTTGAGGCTGCGGATATCATCGCCGTTGACATACTCTTTTATCTGTTCGAACTCCAGGCTATGCCCCAACTTCCGGATACGTTTGATCCCGCTCTCCGCCAAATGATCGGAGGCGGCCAGCAGGGTATACTGCCGGAGGGCAAGATAAGAGGGAAGTACCCGCACCATCGTTTTCGCTTCCGTGATACTGCGCCGGATCAGCAGCCCAAAAGGGCTTTTGATAAAGACATTGATATTGTGGAATACGTATTCGCCCCGCTCCTTCGGCCGAAGGCTATAATCGGCCATCCTGGTCTCGCCTGCTTTGAGGTCGGCATGGATGGAGAAGTCCCGCTTCTGGAATTGATCGGGCAGTTCGTCGATGATGCGCAGGCTGACGGGAAAAGGATACCCGTTGGTCAACCGCAACCGGATAGGATTATCGTCGCCGTTGCTCATCCGGTCGCCAACCTCGCGCCGCACCGGTACGGGGTTCCTGCGCAGGAACAGGACCAGGTAGTCGAGGATGATCACGATCGCAAAGAACAACAGCAGCAGCTGGCCGATGGTAAACAGGAAGGGGATGCCAAAGGACAGGACGAACACGAGGATGATCCCGACAAATAGCCAGTAGAAACGCCGGGAAAAATAAAGGGATATGTAGAATCTTTTTATCATTACCGCGGTACTTCTATGGACTTTACGATCTCAGCTATAACATCATCGGCAGAAGCCCCTTCCATCTCTTTCTCGGGCGTAAGCACCAGCCGGTGACGCAGGACGGCCGGGGTGATATAGACGATATCCTCGGGGGTCACGAAGTCCCGGCCCCGCATAGCCGCCAGTGCCTTTGACCCATTGAGAATGCCGATGGAGGCGCGCGGCGAGGCGCCGAGATAGATGGCCTTGTGATTCCGGGTAGCAACCACGATGGAGGTAATGAAATGGATGAGCTTTTCTTCTACATGCAGGCCGCGGACCTTATCCCTTAATTCCTGGATCCGGGCGCCGGGCAGGATCGCGCCTACCGTATCGATGCGCTGGTCGCCCTTCATCAGGTGGTGGTTGGAGACGATGTGGAACTCTTCTTCCTGGGTAGGATACTGCACGCGGATCTTGAACAGAAACCGGTCCAGCTGCGCTTCCGGCAGGTGGTAGGTGCCTTCCTGCTCGATGGGGTTTTGCGTGGCCACCACCATAAAAGGCGGCTGCAGGTGATAGGTCTGCCCGTCGACGGTGATCTGACGTTCTTCCATGACCTCGAACAGGGCGGACTGGGTCTTGGCCGGGGCCCGGTTGATCTCGTCGATAAGAACGATATTGCTAAAGATGGGTCCGTGTTTGAACTGGAAGTTATTGTCGCGGGGATTGAACACGCTGGTGCCGATGACATCGCTCGGCATCAGGTCGGGGGTGAACTGGATCCGCGAGAACCCTACGGTGATGACCCTGCTGAGCAGCTTTGCCGTCAGCGTCTTGGCGACGCCGGGCACCCCCTCTATAAGGATATGGCCATCCGCAAGGATACCGGCCAGCAACAGCTCGATCATGGCCTCCTGGCCGACGATCACTTTCCCGATCTCGCTCTTCAATTGTTCTACCGCCTGTCTCAGATCATCGAGGTCCGTCCGCTGTTCGAATAAATTTTCTTCCATGTTATGTATGTTTATAAAATGCTTCCAGTTGGCGATGAAAATGCAGCAGGGCTTCATCGGAAATATAGGCTTTTTGCGGCAACTGCTGCATATAGTCGACCAGCAACGTCAGCTGCTCTTTCGGGTAACCGGTGCGGTAAGAAAGCCGCCCGACGAGCTCCTCGTCCAGCGCCGTCACCGGCAAATGATAACGGGTACGCACCTGGTCCTGGAAGTGCACCGCCATCTTTGTCGCCAGGTTATGATTATCCCTGCGCTGGAAATACAACCGTCCGATGGTCCGGACAAAGTCGAGGGAGGTATTGGTCAGGGGAGCGATGGCAGGGATCATCCGCTGCCGCCGCTTGGAATCGAAGGCATAAATGAGGGCAAAGAGCAACAGCAGGAGCCAGAAGGCCCACCGCAGTGCAGCGCTGCTGAAGATATACTGAAAGGCCGAGAACGACCTGCCATGGTCGTACCGGAAATAATCGTCCCAATAGACCTGCTTCACCGAAGATGGCAGATACGAAAGCGCATTCTCGTAATACGCGATGTTTTGTTTATGCAGCAGGAAGAAATTCGAAAAGGCAAGCGGCGCAAAATGAAGATAGATGGCCCCGCCGCCCTTGTAGGTGATACGGATAAAGTTCGGATGGCCTTTGGCGTCCCGTCCCAGGACGGATGTATATTGCGAATCCAGTTTTGTTATATAGGTGTCATAACTGTCGCCGGGGTAGCTAAAGCTGCTGTAGGCGGCGTTCACCGGGCTATAGACCCCTACCGTCAGGCTGTCGGGCTGGTCATAGCGGAAGCGGAAGCCGCCAGCCGTCCTGATCCCCAGGCTGCGCAGGAGGGTATCACTGACCCGGATAGTCGAAATAAAAACCTGGTTGCCGTCGCCGACAAAATTCATCAGCGATGTCACGTCCGAGGCAGAAGCCTCCAGGCTGGTGCCGACACAGATCATGGCGCTTTTCCCATCGTGTGAGGAGAGGTATTGCGGGTTCTTCGATACAACGGAGATCTCTGCATCCGGAAAGAGCCAGGCCAGACCCTGGTAGGCGACACGGGTACCATAGGGGTTCTTGTCGTTGCGTCGGAGCGTAAGGCGCCGGTTCAGCTCTTTATTACCCGAGCCGTTACAGGCGGTGAACAGCACCGGCAGGAGCAGGCCCATGACGGCAAGCAATGGCAGCCGTCGCATCCTCTTCACGTCATATGCCAGGGTCCCGATCATGCTCCAAGAGTTTTATAGAGGTCAGTAAAATGCTCATGCAGCCGCCGGAAAGAAGGCTCACTGAGGATGAATTCCCCATACCATACCATCTCGTATGCCCGGGTGAGAAAGCGAAAGGGCGATTCCGTCGGGGTTCCTTTCAACTGGCGGAGGTAATCGTGATTCGTGGCCTCTACATGCCAGTGGATCAGTCCCCGCTCGCTGAGCAGGTGAAGGGTCTTTAGATACAGGTAACGGGTGGCCTGCCGCCGGTCGCCGGCGTTGAGGAAGAATTGGATCCGCTCATCGAGATCCTCCGCCGGGGGTAAGCCGTCCATGTCTTCGCCGGTGCCGCCTTTCTTTCCCTGACGTCGCCGGTAGAAGAGCGACACGTTATTCTCCATGGCGATACGGATGATCGCAAAGAGAAGTAACCCGCCCAGCAGGATCAGCACGGTATACCGGAATCCCTGGCTCGAGAGCAACCGGGCGAGCCAGAGCCCGAATGAATTTGTTTTTGGGGGATGCGTCTTCCAGTAAGCGGGATCGTTGGCATAGGCAAAATCCGGGTCCCGCTGCCAGCGCCGGACCGTGGAGTCGGGTAGCGTCCGAAGGGAGGGGGACCGGTCCGCCGGGGCGGCGGTATTCTCCGATTCCGGCACGACCGCATAGGAGGTATCTACATGGGTCTTGAAGACGGGCTCGTCGGCGCCGACCACAATGGTATCGTTTACCGTTGTGTCCAATTTGAGGGCTTTGTCGCCCTGCTGTCCGGCGACGGAAAGGCTACAGGCAAACAGGAAAAGGAGAAGGATTCCGGAGCAACGGCGAATCATGATACGGTTCTCCTTTTTTTCTCCAGTTGAATGGGATAGACGACAAAATACCAGATGACGAAGAATAGGGAAGCCGCCAGAATAGAAACGCTCAGCCAGACCGGCATCCGGGAATAGCGGGTGATAAACCCTTCGAGAAAAGCGGCCATGATAAAGATGGGGACGAGACCGATCATCAGTTTCACGCCATCTTTGCCTCCCCGTTTCAAAGAAGCCAGCCGTCGATGGGTCCCGGGGAAAAGGATGCTGTTCCCCAATACCAGTCCCGCGGCCCCGGCGATGATGATGGAAGAGATCTCCAGCGTACCGTGGATCCAGATGACAAGGACGCTCTTCAACCCAAGCCCTTTGGCAAAGAAATAGTATTGAAAGGCTCCCACCATGACCCCATTCTGGAACAATTGCCAGAGGGTGCCTATCGAGAGGATGAAGCCGGCGATAAAAATGAGGAAGGAGACCTGGATATTATTTGTAGCGATCCGCAGGAACATGCTCAGCTGATCGTCGCTTTTATAGACCCCGAAGGGGTCGCCTTTAGCGATGTTGTCTTCCGTCATGTCCACATACTGATCACCGAGGACGCCCCGGACAAAGGTTTCGTCATGAGCCGCAGAGAAAGCGGCCATCAGGGCAAACAGCACAAAGATGATAAAGGAATACAGGATCTCTTTATGATACCGGCGGACCACCGTCGGCAGTTCTGTCTTCCAGAAACGGACGATGCGGGAGGTCTCTTCCTTTTTGTTGAGATAGATGCCGAGATAGATGCGGCTCGCCAACCCGTTGAGATAAGTGGTCACCTTGCTGTGCGGATAAAAGGTCTTCGAATACCCCAGGTCATTCACCAGCTCCGTGAATTGCCCGGCCATTTCATCAGGATCAGTCGCAGGCTCATATTGATACTGTTTCCACTTATCAATATTTTTTTTAATAAAGAGGCCTTCTCTCACTGGAAAAATTTAGCATTGTATTTATCCCGTCGTTATATTTACCAGTACAATATACAGATTTGCGGCAAAAAAATAGAATCTGAAAAAAAGGGGCTTTTGTCTATGCTACAGGTAAAGCTGGATACCGGTTTTAATATCGAAGTGGAGTTTCTGATCCCGACTTTCTTCAAGCGATTCCTCGCATGGGCCATCGATGTGGCGATCATCATCGCCTATTACCTCGTTGGCTCGATGTTGCTGAGCAAGGCGTTGGGTACATGGGAGAACAGGGTCTGGATCTGGGTGTTGTTCGGTCTTCCGGCCCTGGGTTATCATCTTCTTTGCGAGGTGTTTGCCAACGGGCAAAGTGTTGGGAAAAAAGCCACGCGGATCAAGGTGATCTCCGCCGACGGCGGACAACCGTCCGTGAGTCAATATCTCATCCGCTGGCTGTTCCGGTCGGCCGATCTTCCCTTCTGGGTGATGGGAGCTGTCTTTACCGGCGCGCTTCCCTGGTGGTGCAGTATCTTTCTCTTCGGCGGCCTGGCCAGCATCCTCGCCACCCCCTATTCGCAACGCATCGGCGACCTGGTGGCAGGGACCATTCTTATCGACACCCGTAACAGGACAAGCTGGGAAGACACCGTCTTTACCGAGCTGTCGGACGATTATAAACCCCGTTATCCGCAGGTGATGCAGCTGAGCGATAAAGATATCAATACGCTCAAGACGATCATCAATTCGGTGAGCAAAAGCGGGGACTATGATCTTTCCATGCGCATCGCTGACAGGATCCGCAGTAAGCTGGACATCTATAGCGACCAGGATTCACTCGACTTCCTTCAGACCCTGCTGAAGGATTATAACTATTACTCAACGCGGTAACCGGAACTACATCCTGCCAACGGCGGCGATCATGATGATGAGGATGGCCAATACCCAAAGGCCGATGGCAATGATCATGAGGACACCGACAAACCGGTAGAAGGCCCGCATGTTCTTAAACGAAATGTTCAGTTGGTCCTGGTCGTTGTTGCGCAACGCCACCCTCATCCGGGTGGCAAAATTATTCAGGTAAAGACAGGGGAAGAAATTGAGAAGGGCCGCGCCGACATAGAAGACGGCGATGCCGCCGCCGCTGAGGCCGCCAAAGGCCGAACCGGACCCCAGCGTATTGAAAAGATTGGCGAACACCGTCCCGAAGAGAATGCCAAAGACCGCAAACAACGCACAGAAAATAAACCCGACGACAGCCAGAAACCTGGCCCAGCGGGCGGCATCCTTGAGATAGGACATGGCGGTCTGATCGACCTGCAGCTCGAATAGATTGCTTTGCATCGTTGGTTCCATACTGTTGATTATTATTTAGGAGGATGGGAGACGGCAATGTAAAAAAAATCCCGCATAGGCGCAAATCCGGTAATCGCCAACGCTATCAGTACGCCTCATCGGTGCGCCCCATCAGTACGCTCTTGCGAATAATACCCGCTGTTTGCTGGGATTGCCCGTCAGGATGCATTTCCCTTCCTCGGCCGGATTGTCCAGCGGGATACAGCGGATGGTGGCCTTTGTCCGATCCTTGATGGCTTCCTCGGTGGCGGCTGTGCCGTCCCAGTGCGCGAGGATAAACCCCCCTTTATCGTCCAACAGCCTTTCAAACTCCACCATCGTATCGGCACGGGTGATATGCGACTCACGATAGGCCTTTGCCTTGTCATACATGCTTTGCTGGATCGTTTCCAGCAAGGCGGACAGGTGGGGCGCCAGCCCGGCCATCGGGACGGAGGTCTTTTCTTTGGTATCCCGGCGGGCTACTTCGACAGTGGCGTTGTCCAGGTCCCGCAGCCCCATGGCTACCCGTATAGGTACGCCCTTCAACTCATACTCGGCGAATTTGAACCCGGGACGGTTATTGTCGTTGTCGTCGTATTTTACCCTGATACCCGCGGCCTTTAATGCGGCGGCCAGCTCGCGGCCCTTGGCGTCCAGGGTTTCCTTTCTCTCTTCGCCCTTGTAGATGGGTACGATGACTACCTGCAGGGGTGCGATACGGGGGGGCAGGATCAGCCCGTCGTCATCGCTGTGCGCCATGACAAGCCCGCCGACCAACCGGGTGCTGACCCCCCAACTGGTGGCCCAAACATGTTCGAGCTGGTTATTCCTGTCGGAGAATTTTACGTCAAAGGCCTTTGCAAAGTTCTGGCCAAGGAAATGCGAGGTACCGGCCTGCAACGCCTTGCCGTCCTGCATCAGGGCTTCGATACAATAGGTATCGACGGCGCCGGCAAAACGCTCGCTCTCGGTCTTTACGCCCTTGATGACGGGCAACGCCATATATTCTTCGACAAAGGTGGCATAGATATCCAGCATTTGCCTTGTTTCAGCGATGGCTTCCACCGAGGTGGCGTGGGCGGTGTGGCCTTCCTGCCAGAGGAATTCCGTGGTACGCAGGAAGAGCCGGGTACGCATCTCCCAGCGGACGACGTTCGCCCATTGGTTGATCAGCAGGGGCAGGTCCCGGTAGCTTTTTATCCAATCCCTATAGGTATTCCAGATGATGGTTTCGCTGGTAGGCCGGACGATGAGCTCTTCTTCCAGTTTTGCCGTGGGGTCTACGATCACCCCTCCCCCGTTGGGGTCATTCTTCAGCCGGTAATGCGTGACTACCGCGCATTCCTTGGCAAAGCCTTCCACATGGGCGGCTTCCCTGCTGAGAAAGCTCTTGGGAATGAACAAAGGGAAATAGGCGTTGACGTGACCGGTGTCCTTGAACATCCGGTCCAACTGGTCGCGCATGTTCTCCCAGAGGGCAAAACCGTAGGGTTTGATGACCATACACCCTTTGACGCCGGAATGGTCGGCGAGTCCCCCTTTGATCACCAGATCATTATACCACTGCGAATAATCCTGCGCCCGGCTTGTGATTTCTTTGCTCATAATTCGTCCTAAGAAATATTATATATAAATTAATCGGCTTTTAACAATAAAATGTTAACTTATCATGAAAAGGCCTCGTTATTTATTGTAACTTTACCTTAACACAGAAGACTGCAAGATAGCAACTTCAACGTTAAAATAACTTCATTGCCATGAAACATATATTTACCCTGTTAGCCGTTGCCGTAGTCGTCGGAATGAGCAGTTGCTCATCCTCACGCAACGCACAGTCCTCCGATGATATCTACTATTCTTCCGGTGGTAAGAAGACGACTGCTACCGGCGGCGCCAACCAGGGTGATTATTACAGCACAGCGCCCAGCGACAACTATGTGCGCATGAAAGCGGAGGATGGCGCCCGCTGGTCGCAATTCGACGATTACAACGCGTATGATTCCTACTATGCGCCGGTAAGCGCATCCGTCGGTTATGGGTTTGGTTATCCTGCCTATGGCTTTGGATATGGCCTCGGTTATGGCTACGGCATGGGCCTGGGTTTTGGATATGGCCTTGGTTTCTGTGATCCCTATATGGCCTGGAACAACTACTTCCTGTGGAACAGCTGGTACAATCCCTACTTCTACAATCCGTATTATGGCGGCGGGGTATTTGTTGTCGGCCATGGCGCACCCACAGCCATCTATTCCAACCTCCGGCCTTTTAATTCCGTCGCTTACCGCAACGGGATCGCCCATACTACCACCGGCACCCGCTCCGTCAACGGGCGTTTCTACCGCCCGGGAATGTCTACCACTTCCAATTATAATTCCAGCCTCAGCGGTCAGGGCAGACAAGTGAACAACTCCTTCTACCGCCCCGGTAACACCAACAACAACGGTGGATTCCGGCCGGCTTCCTTTGGTCAGCCTACCCGCAGCTACTCCCCTTCTCCCTCGTTCAACAGCGGCGGCGGCGGTGGTGGTTTCAGCAGACCGGGACGTCACTAAACTCGCTTCAATCAGGATTTTCGCGGCGCTAACCTAACACCACTCACTATGCATAAGCATCTATGTATCATAGGGTTATTCCTATGCCTACAAGTGAAGGCGCAATTACCGCAAGACGCCCTTCGCGCCTCCTGGACCACTCCCGGCGGGACCGCCCGCCAGCAAGCCATCGGCGGCGCAATGGGTTCCCTCGGTGGGGACATTTCCGCGGCCTTTATCAATCCCGCCGGTTTGGGCGTGTACAAGACCAATGAGGTTGTTTTTAGCCCCGGCTGGCTGTTCAATTCCACCAAAGGCAGTTATCTCGGCCAGAACCATACCGGACCCTCCCTCGACAAATTCAATCTTAGCGCCAGTGGTCTCGTCTTCAGCTATGCCGGCGCAAACCCTACCACGAGCAATGTCTTTGCCATCTCCGTCAACCGCATGGCGGATTTCAACAGCCATGTCAGCTACCAGGGGATCAACCCCTATAGCAGCTTCTCCGAGCAGTATGTGGAGGAATTTGCGGCATCGGGATTAGGCATCAATGATGGCATCGCCAGCCCCTCGCTGGACTATGGCACCCGGATGGCCCTCTACACCTCCCTGATCGACACGGCGACGGTCAATGGCACCCTGCAGGTGATCGGCCAGCCGCAGAAGTCCGGCAGGCTGCTGCAGCAGAATGACCTCCGGAGCAGCGGCGGAATCACCGAGATCGATCTTTCCCTCGCCGGCGGCTATCATGGTAAATGGTACCTGGGCGGCTCCCTGGGCATTCCCATCCTGAACTATACCCGCTATCAGACCTTTACGGAGTCGGATGTCTCGGGCAATCCGAACAACGACTTTGCGTCCTTCACCTATCGCGAGACCTATACTACCCGGGGGTCGGGCCTCAATTTAAAACTGGGCACCATCTACAGTCCTACCAGCGCCTGGCGCATCGGGCTGGCGGTTCACACCACCAGTGTCTTATATACCACGGACCGGATCAGCGCCTCCATGATCACCCGAACCGAAAATTATACTTCCCTCCCGCAGGTGTCCATCAACTCCGACACCCTGGATCAGATAACCGGCGTCTCGCCAAGGCCCAATTTTGTCAAATACGAGCTCTATACTCCCTGGCATTTCCTGGTCAGCGGCAGCTATATCATCGGCAGCGGTCAGGCCGACACAAAGAAACAAAAGGGATTCATCACCGCCGACCTCGAATACATAACGACGCATACCCCCTACTATCATACTCCCCGGAGCTATGACGCCAACGGCAATGCTATCGGCGACGACAACAGCTATTATGCTCCCCTGAACCAGGCGATCAAAGATTCCTATAAGAATACGTTCAGCGCCCGGCTGGGCGGGGAAATGAAGTTCGATACCTGGATGGTCCGGGCCGGCGGCGCTTACTACAGCAACCCCTATTCCGGCGGCGGGATAAAGGCGGACAAGCTTTTGCTCAGTACGGGGCTTGGCTATCGCAAGAAGTCGTTATTTGTGGATCTTGCCTATGTGATGCGCTTTACCCGCGACGTCGATGTGCCTTATTACCTGGCCGACAAGGATAACTTTGGGGCAACCCTGAAGGCGACGGGCTCGACCGTCCTGCTGACGGTGGGATTGAAATTATGATGAGGTGGGGATCAGCGAAACATGTTCTTCAGATAAGGCTCCATCAATTTTGCCCAAATGGCGTATTCCTTACCGGAAAAGTGCAGCCCGTCGGCGGCGATAAGGCCAGGATCGGTGGCGGCCTTCCGGCTCTCCGTCGTCACATCGAGGTAATTCACTTTATAGGCTGCGGCGACACGGTTACTGATCGCATTGAAAGAATCTATCTGCGCGGCGATGACCGCGGTATTGCGGTTGCGGGCAAAGGGCGTCACGGAGTAGTCGGGTATCGACAGAACGAGTACATGGGCCGGCCGGTTGCCGGCCAGCTCGATAGCCTTTTTTAACAGGAGGATGAATTGCTCCCGGTATTCGGCCTGGCTGCGGCCCTGGTATTGATTGTTGACGCCGATGAGAAGAGAAACGGCCTGGTAGCCCGCCGCGGGTTTGGCCGCCTCCAGTGCATCGAGGAGGTTGCCCGTCGTCCAACCCGTGGTAGCGATGATGTCTATCTTTCCGCCGGGTTCCACCTCCTGCAGCGCCTGCACCGGGTACCTTTCGGCTGAATCCACCGCCTCACCAATGGTATAGGAATCCCCCAGCGCAAGATAGGAAGGGGTGGGTTTGGGGGTATGCAATGAGCATAAAGCTACCATTGCCGCTATGACAAATAAGAGCCTCACCTATAGATTTACGATAAAAAAAGCCCCGCAGATTGCGGGGCTCTTTTTTTTGTATCCGGAAGATTATTAGTAATCCATTCCACCCATGCCCGGAGCACCGCCGGGATGAGCATGTCCTTCTTCCTTCTTGGGCTTGTCTGCGATGACACACTCGGTGGTCAGCAGCATACCGGCGATGGAAGCGGCATTTTCAAGGGCGATACGGGTAACCTTGGTGGGGTCGATGACACCGGCCTTCAGCAGGTTCTCGAACACTTCGGTGCGGGCGTTGAAGCCAAAATCGGCCTTGCCTTCCTTCACCTTCTGTACGACGATGCTGCCTTCGATGCCGCTGTTGATCACGATCTGGCGAAGGGGTTCTTCGATAGCGCGTTTTACGATGGCGATACCGGTGGTCTCGTCTTCATTGACGCCTTTCAGCTTCTCGAGGGATTCGATAGCGCGGATATACGCGATACCGCCGCCGGGAACGATGCCTTCTTCAACGGCTGCGCGGGTAGCGTGCAGGGCGTCGTCGACACGATCCTTCTTTTCCTTCATTTCCATCTCGGTAGCTGCACCAATGTAGAGCACGGCAACACCACCGGCCAGTTTGGCGAGGCGTTCCTGTAGTTTTTCCTTATCGTAGTCGGAAGTCGTGGTCTCTATCTGGGCCTTGATCTGGTTGACACGGGCCGTGATATCTTCTTTTTTACCCTTTCCGCCGACGATGGTCGTATTGTCCTTGTCGATGGTAACGGAGGCAGCGGAACCCAGATAGCTGAGGTCGGCGGCTTCCAGTTTGTAACCCTGCTCTTCACTGATAACGATACCCTTTGTGAGGATGGCGATATCCTGGAGCATTTCCTTGCGGCGGTCGCCAAAGCCGGGAGCCTTTACAGCAGCGACCTTGATGGTACCACGCAATTTATTAACTACCAGCGTAGCAAGTGCTTCACCTTCGAGGTCTTCGGCAATGATCATCAGGGGACGACCACTCTGAGCGACCTTTTCGAGGATGTGCAGGATATCCTTCATCGCGGAGATCTTTTTGTCATAGATCAGGATGTAAGGATTCTGCAATTCGGCTTCCATCTTTTCGCTGTTGGTAACGAAATAGGCGGAGAGATAGCCACGATCGAACTGCATACCTTCTACTACCTCAACCGTTGTGTCCGTACCTTTTGCCTCTTCCACTGTGATGACACCTTCTTTCCCTACTTTGCCGAAAGCCTGGGCGATCAATTTCCCAATGGCATTATCATTATTGGCGGAGATGGAAGCCACCTGCTCGATCTTGTTCTTGTCGTTGCCGATGGTCTGGGATTGACTCACCAGATTGGCTACTACTTTTTCAACGGCCTTGTCGATACCCCGTTTC
>Ga0206888_1062_pt1 | contig 30833 bp, 31 predicted proteins | sample Alteio_BWOrgHeat_90_FD_153258 | JGI IMG/M metagenome (GOLD analysis project Ga0206888, IMG submission 153258) | Enriched cells from forest soil in Barre Woods Harvard Forest LTER site, Petersham, Massachusetts, United States - Alteio_BWOrgHeat_Nextera4 ... | reverse complement strand
AGGAAAATTAGTATCAATGATTGATTGTCCTAACTTAAAACCGGAACAAACAGTTGTCGTAGAAAACCAAATTGTTGCTCGTTTGAGTGACGGTATTAAATGTATGGAATGGTCAATCAAAATGTATTTCGATCGTAGCAAACATTTATTCTGCTGCGATAACAAATAAATTACTAATATGTGGCCTATGCGGTACTATGAATTTATCTAATCCTAATTCAGCGATAGTTGATTTAGAAAAAGGCGAAATTCTAGAATATTATAGAAATGGTAGTTTATCACTATGGAGAAATCCTGGTTATCGTAGTTTTTGCGGAAGTATTCTTTCAGTAGCAGCAAAAGGTCAACATTTATATTTATCACACGAAAGTGGCTCAATCATCATGATTGATCTTAAAAATAGAACAGATCGAATTATAGAATCTTTAAATACTCATTGTTATCTTTCATTGCAAGAAAAGTATCTGTTTATCCGTATACCTGAGGGAGTATATCATTCATCCAGTCTTTACATTTGGGATACTGAACAAATGAAAAGAATAAAAAAAATTGACTTAACTGCATTAACCACAGTGCAATGGTATGAAGGAAATTTGTATGTTTCATCTGAAAGATCATTGATACGATATGATTTTAATATATCGCATTGTAAAGGAGAACAGCTCAAAGGAGAAGTAAAGCAAGTGGAAGAAGCCTCGAGAACTAACTGCTTGATGATGTAAGTGGCGGCAAAACGCAGCTTCCATACCTTAGGGCCCAGATAAAGGGTCAGACTAAATCGTTAGAATTAGTTGGATGGAGTGAGCTGAATTTGTTTTAGACATAAGTATCGTTACATAGTTGACCAATTGGTCGCAATAATAAAATCACGCCCCTCTCTGATAACTTTATCTTCTGCTTTCAATTTTGATTTGATAAGTCCCAACAAATAAATATCTGTCACAATATAGATTGTATTGGTTTCTAAGGGATTTCGCGTAAAAGCATGAATAGATTTTTTTCTGTATTGTGCCATTTTGTTTAGGTCTACACGCGCAAAATATCCATTATTGATGGTGAAATGATTGTGCGCAGCATAAAATGCATACTGTGCAAAATTTTTTATTTTAATATCAGGTCTATCTACAGGCGGTAATAATATAATTTTATGATACTTACCGATGGCTTGCTGAAAGAAATCTTCATGATGCAATACACTCGTTGGATACTTTACGCTAAAAAATTTGTGTAACTTATTAAGCTCTGAAGACAAATCAAAAATTTGTAAAGCCATTGCCAAGAGAATGATTACAACAGCACTATTTTTTTTACCATGACGGCATATCATGTAAAAAGCGATGAGCATGCAACTATAATAAACAGGCCAAAAAAATCGACCTGCATCTCGAAATGTATCTACCATAAAAGTGATTTTTTTAGGTAAATGATACTGAAATAAAATATGTTCCCCCCAAGTGATTTTATTGCTGATGGAATAGCAAAACAAAAAAACTAAAACGAATAGCAAAGGCAAATGGGAGGGAATATGACGTACAATGATACGAAAATTTTTTACCGTGTAATAACATCCAGGCAATATTAATAAAAGAAATCCAAAACCAAAGTAATTATTACCTTCGTAATATTGCAGATTGGCGACAGCATGATAAGTCGGCAATAATCGCGACCAGTCCCCGGGTAAAATGGGAAACCAATTACCAGGTAAAAAAGGTCCTAATAGGTTCATTGCATTTATTTGATACCCGCCTGCTTTAACAGCCGTCAATCCAAGCACAAAATAACCACTTATCCAAGCGAGCAACACTAACCACATATTCACTTGAATAAAATAGAAAATTGATTTCGATTTATTTTTTATTAAAAAAGCAATCCAGATCATCCAGACCATGACAGCTAAATAAGCGTGAATTAAAAGGACAACACTATTTAAAATCAACCATATTAATGGCAGATGCTTTTGATAGGATCGTAAATAAAAATATAACGCAGCTAACAATACCCATTGTGCGGAAAGTGCTTGATGCTGCACAATTCTGTTTAAAAATATAGGACTTATCAAAAAAAACAATGTACCGACTATACGGCAGAGGATATTATCAGTAATAAGTGAAATGAGTAGCCATGCGAATACTCCCTGCAATATAAAACAGAGTGCAAACCATAAACCAAAATATTGAAAATGATCAGGGAGATAACGCGCAAAACATTTAAAAAAAAACGCAAACAGCGGGATAGAATCCGTATAAACAATGGAAGTGTCGATGGGAGTACCATAACTCTTGATAAGACCCAGAGGAAAATGCCAAGGCTCGTAGCGAAAAAATTCCCACCCCACAAAATGCTGCACAGAATCCTGATTATTCGCTTGTAATAACCAATCAATGTTTTGTGGATTTAAAACATTCCAGCCCAATAAAAAATAAAAAACACTCAAACCCAACACGATAGGAAAACTGGGAAACCCATATTTTTTAACTAACACCAAGGAGCTCATCATTATCTAAAGGCGCGGTACTTAAGACTTGCTGAGTCCAGCTATTGCCATTATTCATGCTATAGGCCACACCTAAATATTGCTTAAAACTAGCATCTTCATAAGCACCTACTGCAACACAAAAAGTGCCTGCGCATGTCACACCAGTAAATCCTCCTGAGATCATGGGTATACCAGAAAAAGAAGGCAATTCTGTTAAAGCAGTTTGTGACCAAACGATATGCTGACTATCCATACTCATTGCAATCGCAGGATAAAAATTATTGAACGTGTCACTATAGCTACCGACTGCTAAACACGCCGTGGTTGTGCAACTGATGCCGTTTAGTGTCCCTTGAACTAAGGTAATTCCAGGAGGTTCGGGTAGCGTTGATAAAACGAGCTCAGCCCAAGTAGTCTGACTATTATCTGTGTTAATGACAATACCAGGAAAGTTATTAAAAGTGCTATCCTGTGTGAAATTACCTGCTGCAACACAGCTATTTTGAATACAACTCACGCCGTTCAAGCTGGCATCTTCTGAATAGCCGGAAGGAAGTGTCAGTTGTATTTGAGTCCAATTGGTTCGATCAGGAGAAATCGCCACACCGGGATGTTGAATGCCGCTGCTATGATCTAAAAAATTTCCGACAGCAACACATATCCCTGTGTCACAATTGATGCCGTTGAGTACAACATCATCCACATTCACAGGAAGAGAAAGTGCCTGGTATGACCAATTTGTTTCATCAGTACTGGTAAAAATAGCTGCATAATTTTTAAAAGTGGTATTCGAAGAGAAATATCCCACTAGAACACAACCTTGTGATGTACAATCATTGCCATTTAATTGCCCGCTATCCATTGACACCGGTGAAGTCGGTAAATTCGTAAAAGCTTGCTGGCTCCATGTCACACCGGCATTTCTGCTGACTGCAATTCCCGGCTGGTTATCATTCAAACTTCCAAAATTACTGTAAAGTCCCCCAACAACACACAACTGATTTAGACAAGAAACGCCTTGGAAACTGCCATATAAAAAATTGGGTGGTGATAAAGTTTCAGTTGTCCAAGTCTTTCCATCAGTGCTCCTGGCAATACCTGGTTGATTCGTATTTTCGCCGAATGCGCCGGCGGCAACATAAAATGCGGGTGAACCCTGGATAACATTTAGTGAATTTTCAGGTGTAGGGCCTGCACATGTCGCTTGATCTGACATACAAACAAATAAATGCTGATGGGAGTTCGGATCATCTCTGTTAATAGGACCTGATATCGTTAAACCTAGCGTACAAGATGCACCATGATTCAAAACAAACGCATTGGTTGGGGTGCATGTAGTAATACTTGGATTGACAGCAGTATTAAGAGGTAACCACTTGATGAGATTGTATGGTGGATTTAGTTTTGTGGTATTCGTAATTGTATAAGTTGCAGAAACCGTACCTCCTATCGGAACTGTGGTCGGTAGAGTTCCATTCGGTACAATATTAAAAGGAAGCGCCAAAACCGCATTTGAAAACATAAATGATTTTATAAGACCGATAAAAATAACTTTTTTCGTGTATCTCATAAGCAAATCATTTCCTTTTTAAAGAATAATAATCGTGTATTGCGCGAGTATTTCATTTGTATAAAGACGCGATTGTGACAATCTATCATTGGTTGAAACGGTATCGATGACGCCTGTACCCGTTTCTGTTTTCCCTAAATTTGCATAACGATACCCCAAACCTAAGCGGGCTTGCTTGGTAATATCTATATCTATACCAAGACCGATTCTGTACATCAATGAAGTCACTGTATTATTTTTAAATTGATTACTAAAAGTAGTAAAAGGCGGATCGATATCAACTTTATAATCGTATGATTTATTAAAAGCGGCTCCAAATGCGGCTGTGAAATAGGGGTGATAACGCTGTACATTATAAAGTAGCTTACTTTCTATCAGCACTTGCTGACTTTGAATAGAATACTGATAAGAATATGTATTTTCAGATGCGACATCCACACCTTGTGTCACATCTCCTGCCAACGTAAGTGGAGTAGGTTGATAATAACTGAAACCCGTTTGTAAAGATAAGTACTCAGGCTGAATTAAAAATTCAGTACCTACAAATATCCCTCCAATAAATTGACCATGATTAGCGTGTCCCTTGTAATCATAGAAACTGAAAATATTATCGTGTGCAGGAAAATTTTTTGAGTCGGAATCATTGTTAAATGCGGCGCCTGTCGTCATCACTAGAATGGGGTGCCAGGGATACATCGCCAAAGCCGAATGGCAAAATATGCTGGCAGTGAGAAGACTTACAATAAGAAGCACCCATTTTTTATATTGCATGATTTTTCCTTAAATCATCCTATTCCACTTAAAAACTTATTAATTTTCCGACTATCAATCAACTCAAATTTGACATCCTGAGTTTGTTTACATTGTATGCGATTTATCGATGATAGTGAGAGGCATACTTATCCAGCAATATCCTTATCATTTTTTGGTAATGGGTATGTTTTTTTTCGGCCAATTGTTTAAAGTAATCAACGCTAGCCTTGCTTAATGAAAGAGTTACCTTAACGGTTTCCTCTTTCATTACCAATTCTTCCGGAGGCGGAAGAAAATCAGGAATAATTTTGATCTTACCTCTTGGTACATTTTCATATTTTTTTTTCTTTAAATACTTCTTCATATATTTTTTTTTCCTTTCTCCAATACGAATGATATTATTTCTTAAGAATCTTATTTAACCATATGTCAATACATATTATTATATGGTTAAATTGCCATAATTGCAATGTACGATTAACCTATCGTTCGGGATTAGAATTTCTCATCACTTTTTGTTATCATCCAGGCGTTATTATAAAAACGAATAAGGAATGCATATAATGTTAGTTCGCCTAGTGGATGTCGGATATTCAATTAAAAGTAAAGTTTTATTAGAAGATGTTTCTCTTACTATCAATCTTACCGATAAAATTGGCGTTATAGGTCGGAATGGTAGCGGCAAGTCAACGCTACTCAAAATTTTAGCCGGCGAATTATCTCCAAGTTCGGGCAAACGTTCTGTCGAACAAAAAAAATTGCGTATTCTCACCGTAAAACAAGAAATGCCTGATTCTGACATTAATGCATTAGAATGGTTGAAAAATGCAGATATCACTTTAAAAGAGCTGAATGAACAAGTCGAGGATGCGGCTCTCGAAAGCCTTGGGGATTTGTATGATCAGATTGCATACTTAGAAGAAGCGCGTTATGAAAAACTTGCACCGCAAATATTAATTGGATTGGGCCTTAAAAAAGATGATTGGACCAAACCGATGCGGCAATTGTCAGGTGGCTTCCGCATGCGTATTTCTTTAGCTTCTGCCTTGATTCAACAGTCGGAATCCGCATTGACTGAACCTCACCTTCTTTTATTAGATGAGCCTTCCAACCAGCTGGATTTAGAATCAATAATATGGCTAACCTCTTTTTTAAAAACGTATAAAAACCCTTATGTTATCGTCAGTCATGATATTGATTTATTAAATAAATTAACTAAAAAAAACCGTGCATTTGCAAAGAGGCCATTTGACTTTATGTAATGGTAATTACGATGTTTTCATGCGCGAATACCACTTAAAACACGACCAGGATGAAAAAAAGAATGAAAAAATTACTAAAAAACAACAGCATTATAAATCTTTTATTGAAGAGTGGGGCGAGCATCAATCAACAGCAGCATTAGCGCAAGACCGTGTAAAAAAAATTGCTCGTCTCGAAAAAGAACGCGTCACGTTGATTGAGGAAGAACCTGACATTAGAATTGATTTTCCGGAAACGAAAGCATTACATGATCCTGTCATCATCAAAATTGAAGGCGCGGGAGCGGGTTATGGTAAAAAAGAAATATTATCAGATCTTAAAATTACTGTAGAACAAGATGCACGCATTGGTATTTTAGGACGTAATGGCCAAGGAAAAACAACGTTGGTTCGATTATTAACCGGTGAAATAGAATCGAAAAAAGGCAGAGTCATTCATACGGGCGCTTTAAAAATAGGCTACTTTAGCCAAGACCAAGCCGATGTATTGGATATGAATTTGACCCCTTATGACCAGCTTAAACAGCTCTTAGAGGGTAATGATGATCAAGAAAAATTTTATCGCTCCCATTTAGCGAGTTTTGGCCTAGATCAGAGTAAAATAAAGATCAAAATAAGAGAGCTTTCTGGTGGTGAAAAATCGCGTCTTGCCTTTGCTCTCATTTCCGCTAAAAAACCGCATTTAATCATTTTGGACGAACCGACAAACCATTTAGATATTAAAGCACGTACGGCACTGATTGAATCGATTAATAAATTTCAAGGTGCAATCATTATGGTTTCGCATAATGCAGAATTAATGAAAGCAACAATGAAAAACTATTGGATTGTAAATGATGGAAAAGTTAAAGAATTATCAGTGCCCATTGACAGTTATTTAAAACAGTTAATAAAAAAAATTGAAACCCCTAATGCAGGAAAATCAAAAAAAGTCCCAGGCGGCATCAAATCTAAAAAGAATGCACTATTTTCTCCTGAATCGAAACCGACAGGTAAAGCTATAAAAAAACAGGGCGCGAGCTCTCGTAGAAAATAAAGAGCTTAGAATATTTTTGGTTGCTAACCAATAATAACGGAGGTATATTTCGGAACGGAAGGGTGGCTGAGTGGTTTAAAGCGTTGGTTATCTAAACCAGTATACGGTTTACCGTATCGTAAGTTCGAATCTTACCTCTTCCGTTATGCGAATGAAAATTTCATTATCACTGACTCATCAGAGCAATCTACATTTATTGCATTTTTAAATCTTATGACCTTATCTAATATAAAGCCATTCGCTTCTAAATAAGCACATTGCTTGGAAGCCACCGCCCACTTTTCCCCTGCGCGTATAACAAAAGGAATACTATCCAAAAGAATAAATCCATCGTCAGTGAGTAATTTATTAAATTTAATAACATACTTCGGATCAATTTTGGTATCAGAATTTTTAAACCAATCAAAAGGTAAGCTGGTAAAAATGCAATGAAAACTATTTTCATGCAGCTCAACTTCTAAATAATCAGCACACATTAAATATGTTTTGTTTACTAATTCTAATGCAGCATTGAAACGATTTTCATTTATTTCAATACCCATACAATGTCCTCCCAACGCATTAATAATACGTGGAATAGTTCCAAGGCCACACATGGGGTCAAGAATTTTATACTTTAATAGTGAAAATTTGTTAATACAAAAATTTACGATTTGATCGGGGATAATAAAATTTGTTTCGCCCGTGTAGTGTGATGGAACGACTATTTTTCCATCTGTTTTGATCGATTCAGCAGTACTAAAAAATAAATCATAACGCATAACAATATCCAATTTAAAAATTTACGAAACGTAGTGTACACATAATAATGAAAGAGAAACAATTTTAAAATTTTCAATAATAAAAAAGTACATCTTCAATTGAACTGTTTTCGACAGTCAGGTACACTCCCGACTTTATGGGATTGCTACAATAAAAATTAAATGGAGAATAATAACTATGAGCGCTGTTTTAGAAACATTAACGGATTATGAAGCGGCCGGTTTAAAAAATCATTTTTGTCTCGCAGATGGACATGCCTATCAAGATTTACACCCCTCTTATCAAAAAATTATTCGGACGTTACCACAAATTTGGCGTGATGCAGCTGAACAATCTATTCCCGATGCGGAACTAAGTTTTAATAAAAGCTTTGCTTCTTTTATAAACTCACCGATACTTGAAAATTTTACTTCAAATTTTAAAATTTGTCCCACTGCATCGAATTCCATTGATCTTATCGGTGCAACCTTGAACCATCTTAAACATAAAGTTGTGATGGTCGAACCAACATTCGATAATCTTTCTTTGCTGTTGCGACGTCGCGGAGTAAATTTGGATTCCTTTAGTGATGCAGCTTTCTTTGCAGCAGCTGAATCCAATGAAATCGAAAATAGGTTCCCCGGATTAAAGAATTATAATGCTTTAGTCTTAGTCCATCCCAATAATCCAACGGGGCTGGTGCTCAGTGAAAACGCTTTTAAAAATGTTATAGAATTTTGTATACGTCATAAGATTATTTTAATACTTGATAATTGCTTTCGCGCATATAGAAGAGATAATTATTATGACTATAATATACTTATTCAATCGTCAGTGAGTTTTATGACGATAGAAGATACGGGTAAGGTTTGGCCTACCCAAGACCTTAAAGCCAGTCTGGTATATTTCTCCGACGACTTAAAAAATGTGTTTTGTCAATTTTATAATGAAATATATTTATGCGTTTCTAATTTGTCACTCGGTATTTTATCTGCTTTTTTTAATGAAACAGCGAGCACTGGATTAAAAAATACAATTTGGGATCTTGTTGATTTGAGGCGTCGAACATTACGTAAAATGATTAGCGGCTCAAAGCTTATCGTGAGTGAACAATCCGAACATTCTAATCTTTCCGTCGAATGGCTGAGCTACGTCGACAATGATAAAAATGATTTTAAGATTTGCCATGAATTAAAACAACTTAATTTAGCGGTTTTACCTGGTCGACAATTTTATTGGAATTCTTCAGAGGTTCATCACAATCATAAAAATATTCGCATTAGCTTGATGAAGCGTGAATCTATATTTTTAATCGGAATGAATATTTTACAGAAATATTGTGAAACATTATAAGTTATAATAATTGGAATAAATATGCTAAAAATTTGCTTATCCGGCAATGGTTACGGTGAACATCATTTTTCACAACTTGCAACCAAAGGTTTCGAAGTTATTCACAAACCGGAACATTTAAGTGAGCGTGAGTTACAAATAAGCCTGCCTGACTATGATGCTTATATTCTCGGTGGTGATGAAAGATTGACAGAACCCGTATTAAAACATGCATCTAAACTACGCGTGATTTCTTTTGTTGGCACTGGGTCCAGCTCGTTTATTGATGAAGTGTCAGCAAAAAAGTACAATATTGCTGTTAAAAACACGCCTGCCGTAATGGCTCCAGCAGTGGCGGAACACACCATTGGTTTACTGCTCGGGGTGCAACGAAAACTTTTTCAATATAATTCGCAGATTAAAAATCATTCCATACAATCGTGTATTACGGATGAATTATCTTCCCTTTGTATCGGTATTATTGGTATGGGAGAAATTGGTTCGCGAATAAGTAAAATTTTACGTCAAGCTTTTGGTAGCAAAGTGATTTATTACAGTCGAACTCGAAAAACTCCGCTTGAAACTGATTTAAATCTCACTTATGTTTCTCTGGAAAATATTTTTTCAACGGCAGATGTCATTATTTTTGCGATACCAACTAATGCTGAAACCGAGTATTTTGTAAATGATAATTTATTAGCGAAAGCAAAACCGGGTGTGATTATTATCAATACTGCCGGTGCCCGCTTAATCGATCCACACGCGCTAAAAAAATATATTGATAATAATATCATTGCAGCCGCAGCGTTGGATGGTTATTACATTGAACCTTTACCAACCGTCGCAGAGGATCCGTTTCATTTATTATCTTTACCAGATAGCCGTTTTATCATCACACCCCATGTTGCTGCAAAAACGCGCCAAAGTTGGCAGCGTATGATTGACATGGCCGTCAATAATGCAATCCATTTTTTTGCCGAATAAATATGATGAAAACTACTAAAAATAATTTAAACGAACTTATCCAAGTATTGAAAGAAAACCCCGCGGTAGATTTCATATTACCATCGGATCCTCGGTACGCAACTGCCAGACTCATCTATAACCGAATGCACGACGGTCACCCAGGACTCATTGTTCGCACACTTGATGTTGAAGTTTTGCGAACCATCGTGGCCTTTGTTGCGCGAGAAAATATAGTATTAGCAATAAGAGGAGGTGGCCATCACATTGGCGGTTTTAGTACGTGTAATGATGGTATTGTTATTGATTTTTCTCCTTTTAAAGATATTCACATCGATGTTGCTAAAAACATCGCATCGGTTGGTCCTGGTGCTTGCTTAAATGATATTGATCGAGAGCTCTCCGCTCGTGGGTTTATTGTCCCTACAGGATCAATAAGTGAAACCGGTCTCGCAGGACTTACTTTAGGAGGCGGTGTTGGCTGGTTGATTGGGAAATACGGCCTTACCTGCGACCAACTATGTGGGGCGGATGTACTCTTGGCTAATGGAGAACTAGTCAAAGCAGAAGAGCATAAAGATTTATTGTGGGCCTTACGTGGCGGCGGCGGCAATTTTGGTATCGTATTAAATTTTAGATATCACTTAAATCCTTTACCGAAAACTATCTGTGGCATGGGTGAAGTCACTTTCGACAATGCTGCAAAAGTATTAGATGACTTAAATAAATATCTTATGCATTGTCCTGCATCTATTACAGTCGCCCCAGTCTTCATTAAAGTTAAATCTAAAAAACCAATGTTTCGAATTGATTTTTGTTGTGCTGATGGCACCGCAAAAGAGTTGGCAGATTTGCTTAATTTTTCGAACTTAGTGACTTGGTCCTCCGTCCGTGAATGGGAGTTTGCCGCTTGGCAATGTCAATTTGATTACATTCTTTTACCTCCTAAAAGAGGCTATTGGAAAGCCGCGTACATTGAAAATTTAAATACTGATATAATAGCGAGTATCTGTCACTCAATTGAAAATTCGCCTGACTGGGAGTGCACTATTTTAATTGAACATTTGCATGGCGCTTTTAAAAACTACGATCAAAGCACTGCTGCCTTTCCCTTACGACATACCAATATGGGCGTATTATTTTCTTCACGTTGGGAAGATAAAGCAGATGATGACACGAGTATTCACTGGGTTCGTGATAGTTTTAGTAAAATTGATCCAGAAGGTTTAACTGCGACTTATTCAAATTATACTTCCGCAGATGATGATAGAGCATCCCAAACGCTACAGGCAAATACTAAGTCAAAAATTGCTAACGTCAAAGCACGGTATGATCCAGAAAATATTTTTAAGCGCAATCATAATGTACGTCCAACGATAAAAAAATTAGTCACGGCATAAAAATGTATAATAAATTAAATATAATAAAAGAAAAACTCGCTGTTGACTTATTAAATAAATTTGGTCCAGCAATAAAAGATGATGTGTTTTCACTTATTGAAAGTCTGGCTGGCAAAGATAGTTATGTTGATAATAATCTTATTATTAATTTACAAAACATTTTGCCTTTATCGATGAAAGATGCGCAGTTTTTTATTAATCTTGCCCGTGAATTATCATGCGCTAGCGCTTTTGCCCCCGTGCTATTACTCGAAAAAATTCCTACATTACATTTTTATGGTGTTCATCATGGGGTATGCCAATTATTAACAAATATTAAAAATTACGGCGCCCGTGCTGTTGCTTTATTTTTAGGGAGTGATTTATTAAAAACAGAAGATCTCATTGATGTGCTAGAACAAGCTGATATATCTTATTATGAAATGTTACTTTCGATTGTCAATCGTCGTCATGATGAATTAGAAATTGCCTGTTCTTTTGTCATGCGAAACGCTGCAAAAATAGAAAAAGCGATTGCAAGAAATGACATCAATGCTTATCTAGATATTTGCCTCAACTTAAAAAATACTTATGGTGCTCGATTGGTTGAGCAATACATTCAAAACACGCATGAGTTTAGTCGCTACATTCCATTAGAAAAACATTTATCTGCCATCAACGATTGGGCGGAACAGTCGGTGCATGCGGCTGAATTTATTATCAAATATCCGCAACTTGGACTTCCACAACTGGTAGACTTCAAAAACGATGCGACTAACAATAAATTATTTAAAATTGAAATATTAAAAAAAGAAAATTACTTAGATGCGCTACAAAACGCTTTCCTATTTAATGATGGTGATTTTTCTACATTATTATTAGCATGGCCGACTGCGAGTGCACAATTAAAAAAGAATGTTTTATTTCAATTAGAAAAAGATAGTTATAAAAACTATATCCTCACCTGTCCTGAAATTGAAAACGAACGAAATAAAGTTTCTGAAGTGACCAATTCAAATTGGTTAAAATCCTGGATGTTTTGTGGTGAAATAGTTGATTTACTATTTATTAGAAAATGTATTGGCAGATTGCTACAAGTGAAAGATAAATTTTCTCTTGAGGCAAAATCTATCGTAAAAAAACATGCAGAATTGTTTAATCGATCTCAGCCTGAATATTCTAGCGAACGCATTTTGGGTATGATCGATGTGCTTCTAACTTATTGCAAAGATCCTATTATTAAGAATGAGTTATGTCTCATGGCAGAATTTATTGTAGGTCAGCAAGACGGTTTCAAAAATTTGTTAAGTCAAACCACATTAGTGATAAAAACCTGGGAAAGAGATCCTTGGGTAGACTACGGCAAGTCAGATGAATTATATTCTTGTACTAGTTTTGGTGATTACAATGCTGCAAATGCACCAGGTTTTTTAGCTGACTTGAATATTAATCATTTAGATATTTGGAGTGCCGGCAGCTTAATAGGACGAATTCATCTTTGTTTAATAAAAGATTTGGCTGATAATACCCTATTATTATTAGATTGCGTAGACGGATCCGAGCGCATGATAACGAGCAAGAAAAAATTTGAATTCATTATGTCCGCAATATTGGCGTACGCACATTGGTTGGGGATTAAACAAGTTAAGATAAATTATGACGTGGATTATAATATGACGCCAAAAAAGTTTATTGCGCATATTGCAAAATCACGTCTTCTGACAGAAAAATTAGATTTTTTCTATCGTTTCCTAGACGTCAGTACGACTAGAAAACTGCTTCCCTTTCCGTGCCAAACTTTTCTTGAATCCTTCGTCAAAAATAATGGTGCCTTTATAAGAGGCCCAATCATTCACTTAGATCAACTGAGAAATTATGACTAAAACTAAAATAAATATTCTAACCTGCTTAATCGGATTTTCGCAGATTTATGCTTGGGCCACGACCTATTATCTGCCTGCAATCCTAGTAAAAATTGTCGCTCTCGAATGGGGGCAAAGTTATACGGCAATCGTCGGTGGTTTTTCTTGGGCTCTCTTAATCGGTGGTATTTTCGCTCCAAAAATAGGATCGTGGATTGAAGAAGAAGGTGGGTTACGGCCACTCACCGTCGGAAGTTTATTAATGGGAATAGGTTTAATCTTTTTGGCGCAGGCGCATGGTTTGTTGATGTGGTATAGCGCTTGGACTATTATCGGCTTCGGTATGGCGCTTGGTCTATTTAATGCAGCATTTGCAGCGATTGGACGTCTCTTAGGCCAGAAATCAAAAAAAATCATTATTCGCATCACTTTAATTTCCGGTTTTGCTACCTTAGTTTGGCCATTAACCACTTATCTTACCGATACGCTAGGTTGGCGAACCATGGTGCTGATTTACGCGATTCCTCATATTATATTGTGGGCACCTTTATTTTATTTCACTATTCCACGCGCAGTTCCTGAGCACACGGAAGAACCACCTTCGAATAATTTAATTCTCCCTGAAAAAGTAAAAATCGTTTTTTATCTGTTAGCTTTCTATGCTGTTTTACGTGCAATGGTTGGCACTACCATTTCGGTTAATATTATCAATATGTTTGAGGGTCTAAGTATTGCCGCGGGAACCGCTGCGGTAATAGCCTCTTTAATTGGTCCGTCGCAAATCGTTGGCCGTTTACTTGAAATGTACTTCGGTCGAACATTTGATCCTATCCATTCAACGTTATTTTGGTCTGCTATGTTACCATTCGCTATTTTCATCCTTATTTTTGTTGGAAATGCATTAGCTCCCGCTTTTGCGATTGGTTATGGTATGAGTAATGGGGTGCTTACCATTACGATGGGTATTTTACCCATGATTCTATTTGGTGCAAATGGTTATGCCAAAATCATTGGTAAACTCGCTTTGCCAACACTCATTGCGCAGGCGGTAAGTCCTTTATTATTTGCGCCAATGATTGAACACTGGTCAGCAAGCAATGTGTTCATTTTTGCAGGATTACTCGGCTTTGCAGCCTTTTTGTGTATAGCAGCGCTTCCTATTATCATTAGACAAAAACATAAATCGGAAGCAATATAGATGACTTTTATTCGTTTTGAAAAAGTGACTTTTGGATATACGGATGTACTTTTCAAAGATGTGACGTTAAATATTAGTGGTACCGATCGCATTGGTATTGTTGGCAACAATGGTTCAGGAAAATCTACGCTGTTAAAATGTATTGCCGGCCTTATCAATCCTGAAGAAGGTAATATTAACCGTCCTAAGGGCTTAAAATTCGGTTTCATTGAACAAGAGATTCCGACCAAACTTCTTCCGATGAATCTGTACGATGCCATGATGGATGCTATCCCTCCCGATGAAAAATTACATTCTGCATGGCGAGTGGATTTAACGCTTGATACTTTTAAAGCAACAAGGGACCTACGTCAAAAATCAATTAAAGAATTAAGCGGTGGTTGGCAGCGTCTTGCGTTGATTGCACGAATTGTTTTGACTAATCCCGATGTATTACTACTGGATGAACCCACGAACCATATGGACGTTACTAAAATACTCGTTTTAGAACAATGGTTAAACGAACAAGTTTATAATATTCCACTGATTACTATTAGCCATGATAGAAATTTTTTGGAAAATTGCACATCAAAAACATTATTTTTACGTGGCACCACACTCCGCGAATATAATTATCCTTATTCGCATGCGAGAACACTTTTAATGGAGGATGATCAGGCTTTAGCTACAAGGAGAAACAAAGAATTAAAAGAAATGAATCGGCTTAAACGCTCGGCCCATGAGTTAAGACAGATTGGGGTTAATAATTATAGTGATGCTGCGCTAAAAAAATCGATACAAATTGCGAAACGTGCGGAAGGTTTGGAAAACCGGTTAATCACTATTCACGTTGAAGAAAAACGTAATATTAAATTGAGTAATAGTGGTATTCTTAGCAAAAGACTTATTCTTCTTGAGAATATCAATATCTCAGCGCCAGATGGTACTCACCTTTTTCATATTCAACAACTTGATATTAAAGAGGGTGAACGTCTTATGATTCTCGGACCCAATGGCTGCGGTAAATCGCAGTTTTTATATTTTCTGCAGAAAGCTATTCTAGATAAAGATAACAGAAGACTACAAGGGGTAAGCATTACCCCGACAGTTAAATTAGGTTATGTTGATCAACATTTATCGCATCTACCCTTACAAAAAACTTTACGTGAATATTTTGAGTATACTTTCTCTCTCAATGAACAAAAAATTACCCAGATTCTTATTACTGCAGGTTTTCCAATTGTTAGCCATCATACTAAGCTCTGTAAGTTAAGCCATGGGCAGCGTGCTCGAGTAGCGTTTTTGATGCTTCATCTTTTACAACCCAATTTGTATATTATGGATGAGCCAACTAATCATCTCGATATAGCCGGCCAAGAACAATTAGAAGCGGAGATATTAGAACAAGCAGCCACTTCGGTTTTTGTCTCCCATGATCGTGTTTTTTCTCAAAACATTGGCACTAAATTTTATCAAATTAAAAAACAGCAATTAATTGAGTTAAAGGCTTATAATTGAAAATTTCTGACCCTGAAAGTATTTGACATTGTCATTATTTGTATTACAATATAATACAAATAGGAGACTTTTTTTATGACTAATAAATCGAATGCCGTTAGCTTTCGCCTAGATCCCGATCTGCAATCCACGGTAAATCAATGGCTTAATAAGCACCCTGGCATCAATATGTCTCGTTTGGCAAATCTTGCGATCCGCAGTTATGTTTCTAATGATCAAGTTTTGGAAGCCGTTGAAACTGTTAAGGCTAGTGATAAAAAAGTCAAAAATTTGACTCAAAAAATGATGAAAAAACACGCTCATATGTTGGAGAAATTGAAGTAAGCAAAGACAAACTAATCGAATGGTTCGATCAACATAAAAAAGCAAAAAGATAAATTTTTATTTCCAGATTTCATTTTTTATAATACCTTATCAAAATATATTTTCAGACAAAACCATTGAGGCTTTGAAAAATGATAAAAAGGATTTTATTTTTTATTCTATTTTTTTTGATTAGCAATGTTTATGCTAATACCGTAGATGTTCCACCTCCCATTTATCTTAACCAGTTGCAAGTTCCTGCGGGATTTAAAATTACCGTTTTTGCGCGCATTCCAAATATCAGGCAAATAACTATGGGAGGAGACGGAATTATCTATGCAGGCTCCTCGCATCACCAAGGAAATAATGCGGTGTATGCCATACAACCTAGTGCTGATTACACCCATGTTGTAAAAATGTATAAACTCGTCGAAGGTCTCGATGCACCCATTGGTGTCGCTTATTACAATCATGATTTGTATATTGGTGAACAATTTAAAATTCAGAAAATTCCGAATGTTTCGGATAATTGGCAACATCCCGATAAAATAACTGTTGTCACCATCATTGATAATATTCCGCCACCGCAAACAGATTTTTCGCATAGTCGTAAATATCTTAAATTTGGACCTGACGGAAGATTATATTTTCAGGTCGGTGATCCGGTGAATAGTAGCCAAAGTGATAATCCCATCATTCAAACCATGCTCTCGATTAAACCAGATGGTTCTGATTTACAAATTTATTCGCACGGCATTCGTAATATAGTGGGATTTGATTGGCAACCGGATACGAATGTTTTATGGTTTTCTGATAATGGCCAAGATGATTTAGGGGATACTTTTCCGCCTGATGAAATTAATCGCGCACCGGTCTCAGGAATGAATTTCGGTTTTCCTTGTTACATAGGAAATAACGTACCTGTGACCAAATACACCAATTGTCCGCCGGTTAATGAAGTAACGCCGCCAGCAGCGGAACTTGACGCACACTCAGCGCCTTTGGGGCTCACTTTTTATAGGGGAACGCAATTTCCCAATGAATACCACAATAATATGTTTTTAGCACAGCACGGTTCTTCGATACGACATGACAAACTCACCGGTTATCAGGTACTTAGGGTCGTAGTGAATAATGACAAAGTTGTCAACGTGGAACCTTTTATTTCGGGATGGTCTGAAGGCACAAATTTCTGGGGACGACCGGTCGATGTCGCCGAATTACCGGATGGATCCTTATTAATTTCTGATGATTATTCTGGGACTATTTATCGACTTGCTTATGACCAGAGCCTCGCGAAAGTCTCGAGGTGAGTTTTAAAAAAATCCGGAAACTTTAGATCCCGCCGTTTTGTTGATACAATCACAACATAATACTTTTATCCTAAGGATTGGGATTGCACTTCATCTTTTTGTTAATGGTATGTTTATTTGCACTCACCGGTTGTGTGTATTATGGAGATATCCATGATCATTCAAAACCGCTCAATCCTGCGAGTTTAACAGCACCCCATGTCTATCCGATTCCAGAAAAAAAAGTAGAAGAAAAAGGTTGTTGGTGGAATAAATTTAAAGATCCGCAATTAAACCAATTGATTGAGATCGCGCTCGCCGATTCCCCCACTATGCAAATCGCAGCAGCGCGGATGAGAGAAAGCCGGTATGTTGTCGATGCCATGACGGCAAGTTTGTGGCCTTCCATTGAGATGAATGGATATATACAAAAACAAAAATTTTCCGCAACCGGACTTGCGCCACCACCTTTTAATGGAAAAACATTTAACATTGCTGATTTGGCATTAAATTTTAACTATGAATTTGATTTTTGGGGTAAAAATCGAGAATCTGTCAGAGCGGCTGTCAGTGAGGCATTTGCGGCGGAAGCTGATCTGCAAGAAGCGCGGTTAGTGTTAGCTGCCGCAGTTGCGAACACCTATTTTCAATTGCTTGGGATTCATGAGCAATGGAAAATCTTGAAAGATAATTTGCAACAAACCACCGAGCTCTCAGATATCGTAACGGATCGCGCTAAAAATGGCGTAGAATCGGATATTCCGGTAAAAACCGCTCTAGCTAATATTCAAAATGCAAAATTACAAGTATTGCAATATGCGGAAGCTGAAAAAGTCACGCGTCATCAATTGGCGGCCTTATTAGGAAAAAATCCTTTTCAAACCGACATAAAAATCGTGTTTTCTTATCATAAGAATAATGTGAAACTACCCCCTTGTCTTATGGCCAACATACTGGCAGAACGTCCTGATATCGATGCCGCCAAAGCACGCGTCGTCGCGCGCGCGCATCGCATTAATGTTGCGAAAGCACGATTTTTCCCTAATATTAATTTAATTGGATTGTTTAGTTATCAGAGCGTTCAATTAAATCATCTTTTTAATAGCGATAATCAAAATAATGCCATCACGGGGGCGATTGATTTACCCATTTTTGATGCAGGTTTACGTCGTGCTAATTTAAAAGAAGATTATGCGAAATATGATGTGGCGGTGAATGAATACAATAACACCATTTTAACGGCGTTACGAGAAGTCGCAGATCAAAATACGATTTTACGATCCCTTGAAAAACAATTGGCCGCACAAACCGCAGCCGTCAATGCGACGCGACATAATTATCAATTGTTTAACGCAAGATATCGGCATGGCATTGTGGATTACGTGCAGGTTCTCGAAATTAAAGAATTGTTACTTGAAGAAGAAGCCCAATTAGTGAGTTTAGAAACGCAACATCTGCAAGCAACCGTAACATTGTTGAAAGCATTAGGCGGACCTGAATCATGACAGATGGAAATAAAGACGACGGCACTGATAAAAACACCAAGTATACGCGTAGAAAAGCAATAATTATTCTTGGCAGCTTTTTTCTTATTCTCGGATTCATATGGTTACTTTATTATATTTTCATCGCACAGTTTGAAGAATATACCGATGATGCTTACGTGAATGGGAACGTCGTAGAACTCATGCCACAAGTATCAGGAACCATCACTGAGATCAGCGCAGATGACACCCAATTTGTCTCTCAAGGCGAAACCATTATTCGACTTGACCCTGCCGATACATTGACGGCGTTGCAAGGGAGAGAAGCAGAACTCGCTGAAACCGTTCGAAAGGTTCGCCAATATTACGAAAATGCGGAACGTGTCGACGCAGAATTAACGAGAAGCCGCGCCGATTTAGTCAAAGCAGAGCTTGATTTAAAACGTCGTGTGGGTTTAGTCGGTGATCGCGCGATTTCCAGAGAAGAAATGCAACATTTTCAAGCTGCACTGCAAACGGCGGAAGCAAATTATCAAGCAACGTTACGTAATTTACGTGTAGCGCGCGCCTTAGTAGAAAACAGTCATCTTTATACTCACCCAGAAGTAGAACGTGCGAAAGCGAATTTGAAAGTCGCTTATTTAAATTATCATCGTATCAATATTCTTGCTCCTGTATCTGGTTATGTGGCAAAACGCGGCGCGCAAGTCGGACAACACGTCAATACGAACACCCCGATGCTTGCCATTGTTCCCCTTGATCAAGTGTGGATTGATGCAAATTATAAAGAATCACAATTAAATCATCTCCGCGTCGGTCAACCCGTCACTATCTCTGCGGATGCCTATTCAGATATTTCCTATCACGGAAAAGTGGTGGGATTAAATGCGGGAACGGGCGCCGCTTTTGCATTGTTACCGCCACAAAATGCGACTGGCAACTGGATCAAGATAGTTCAACGATTGCCAGTGCGGATTATCATTGACCCCGATGAATTGAAAAAAAATCCTCTTGAAATTGGCTTGTCTATGCGCGTCACGACAAATACCCATCACAGAAATGGTAATAGGCTGGCAGTCGCGAGTCCTGCAAAACCACTTTACTTCACGGATGTCTATGCAAAGCAATTAGCGAATGTGGACACTTTGATTATGAAAATCTTACAGGATAATTCGAGCGATCTCTTTTTACCGAAATTAGAGAAAAGAACGAATGGATAAACTACCTTGTTTAGTAGGAACCCGGTTAGTATTGCTCACTATTGCATTATCACTTGGCATATTCATGAATGTGTTGGATGTATCGATTGCCAATGTTGCGATTCCAACGCTTGCAGGAGATCTTGGCGTTAGTCCTGATAATGGAACGTGGGTCATTACTTCTTTTGCCGTCAGTCAAGCCATTATGTTACCGCTGACAGGTTGGCTCGCTCGACGTTTTGGTGAGGTGCGTTTATTTTTACTTTCCACCGCTTTATTTACTATCACATCCGTTTTATGCGGTTTATCAACGAATTTACCTATGTTAATTTTTTTTCGTGTTCTACAAGGTGCAGTTTCTGGACCGATGATTCCTTTATCACAGAGTTTATTGTTAGCGAATTACCCGGAGCATCGTAAAGGTTTTGCCACTGGACTTTGGGCGATGACTGCGGTGGTTGCCCCGATTTTCGGGCCTATTTTGGGCGGCTGGATTACCGACAATTATACTTGGCCATGGATTTTTTATATTAATATTCCAGTAGGAATTTTTTCGGTTGTCTTTACGTGGATCACGCTTCAAGGACGAGAAAGCCGTATCATCAAAATACCTATCGATACAGTTGGGTTGATATTGTTAATTGTGGGTGTAGGTTGTCTGCAGGTTTTGTTAGATAAAGGAAATGACCTTGATTGGTTCCATTCTAATTTTATTTTGACGTTAACCATCATTTCCATTATTGCTTTAAGTTTTTTAATTCTCTGGGAACTGACAGATAAAAATCCAATCGTTGATCTCCGTTTATTTACCCATCGAAATTTCACGGTGGGAACCATTGGTTTAACCTTAGGCTTTCTGGTTTATTTTTCAAATGTTGTCATTTTACCTTTATGGTTACAAACCCAACTGGGATATACCCCGACATGGGCGGGACTGGCTACGGCGCCTGTCGGTATTTTACCGTTTTTGTTGACACCGTTTATCGGCCAATATATGGGGAAATTTGATTTACGCTTCATTGTGAGTCTTGGATTTATTGTGTTTGCTGCGACATCTTTTTGGCAATCCAATTTTTATACCAGTGTCGGTTTCCTTCAAATTGTAGAGCCACGTTTTATTCAAGGTTTGGCGCTGGCTTTCTTTTTCACGCCCCTGATTAGTATCGCCATTTCGGAAATTTCAGCGGAGCGCCTGGCCAGTGCCTTAGGTCTCGCGAATTTTTGTCGGATTTTAGGCGGCAGTTTTGGAACATCATTGAGCGTCACTTTGTGGGACAGACGCGAAGCATTCCACCACAGTCGCCTAGTGGAAAATATTAATGATTTCAATTCCATCAGCAATCATGCCATTCAGCATTTACAAGCACTGGGTTTTGAAGCAAAGAAAAGTTTGGAATACGTTACGTTACAAATTACCAATCAAGCATTCATGTTATCTACCAACGATATTTTTTGGATATCGGGTTGGATTTTTATCGGGTTATTGGCTGTGATTTGGCTTGCAAAACCGCCCTTTTTAAAAATGCAGGGGCCTATTGCTGAGTGATGACTTATTAATTTCTGCAAAGGAGTGCCGAGAATGTCTTTCAATATGACGCAAAAACTTATTCAATCACATCTCATCGATGGCGCTATGACGCCAGGTGAAGAAATAGCCCTCAAAATTAATCAAACGCTTTGTCAAGATGCAACGGGTACACTCGTCATGCTTGAGCTTGAAGCAATGGGGATTGATCGCGTTAAAACAGACCTATCCGTTCAATATGTCGATCACAATCTCATTCAAGAAGATTTTAAAAATGCTGACGATCATCTTTTTTTACAAAGTGCGTCTGAACGTTTTGGTGTATGGTTTAGCCGTGCTGGGAATGGAGTCAGCCATCCACTGCATATGGAATTTTTTGGAAAACCCGGTGAAATCATGGTGGGTTCTGATAGTCATACTTGCGCAGGTGGTGCGCTAGGTATGCTTGCCATTGGTACGGGTGGGTTAGAAGTGGCGATGGCCATGGCAGGATATCCATTTTATGTCAAAATGCCAAAAGTGATGGGAGTAAAACTCATTGGAAAATTGCCAGATTGGGTGAGCGCAAAAGATATTATTTTAGAAATGCTTCGTCGTCATAGCGTAAAAGGTGGCGTAGGTTATGTCATCGAATACTATGGGGAAGGATTAAAACATTTGGATTTGTGGGACAGACATGTCATTGCCAACATGGGAGCAGAGCTCGGTGCGACAGGAACGGTATTTCCATCTGATAAAGCCACATTGAAATTTTTACAACAACATGGACGCGAAAAAGACTGGATAGCATTAGCGGCTGATAAGGGTGCAACCTATGATAAACATGATGAAATTGACCTATCTACTCTAGAACCTCTCATTGCTTTACCTTCAAGTCCTGGGAATGTTGTGCCCGTGAAAAAAGTAAAAGGTCGCGATATTTATCAAGCATATATTGGTTCTTCTGCGAATCCCGGCTATCGTGATTTTGCTATTGCCGCGCAAATGATCAAGAATAAACAGATTAATGCTAATGTATCCTTTGACATCAATCCTGCCACGCGCAATATGCTAGAAGAACTTGCAGAGAATGGCCTATTGAGCGACCTCATTCATTCTGGTGCGCGAATACATCAAACAGGTTGTAATGGCTGCATCGGCATGGGTCAAGCACCTGCGACGGGCCGCAACAGTTTACGTACCGTCCCAAGGAATTTTCCAGGGCGCTCGGGTACCAAAGAAGATAGCGTTTATTTATGTAGCCCAGAAGTGGCGACTGCTTCCGCACTGAAAGGCATGATTACTGATCCTCGAGATTTAAAGTTTCCTTATCCCAAAATAAAAAAGATAAAAAAAGTTATTATGAATAAAAAAATGATGCAATCGCCATTATCACCAACGGATGCACGTAAAATCAAATTGGTGAAAGGACCTAATGTTAAATCACTGCCTGAATTGAACCCCATTTTAAAAAACATTCAGTTAACGGTGTTACTAAAAATGGGTGATAATGTTTCAACCGATGAAATCCTTCCTGCGGGAGCCCGCGTTCTACCTTTTCGCAGCAATATTCCTAAAATTAGTGAATTTGCATTTGATATCATTGATGATACCTATTTTAAACGTGCAAACGAATTGAAAAATAAAAATATGCAACACGCTGTGATCGGAGGAGAAAACTATGGTCAAGGTTCAAGTCGTGAGCATGCAGCGCTTGCACCAAAATACCTTGGGTTGCAGCTTGTTATCGCAAAAAGTTTTGCGAGAATTCATTGGCAAAATTTAATTAATTTTGGCATTTTGCCATTAACTTTTATGAATGCTAAGGATTATGATCAAATAAAACAGGGAAGCACCATTGCAATTGATAATGTTATTGAATCGATAAAATCTGGGAATACATTGCAAGCGAATATAGATGGAAAAAGAAATATTACCTTACAGCATAGCTTGTCGAAACGACAAATTGAAATTTTAAAAGAAGGTGGTTTAATTAATTGGGTTAAAAAGCACGAGAAAAATAATAAACGTTATTGAGACTACATTAATATTTTTTTTATTTTTATGGCCTTTAAATAACAGAAAGCGGTGCGCCGCCACAAGTTAAAAGGCAGTAAGTTCTGCTCCAAAAGATGGGTTTTTTCCAATATACTTTTTGTAATTGTTCCGAAAATTCTTTTCGAATCAGTCTTGATGTGACAGTTTTGAGATTATTAACAAAAATAGAAGGTGTCACTTTAGGATTTAAAGAAAGCAATAAATGAAGATGGTCTGCTTCCCCGTTAAATTCTAGCAATTCACATTCCCATTTTTTTGTTAGATCTTTACAAATCAATTTCAGTCGAGCAAGCATTGCAGAAGTGATGCATTTTCGGCGATATTTTGTCACAATAACTAAGTGATAGTTAAGATTAAAAGTACAATGATATAATTGTTTAAGTTCTTGTTTTTTCATAATAACTAAGTATAATTCCTGGATGGTTAATCGTAAAGTAACATACAGACTTTATCCGAATACACAACAGGCGGAACGCATGTTGGAGTTACTTGCATTTCATCAGCGTGTTTATAATACCGCACTCGAAGATCGTATTCGAATTTATCAAGAAGAGAAACGCTCCATTTCATTTCCCGATCAAAGTAGTTTTTGCTGTTGGCGTAGTGCTTGGTGCTGTTGCAGGTGTTGTTCCGCTACTTGCTGATAATGGCGGTGTCGTAGTGTTGCTTGCGGAAGAGGGTGCAGTCGTATTAGTTGCGGTTGTTTTTGAAGTTTCGGTTTGAGAAGGTAAGTCGACAGACACCGTTTCTGAAAAAATTTGTGCAGAATATAGTATCATCAACATTAATAATATATTTTTAATGCTGTTATAAATAGTCACAACTATTTCTCCTAGCATAATAATATCCATTTTAACCTATAATCAGTTAAAAACTAAATCAAAGATATTGCATCTTATGAATACACACAAATCGTAAAGTTGGATATTTTTTGGATATCGGGTTATTGGCTGTGATTTGGCTCGCGAAACCACCATTTTTGAAAGTGCAAGGCCCTATCGCTGAGTGAAAATCAGGAAAGATTATACGTGAAAGAAACGATGTGGCTCATTTTATTTTGACTTTCTCCTGGCGTTTTCATTTGAAACTGGTTGAGGTAGCCAATTTCCCACCATGTTTTATTGGAAGTAAATAAGTTAAAACCGATGAATATACGATTTTGATCAAATAAATTTTCTGTCGTGTATACAGTCGCATGTAATTGAAAAAATATTTCATCGTAAAAATAAGGTTTTAAATTATTACTTGGTGATGCATTTTCTATTTGCAATGAAAGTCGTTCTCGGAGGCGCACGGAGATTTGACTATCGTTTCCACGCCTAATTTCCTCTAATCTAGAACGTAACACCAATTGATGAGAAGTCTCTATGTTCAATGCATTAATAAATTGCTGAAAAAATCTATTTTCTTCATAAAATCCATCAAAAGGATTAATACCAGACCATCGATATCCAACCCAAAAACTTTGATTTTTAATAAAATGATAACCAATAGCTCCTTCTATTAAACCCACTTGCCATAACTCAGACTGACTTTTGAATCTCATCTGAGAAAAAATATAAGTAGACCAATTTTCAGTAAGCGTTTGCTTTGCATTAATTCCTAACCATACTTTTTCATCTTGTGACAAAGCAAAGCAATTACATTCTATAATTGATAAGAATAAAAATAAAATTCGATTTACATGTTTTTTTTTCATTAATATCCTTAATCTCAACAGCACACTATGACATAACTAAAGTATGATATTATCATCACTTTATTTCATTTTCATATTATGGAATAACATGGCTCGAATCAATGTATGGAAACTATGTTGGGTATTTGCTTTAAGCGTCGGATGTAACGTCAATATTTTTGCAGATACCGTGACTAACCCTTGTGGTGGCGCGTCAATGCTTCTTAACATAGTGAATAGGCCTACTGTTTCTGATAGTGCGTGTGTGGTGCCTTTAAAAGATGTGGTGATTGAAGCGGGCTATCAATATCAAAAACTCACGCATTCTGGAGGTGTTCAACAAAATTTTCCCCAAGCACAATTTCGTCTCGGATTACCCGCCAACAATGAATTTACTGTTTTATTGCCAAATTATATTCATCAATCAAAGAATTCCGGTTCAGGATTAACAGCCACGACAGTCGGTCTTAAACATGAAATTGGTTATACACAAACGTGGCTAGGTACGGTCGAAGCACTCATCACGCTTCCCAGTGGTAGCGAAGCCTATGGCAGCAAAGGGACTGGGGCTGCGTTTAATGGCATTGTTAATTACACTTTTAATCCCTTGTTTGGCCTATCATTTATGCTAGGCGTGACATCAGAAACTGAATCTTCTCTTAACGGCGGCGGACGCTTTACGAGTATTAATCCTGATCTTGTATTAAGCTACTCTGCCACGGAAAAACTTCTACTTTATGGAGAAATCTATGGTCAAAGCAAAACAGGGCCTAGCGAGGGAAGCGGTTTTAATAGTGATGCCGGAGTGATATATCTCTTGACTCCTAAGATGACAGTCGACTTAGAGATTGGACAGAGAATCAGTGGCAATCTCAATGGATTTAATCATTATGTTGGCGGTGGATTTTCTGTAATGTTTTAGCTACTTTATTGTGCCAAGAATACATCCACTAAATCGGCAAATGACTTATATTCCTGAAACAAAAATGCATGTCCTCCGTCTAAAAAAGCTAACCATGCGTAAGGTATTTGATTAGCGATAATGAGTGAATTTTTTGGTAAATCAATGATGTCATATCGGCCATCCGTTAATAACACAGGATTTTTAATATTTTTGAGTGCATTAAAATTTTCATTATCGTTATTCCACAGTATTGTCCGCGCATGATTTTGACGCATCATGGTTTCTTTGCTTACCTTGAAATCATTTGGAATCATCCCTGAAGCCACCGCTGATTTTAATCTCGCGAGGCAATTTTTAGCGGCGAGTTTCCCTTTTTCGTCATTCGTAAAAACGAGTCCAATTTTTTCCATATCGGGGATATTTGGGTTATTTAATTTGTTTTCAACACTTTCAGCCGTTTTATCAGTATGCTTGCCACCTGGACTTGCGCTGCATAATATGGCTTTTTCCACTAACTCAGGATGTCTAATCAATAATTGTTGGCCAATACGTGCGCCCATTGACCAGGCTAAAACGTCGACTTTTTCGTAACCTAATTTTTTAATTAAGCCAGCCACGTCATCTGCCATTTGGGGAATCGTCGTATTGTTTTTTTCGGTGTCCGTTGATAAACCAACACCGCGATTATCAAATAGAATCAGTTGATGATGTTTTGCAAGTTCATCTAATAATGCAGGATCCCATAAGCTCATTGTTGAAATAAAACCATTGATCATGATTAATGGTTTTCCTTGCCCCCTCACATAATATGCCATCTTAATGTCACCGACATTGACGGTTTTGACTTCTGCTTTAAACGCGGCATAACAGGATGATCCAAAGATACAAAGAAGTACGAATAAAATTACATGATGCGTCCATTTCATGTTTTTGCATTCCCTTTGATAGCGTTCATATAAAATATTGTACATCCATATCAACATTTTAAGTTAATAACTTAACACAACGACCTTCGTCCCTACATTCGCAAAATGAAAACGAATCCATGCAGCATCATCGACATGAACACGTACACATCCGTGACTTATGTTGCCATGTACAACTTCATACGAACCATGTATCCCTTGATTGCCATTGAAAAACATACAATATGGCATCGGTGCGCCACCTCGACCGACAGGATAACGAGTAGAAACGCAAGCGCTGCTGCCTAATGAATAAATACGAAATGAACCAGACCTCGTTCTGCAGCTCCGTCTAATGTCAGGACACCATCCCGACCCCGCCGTTGCAAGACCGGATCGTAATAACTTACCAGCACTATTGTAAGCAGCCCAGGTATGAACTCTAGGATTGATGATAATCACCTTTTCACCATAATTTACTTGGCTCGGAACTCCTGAACTCTTCCTACTGTAATGATGTGTAGATTTTTTACTGTCAGTTGACCCATACGACCACACTTGATGCGAGAAAATAATAAAAATAATCGTAGCTAAAAAAATTGGCAGGATGCGTTTATTCATAAAGCCACCTTTTTTTTGATTATAGTTCTATTTTACTCCCATTCATGTAGAAAAAATCGTCCATAAAGGATTTTTTGTATCCAGAGATATCAATATTTATTTAAAAAGAAGTACTTATCATGATTCATGAGAAAAACTTTAGCATTTATACTGAAACTGACAAAAATAGATCAGAAGAGAATTTCAACAGAGTGAGTTCTGGTATAATAACCCTATAACAACCTTTGTTATAAGATACAATTATTAAAAATAATCTTGTCATGGAGGATAATAATATGAAAACACTAATTAAAATATTGCTTATTATTTTCTTGAGCTTGCCTTTAATTAGTAATGCCGCATCCCTCAATATTAATACGCATCCATCCCATTCGAAACACCACTACTATCACCACCATCATCACTATAACCATAAACATTATAAACACTCGAAACATTATCACAGACATCATCATAAAGGACATCATCACCACCATCATCACAAACATAAACATAAACATTAAAAAATTGCGGACGGCTTCACCGTTCGCAATCACTTGATGATGTCGCGAATCATATTTTTAATTTAAAAATAGAAGATAATACTTTGCGATCAGTTCCTTACTACTTCTGCAATTAAAATGTTTTCTTAAATGCGCCAAGTAATTCTCAACCGTTCGTATCGATAAATTAAGTTTTGCAGCAATTTGTTTGGCAGATTGACCTTCCGTCAATAAAAATAAACATTTCATCTGTTGAGGTGCCGTCACAAGATAGGACGCAAAAGAATGTTTATTCCCTGGTGAATGGGATGTTATTTCCTGCATAAACCTCAATCGTTGTTTCTGTGTTTCACTAGAAACAAAATTTTGCGTGTGGTAATGCGCATGATTATTTATTTTAAATTTCATATCAAATGCAGCAGCCAACTTTTCGGACTAATAGCATTAAAATAAAATGATACCGAGTGAGGAAGAATTTGTTGCAAAGCAAAAGCCAGGCGAAAAGCGGTTAAACTTGCAATACCTAAATGTCGAAATTGTGGATCTAATGCCGAGTATTGACAATGTAAAATTGGCAGGAATATTCTGTCAAAGTATATTCCTAAAGATAATATTTTTCTTTGCGGACCAGGAGCACAAAAATTCAGTATCGCTGCCATTTGTGATGTCATCGCAAAGGGATTATTTTCTGAATTAAATAAAAAACCGGAATTAACTACAGAATTACAGCCGAGTGGTGTGACAAGTTTTGGTATTTATGGCACTCATAAAGCGTCTACGCAACACGCAGAAAAAGAGCCTATCAAAACGCTGACCTTGTGATTCACCTACCATCGTCCCGCAGACAAGCCGGTGGGAGAAATCCTCGTCATTTATGGCATTGATGACGAGGAGTATTTCAAATTTTTTAAATTTGCAACAGAACCCATATTGCTAATCAATAAAAGTATTGGGCGAAACATGGAATCTTTTTGAAAGTTGTTTAATTTGGGTTACATTGAGCTTTCGTTTACCTCGTAAAACTTCAGAAACTACTCCTTGGCTGCCAATTTCAGGTAAATTTGACTGATTAAGATGGTGTTCTGCCATAAGGAATTTTAATGCTTTAATACCAGACAGGCCTTTAATTTGATAATTCTCACGCTCATCAAACATAGTAATCATATGACTAATAACATCAACAAGTCCTATTAGTTCATGTTTTTCATCTTCGCCAACAATATCTAGCAGCTTATCAAGGATTATTGAGAGTTTATGATAATCATCGGTATTGCACGGCTCATGTATATCATGCGAGATATGTTTCCAATATTGAATGGTGCTTTTGATGGTGCTGTTTATTTTCGCTGCTCTCATTTTTAACTCCTCCATTTATCTTCATCATATTCTTTATGAGTAAGAATATGTCTAATATAAATTTTTTGACGATTAAAGTGAATGCTTGCAATTAATCGGAGTTTATTCCCACCAATATCAAAAACATACAAATTACCGACTTTATCAATACTATTGAACGTTTTCTTTAACTCAGAAAAACTAAAAAAATTATTTTTATTTATAATGGTATACCAACCATCGAGCGCTCCGGCACAGTTTTTGTATTTGATTTTTGCTTCAACTATTCTTTTTTTCGTAATAATATGCACATTGCTTAACCATTAAAGTTATCTAATCAAATTATATCTCAATTTGAGATATTTGCAAGAGGTAGCTGAAAAATGCTGCCACTTCTTGATGCATTTTAAGGCTTTATTTTTTTAATCTCGAAACAAATCCTGCAATTAACGCAACCAGCGCGACACTACTCGCAGATTTAATGGGATTTTCTTTGACGTACTTCACAATTTCTTTTTCTGTAGCATATATGCTATTTTTAGCACGCGTGAATGCTTTTCCGGATTTTTTCGTAAAGGTATTTACTTTCTTTTTTGCATTGTTAAGAATGCTAGATTTTGAGAAATTCTTAGCAAGCTTCTTGCCTTTATTGACTGCTTTTTTCAATTTTTTTGTGGCCGTACGCTTCGCTGATTTTCTTCCTTGAACTTTTGACATCGCATTCTCCTATCCATAGATAAATAAAAAATTTTTAGCGTGATGGTTTGCTAAACATTTATCAATATAAGTGAATAACAGAATTATCGCAATCTTGTGCTTTTTTATAACTAATTGATTGCACTGGATAATTATTTTTCATAAATATTAGAATAGGTCAAAAAAACTCTAAAACCTATTGAATATACTCCACTTTGTGATCTATAATTAAACAAATGATAGTTAAATAGATTACATATTATTCAGGTGGGCTATGTTTTCAAAGTTGGACATTATTTACGC
>Ga0206888_1061_pt1 | contig 31098 bp, 35 predicted proteins | sample Alteio_BWOrgHeat_90_FD_153258 | JGI IMG/M metagenome (GOLD analysis project Ga0206888, IMG submission 153258) | Enriched cells from forest soil in Barre Woods Harvard Forest LTER site, Petersham, Massachusetts, United States - Alteio_BWOrgHeat_Nextera4 ... | reverse complement strand
GGTAACCTTATTATCCGGGGCGATCCGCAGGTATGCGTTGGGTGCTGCCGGCACATCCGCACCCGCCAGCCGGCCCGCCGCCGATACCCGGAATGCTACCAGGAGTCCACCGCCCAACACCGCGCCTGTCCGGATAAAATCCCGCCGGCTAACTTCCTGTTTGCCCTGCACTTTGTTTTTGAAACGTTTATCCATTGCCCCCTCCTTTTTGTTGTAGTGCGGCGGCTTTATGGATCGCCTCGCGGATGCGCGGATAGGTACCACAACGGCAGATGTTCCCCGACATCGCATCATCGATATCCTTGTCGGTTGGATTGGAATTCTCCCGGAGCAGTTGCGCCGCGGACATCAGTTGTCCCGATTGACAATAGCCACATTGCGGCACATCGAGCTCCGCCCACGCCATTTGAAGGGGATGATCGTTATTTGCGGAGAGCCCTTCGATGGTCATTACCTGTTGTCCCGCCGCCCGGCTCACCCGTGTCACGCAGGATCGCACCGCCTCGCCGTTGAGGTGGACCGTACAGGCGCCGCATTGGGCAACCCCGCAGCCGAACTTTGTTCCTGTGAGGCCCAGCAAATCCCGCAACACCCAAAGCAGGGGCATATCCGGGTCCGCATCCACCTCATATGGGCGATGATTAATTGTCAGTGAGATCATAGTATCGTAATGTAAGCTGGAAAGCGTTATCTCTCCAAATACACAACGCATGCTATCGGCAAGCCGCGTTCTCGCATGTCATGCTCTCAATTGAATATGAACCCGATCTGCATGCTGGCGCCGATGGATGGCGGTGCGCTGTTACCTACGCGCATCGGAGCGGATAACGCTACGAAATAATTGACGGCTTTTGTCCGGGCCACTACTTTATTGAACACCGGGGTAACTCCGTACCGTCCACTGGTCTCAAAGGCCAGGCGGCTGATGATCGTGAAGCCGTGCTTGAACCGGAACATGGGGCCGGGGTCGAACAACACGTTGCTGGTCTTGCTTGTGCCGTACTTGCCTTCCGGTTTTGACGATACGATGGAGGGGGTGATCTCGAAGCTGAAGCCGAAGGTCTCACTATACAGGACATTGACGCCAAAAGGAAAGCCAATGGTCGTAGCCGTCTTGAATTCGGGTGTCACGGTACTTCCCTGAACCGTCACCCAGGGGATGATGAAACTGAGGTAGCCTTTTGTCTGCGGGTAAGTGGGTTGCGGTGATTGGGCATACATTCTGCCCGTAGTAAATAAGCCGAGGAACAAAAAAGCGACAAACATTGTCTTTCTCATGATACGATCAGTTTAATGGTTAAAAAGCGTTATCTCTTTGAATATATAACGATAGGCAAAAAAAATCACTTCTCCTTCAGATCATTCGTCTCTTTTTCGAGGAAAGCCAGGAATCGTTGGCGCAATTGGGCATGATAAGCAATCAACTCCCTGGCTTCGGCCGTGATCACCGATCCACCGCCCTTCTCCCCACCGACCTTGGGTATGACCAGGGGCCGCTCCGCTTGTTTATTGACCGCTGCGACCATGTCCCAGGCCTTTTTGTAGGACATTCCCATGTCGGCGGCCGCGCGCCGGATCGAGCCCGTCTCGTCGATGCGCTGCAACAGTTCCACCCGGCCGGGGCCAAAGAAACGTTCCTTTTCACATTCGATCCACAACGTTCCCCTGACCACGTATTGGGCTTCCGCCTTTAACAAATGCCTGATGGATGCTATCATAGTCAACCTCCGATGGTGCACCCAAAAATAAGTTTGTTTGACCTGATAGCCAATCGGGTGTGATGAATATTCCATTTTTATCGCTACCAGAGGGCGAATAGCCTGGCTATACCGCCGGTGGCGCCGCCTACTTTTGGGGCGCCAACTATCAGGGTGGCGCCGGTGGCCGGGACCTTTTCCAGGTTGGCTACGTTCTCTACCGCCCATTTTCCGAAGGAGAAAAGCATCTTGTGGGTAGAATAATTGTTATCCCTGCCCGGATCGAAGGAGATCACATCAACGCCGATGCCGGCGATGTCCCGCTGCCCGGCCAGGAACTTTACGGCGGCTACCGAAAAGCCGGGAAAGTGTTTAGTGCCGCTGCTGTCCTCGCCCATATACGTCGGGGTATTCACATATTTGCCCCAACCCGACAGCATCATAACACAGCTGTGCGGCGTTATCCGGCCATTTGCTGCTTCGAATTTTTCAAGATCGCTAACGGTAAGTTCGGCATCCTTATCTTTTGCAGCCTTTGCGGTGAGATCGATGATGATCAATGGAACGATCAGGTCTTCCGGCTTAATTTGATCTACCGCGATACCGTCCGGCTGAAAATGATTTGGCGCGTCTATGTGGGTGCCTAAATGTTCATGAATGATCCAGGTGTTGGCCCTTACCCCATTTTTTTCCAGCGTCGCCATCGGTTCCAACCGGAAGGGAAAGGTGAGCTTGTGTACATGGATATAGGGAAAGGTGTCTGTAAGCGTATAGGTAAGATCTTCGAGGTGGTGATAAGGGAGGACGCTATTGGGATCCGACTGCGCGGTTTTGCCGTGACAGCCGAATATAAAGGCGGAATAAAGAATGATAAGAAAGAATTTGGATCTGGGCATTTTATAGCGCTCTTTTATAGCGCTGTGCCGCCAAATGTACTTTATCGCCCGTCACAGGCCAACAACTTACCAAAAAGTAGGCCCCTGGAAGATCGGGGGATCTTACTTATAAAGGTGCTGATCTTGAATATAATCGATATTGTTTTCCTTCAGGTAGTCGATTCCCCATTTGCTGATAAATTCATACAGCGGGCCGAGCGATCTTCCTCTCGCCGTAAGATAGTATTCGACCCGGATCGGTTTTATCGAGAGTTGTTCTTTGGCGATTAGTTTGTCCCGTTCCAGTTCTTTCAATTGCTGCGAAAGCATTTTTTCAGAAATGCCGGGGAGGTTCGCCTTGAACTCGCCGTAGCTTTTTTTGGTGAAATAGTGGAGATGGAACAAGATCAGCAGTTTCCATTTCCCGCCGATCAATCCCAGTGTAACGTCTACCGGGCAGGTATATATTTTATCGTTTAGCTGTATCATAGACGTACTTTTTTGTAAGTTATCGATTTTGCGTTTAGGCGAATAAATTGTGGGCAAAAAAAGACCCGGCCGAAGCCGGGGCCTTGTAGACTATTACCCATATTAGCAGTGGACCGTCACCCGCAGGAAGGTAGCGGGGATATATGTGGTGTTCTTATCACCGCTTTGGTTTTGGCGAGTGAACAATTCTTCCAGCGCCTGCTGCAATTCCGCCGCCTTTCCGTTGTTCTCCGCCGCCTCGAAGGCATTCATGGTCGGGCCGTAGTATTTTCGGAACCGGTGAACGAATTCAGCGGGTGAGGAGGAGAAGTTAAACGTAAAAGTGTCTCTTTGAAAGGAGATGTTCTCTTTTGCCACGCCGGCGTTGGTAAAGCGTTCGACGACGTTGCTTTCCACTCCCCATAACATGGGGCTGATAAATCCTTCCGGCGGCGGAGGGGTATAGTTGGCGCTGATCTTCAGGATCTGTGCGACCAGTGTGGGATCACCCGGGATCCAGTTGCCCATAATGATCCTTCCCCCCGGACGGGTGACCCGAACCATTTCTTTTGCCACTTCCATCGGCCGTGGCGCGAACATGGCGCCGAAGATGGATACGACGAGGTCGAAGCCCTGGTCTTTCAATTCCTGCAGATCGGTGGCGTCCCCTTCGCGGAAAGTGATATTGGTGAGTCCTTCGGCTTTTGCCCTTGCCTGGCCGGCCTCGACCAGGTTGCGTGCGATGTCTACACCCAGCACGTCCGCCCCCAGCTTTGCCTCCGGGATCGCCGTGGTCCCGTCACCACACCCAAGGTCCAGTACTTTACCCCCTTTGATAATACCCAGTTGAGCGACCAGCGCAGCGCCGCTTTCCCGCATGGTGTCAGCGATCTTTGTAAAATCGCCTTTTCCCCATAGTGTTTTGTTAGCATTCATACGTGCAATTTTTTTGTGAACTAAATTGACTGCAATGTTACCCATCCGTGCTTGTCCACGGTTGCCCCAGCGGTTCAATTGCTTGACTTTACAGCCCAGGGTGCCTGAAAAGCGCTAATTTTATCCTGTATGGACAATTTTTTCCAACGGGTATTAGAACATCCCCAATTCTACCGGCAGTTCCATTGCGGTCCCTCCCTGATCACTGCTTTTACCTGCCCGATGGAAGCCCGGCTCATGCAATCCCAGTTTGCGGACTTGTGGACCGAATACAATTACCTGTTCTATGTCGTCGACGGGCAGAAGATCTGGCATACGGCCAAAGGGTCGTACCACATTCAAAAGGATAGTTGCGTATTTGTCCGGAAAGGTGGGTTTATCCTGGAACAGGTGGTGGATACGGGGTTTTGCGTCATGTTGTTCTTTATCCCCGATGATTTTATCCGCGATACGCTGCACACCCGGGCCAAGCCTTTGGCAAGCTATGACCAGCCCTTCGAGCCGCTGATGCTGCTGGATTGCAATGAGACGCTGAAGGGTTTCTTTCTTTCCATGTTCTCCTATTATACGGAAACCCGGGAGCCCGACCCGTCCCTGCTGGAGATCAAATTCAAGGAGCTGGTTCTGAATATCGCGGACAATGCCGCCAACGCCGATTTGCTGGGTTATTTCAGCTCGTTGATGCATGAGCCGCAGACCGCGTTGCTGAAAAGGGTAATGGAAGATAATTTTTGCTATAACCTGAAGCTGGAAGTCTATGCCGGGTTGTGTAACCGGAGCCTGTCGGCTTTTAAGCGGGACTTTGAAAAGCTTTTTCTGACCCCTCCCGGTAAGTGGCTGCTCGAGAAAAGACTGCATCACGCCTTGCACCTGCTGAACAACCAGAACAAGACGGTGAGCGAGGCGGCTTTTGAAAGCGGGTTTGAAAGTAATTCTCATTTCAGCAGGGCTTTTAAGACGCGTTTCGGGAAGGGCCCGATGGAGATGAAGAAGGGTCTCGTGAAGGGGTGAAAAATATTTCCTGGCTAAAATTTGCGTAACTTATAAGTTACTTATATATTTGAGTAACTTTAAAATTACGTATTATGTCAAAAGAGATCAGACAGACGTGGGTCTTTACCCAATCGCCCCGGGAGGTTTGGGACTATCTGACCAAACCCGAATTAATCGAAAAATGGCTGATGAAAACGGATTTTCAGCCGATAGTGGGCCACAAATTCACTTTTCTCTGCAACGAGACCAATTATTGTGAAGTGCTGGAAGTAAAGCCTTTTACTAATCTTTCGTATACGTGGCAGGCTAATTCGGCCGTTAGCCCTACTCCTTTTACCTCAAAAGTGGCGTGGACGCTGGTTGCGAAAGGAAGCGGGACGGAATTGCAATTGGTGCATAATGGCTTTACTGCCCTGGAAGATCGTCTTGGCCACGACAAGGGTTGGGTAGGATGTGGAACCCGATTTATGGCCCTCTTAAACCCGGTAAAAAATGACCGCACCCTCGCTTGACGTCTTCCAGGTGATCGCCGACCCAAGCCGCCGACAGATGATGCAGTTGCTTTCAAAGGACAGCATGACAATCAATGCGCTGGCGGAGAATTTTGACATGAGCCGGCCGGCCGTCTCCAAGCACATAAAAATACTGCACCATGCGGGCTTTATTTCCATCACCGATATCGGAAGGGAGCGCTATTGCACGTTGAAACAGGATGGGTTTAATGAGTTGCAGGATTTTATCCATTCCTTTGATACCTTCTGGGTGAGTAAGCTCAAAAAACTGGAGACCATTTTGAACGAGAAAACAAAAGGGAAATGAAAGATTATACGGTTACCATTACCGTCAGCCAGACGCCGGAGGAAGTTTTTACCGCTATTCTGCAGATCCCGAAGTGGTGGACCAAGGATTTTGAAGGCAGCGTTGCGAAACTCAACGATGAATTCGTCATTTGTCATCCCGGCCAGCATTATTCAAAACAGAAACTGGTGGAAGTAATTCCCGGCAAAAGGCTCGTCTGGCTGGTTACGGATAGTACGTTGAATTGGCTCAAAAAAGACCAGCATGAATGGACGAATACGAAGATGATCTTTTCCATCACACCAAAAGGCGATGAAACCGTGCTCCATTTTACGCATGAAGGGCTTGTGCCGGAGAAGGAGTGTTATGCGCGGTGTGGGCAGGGGTGGAAGATGGTTATTACCGAAGGGTTGGTAAGGTTTATTATGGAGGGGAGTTCTTTTCGCCAATAATTGGCTGTTTCGTTGTCTGGCTCCATGCGGTCCGCGGCATCTTGTTCACCTTTTTTTGCTTCGTTATCATACAGCTCAAAGACTTTTGTTTGCCACGCTCGGCTGTTTTAGTGCGCAACACCGCGCAGACGCCCTACGCTTATCGAAAAAGAGCCGCATTTCTGGAATGCCGCGGAAAAGATGCATATCACCCAATCTTTCTTAAACCGGCCTATCCAGGCGATGGAAGAGGAATTAGGTTTTCCCTTGTTCGAGCGGCATCAGCGAAAAGTCTCGCTGACACCGGCAGGGATATTCCTGCGGGACAAGTGGCAACGGCTGAGCATAGAGATCGCGAATATCCACCGGCATGCCGGCCAGATCGGCAAGAGGGAGGCAGGAGAACTACGGATCGGCCATGTCGGATCGGTTGCGCATAGGGCGGCAGACGCCAGTCCGATGTTGCCGCGGGTAAAGGAATTGTTGCTCACTTGATGCCGGTATTGGAACTCATCAAGGATCGACACAACTGGCCAAGGGATTTCAGGGCATTTTCCGTCCTTTTATTCCAGGCGTTGGCAAAGCTGATACGGATATAATTTTTGAACTCGTGCGCAATGGAAAAGAGCTCGCCGGGCGCAATCGCGATCCCTTTTTCATATGCCGCCGCCTGTACCATTTCCGCGGATACCTGCCGGGGCAACTCGACCCAAAGGACGAGCCCCCCTTCGGGCCGCGTAAAGGCGGTGCCGGCGGGGAATGCCTGGGCTACCAGGGCCATAGTACGGGTCAGGTGCTTATCCAGTGTTCTTCTAAACTCACGTAAATGCCGGTCGTAGACGCCATTTTGCAACAAACTGCATAACGCAAGCTGCAGGATGGACGGGCTGGCATGGCTTGCCATGAGTTTCATTCGCTCTACCTTGTAACCAAACCTACCCGGAATGCACCATCCCAGCCTGAACCCGGGGACGAGCGATTTGGAGAAGGAACCGCACAATAACACCCAGCCGCCCGAATCATAATTATGGATCGTATCGGGACGCTCAGCGCCGAAAAAGATGTCGCCATACAGATCGTCTTCGATGACGGGAATTTTTTCCCTATTGGCAAATGCCGCTATTTTCCTTTTCTTTTCGCTGCTCAGTAAAGCCCCGTCGGGATTGTTGAAATTGGAAACCAGGATACACGCTTTCACGTCGTGGCTGGCGCAGGCATTTTCCAAATCTTCGATCCGGATACCGGATCCGGCATGGCTGGGTATGGACACGGCTTTCAATTGCATCAGCTCAAGGGATTGAAGGATGCCATAATAACAAGGCGTTTGAACCAACACGGTGTCCCCGGGCTTTGTCACCGCCCGCAGGCAAAGGTTGACGGCTTCGGTCGCCCCATTTGTAACAATGAGATCTTCGGCAGCCAGCACGGCGCCCCAGGTAACCCCCCTTTTGGCGATGGCCCTGCGCAAGGCCAGGTTTCCTTTTGGGTCTTCATAAGAGAGATATCCGGCGCCGGGATCACGCAAGACCTGTTGGATGGCCCGGCTGATGCTTGTCAAAGGCAATAATTGTCCATCGGGGATCGCGTTGGCAAAGGATACAAAATTCCTGGAAGCGGTTTCGATGCGCAAACGCTGCATCTGCTTGTCTATAGTAACCGACCGCTGGGAGAGTGAAGGGCGAACCGACCTGGGGAGAGGATGTTCCGGAATCACCGGACGTGTTACAAAATAGCCGGATTTTTCCCGCGCCCGGATCACTCCTTTGTCCAGTAAATGGTAATACGCCTGAAGCGCAGTTCCTATGCTGACGCCTTGTTGAAGATGAACGGTCCGTAGGGAAGGGAGCTTATCGCCGGGCTGATACACGCCGTTCCGGATCAGTTGTTCCATCTTTTTCGCCACGTTGATGTAGAGCAGGTCTTCCATCGGAGTTTAAATCTGTTATAGTTGGATTGTTCGTTTCTGTATCTGTTATAGTCATGCAAATTACAGCAAATTTGTGCTATAAACAGATTAATTATGAACCAATCTTCCTCATTACCCAAGCTCCCTTTCAGCGAAGCAGTTGCCGCCAGGGGGATGCTGTATATCTCCGGACAGATCGGGATCGACCCGGCCACCCAATCCCTTCCTTCGGCGGGCTTTGAAGCCGAGGCCGACCAGGTGATGAAAAACCTGGGTGGAGTGTTACGCAGATCCGGACTGACCTATAACGATCTCGTCAGCGTCACGATCTACCTCAAATCGATGGAGAATTACGCCGCTACGAATACCGTTTACAGCCGGTATTTTGGCGACGTTCTTCCTGCCCGGGTCTGTATCGCCGTCCATGACCTCCCTTTGAAGGCCAGGATCGAAATTGCCGCGGTAGCCGAGGGGAAGGAGAAGGTTTGACGGTGGGCTTCAAAGACTTTTATCCCCCAGGTAAGACTGGAGTAAACTCCGGTAGCCCTCCCCGATGGGGACTTCCCTTCCCCTGATGACCAGTTGCGTTTTCTGAATGGAGTCTATCTTGCCCATCGCAATGATGTAGGATTTATGAATGCGCATGAACCGGGCGGGGTCGAGTTTTTCTTCGACGGCCTTGAGGCTCAGCCGCGTGATGATCTCTTTTCCAGAGGAGAGGTGGATCTTTACGTAGTCTTTCAGGCCCTCGATGAGGACGATATCCTCGAGCATGACCTTTACCAGGGAATAGTTGGCGTTGACGAAGACGTGTTCCAGGGGACCGGTGGGCTTTTGTTGCGTCTGGCGGCGCAGTTCGAAGAGCTCGTTCGCACGCTGAACGGCTTTTGCGAACCGGGGGAAGGGCACGGGCTTTACCAAATAGTCGACGACTTCCAACTCGAAGCCCTCAAGGGCGTGCTCCTCGAAGGCGGTGACCATAATGACGAGCGGCGGCTTCCGCAACGACCCGAGGAGTTCCAGCCCGGTGAGGCCCGGCATCCGGATGTCGAGGAATAAGAGGTCGACGCTTTCCCGGGCCAGTAAGGTCAGCGCCTCGGCTGCAGTCTTTGCCTGGCCGACGAGGGTGAGATAGGGGAATTGGCGGATATTATCTTCCAACAACTCCCTTGCCGGCCTTTCGTCGTCGACGATAACACAATTCATGTTTACAGATTGATAGTCAAATTTACCGTAAATAGCTGATCTGTTTCTTCTATGTTAAGGATATGGCGGTTCGGATAAAGCAGGTCGAGCCGCCGCCGGACATTTACGAGGCCGATGCCCGAGCCCTCATTTTCCTTTCTTTCCACCCGGCCGACGCTGTTCATTACCTTTACCCTGAGTATATCTTTCTTGTTATCGATGCTGACGACAACTTCGATCATCGGCTCGTCGACCCCTTCGGTGCCGTGTTTAAACGCATTCTCCACAAAGGGGATCAACAGCATGGGCTCGATGGCGTAGCCCTGCGGATCGCCCGACAGAAATAAGTTAAAGCGGACGGTATCGCCAAACCGCAACAGTTGAAGGTTGATATAGCTCTTCAGGTATTCTATCTCCCGGAGCAGCTCGATCTTTTCATTGCTGCTGTCGTACAACATGTAGCGCATCAGTTGCGAGAGGCTGATCAGGGAGGGTTCCATCAGCTCGGACTTCTTCCGCGCCATCGAGACCAGCGTATTCATCAGGTTGAACATAAAATGCGGGCTCACCTGTGACCGCAGAAAATCCAATTCCGTCTTTAGCTGGGTGGTCTCCAACTCCCGGATCCGCGCGTTCTGCCTGATCTTTTCGAGATAGAGGCGGTAGGAAAAACTGCAAAAGACGATAAGGGCAAGGGGAAAAAGGAACGTGATCCGGGTGGCGTTGGGCATGAAATAGTTCATCGAGAGAAAAAAAAGTCCCGTGGTAGCCAGCATGGCTCCGGCGTACCACCATTTTCCGTGGCGCTGCCGGAGCAAGGGAACAAGAAGCCAGGTGTGCAGGTAGAAAATACCGATGATGGTCAGGAACGAAAAGAAAATGTCTATCAGTGAGCCGGTGCGGGGATCGTTCCGGAACAGCAGGATACGCAAAAGAAAGGGCAGGACGAAGATAAAGGTCCACACCATCACCGGGATCAAGGAATGATACCCCTTTATTTTTTTTGGAGCGGAAGGCATGGGCTCAAAATTAGCCCCCTCTGACGAGATTCCATCAAAATAGAGATCAACCGGGGTTGGGAGCCCACCAAAGCCCGAAGATGGTCGACCACAAAAATGACCCGCTAAAAAGCGGCCCCTGATCCGGCAAGTGGGTGCCCTTGTCGCATTTTCGGATTTCCCTTCTTTTTCTTTTTCAGCTTTGTCATCGCAACCGAAAAATTTATACGATGAACAAAATGAAATGGACCACTGGCGCCCGAAGCGGCATGATCGCCGGAGTCTCCTGTCTCTCGCTGATGGCCACATCCGGGGAGGCCAGGGCTCAACTACAACCGATCCCCTTTGACAAGATAGGCATTGTCACCACGAAATTAACCCCCCACTTTTATGCATTGACGGGCAGCCCCAATACCGACCCGGGGCACCCGGAGGCTGCCGGCGGACGGATCGGCGTCCTGGTAGGCCGCGATGGCGTCTTTATGGTCGACTGCAGCTATGCCCCGCTGTCGGGCAAGATCATGGAGGCCATTCGCAAAATCTCCGATGGGCCGGTACGATTCCTGGTGAATACGCATGAACATCCCGACCATACCGGCGGCAACCCCAATTTTGTGCGACTCGGGGCGATCCTGCTGGCCCGGAAGGAAACCCGGGATGCGCTTGCCCAGCCCTTGCCGCCCGCTGTCGCGGCAGCCATCGGCAATGCAGCGCTGAACAACGACTCTGCCCGCCTGCCTGTGCTTACCTACGACGGCCATTCGACCGTGAGGCTCTATTTTGACGGGGAGACTATCGACCTGATCCCGGTGGTCGCATCCCATACCAACGGCGATACGATGATCCGTTTCGAAGAAGAGGATGTAATCATGATCGGGGATTTCTACCGGAACTATGGGTATCCCTTTGTCGACCCGGCGCATGGCGGCAGTTTCAAAGGAGTGGTCGCCGCCATCGATACGTTGCTGACAATAGCCGGTCCCAATACCCGGCTTGTTCCGGGCCACGGGAGTATTATCGACCGGAATGCGCTGGTTGTTTACCGGGATATGATCCTTGCCGTCCGAGCTAAAGTGGCTTCGCTGGTCGCGGCGGGTAAAACGAAAGTGGAAGTCCTGGCGGCGAAGCTGACCGAGCCTTATGATTCGCAGGTTCCGGGTGGTTTGCGGCCGTTGCCCGCGAATCTCGGCACCAGCGCAGATCGTTTTGTCGGAACCCTTTATGATGAATGTAAAAATTGATCACCATGAAAGCACTAAAAATTACTTACTGGGTAAGTACGCTGGTTTTTGCGACGATATTCACAACGACCGGCACGTTATACCTGCTGCATTTCCCGACGTTTGTCAAAAGGGCGACCGACCTCTTTTATCCGCCCTACCTGCTGGAGATCATCGGGACGGCGAAGGTGCTGGGCGGGATTGCGCTTGTGACGCCAAAGTTCCCAAGGCTAAAAGAATGGGCATACGCCGGCTTTGCTTTTGATTTTATCGGTGCGATCTGGTCTCATTTTTATGTGCAGGGCCTGGGGGAATCTGTTCGCCTCCTGGTGCCGCTGTCCATCCTGATGGTTTCCTATATCAGCTATCACCGACTCCAGCGATGGCCCGAAACGGCTATTGTAAAAAAATAAACCATCCCTATGTTGAATAACCAATACCGACTACGATCCTTATCGATGCGCCTGCCGACCTTAGTCCTGCTTACCTTGTTCTTTCTCGGAACCCGCGCCCAACGGACGTACACCGTCAGCGGAACGGTGAAAGCGGCGGCGACGGGCGAAACGCTTACCGGCGCGACGGTCCGACTGAAAGAAGTGATTCAGGGGGGCGCGGTGGCCAATGCGTATGGCTTTTATTCCCTGTCTGCGGCCGCGGGAACTTACACGCTCGTGGCCAGTTATGCCGGTTATGCCAGGATGGAGACACCGGTGGTGCTGACGTCGAACCAAACGCTGGATATCGCCCTGACCCCACAAAACGAGCTGCAGGCAGTGGTGGTAGGAGCCAACCGACCCAACAACAACTCGATAACCTCGCCGCAAATGGGGGTCGAAAAGCTGAGCACCAGCCAGATCCGGAATGTTCCTGTGCTTTTTGGCGAGAAGGATGTGTTACGAACGATCTCGCTGCTGCCGGGAGTGAAGGCTGCCGGCGAAGGTAATACCGGTTTTTTTGTTCGCGGGGGTGCGTCCGACCAGAACCTCATCCTTTTGGATGAAGCACCCGTATACAACGCCTCTCACCTGCTGGGCTTTTTCTCGACCTTTAATTCCGATGCAATCAAAGATGTAAGTCTCTATAAAGGCGGAATGCCGGCCGAGTATGGAGGTAGACTATCCTCGGTGCTGGATGTAAAGATGCTGGACGGGAACAACAAGCAGTATGGAGTGGAAGGGGGGATTGGGCTGATCTCCTCGCGCATAAAGGCGGAGGGGCCGATAGCCGAAGACAAGGGCTCCTTTTTGATCAGCGCCCGGCGGACCTATATCGATCTGTTTACCCGGCTGTCGAAGGATTCGGTGGTCAAAGGCAGTTCGCTGTACTTTTATGATCTCAACGCGAAGGCCAATTATCATTTAGACAGCAAGAATGCGCTTTTTCTTTCCGGCTATTTTGGGCATGATGATATCGGGCTGAAGAATACCTTTGGCACCAACTGGGGAAATGCCACCGGCACGCTGCGGTTCAACCACGTTTTCAGCAACCGGCTTTTCTCCAACACCTCGCTTATCTTCAGTACGTATCACTATGCGGTGGAAAGTTTTCTTACCAACGACGATTTCGAGTCTACTTCCCGGATCACCGACATCAATTTCAAAGAAGATCTTCAGTACACGGCCTCGGCCACCCATACGGTAAAATTCGGGGTCAATATCCTTCGACATGACATTGCGCCCGGAGATATCAGCAGTTCGGCGACTTCGAGCATCAACAACAGCAGCGTCGAGAGACGTTATGGGTTTGAGAATGCGGTATACCTTAGTGACGATTGGAGGGCGTCATCCCGGCTTACGTTGCTTTACGGGCTTCGCTTCAGCGGGATCGCCCTGCTCGGCCCGGGGACCTTTTCAACCTATGACGCGGGAGGGAAGACCGTATCGTCGGCGAACTATTCTTCCGGTGAGCTGGTAAAGACCTATCAAAATTTCGAACCGCGGCTTTCGGCGAGCTTTGTGCTTGACGACGCCAGCTCGATAAAGCTCTCGTACAACCGCAATACGCAAAACATCCACCTGTTGAACAATTCGACGACCTTCAACCCGACGAATCTCTATGTGCTGAGCAGTAATAATATCCGCCCGGAAATAGCCGATCAGTTGTCTGCCGGCTGGTTCCGGAATTTTCACGAAAACCAATACGAATTCTCCGCGGAGGTATACTATAAATGGCTGCAAAACCAGATCGACTATAAAGACGGCGCCAACCTGGTTGCGAATCCCGATGTGGAGTCGCAGTTGGTCTATGGCTCCGGCCGAGCCTATGGGCTGGAACTCTATGTGAAGAAAAAATATGGCCGGATCAATGGATGGGTCAGCTATACACTATCCCGGACGGAGGATAAATTCGCGGCCATCAACAACGGCGCCTACTTCCCGGCTTCGTATGACCGCACCCATGACCTGTCGACCGTCGGGATCTACCGGCTAAGTACAAGATGGACGATGTCCGGCACTTTTATTTATGGTACGGGCAATGCCGTGAGTTATCCGACAGGAAAGTATACCACCGGGGGGCTGACCACCTTCTCCTATTCCGGACGAAACGGTTACCGGGAGCCGGCGAACAACCGCCTCGATGTGAGCGCGACGCTGGAAGGGCGGCCGCATAAAAAGTACCATTCGAGCTGGACGTTCGGCATCTACAATGTGTATGGGCATTGGGATCCCTATACGATCACTTTCCGGGACAGCAAGACCGTTGCCAACACGACGGAGGCGGTAAAGACCAGCTTGTTTCCCCGTCCTGTGCCTTCGGCCAGCTGGAACTTTAAATTCTAAAAAATGAAAAAAGTATTTTTCCTGTTTCTTGTTGGTTGTCTGGCTCTTTCCTGTACCAAGGTGGTCGACCTTAAACTGGGTAATGCTGCGGGTCAACTGGATATTGAAGCGAATATTACCGATGTCGATACCGTGCAGCAGATCTTTCTTCGAACCAATGTCCCGTTTTCGGCCACTAACGTTTATCCGCCGGTGACCGGCGCGACCGTTGTGGTCAGCGATGAGGTGGGCAGCCAGTATTCGTTTGCTGAATCTTCACCCGGGGTCTATACCAGTCGGCCTTTTGTGGGGGTCGGAGAGAGGACGTATACGCTACAGGTGGATAAGGAAGGACAGACCTATACGGCGAGTTCCACGATGCCCGGGATCGTCCGGATGGACTCGCTGAGCGACAAGAACCGGCCGTTGAACCGGCACCAGGATGGGCGGGACCAGAAGGTGGTGAGCGTCTATTACGCCGACCCGCCCGGGGTGGCCAACCAATACCGGTTCATCGAGTGGGTGAACGGCGTGCAAGTGAAAAGCGTATTTACCTATGATGATCAACTTACCGACGGCCGGGATGTCACCGTCGATCTGCTGGAACAGGATATCGATATTTATGCTGGGGATACGGTCAAGGTAGAGATGCAGTGTATCGACCGGTCGGTGTATACCTATTGGTTTGCGCTGGAGTCGCAGCAAGCCAATAATTTTAACGGAGCGGTGGCGCCGGCCAACCCGCCAACGAATATCAGCCCCGCCACGCTAGGTTATTTTAGTGCGCATACTACGCAGACGCTGACGCTGGTGATAAAATAGAAATATGCTAGGAGCGGAATGCCAATGGCGCCATGGAGGTCTTTCTTTTGAAATAATTGGAAAAATGCGCCAGGTCGTCGAAACCTAAACTATAGGCGATGTCTGCTACGCTCCACTCCGTTTGTTTGAGCAGGACCTTGGCTTCCTGCAAGACCCTGTTCTTGATCAGCTCGGTCGTCGTGCTGCCGGTGATCTCCTTGAGCACCTTATTGAGGTGGTTGACATGGACCGCCAGGCGGCCGGCATATTCGTTGGGTGTACGCAAGCCCAGCGTTTGCTGTGGGGATTCGATGGGGAACTGCCGCTCCAGCAGTTCGATGAACAGCGAAGAGATCCGCTCAGAAGCATTCTGGGTCGCGGTGAGCGCCGACAACGGCTGCAGTTTTTGGCCGTAGTGGATCAGTTCGAGCACCAGGTTTCGGAGGAGGTCATATTTGTATTTGTAGTCAGCGGCCAACTCCTTCTGCATTTTCCGGAAGATGTATTCGATCTCTTTTACTTCTTCGGTCGAAAGCTGGAACACCGAAACCTGGCCGGGCTGAAAAATGGGCAGCTTTTCCAGCGAGATCACCGCCTTATCGGACAAGAAGAACCCGGGGGTAAAAATGCAAAACATCCCCGACTGATCGTCATCCGTACGCACCCAGTGATAGGGGATCCTGGGCGTGGCAAACAACAAGGCATTTTCCCGGATATCGATGACCTTATCCGCGTATTCAGCCCTGCTTTTACCTCTCAACCAGCTGATCTTGTAATAATCCCTCCGGCTGTAGGGCATGATGCGGGTTCCATTTTTTTTGTCAAAGAGTTTTTCGGTCTCGAACACGTTAAAATGGCCGATCTCGCGGGCGATGCCTTCCGGCAGCGGGGCGCCGTTCCTTTTGTAAAAGTCGTCCAGGGAAGTGTTCGTGATCATGTCGTTTTGTTGCTCCAAAGATACGATTTTGGGATAGAAGGGCGCTCTATACCAGCATTCCCCCCGAAACCTCAATCCGCTGGCCATTGACCCAACGCGCTTCTTCGGTACACAGGAAAGCAACTGCACCGCCGATGTCTTCCGCCACCCCCGGTCTGCCCAACGCGGTCATACTGCTGACCAACTTTTGCAGTTGTTCATCGTTTCTCAAATGCGCGCCACCGAAATCCGTCATTATGGCTCCGGGGGCGATGGTATTTGCCCTTATCCCCCGCGCGCCCAATTCTCTGGCCAGGTAGCGGGTGAAGACCTCCGTTGCTCCCTTCATCGAGGCATAAGCCGAAGAACCAGGCATGGAGACCCGGGTGAGGCCGGAAGACACATTTACGATGCCCCCGCCGTCATTCATCAGCGGCAGCATTTTTTGGGTCAGAAAATAAACGCCTTTAAAATGGATGTTCAGCAGTTGATCGAACATCTCTTCGCTGACGTCGGCAATGGGAGAATAGCCGCCGATGCCCGCGTTGTTGATGAGATAATCGAAATGAGTTGCTTCGAAGGTACTTTTTAATACCTCCTGCAACTTTGTGGTGAAGCCGCCAAAGCTTTTTATGTCGCCGGTGTTGAGCTGGAGGGTTGCGGCTTTTTGTCCTTGTTGCTGTACCTGTTGTACAACTTCCTGTGCGTCCTGCGCTTTGCTGTTGTAGGTGAGGATGACATCTATTCCTTTTTCGGCCAGTTTCAACGCCATGTCCCTGCCGAGGCCCCGGCTTCCGCCCGTCACCAGGGCGATCTTGTTATTTTTCATTTTGCTTGTTTTTACTATAGCAAAGATGCTATGAGAAAAGAGCCTTTTGTTTGTATCAATCAATCGGCTATTTGAAAAATTCAATCAATTTTGAATTTAGGCCCGGAAGGGGGCGTCGGGCTACGCCCCAGCGAAGACCAGCAACGCCAGGCCGAGGAGGTAAAAGAGGAGCATGCAGCCGAGCACCGCGTTGGTGCCTTTTGGGGCGCCATGAAATTCCTTCCAGATGAAGATGCCCCAGAGCGCAGCAATGATGGTGGCGCCCTGGCCCAGTCCGTACGAAATCGCCGGCCCTGCCTTGCCGGATGCCAGGATGCTGAACGACATCCCCAAGCACCAAACCGAGCCGCCCAGGATGCCGGTGATGTGGTTCCGGAACCCGCCTTTGAAGTAGGCGGAAAAAGGGACGGGGGTGCCCACGAATGGCCGCCGCATCAGGAGAGTATTAAAGATTCCGTTGCTTAATACGATGCCGACACTGAAGATCACGACGGCGGTATACGGGCTAAGCTTACCCGGCTGGGGAACGGTAAAATCGGGAAACATGGCGGCGGCGACATATTTGTAAAAAAAGCCCATCAGCACGCCCGCGGCCAGGGCCAGCAACAGGCCTTTAGCGGAGGTATGCTTCCCTGCCGCCTGCATCCGACGATAGGCAAAGGCGTTTAGAATTATTGCGACGACGATGAGGGACACGCCGACAGTGAGGAGCCCTTCCCTGCCCACGGGATTTGCGAGATAGTTCACTACCACGCCAATGACCAGGGCCAGCCCGATGCCTACCGGGAAAGCCACGGCCATGCCGGCGATGGCGATAGCCGCCCCGAGTAAAATATTGGCCGCATTGAAGATGACCCCACCGATGATAGCCGAACCGATGTTCCCGCCGTCCGCCCGGGCAAGATCGGCCATAAATCCGCGCCCGGCACTACCGGTGCTGCCTAAAGTAAAGGCAAGGATCAGGGAAAAGAGCAGGATCCCCCACACATAGTCCCAGTAGAAAAGCTCGAAGCGCCAGGTAGCGGCCGCCAGCTTTTGCGTATTGGCCCAGGATCCCCAGCAGAACATGGTAACGATGCAGCAAATGACCGCGGCGGGATAGTTTTCTATAATGAACATATGTTTATTTGCTTTCTGTTATCCAAACCGCTATCCCGGCGGTCTTCTGTCCTGCTTCGGCAAAAGGCACCATCACCACTTTTTGCGGAACACTGTTGACTTTCGCATCCATGTAGAATGCCTCCCGCCAGTCCCAGTCTGCCGGCAAGGCCGCGTCCGCATCGGTCAACCCGCCGTCGCCGGAATAGCCAACCGCGCCAAGCGAGTCGATGCCGGAATTCAGTCCTTTGTCCATAGCCAGGATCTGCGGGCCGCGTTTTATCGCGACGGAATTTGGGTAGGAGATGCCACCGGGCAGCACTTCAACGGGCATGTCAAAGGTGATCGTGACATGTTCGCCGGGCTGCCATTTGCGCCGGATCGCCAGCAACTGCCCTTTTCTGCCTACGTAGATGGCGTCGCCGATGCTCACGCCAAAATTCGCTGACCATTCCGGGACGCGGAAATTGATGGGGAAGGTAGCTGCCTGAGAAGGATCGATCTCCATATCAACAAGCCCTTCGGATGGGAATTTGGTTTTGGAGCTTACTTTCAGCGCGATCTCCCCGGCATCCGTGGTAGGGATGGTAGTTGACGCGACGCCATTCTCATACAGCAGGACCGAAAAGTGGTTGTTGATCTTTCCGCCGATGATCTCGGGGATCAACGAAATACCGCGGGGCACGCTGGAGAGACAGCAGGAATAGCCCTGGTCGCAGCGGTATGGTTTGGCGCCCTGCAACGCCGTATAATAGCTTACGCAGCCGGTTTGCGGATTCTCAGCAGCCAGCAGATGATTATATACGGAACGTTCGATCTCTTCGGCGTATTTGGGTTCGCCGGTAATCTGGAGCAACGAAAGGTTGAACTGGATCCAGGTGACGGTTACGCAGCCTTCGCCCATTTTGTCGTCGTTGGTCGCGTTTAGCACCCCTGTTTTGACAAAGATCTCATGGTCGCTGGCGGTGCCGGTGATATAAAGACGATGGGTGGTGATGTCGGTCCAGGCGGTCTCCAGGAGATGCAGGTATTTCTCCTCGCCGGTAAGCCGGTAATATTTCAGGATGCCCAGAAAACAGGAGAGCATTTCATATGCCTTGGCGTCGCCGACCTTTGTCACATCGCCGTACTTTTCCAATTGGGTAATAATCTTCGGACCGTCGGGTTGTTCGTATGCCCGGAGGATGTAGCGGCAAAACGCAAGGTATTTCGGATTACCGGTATAGCGATACAAATCCACCATCGGCTCCAAAATACTACCCGGTGCGAGACCGGCATGCTCACCGGCCGGCATCAGATCGCGCTGCCCGCCGTCATCGCCAAAAGTTTTGCAAATCAAATCGGCTGCCCGTCCGGCGGTCTCAAGGGCCGGCCGGTAGCCGGTGACGGAGTAATAATTCAACAGGCCGATAATGGCGTATTTGTGCGCCCATACATCCCATGCGGTCCAGCGGTCTTTATACAGATAGGTGCCAAGGTACCCGTCGGGCATCTGGCAGGCGATATACGTGCGTACGACGGCATCCATCAGGCGTTTTAATTGCGGGTCGTGACTATAGGCATAGGTCTTCGAGGAAGAAAAAAGAAATTTTCCCACGTGCTCGCCAATCCAGGTTTGAGCGCCCGGACGTTTTTCAAAACCTGAGAGGATGGTCGCCGAATCGATTTGCAGCAATCTTTTTCCGAGGTTCACATCCAGCCGGTGGCCTAAATACCCGCCGATGTTTTGATAAGATGCCGTTACATATTTATCGGCGATGGCATTTGGGACGATGGGTCCGAAAAATTTCGAGGTATCCGGCCCACCGGCCTGCACGTTTTCCGGGTCGTCGGCCTGTGCCAGAATTGGGAAGATCGTCATGCATGAGACAAGCATTCGTTTTATAAATACGGTCATAGCCTAAGATATTAGGTATAACTGATAAAAAAACATTTATAGCATTTTTGTTAGCCATAATTGATAAATATCCTGCCCATTTCGCTAAAAAAGCGCACTTTTTGACCTTCCAAAATGGGATAACTTTTTCAATAGCGATTGATCACGCAACTTTCTTTCAAAGGCTATCGTCTCATATTAGCAAGATAATCAATTGTTTAATCCAACAAGGCCTTACTGGTATGGATTTGGAACGATATCCTCCGGCCTTAAATAGCCGATCGAATGAAAACGTTCATAATCTTTGACAATTGCGGTAGAACCTTTGACCGGTTTACGATCATCAATAAAGAGACGGGGGATATTTTTGGATGCAGTGACCACCCCGATGCACCCGGGGGCGCCGGCGTATTGATCGGGAATTGCGCCGCTCATCGTATTGCCCTGTACGGAGCGGGATGGAGGCAGCGGTTTCCTGGTCAAAATGTGATCAAGGCGGAAGTCGACAACTATATAAACAATGCCCGACTCGATGCCAACTGGCTGGGTAAGGAAGTCGATTGTGCTCATCTGCCCATGAGTGTCAAGCATTATGTTGCGCGGCTGGCATCCAACGGCCCCGCGGCGGGTTCATCCAACGTCGTATACATGTCGAGGGTTCCGGAAACAATTACCTCCGGCACGGGTCTGCGATGACCCTACCGGGATCAATCGCCAATTGCGGGTATGATCTTACAGCATTCAATCGGGAGTATTCTTATTTATAAATGGGGTTTGGTTTGTGTGGGGGATTACCAGCATTATTCGGGCGAAACGGGGGCCACCTATTTATCGCAGATCTGCGTATTTACTTTTCTGCAATTTGTAAGCGCTGCCACCAGCCTGGCGGCAGGCATCGCGGCGGTCAGGGGATTGGCAAACAAGTCCGGATCGGACCTCGGTAATTTTTACAAGGACTTTATCCGCTGTCTCACCCGGGTCCTGCTGCCCTTGTCTTTCATAGCAGCTGGGCTTTTTCTGTTCAACGGAATGTCGAAGACCTTAAAGGGTCCACACACCTTCACCGGTCTGCAGGGAGATACGATCCATGTGGCCAGGGGGTCCTGTTGGTAACGATACCGATGATCGTACAGGAAGTAAGGGGCAATCCGGCCCTCACTACCATGGGCATCGACAATTCCGACGGCAATATAGTCGTCCCCGCGGGCACTACCACGGCCGTGCATGACAGCTATATGCCATTAGGGGGCATATTCTTGTTTGGCAGGAAGATCGGTATCCGTGAAATGCAGATCGCTCCGCTGTCAGAGCATTTTCACCGATTGGTTGATTCCCGAGCGTTTCGCCAAATCATATTAGATAATACAATATGTTTTATTTTCCCGGAAAAGAACGAGAAAAGAAACAGAATTGCGTTAAAAAAATAATCGACTTGCCATCATCCATGTCGAATTTATCGATGTCTTGTAATTTTTACTACAAAAAGAATTGCCCGGTGTAAAATCAAATTAATGCTGATGCTTTTTATCGGCGTTGGAGACACTATTTTGTTTGATTGATCGGTATCCTCTGGCATTTTGAAAAAAGTATTCCATTTTGATAAGGGTTGCTGTTGCTGCCGGCGGGGAACGAAATCAATTGAATTTTATTCAAACGAAGGAGGGGATTCATTGTTCACTGTATCGACAGGTGCTTTTACATTGCAGGCATTATTTTGGCAACAACGGCCGCAACCAATAAAAGAATGAAAATGAAAAAAATTGTACTCGTTAGTTCCATTTTTCTGGGACTATCCGCCCGGGTGCTCTCGCAGGATTCGACCAAGACACCGTTTGATGGGATTGAGACCAATTGGCAGAATGGAAGCGATCGCCGGGATTCCAGTGTGTTCCATGGGAAATATTTTATCCCGAGTATCATGGTAGATGTAAATTATACACACTCGTTCAACAACCCCAATGACAATACCGTTGTCGGCTCGACCGCCCTGGCGCGGAACAACGAGGTGCAGTTGTCGCAGTTAAGTTTTGGCGGGGATCTCAGCTATGAAGGGGCGCGGGCCAAATTCCTGATGCAACTCGGCACCCGGACGCAGGTGGTACCGAGGAATGATCTCAGCCCGTACCGGGGGCAGTATAAGTTGGCGGATGTATATCGCTATTTAAGCGAAGCCTATGTCGGGTATCATTTCAACAAGTGGTATGGCATCAACGTGGACGCCGGTCTTTTCATGTCTTATATAGGGCTCAATTCCTATTACCAGGTGGAGAACTGGGAATATCAGGCATCGTATACTTCCGACAATACCCCCTGGTTCTTCAACGGGGTCCGCATCCAGATCTTCCCTTCCAAATATCTGAAGATCGAGCCCTGGATCATCAATGGCTGGCAAAGCTATGGCAAGTTCAACAGCATGCCCGGGCTTGGCGCGAACATCACCTGGAACCCGACGAGTAATTTCAAACTGCTGACCAATGATTACTATGGGACGGATGCTGCCGGGTTACCACAAAGGAAGCGGTTTCACTCCGACAACAGTCTGCTGGTAAGATATTTTAACCGGCCGCAATCGAATGGGATCAGCAAGATGGCCTTCTCGCTCACCGGCGACCTTGGTTTCGAAAAGGGCGGCGGAGTAAACGGGTTCAGCAATGGAGATTCAACAAAAGGACCGGCGCAATATTTCCTGAGCTCCATGATCTATAACCGGATCTGGTTTGCAAAGAACAAATTTGCCTGGACCATCGGTGGCGGGGTGATGACGAACCCCGGACGGTACCTGGTGCTCTACCCTACCGGCCAGGCCAGCCCCTTGCCCGACCCTAACAATCCCACGCAAACAGAAGGTAAATTCCCCTTTAGCGCCAACCCCGGCGACCAATTCAAGGCCTGGGATTGTTCTACCAACCTGGACTGGATGCCCAACCAAAGTTTCCTTTTCCGGATAGAGTATGTACACCGGCATGCCAATGTCCCGTATTTTGCCGGTGCCGGGGGTGTGACTTCGCCCAATGGTTATACGACTACGCCGCTGCCGCCGGATTGGCGACCCGACCTGGTGAAGTCGGAAGACCGGATCATTTTTGCACTGTTATTCAGACTATAAAGAGTTTTGGTCCTATATCCTATCAAATTTCATCCTATATCCTATTAAACACACATGAGAAGAGGACGGGCGTTTCAATGCCTGTCCTTTACTTTTTGATCGAAAAGCTGGAAAGTGCACCTGACAAGAATAAGATCAGTATTACTCATCAAGAGATCCTAAACCTCCGGCAAAACCTGGTGGAAGTACTATTTGCAATACGTATCGAGGATTTTACTTCGCAATTTAACTTGTCCAGGGAAGGAGTGCATGCATTGTTCGGGGTGATCGATCATTATGGCGAGCAACATGGGGCGTGGGATTAAACCATGGTTTGTGCAGGTATTCAGCGGGCTTTTAGTGAGGATTGGAGTTGTTCGAGCTTTTCGAGGGCGGGGCGGTGTTTTGCTTCCTTTTGAATAGCCAGGAGGCAGTTGCGGCACAGGCAGTCGGCATAATTGGCGGCGATGTAGCGCTTTTCCTCGTCGGTGAGGTGGATACCGTTGCACTGGCATTGAGTGATGTTCCCGACCTTGCATTCGAAGGGGGCGTTACAGCGGCCGCAGGTCTTTATTTCGTGTTGGCACATAGGAAATATTTTTTAGATGCTGGCCACGGTGGGCTGCCAGGAGATGGTTTTCTTTTTCAGGTGTTCGGGTAGGGTGAACCCGTCCGGATGGAACAGGGCCGCCAGCATTTCGATGCCATCGACCAGCGTAGAAGCGGAGGGCTGGGTAAAAAGATCGAAGTCGCATAAGAAGACCTGCCCTGTCCGGACCGCCCGGATGTCGGACCATCCTTCCTTTTCCGTCAGCAGGTGGAGTTCTTCGGCCGCCCGGTGAATATGAAAGCCGCAGGGGGCGATGATCATTACTTCCGGGTCGTAGCGTTTTATCTTTTCCCAGGAGATAACGATGCTGTCCCCTCCGGGGTTGCTCAACATGTCGATGCCACCGGCCTGAGCGATCTGGAAGGGGATCCAATGGCCGCAGTTGTACATCGGTTCGATCCATTCCAGCAAAGAGACCCTTTTCAAGGGCATCCTATTTTGTCTGAGGGTGTCCAGGATGGTATCTGTTCTTTTTTGTAAGTCTGCCAGGTAACGGTAAGCCACTTCTTCCCGGCCGACCGCCGTCGCGATGGTAATTGCCGTTGTATAGACGTCCTCCAGGTTGCCCGGGGTCAGGGGAATGATCTGCGGGCGGTGTTTTAGTTTGGCCACTGCTGCCGCGGTACATTTCGTATCGATCTGGCAGACTTCACAAGTGTCCTGGGTGAAAATGATATCGGGCGCAATTCCCTGCAACAGATCTTCCTCCACATAGTACAGGCTTTTCCCCTGGGCCTTGGCCGCACTGAAGACCGTATCGATCTCTTTGCTGCTGTAATTCTTGCCTTCCATGATACAGCGGACCAGTTTTGGCTTTTCTGCCAGCGCCTCTTCGGGGCATTCGAAGGTCACGCCATACAGGAGGTCCTGTAAGCCCATGTCGTAGAGCATGCGGGTGGCGGCGGGGAGGAAGGAACATACTTTCATCGTAGCGTAAATATAAGACAGGTAATCCGTGTTTCCACGAATTACCTGCCGGTTGGAAAAATCAGGAGACCGGTGATCGTACCGTCGCGCGGAGCTGTTTTGCGGCCCCGACCATCGCAATCAGGGCTTCTTTTGTTTCCGGCCAGTGACGGGTCTTTAGCCCGCAATCGGGGTTCACCCAGAGTTGATCGACCGGGATCACCGCTTTCGCCTTTTCCATCAGGGCGACCATCTCTTCCTTCGAGGGTACCCGCGGAGAGTGGATATCGTATACGCCGGGTCCGATCTCGTTGGGGTATTTGAAGTCGGCAAAGGCATCCAACAGTTCCATTTGTGAGCGGGAGCACTCGATGGTGATCACGTCGGCGTCCATGTCCGCGATATTCTGGATGATATCATTGAATTCCGAATAGCACATATGGGTATGGATCTGCGTCTCGTCCTTTACGCCGCTGGCGGAGATGCGGAAGGCGGTGACTGCCCATTCGAGGTAGTCGGGCCAGTCGGCCTTGCGCAAGGGCAGCCCTTCGCGAATAGCGGGCTCGTCGATCTGGATGATCTTTATACCCGCCTTTTCGAGATCGACGACCTCGTCGCGGATGGCGAGGGCGATCTGGGTACCCGTTTCGCTGCGGGGCTGGTCATTACGGACGAAGGACCATTGGAGGATGGTGACGGGGCCGGTAAGCATCCCTTTTACGTGTTTCTTTGTCAGTCCCTGGGCGAAGGCCGACCAGCGGACGGTCATGGGTTGGGGACGGTAGACGTCGCCGTAGATGACGGGCGGCTTTACGCAGCGGCTGCCATAGCTCTGTACCCAGCCGTTCTTTGTGAAGGTGAAGCCGGCGAGCTGCTCACCGAAGTATTCCACCATGTCGTTGCGTTCGAACTCACCGTGTACCAGGACGTCGATGCCGATGTCTTCCTGCCAGCGGATGGTGTCGGTCGTCTCCTTTTCGATGGCGGCATCGTATTGTTGCCGGGTGAGTTCACCCTTTTTAAACCGGGCGCGGAGGCCCCGGACCTCTGTCGTCTGCGGGAAGCTGCCGATGGTTGTGGTCGGGAACAGCGGGAGGCCAAGCGCCTTGCGTTGTTTGTCCCGCCGGACCGCGAAGGGGTTGTTCCTTCTGGCGTCCTTGTCGGTGATGGCGGCCACCTTTTTCGTGACGGCGATGTTGTGGATCAACGGGGAGGTCTTGCGGCTTTCCTGTGCCGCGATATTTGCCCGCCACTTTTCATTGACGGCGACGGAATTTTCGCGGGCAGCCAGTTGTTTCAGCGTCACGACCTCGTCGATCTTTTGTTTTGCGAAGGCCAGCCATTGTTTTATCTCCGGGGTCAGGGTCTTGTCGTTGGTTTCCAGATCGAGGTCGTAGGGGCTGTGGAGCAGGGAGCAGGAGGGCGCGACCCAGACCCTTTCCCGTCCTAGCTTTTCCACTACCCTATCGATGAGGGCCAGGGATTGTTTGAAGTCGTTCTTCCAGATGTTGCGGCCATCGACAACCCCCAAAGAAAGGTGGGTCTTCTTATGCCTGATGTCCGTGTGCAGGATATCGTCCAACTGGGAAGGGCAGCGTACGAGATCCAGGTGGATCGTATGGACGGGAAGATTCAGTACCATCTCCAGGTTTTGGCCGTAGCATTCGAAATAGCTGGCCAGAATAAACTTCAGATCGGGGCATTTTGCGGCTATTTCCGCGTAGGTTTTTACGAAGACCTGCCGCTGAGCCGGTGTCAGGTCCAGCGCCAGGCAGGGTTCGTCCAGCTGAATATAGTAAGCCCCGGCGCCTTCCAGTTTTGCCAAGACGTTGAGGTAAACGGGAAGGAGTTTTTTTATCAATTCCAGTCGATGGAATCCATTTTCTTTCTCTTTACCCAGCAGCAGGTAGGACACGGGACCGAGGAGTACCGGTTTGGCATTGAACCCGGCCTGCTTTGCTTCGATAAATTCATTTACCGTCTTGTTGGAGAAGGGCGTGAATTTCTGGTGGGCCGTAAATTCCGGGACGATGTAATGGTAATTCGTATCGAACCATTTGGTCATTTCCATGGCGGTGATGTCGTGGCCGTCCTGCTGGTAGCCTCTTGCCATGGCGAAGAGCAGGTCGATATCGGGCAATTGTTTCTGTTCCATCAGGGTATGATACCGCTGGGGGATGGCGCCGACCATCAGGCTGGTGTCCAGTACCTGGTCATAAAAGGAGAAGTCGTTGCAGGGGATCCAGTCGATGCCTGCGGCCGCCTGCAATTGCCAGTTTTGCTGGCGGATGGTCTTGCCGGCCGACATTAACTGGTCGACGGGTAGTTGGCCGGCCCAGTACAGTTCTGATGCCTTTTTGAGCTCACGTTGACTACCGATCCGCGGGTAGCCTAAGTTGTGGGTTTGCATGTGAATGCCTTTTAAATGATGAAAAAATCAGATAAAAGCCCTTGCTAAATCGCACAATGTGCCGGGAAGATCAGTCGCTGGGGAAAGGATGTATAGGCGCGGACTGACAGGAGCCAGGAAGGCGCTGTTCTGCGGGCGAATACATCAACCTGACGAGCTGCTTCATTCCACGAAAGCATTGTCAATACGGAAGAGGCAGGTCTCCTGGCTTGTAACATTTCTACCGTCCTTCCCATCCCGGAATGCCGGGACAGTGGACTACATGGGCAGAAACCTTTTTCGTTACTTACAGTTGCGGGACAGCTTGTGATTTACACACAATTCCCTATTAACCCCGATGGTGATCGGGGACCTTTTTCGCTTGATGAAGAGATATAGAAAGAACTTGTTTCGTCGCAAAGGTAGGGCAATTCGGGCAATTGGAAGGCAACCTCGAAATACCTGTATCAAAAACGGACAGTTTCCTGTAACAAAAACGGACAAACGGCTTATCTTTATTTGCCTACCGCATTGTAAACCACCCGGATGCCTATGCGGCACTTTCTTGGTACGCAATTGCGGCAAAACCAGCCTGTTATCTTTCACCGAATTATTGATTTACTATGATCAGAAATTTTTTTAAGGTTGCCTGCCGGAACCTTTTGCGAAATAAAGGATTTTCGGCCATCAACATTACGGGCCTCGCAGTGGGCATGGCCAGTGCGATGCTTATTTTGCTCTGGATCCAGGACGAAGCCAGTTACGACGAGTTCCATACCAATAAGGATCGGATCTACCAGGTATGGAACAATGTAGCTTTTAACGGCAAGATCTCGAACTGGAATTCCACCTCCGATCTGCTGGCCCGGATACTCGAAAAAGATCTGTCCGAAGTGGAGCGGGCGGTGAGGGTAAACCAAAACAGTCAGGTGCTTTTATCCGCCGGAGATAAAAAAATAACCTTTTCGGGAGGGATCGTGGATACCGGCTATCTGCAAATGTTCAGCTTCCCATTGGTGAAAGGCAATCCCGCCAATGCGCTGAATGACCCGCATTCGATAATCCTTACGGAAAAGACGGCCGGGAGCCTGTTTGGGAAGGAAGAGGCAATGGGGAAGATCGTAAAAGTCGACAATAAAGATAATTTTACCGTCACCGGGGTCCTAAAGGATCCGCCTGCCAATACCCGGTTTAATTTCGGCTATTTGTTACCCTGGTCCTTTATAAAATACGGGGAAGGGCAGTATCTGGGTTGGGGTGATAACAGTACGCCTACGTATGTTCTGCTGAAGCCCAATGCAAGTCTGGCATCCCTAGCGCCCAAGATCCGCACATTAAAACAGAAGTACGATGATGGCGCAAAATCGATGCACTGGGAGCTGTTCCTTTACCCGTTGCACCGCTGGCGGCTGTATTCCAGCTTCACTGATGGAGTGGAAGACAATGCCGGCCGCAGCACGTTCGTAAAACTGTTTGCCAGTATTGCCGGGTTTATCCTATTGATCGCCTGTATCAATTTTATGAACCTGAGTACCGCAAGAAGTGAAAAAAGGGCGAAGGAAGTGGGGATCCGGAAGGTAGTGGGGGCTCGGAAAGGGTCGCTGATCGGCCAGTTTATCGGGGAATCCGTCTTTATCGCTTTCCTGGCAGGGATCATAGCCCTCCTTCTTGTTCAGATGAGCCTGCCTGCCTATAACCAGTTGACGGAAAAGGAGCTCTTCCTGAACTTTGGCAAGGTTTCCACCTGGATCGCGCTGATCGGGTTTATTCTGTTCACCGGCTTGCTGGCCGGGAGTTATCCCGCCTTCTTTCTTTCCTCGTTCCGGCCCGTTGCCGTGTTGAAGGGTACTTTTAAAAAAGTAAACGCTTTGGTAACACCAAGAAAGGTGCTGGTCGTGCTGCAGTTTACCTTTGCCATCATCCTTATCATCTGCACGATCATCGTAAAGGAACAAATAGACTATGGCCGGGACCGGGCGACGGGGTATAACAGGGACAATCTTATTTACCATTTCATGACGGGTGATATCCCCAAGAACTATACCCAGATAAAAAATGAATTGCTTGCCGCGGGTGTTGCAAAATCGATCACCAGAACCAACAGTCCGCTGACCGAACGATGGAGCGATGGATGGGGGCAGGATTGGGAAGGAAAAGACCCGAAAGACCAAACGTCTTTTGACCGATACCTGGCCGATGAAGGATTGGGCGCGACTGCGGGTTTACAATTCATCCAGGGCCGGGATTTCGACCTGAAACAATTCCCTACCGACTCTTCAGGGTTGATCATCAACGAATCATCGCTGAAAGTAATGAAGTTCAAGGACCCAATAGGTAAAAAAGTCAGCGACCTTGGCATTAACTGGCATATCGTAGGGGTCATCAAGGATTTTATCCTTACCGACCCTTATGCACCCACCCGGCCGATATTGCTCTGCGGTGCGAAGAGCCGCTTCATGACGTTCGATGTGGTGCAGATAAAGCTGAACGGAAATAATCCTACCGCCAGCAACCTGAAAAAGGCGGAAGCCATTTTCAAAAAATACAACCCGAACTACCCTTTTGATGCCAGGTTTGTCGATGAAGCTTATGCCCAAAAGTTTGATGGTGAAAACCTCCAGGGAATTCTCGCCGCCCTGTTCTCCGGTCTCACCATCCTGATCTCCTGTCTTGGGTTGTTTGGGCTGGCTACCTATATGGCGGAGAACAGGATCAAGGAGATCGGGGTACGGAAGATATTGGGGGCGACGGTGACCAGTATTACCACGTTATTATCCAAAGATTTTGTAAAACTGGTCGTTATTTCGTTTGTAATAGCCGCGCCGGTGGCCTGGTGGGCCATGGATAAATGGCTGCACTTTTATACCTACCGGGTGGGTATTTCCTGGTGGGTGTTTGCGCTGGCGGGTTTTCTGTCCGTGATGATCGCATTGCTGACGGTAAGTTACCAGGCTATAAAGGCGGCGGTGGCGAATCCGGCGAGGAGTTTGAGGACGGAATAGGTTCCTTTGCCCGGGGGGTTCGCCTGCGGGCTTTTAGCCGTTGCAGTTGATGACCTGTCCGGTTGCCTGGCCGAAGATGCTTTTTGACGGCATTGATTCGGATGCCATTTTCCAGTTCGATTGCGGCGGCCCGGACGAAGGCTTCCACGGCTCCGTTGGCTGCCGAGGCATTTGCGAAGTGCCGTTACGGCTGGTGCGTTGGGGTGCCGGCAATAAGGGTGAACGACCCTTTTGGATTTATATAATGCTGCCCGACGAGCACCAGATTTACCTGGCCCATCAACTTCCCTTTGATGCCTTTTCTGAACCAAGTGGTGGTGAGATGTTTCATCTTTTGTCTTCATCAATCACTTAATTTTTGTAAATTTGTATGGTATGAAAGGAAGTAGATATCAGATTGGAATTGAGATAGATAGACTTACGAATAGCATCCGGAATACCATCTCCCAGGACAGCTTTTCCACGGAAGTGCTGCACGCTACGGCAACAGACCTAAAGGGGATCAGTAAAAAAACAGGGTGGAAATTCAACTGGAAGGCTGAAGCGAAAATTAATGATCGGATAGTGTACAAGCTGACTATCGAGGGGAATCGAAATGTCGTGCAGGGGCTAGTCAGCCTGGAGGACCGAAGGGATCATATCTTTCTTCACTTGATCGAAAGCGCCCCTTTCAATTTCGGAAAACCGAAGTTGTACGAAGGAGTCCCCGGTAACCTGGTTGCTTTTGCGTGCAAGGAGTCCAAAGAAAAAGGATACGACGGATTCGTGTCCTTCTACTCAAAAACAAAGCTAATCGGACACTATGAAAAAACATTAGGCGCCGTGCACGTTGGCGGTCATCGCATGGTCATCTATGAATTTGCAGCAGAAAAATTAATAAATCACTACTTCAAAGAAAAATAAAATGGGATACATCAAGGAGCCTAAAGGTGTGGACTTCGTTGTAGAACCTCATGTCGTTACAGAGGAAGACCAGAAAATCATGAGCAAAATCATTGCCGACTATAAGGATACAGGGAAGATAACCCGAGCGCCCAGACCTCGGAAAGCGAGAAAAAGCATCAAGAAGGTGAAACGCGGATGATCAGGACTGCCGCCACTACCCTTTTTTTTTTGCAGCCAGAGGCATGGGGTATTCGTTCAATTGCCATGCCTCGACGGCCTTTGATAGTTCATCCAGGCGCACCTCTTCTTCTTTAGTGAGCTTTGAGAAGCCTTTTTGCAAATAGCTCTCGATCTCAGCCATTGCTGAGTGATGCTGTTGCCTGGTGTTTATTTTTGCCATGTCTTTTATACTCCCACTTCAAAGATACCGGAAAA
>Ga0206888_1060_pt1 | contig 31219 bp, 36 predicted proteins | sample Alteio_BWOrgHeat_90_FD_153258 | JGI IMG/M metagenome (GOLD analysis project Ga0206888, IMG submission 153258) | Enriched cells from forest soil in Barre Woods Harvard Forest LTER site, Petersham, Massachusetts, United States - Alteio_BWOrgHeat_Nextera4 ... | reverse complement strand
CTTCAATGGTTGGCAAGCTGCCACGTAAGTTATCTGGTAACGTTTGGGTAAGCTTGGTTTCCCACTCAGCAACACTAATTGGATGTTTACTGCCACTAAGCGCATATTCAACCAATACGCGATTTTTTTCACGAACAAGCAATAAACCCAAAGTAGGCTTATCAGACGGATGGCATAACAACTTATCCACGGCATACATATACATACCCAGTTGAGCGCCATCGCCTGGTTCGAAATCCCGTGCCTTTAACTCAATGACTATGTAACAACGTAATTTGAGATGATAAAACAATAAATCAAGGTAAAAATCTTGATCACCCAACTCCAAATGTACCTGTTGACCGACAAAAGCAAATCCCTGACCAAGTTCAAGTAAAAATTTTTGGATGTGCGCCATCAAGCCTCGTTCAAGTTCAGCTTCCCACCGTGGAGCATCGGTGCCCAAAAAGTCGAATAAATAAGGGTCTTTGAAGACTTGTACAGCCATATCAGAATCAGCGGGTGGAAGAGTAGCAGAAAAGTTGTTCTGTGCCTTACCAAAACGCAGGTGAGCTTTAGTATCAATCTGTATCGCCAGTATGTTACGTGACCACCCATGTTCATAAGCTTGCCTAGCGTACCAAAGACGCAGCTCAGAACTCTCTAATTTATCTAATAAAATTACACCATGAGACCATGTCAATTGTGCAACAACCTGTTGCACAATTTCACGTTCCGGCCAAGCCACTGCAAAGGCACGCATATATTTAAGATTACGCGGGGAAAAACCTTTCATTTCTGGAAATGCATCGCGCAAATCAGCGGAAAGTCGATCAATGATTTTCGCCCCCCATCCTTCCGTATTTTGCTTTTCAAGAATGCGCTGTCCGATTTCCCAGTATAGCAACACCATAGCAGTATTACTGGCTAAAATAACTCGCAAACGCTCACGCTGGATGCGTTGTTTTAGTTCAGCTAACCAAGCAAGATAATCTTGAGGTAATTCTATTATGGAAGGAGCAACAGGAAACATAGCAGTTCCATCTACTCGTCCACGCTGTTTTCGATTAGATGGTAATTTTTTTGATGCAGACTTTGAAAGTTTTTTAATACTGCTTTCCTTTTTCTTTTTCACTCTTTCCCCTTAATACAAACGTAACTATTCTTGGCAACTGTTTCCAAAATGGAAACCGTTCATTTATTTTGAACTGTTGCAAATTTCACAACTGTTCAGCATAAAAAACCCATCGGGGTGCGCATTATCAAGAGGCGGGATGGGTGTTGTTGGGTGCAGTATAAGCAATCGCTCCTGAATAAATCAACCATTATGAAAATCAGAGAAAAACTTCTACCCATTGCTAACCATTAAGTCTTCTTCTGATAAATTAATTGGAAGTGACACATCTTCATATACCTTAATACGCCTATGCTCAGTATGAATATTATTTAATATGCCATCACTTCCAATAGGCTCAATGCCTTTTTCGGTCAATGTTTTAATCAAGTCCTCTATCACATTCTCTCGACTCAAAACAAAAGTTGAAGCAAGACATCGCCAAAATGACCATCCCGCACGTTCTAAAAACACATCAATTAATGGAGGATCTAATCTTTCTGATCTGGTGGGTAATCTAAGCGGCTTTAATTCGTGGTTGTAAAATTCGCGTTTTGAATATTCAATAATAGGTGTAACGCAACGAAAATGTTCGCGTAGCATTATTTGAGAGTTAGCAAATACAACCTTACATAAATCATAAATAGATCGTTCTGGCGACATTGTCTGTCGATAAATTTCAACTTGATTAGAAAGAAATCGAGTCATAAGATCGATGAAGCTTCTCAATCTGATTTAAATGCTTTGCCAGCGATATTGCGTGCTGAAAAATTATTTGTTGTTGGTGATGATAAGCAAGTATCACCTGATGGTGTTGGATTAGAAGAAGAAAAAATAAATGATATCAAAAAAATATCCTCTAAACGAAAGAACGCGACGCAATTCTGTCATTAATTTAGACCAGTCATTTTGAAACTCTAAATCGCTTTTTTCATTATATCCAATGTCATTTACAAATAATTTTATATCTTCACTAATTTTTCCTGAATATGTTTTTACTATGTTTTGTAACTTATCTTTTCTTAACTTAGCATTAGATAACTGCCAAAATTGAACGTGATAATCTAAAGCAGCTCGAAACTTTTTGATGAATCAATTGTTTTTTTGTTTTTACCGAAAGCATCGAGCATTTCTAGTAATTTCTCAACTTGACTTAAGGTAGTTTCGTCATTATTTATGAGAGAGGGAAAATCATCATTTTTTAAAATTTCACTTATTTTGTTATGCAAAAATAAATCTTGTTGCATATTTAAAAGCTCAGCTATTTCTGGAAAAATATCAATTTCAGGCAATTTTATATTTAAGTAACATAAATCTTGATTTAGGACTCTTCTTGCATCACGCAATCGGATAACATCAGTATTATCTATTTTCAGAACATGACTTTGACCAATTGAAATATCATCATCCAGCCATTCAAACTGGCCTACTGCATCTCGAACTTCTCTTGCAGCATCTTCGGGGCATGTGATTTTTCCATCAAACATGAATGGCTGAATATTATTATTAGCCCAATCATTTATAGAACGATCAATCGATAATAATTTCACATGTAGTTGATCAATGAATTGATCTTCTTGCATTATGTCAATAATGAGTACCTTCGGTACAAAATTTAAGTTTTAGGTGGAGAATGAACTCCACCTAAAACTTAACGCTACCAAACAAAACTTCGTTAAATTTATGGTAGCGGTATCCAACCGTTTAAGGAAGTTTTGATCAAACACTACTTGCATCATTGGACCGTGTGGTGGGCAAACACAACTGAGTTTTGGACATATGAAGAGCTGCTCGAATGGTTTATTCGTGCGTGTTGGGATGTACAAGCGGCAGGCATCGCCGCAGGCCTTCTTCAACGGCGTATAATTACTTTATCGAACTGCATCTCTTCTGTTCCTTTCGTCCAAGCTGCAGGATAAATGGCGGCACTGTTGTTTTTGCTCGACATAAGATTTGAAACCTCGCAACCGGCCCGCGCCCGCACACGCTGCGCGCCAGCGCACCGCCGCGCAATTATGTCCAAACTCCCAATCAGGATCTAAAAAAAGAGGAAAATACTTTCCACCGCCATAACGAAACACAGCGGATCGAGGTGATTTTTCCCCCTCTTCAAAAAGATACCAAAGCCCATGTGCAATACTTTGCGCATCACATGCCGGAACTAAACGCTCAACGCCTCCAAAAACTTTCTGCCAACAGAATAAATTTTTTGGACTATCCCAATCATTACCAAAACGCACGTAGTTTTTATCATATAATTCTGCAGCAATAGAAAGCAGTTGATGGTTGAAATGTTTGCCAGTCGTTCGGGACCCTTTAGGTTCAAGATAGTTTCTAAATTGATAAAGTGCTTTTAGCAAATCAACATTATACGCATCTTTTTCTATAAGCTTATGTGCTGTCACATAGGTAGTAAAATCCTGAAATGCTTCTTCAAATAGTGTAATTGACTCGGCCGACAATATGGATTGAACGATTTTTCGAAGTTGATCAGCCCGTTCAGACTTTTCTTTACGTATTATTTTATGTATCTTCTCTTCAAGCGCTGATACCGCCGTGCAATCATGCTCATCTTTTAAGTCAGCAATCACGTTGATCATACGATGCAGTGCTGCGGAATCATCAGCAATTCTCTTGACCTCTTCAGTTTCATAACCTTCAGGAAATTGGCCTGCATATTGAGAATGCATGATAATATTAATTTCATCAGGTGTTTTTTCAGGCAGAATTTTGAAATGTTTTTCTATCATTTCAATCATACCGTCCACCACGATGTTCCCTTTTGCATCTTTCACATTGTAATCACATGCGCCTAAAGCCAATTGAAACGCGGTTCTATTTGAATGTATACGGCCGGAATAATCTTTTACCGTTCCTCTTTCTAGTAATAGTTGAGGTTGCTTGATAATCATATCCTCAGCTTTTTTTAAATCGCCGAATACAACCGCTTGAAGCAAAGTCTTCGTCGCCCGCGCTTTGCTAAATAACGGGTGAGAATCGCGACACGTGGTTGATACGCTTGCAAGATCTTTTGCTTCTAAAAATGAAGCAAGAGTACCCGCGGTGTCAGGTGGTTGATTCGTGATGAGTTTTGGATAAGGTTTATGTTCGGAGGTTGGTTTTTCTTTTTTGAAAAAATATCGACGAAACGAAAACATATTATTATTCTTCCTTGGATTAGTTATTATTATTGCGCCATTGTGAATAATTACCATGATAAAAACAACGGATTTTTTTATTTAATCATAATTCACAAAGAATACATATAAAAATTTAAACAGGGTAAGAATTAAAAAAAATGGCCAAAGTCCAGCTGTACAGAGTACATTAATAAGAAAATGACCTTACTCTCTCATTTTGAAGACTAACAGCAGGTGCTACATTTGCAGATTTAAAAAAACCATGTCGCGATAATTTGAGTTCTTGCAGTTTCTTTGCGGAAATCTCAGCCTGATTCACCTTTATATTTTCTTTCTCATCACTATTCTTAATTTTTTTCAATACATCCAAGCAAGTTTCTCGCTTGTTATATTCTGCATACAATGTTTTCTTTGCATTTTTAATCACATTATTTTTTTGTAAAAATTGATGATGGTAAATCGCGAGGGCAGCCGAAAATAAAAGCGCAGCACTTCCTGCAATAGCAAGTCCAATTGGGCTCACCAATAACGATGTTGCAGTAACCAAACCGGCAATCAATAATATATCAGTGATTCCCCAATAAGTTGCTCCTAAAAATACCGCCATCGACACTGCAAAACAAATAGATTTTTTATAAGGTACCGGTGCGCAATTAGGTTTTTTTTCATCGGCATTTAATAATGAGACATTTTCAGGTTGATATCGTTTTATTAATTCATCCAATACCTGCACCTTTATTTCCATCAGTTCGAGGGTATTTGTTTCAGCAGTCATTTTTGCTTGCAGTTTTTTCGAATAATAATAAAAAGCTCCGATGAATAGCGTTAACGCTACTAATCCTACACTTCCTAAGATCCATAAAGTCGCAACACCAAAGGTAGCGAATCCTAGCACTGAATATAAAATTTCTATGGGAATATCGGCAATTTCCAGTGCGCCTTTGAAGGGCGTAACATTGATGCATTTATCATCTTTCGGAGAACGCATTTTTTTTTGTAATTTAAAGTAACTGCCGCCGATGAGGGTTTTCACCTCATCTTTTGAATGGCAGTGCTTTATCGCTTCTAAAGTATGATTGCTGAATTGCTGTAAATTGTTTGACATATGATGTCCTCCACTTATAACGCATTATAAGTTTTAGACCCTAACAGCTTGATGAATGCTACATTACAATTTTGTCATTTAGGAAACTGCATGGTAAAACAGGTACCTACATCTATTTTACTGGAGAGATGGATCTTGCCATGATGTAAATCGACAATTGATTTTACAATTGCAAGCCCGAGCCCAACACCGCCCGAATCTCTTGCACGCGCTTCATCAATTCGATAAAAACGATCGAATAATCGAGGAAGATGCACTTCGTTTATTCCGATACCACTATCTTTTAATTGAATGGCAACTGACTCTTTTGTTTCTAAAATATCGATGACAATCTTCCCATTTTGATTAGTATATTTTAGAGAATTCGATATTAAATTACTTATCATTCTTGCGAACATTTCAAGATTACCAAAAAAAGTAGCCTCCCCTTTGATATCGACAGCGATACATTTTTCTAGGGCAATTTCTTCATAATAATCTTTAATTTTATGGATTATATCGGAAACATGTATGTTTTCTTTTTTTAAAACCAAACGAGGATTTTCTGCTTGCGCGAGAAACAGAAGGTTTTCGACCATGGCGGCAATTAATTTCATCTCTTCTAAATTAAATTCGAGTGTTTGACGATAATTGACGTTTTTTTCTGATTGTAAAAGCGCGACTTCTGTTTCTCCCATCAAATTATTAATAGGGGTTCGTAATTCATGCGCTAAATCAGCAGAAAAACTTCTCAATCGTAAAAACGACTCTTCAATACGATCGAGCATATTGTTAAAAGCAAAACCCAATTCGCTAAATTCTTTCGGCCAATAATCTGCATCCATACGTTGATTGAGTGAATTTGCCGTAATGGTTTTTGCCGCCTTAGTCATATCAATTAAACTGCGGATACTTCGCTTCATAATAAAGTATCCTAAAATTCCCGATAGGAATGCCCCTATAATGAGCATAAAAATAAGTAATTTTCCATATTTAATTTGTAAGTTTTGCTGATAAGTCGTATCCAAAAGAATTTGAATGGTCCAAGGTTCATTTTGATAAACCATTCTTGATTCCATTAAAAAATAATGTCTTTTTGACTTCTGGAATCGCTCAAGTTTTTTATTATTTGTATTTTTTCCTAGTGCAAGTATAGTACTCATTCCTTTCGTTTCTAAATACACGTTAGTTTTTTCTTGGCTTACGCGAATATAATATTGAAATGCTTCACTAATTGGCACGCCTGGCGTATCGTAAATTTCATGTTTCAACGTGGCAATATTATTTTGTTGGATAATGTATTTTATCGTTTCTGTTTCTGAGAAAAGCAAATCATATTCTGCCTTATGAAACAAATGAATTAACGTACCATAAGATACGAATGCCACAATAGATATTAATAAAAAAAATAACGAAGTAAACAAAAGTGATAACTTTGTTTTGAGGGAAAATCTTCTAAAAAATTTTATGTTATTTCTGTTCAATGACATATCCTACACCGCGAATGGTATGTAATAACTTTTCTTCATATGGATCGTCGATTTTCTGGCGAAGTCTTCTCAGCACAACATCAATCACATTGGTATCACTGTCAAAATTAATGTCCCACACCTTTTCCGCGATAAGCGCTCGAGTCAATACTTCGCCAGTGTGTTGTAACAAAAAAACTAAAAGCGAAAATTCCTTCGGCGTTAACGTAATAGCTATATTATTTCGATGCACTTTATGCTTAATAAGATCCACGTGAAGGTCAGCCAGATGTAATTGATCGTGACTGGACTTATCTTTACGTTTTAACAAATTACGTATGCGTGCGAGTAATTCTGAAAAAGCGAATGGTTTCACGAGATAATCATCTGCACCCAATTCTAAGCCTTTTACCTTATCTTCGACATTGTCCCTTGCTGTTAAAAACAAAACGCGCGTATCAGGACATACACCACGAAACCAAGATAAAAAAGTCCATCCATCGCACTTTGGTAGCATCACATCCAAAAGTATTAAATCATATTGACACTGGACCACATAATGTTGCGCCTTCAAGCCATCATCCGCTGTATCAACAATATAACCGCTAGCGGTTAACCCTTTGTAAAGATAAGAAATCGTTTTTTTGTCGTCTTCGATGATGAGGATACGCATGGGGTTTTTTTCATGTATTGAAGTAGGCAAAAATTATACATAAATAGCAGGAAATATACAACTGAAAACGGTCGCCCAAGACCGCAATTCGCCCCTCTTATCAAACAGAGGTCTCTACACAAGTCAAAGAACTCGTCGTCCCGCGGCTTGTCCGCGGGATCCAGAGCGGCATTAAGGCTTTCTGGATCCCGCGGACGAGCCGCGGGACGACGGTTGTGTAAAGACCTCTGTTTATCAAAGGGGGCCGATATTCGTTTTTCAGCATGTCGGGGGGATTTTTCACAGTTGCTAAAATAAATCTCCCCGTCGTGCAAAAAGCGCACGTCGACCCTCTTTTTTTCTTAGCCAATCATACTGACTAATCACCTCCCAGCATTATTTGACATAATCATCTTAATTAATTCTTGATAAAGATCAGATCTTACTGTGCTATGTAACTCAATAATTTTATTCCATAAAGATGAAGATGGAGTTTTATTAATACCGATAAATAAATCATAAATCACGTCCTCTGGCATTCGCACATAATTCGCAATTCCTGTAGAAAAACACACACTATCATTAAAAATAGGCACCTCTTAGAGATGCAATCTTAGTAATTGCTAAAGGAATGGAAAATGATCAGCTCGGATGACGATAGAAATGGATTAATAAAAATAACTTGGCAAAAAGTTCGTGATCGCGTTGCAAAAATTGAACCTATATTTGCTAAAATTGATTCTGATGCTATCAGAAGTAACTGGAAATCTTGTTTACTTTATTTCTCAGAGGATTGGCTAGATAAAATTCATTCCGATAAAGCATGGGTAAAACTTAAATTATACTTGTTTGAATTAGCATGGAAACATTATGAGTTTCAGCGAAGTCATTTTTATTATGATTTATCATTTTCGATTATCCAAAAAAAACGTAATTTAAAGCCAAATCCATATTTAGCTGATACTGCAAAACACTTAATAGCTACTGCTTTAGGTGCTGCGCCAGGCTATGTTCCCGCATCCGATGATGAAGCAATACCAAATGAGATTCTTCAACAGGCTTTTATCAATTCCTATGGACTAAAAAAATACTTACCGACTATTCTACAACCCTCGCATTTTTATTTTGAAAATGACCAGCGCCCCATCTATTACTCCCTGCAGCATCCAGCCACACATATTTTCTCTCCAAAATCTAATACTACAGCAAGTACGCTAGCTGAAATGCGTGAGCTGGAAAGAATTACTCGAATATTCACTGAAGAATCCGCAAAAGATAATAGTACATGTTCAAATACAATAATCAGCTTGATATCGAAAACAGTAGACTTTAATTACTATCACAACAAAGTCGATCCACATAGAACGATTAAACCATCGATGGAAATATTTCAAAATGACGATAGATTCCACCATTTAAATTGTCCATATGTAAGTGCTGGAGCAAAATTTTCTAGTGATGCACAATTTTTACGAGGTTGCATTAGTATAAAAGTGAAAAATTGATTAATTGAATTTTTTAAAATAGTTAGCTGAAATTAGACAAGAAACACCAATAATTCCGCTAACTATCCAAATGCACTCGCCCCCATATTTAGCGTAAGTGGCTGCACCTATTGCAGGTCCTATCACTCGACTCGACGCATATACCATCCTATAGAGACCCAAACTTGTTCCTCTTTTATTGCTTGAAGAATTTTGATAACAAACATATTGTGCCATACTAAAAAATATGATTTCTCCTATTGTATATACTACACAAGCAAGAACTACCATAATGAACGAACTTGCAAAGATAAGGATAAACATACCACATCCGATGAAAAACCCCCCAATTCCTACCATCATAATTTTATTAAATTTTTTTATGCAATCTCCTAGAGGGACCCCTAATACAACAACCATCAACGAATTTAATGCAAATAAAATAGTAATTGCCTTAATTCCTTGTTCTGGATAGATTTCTCTAATATAGGTTGAGTATGTCGTACTCAATTGAGATATAATGAGCCCAATAAAGAATACGCTAGAAAGTATTAACACTGCCACTTGATGATTCGCTTTATGCGTAGGGAGTTTAGTAGTTTTAACGGTAAATTTTTTATTATATACCCCGGAAAAATTCTCTAATGAGTGTGATCTACAAGAAATAAATGAGACGAAAGATAATATAAATAATATAAATCCTGCTAATAAAAATATGTAATGAAATCCAATCTCATATATCTCTCCCATTATTATTGCTGATAATCCCAAACCAAGATTTGATGTCATGGATAATATGTTAATTACTTTTAATCTTTCATTATCACTATCACTGCTATAACTTAAAGTAAAAAGATGGTTTGCCGTAATAAATCCATACGATACGATGCCTAATACAAAAACATTTATCATTAAGAAGATGATTGCTTGTATTTTTAAAAAAACAAGATATACGATACCTTGAAGAAATAAACATACTGCTGAGACAATTCCTGGGGCCCATGCGTCAGATAACTTCCCACCAGCGAACCCGCCTAATATGGCACCAATTCCATAACAAGAAATAATCAGCCCGGAACTTGTTAAATCTAAGTGAACAAAATCAATAAAATATATTGGTAAATAATAATAAATTCCAATAAAAATTGACTCGAATAAACTAAAAATAAATCCGAAATAACATAATCTTGATAATCCACGATATTTTAAAAAATAAATTTTTATTAAATATATAAGATGATTTTGCATTAATATATCTTCTTTTTAATAATCCCTAGTATTCATTATATTAAACAATTTTTAATTTAGACATTGCCATTTTATCAACTTTTAATCTATGTAATGGCGGAATATACAATGTGGTTATTCTTGTAAATTGCATTTCTCTTAATTGATCTAAATGAAAATTTTTTATAATAGGATCTAACCCCGGGTACTGCGCTGCTGAGTATGAAATTAATTCATGTGATAATGGATAGTATTTAATTAGATAAGCATAAAGCATATCCAGGCCATTTTGATTATCATATAACTTTTCACGCCCCAACATACCTATTACGCTGACTTGCCATAAAATGACATGACAACTGACATCAATTTTTCTTTGATGAATTAATAGATCAGTTGTTTCCAGTGATAAACAACCGTGTGATGCTGGATCAATTAATAAATCCGCAAACAAACAATCCTCTGATGAAATACCCGGCAAAATTTTTGCAAAGTACCCCTCTTTTCTTGCTTGAATGACAGCTTCTAATGCAGGCGTTGCAAAAACAGATGGGTGTCCATATAACACAACACAAACATGCTGGTTTTGACGTACTGCATTTAAAATGTGTTTAGCAATCGCTGAATAAGATTGTTCTCTAAGTGGGTAAGCATTATAAATGAAATCTAGAGACTCAGTATTTGTATTGACATCTTGAATCCAAAATTTCATTGCAGGTTCATTGAGCAAATACATAACCTTATCAGATTGCTCAATATAGGTCTTTGCTTCTGTTGTCAGGTGTGAAATAAATTTTATGCCAGAACCAACAACAATCAAGGACGCATTTTTTTTTGCTTATCAGATATTAGCGGGCACAAAGTAATTATCAAATCTTAACAACATGAGATTCGTTAGCTAAATAATCTATATCAGATAGCAAAAATTTTAATGTATTTGCATCATTCGTTAGATAAGCATTTTTAATATTAAGTGGTAATTTTTCCATTAAATTATCTAAATAAATTTTATGATGGGAATGAGTCGCCAATGTTTCAAGAAATTTAATTATATCCATATGCACCCTTAAATAATATAAAAAATATTGTTTTTAATTTTATTAATATATTTTATATTATTTTATTTATGTCTGCTAATAATATTCTTTGTTATTTTGCATAACCATATGAATGAAGCAGATTTAATTTTGCACCATTATAATGTAATTTCATTCTTGACACGGGAAAATCTCAGTGGCAAGACCTAAGGAATCCAGAAATTCATTTACACTGCACCTGGATCCCGCGGACGAGCCGCGGGACGACGGGTTATGAGAAATCTGCAACAACGCAGAACTTGTCGCGGGACGACGTATTATTTTTCCATGAAAACTTAATCAACCCCGCCCGAATGTAATCACCCCATTCAACTTTTTCTCCTCTATTTGCTGAAATAATTTTGCAGGCTGAGATTGTTCAGCTTCATTAAAATTTTTACCGAATAGCGTGGATTTATAAACTGATTTGCCATTTTCCGTAACAACGACACCATTTTTATTAGCAAACCACTGCAAAAAACTCGCGATATAAGGCTGAAACATGAGCGGACATCGTAGAACAAAATCCTGTATCACGCCTGAAGGTCTCATCTGACTAAACGGCATATCGAAGCATGAAGTCCCGGCTAATTCATCTGCAAAAAACGCACAATTGGGTCCACCAAAATGAAAAGTTAAATTTTTGTCGAATGCGGCAAGAATACTTTCTTTGATCATTTGCATTTTTGGCAACCCTTCTTTTTCCTGAATAATCGTTGAATAAGAAGCATGTTGTCTTTGTAAATAGAATTCATTTTCATCAGGATATTCCATCGTTGCGAGAACTGTACTCGAAATAATTTGTAATTGATCAACGAGTCGAGTGGGAAATTCTCTCGGATATTTTCCAAAAGGAAACAAAATATAGTGATCATTGTCGCTTGGAATCGCCATTTCATAAAACCCATGTCGTTTCATTAATTCGAAATTGCGAGTTTCGCGCGTTGCTTTAACCGTTTGCACCCAGTCATTTTTTTCGATGGAAATTTGATAACGTTTTGCTAATTTTTTTCGGGAAATTATTTCAAAAACAGGAAGCGCTTCCCACCATTTGTCTTTGGTAAAATCAATTCGATCGTAAGTTTTTGTTTTATCGTTATAAGGGCCAAATTCATAACTTCCCCAATTCATTATTCCGCTTGAACCGAAATATTCGACACTGCCAGGCGTATCTTTCTTACGCGCAAAAATATCGAAAATTTCTTTTATCGTAATTTTTCTATCATGATTTAAAGTGACTTCCTGATTTTCATTTAAAATATTAATGCGATTTATTTTTTCTCCATCAAAAAAAGGCAGCTTAATTATTTTTTGTTGGTTTTCAAAAACGATATCGAGTTCTGCAGGATTAAAATAGCCTACGCGTTTATCTATAAACGATTTACTTAAACGTTCCGCCGTACCAGGAAATTCAATAAATGTCGCAACAGAATTATTGTCTCGCAAACACCATTTAAAAAATTTATCACGTAAATTTGGAAATTTTAAAATGTATTTTCCGAAAGTAAAATAATAGCAGACCTCTTTTATTTTAGACCACTCGCGTTCAGTGAGATTGATATTCTGATAAAGTTTTTGATTTACTTTGAAAATTTCTGCTTTTTTTAGTAAAGCAGAAAACAATTCTAAATCTACCGTTTGAAGGGAATCCATACCGCCGTTAATTTTTTGAATGCGATAATTCAATCCAATAATTCGTTGGAAAATTTTTTCGAATTCTTGAAAAGGTTTCTGAAAAGCCTCATGTTCGAGATATTCTATAAACACTTCACCTATTTTGATATATTGTGCGTAATAGTCACGAGTGGACGCTATCTCTTCTTTTTTTTCTGAAAACGTTACTGGTCTTTTTTCCAATTTATCAAAGAGCTGACAAAAGACCTGGGCCAGGGGGATCCGAATATCTTTTTTCTTCTTACAACAATTTTTATCGAATGATGGAGGATTTTTTTGTAAAAAATCGGTGAATTCTTTAATATTTTCTATCCTTAACATAGTTTATCCTTAATAAATTTTGCTATAATGCGCGGCATGAATAAAATCAATTATCACAAAGCACAATTTCTACTAAGTGTAGCAGACTTAAAACAACTCCCTCCCGATGAAGGCGCTGAAGTTGCCATCGTCGGTCGTTCCAATGCTGGGAAATCCAGTGTTTTGAATCAATTAACTCATAATAAAACCTTGAGTCGAGTGAGCAAAACCCCTGGACGCACGGAGCATATTAATCTATTTACTTTAACTACAAAACATCGAATGGCTGATTTACCCGGCTTTGGCTACGCCAAAGTACCAAATCTTACCCAAGAAAAATGGCGCACATTAGTCGGTCGTTATTTAGAAACCAGAGAATGCTTACGCGGCGTGATTTTAGTCATGGATATTCGACACCCCTTAAAAGATACGGATCAACAGTTTCTTGCGTTTGCCAATGAATGTCATTTCCCCGTCCACATTTTATTGAATAAATCGGATAAACTTTCTTTTCAGCAAATCAAAAAAACGCTACATCAAGTCGAAAAAATCATTTTACCCTCCGAAGATTTTATTTCATTGCAAATTTTTTCAGCTAAAAGTGGTGTAGGTGTCAAAGAATTAGGTAGCAAATTAGATGAATGGTTTGCTTAAGAATTCGTTGAATTAAAATTTTTTTTTCAGTATGCTGAGAAACCCCTCAATGAAAAAAGGAAAATACATTATGATGGGAAATAATAAAGCAAAGTCACCTAAATCACCGGAAAAACCTCTTATTCCTGCAACACAATCACTTCCTGAAATTACCATTAGAGCATTAATATTAGGGACCATTCTGACAGTCATACTTGCTGCAGCCAATGCGTATTTAGGTTTAAAAGTGGGTCAAACCATTTCTGCTTCTATTCCTGCTGCCATTATTTCGATGGGGGTTTTGCGTTTTTTTAAAAACTCCAATGTCCTTGAAAATACCATGGTGCAAACGATGGCATCCGTGGGTGAAGCATTGATTAGCGGTGTCACTTTTATTTTACCCGCCCTCGTGATTTTACATGCTTGGGAAAATTTCTATTATTGGCAAACCGTGATCATCGCGTTGCTCGGTGGCACATTGGGTGTGCTTTTTACTATTCCTTTGCGACGTGCGCTTTTACTTGATAAAACGCTCCGTTATCCAGAAGGCTTGGCCATCGGCAATGTATTAAAAGCGAGTTCTCAAAAAGAAAAAACGGATATGAAATCTTTGACTGTCGGTGGCGCAGTTGGTGCTGGGATTTCTTTATTTCAAACTGGTTTTCAAATTTTAGCCGATAACTTTTATTACTGGACTAAAACCGGCGGAACGGTGTTCGGATTTGGGCTGGGCTTGTCTCCCGCTTTAATTGCTGCTGGCTACATTGTCGGTATTAATGTAGCGATGAGTATGTTGGTGGGCGTTTTTTTAGGATGGGTGATCGGTGTACCGGTATTAAGTTGGTACTATGGTTTTCCTCCTCTCGATAGCGCGAGTGATATTGCCGTTTCTATTTGGCGCCAACACATTCGTTACATTGGCGTGGGGACAATGCTGCTTTCTGGTTTATGGACATTGGTGGTTTTAATCAAACCCATTGCACAAAGCCTCAGCATGTCCATTGCTTCCCTCAATCAAACGAAAAAGTCTGGCAAATCCATCAGCATTCGCACAGAGCGCGACATTCCTATTAATTACGTGTTCTGGTCTTTATTAATTCTTCTTATCCCAACTTTTATATTAGTCTTACTTTTTGTTATTCCTGAAAATAGCATGATTTCCGGCTCATTTCGTACGGTGCTTTCCGGCATTGCTGCATTATACGTATTATTTGGCGGATTTGTTTTTTGTTCTGTTTCAGCTTATTTCGCAGGATTAATCGGCTCAACTAACACACCAGTTTCCGCATTGTGTGTCGCATCACTTTGCATTTTATGCATGTTATTTTTGGCCATTTTTAATATCAATGGCGGTATACATGGCTATGAAACCTTAGGTGTCATTTTGGGAGTAGGCACTACCGTCGTGATTGCAGCAGGTATCTCCATCTCGAACGATACCATGCAAGACTTAAAAGTAGGTCAGATGCTAGGGGCGACCCCTTGGAAGCAGCAAGTAATGCTCATATTAGGTGTTATTGTTGCGGCATTTGTAATCCCGCTTATTTTGGATTTATTGTATAACGCTTATGGCATTGGCGGTTCATTTCCAAGACCTGATATGGATAAAAGTCAAATGCTCGCCGCACCCCAAGCGGGTTTAATGGCTGCAGTCGCGCAAGGCGTGTACGCACACAATTTAGAATGGGCGATGATTAGTATCGGTGCAGTCATTGCTATTCTTTGCATGTTTGCCAATAAGATCCTCAAACAATATAACCTTCAATTACCCGTGCTAGCGGTGGGCGTCGGTATTTATTTACAGCTCGATAGTTCCATGCCTGTTATTTTAGGAGGAATTTTGGCGCATATTGTGCAACTTAAATTAGATAAAGGTTATCCGTTACGTGAACCCAAAAATGAAACGAAAAAAGCAAAACACAAACATCGTGGACTCACTCTTGCTTGCGGGGTTGTGGCAGGTAGCTCTGTCATGGGTGTTATTCTAGCTATTCCATTCGCACTAAAACAAAGTTCGAGTGCTTTAAAAATTATGCCTGATGATTTAAATTCTTTGGCAGGTATTTTAGGATTAATCGTTACTTTTTTACTGTGCGCTTGGATATATAGGGTGGTTTTAAAAAAATCATAACAATATAAGGATATAAAAAATGTTACGTAATGCAGTTTGCAAATTTTTACGATATTTTCCTTCTATTTGTTTCATTACGACGGTGGCGTTGTTATATTTCCCCATCCCTTTTTTAGGATGGATTGTATTTACTCTTTTTGTGTCGAGCTTGATTGCCATCAAAATTAAAAATATTTTAGAAAAACCCACCTCTCTTTTAAACACTATTAACAATTTAAAACAGCCTGAAAATCGTTTATTAACTTCTGAAGAAATTGACCAATTTAAAAATTCTGCGAAAGATAATGATTTAGTGAAGCTTGCACAATATGAAAAATATGTAACAGACACTTGTGGAATTACCTTATTGGAAATGCATGAAATTTCAGAACCGATTACCGTACAACATAAAGCTGAAGAACCACACTTCGCCAAAACTTATGACAAAAATGCGTTAAAAACTTGGATCGCTACTAAAGGAGTTAACGTAACAGAACCTCTTAAACGGTGGTATAAATTAAATGATCCCAATATTGAAATTTATGCGGGATATCCACGTTGGGTTCAATCATTTATCGAATACGTTTTGAATGCCATTAAAAAAAATCCTAAAACTAAAAAAGAAATCATTGCAGAAGAACGTGGACTTTTTTATCAAAAACATTTGAAAACTTTATTCCCAGCTAAAAAAATAGATGAACGTGATGAAAAAAAATCTTTATCTACACCCACATTTAATATGGTTTGAAAAATTTTTATAATTAAGGATGCAAATATGCAATTAAAACATAGGATTGGAAGAGGTATTTTTTCTTTATTTGGCTCTCTTTTACTAGGAGCAATTTTAGCGGGTGGATTAGGGTTAATGGTGGGATTTGTATCTTTTATCGGAACCGTTTTTGTTCCACCGATGTCGCTTGGAGCCGCGATGATTGGGGCAATAGTAGGTGGAGGCTTGGGATTTTTATATGGTGGTTATCACGGTTTTAAAATCGGAAATTATATATATCAAAAATACATTGAAAAAAATACCGCTATCGTTGAACCTACTTTTTTTTCAGGTAGAAATGATTCAATTACACATTCCAATGAGTTGATTCGTGATATTAATCACTTACCAGCATCAACCATCACGCCTCGATTTTTAACAACAGATGAAATTTCAAGATACCGAGAAATTATTACAGAACTCGATGATCGCATGGCGAGAAAAAAATTAAATCATTATGAAGATTTTATTCGAGATGCACGTAATTTATCCCTCTCGAAAAATAGCAACTTACATCTTCACTCACCAATCACCATTGAACATAAAAAAGAACCTAAATCTTTTGCCAAAACTTATGAGAAGGATTTTATCGTAAATATCATAGAAAAAGAGAAAGATAACGCAAAAGAACCTTTAAAAGGCTATTTTTTAACTTCGCCTAACATCCGTTTTTATTCTGGATTTCCGAAATGGATACAAGATTTTATTGATAAAGTGAGAAGTGTTTTACTTACTCATATATCAAGTATAAAACCAAATAAAAATATCGAATCTGAGAAAGAAGCGAAAAACGAAACAGTATCAGCACCACCAAAACCGCTGTTTAAAAAACCTGTGAAAAAAAAATTAGCGGATCTTGATGAAACGATTGAGCATTATAATCAAAAATTTGGGATGTAAAAACTACACTTACTTGTCATCCCCGCGAAGGCGGGGATCCATGTATATAGATTCCCGCCTTCGCGGGAATGACAAGTCTTTTTGCATCTATTTGACATGAATATTTTAATAGACACTAAAGCAACATCTCAAGCATTCTCAAAATCAAAGCTTATCACTTGAGATATCGACTCACACTGCAAGGCAAGCATCACTAAGCGATCGATACCGAGCGCGACGCCGGCACAGTCTGGAAGTCCGTGTTGCAAAGCAGCCAAAAAATTTTCATCTAATGCGGGAACTTCAATACCCTTTTTTTCTCGCTCTACCATATCTTTCTGAAAACGCTTTCTTTGTTCTGCCGCATTGCTTAGTTCATGAAACCCATTGGCAAGTTCAATTCCCTTAAAATAGACCTCAAATCTCGAAGCGACGGGCGGATTATTGCCCTTCACTCTCGCAAGCGCCGCTTGAGACGCCGGATAATCGAACAAAAACAAAGGTCTCTCATGACCTAAATGTGGCTCAATGCAATGTGAAAATAATAAATCAAACCAAAAATTTTTATCTTCATTTTTTTTAAAAGATAAATGACGATCGCGCGCACACTTTTCTAAAGCATCAATCGATGCATGATGTGGATTGATATTCAAAAATTTTAAGAAAATATCCGCAACGGTACAACGCTCTGCTTTTTGCGTTTGAAGTATTTCTTGTAAAAATAAATCCATTTCATCCATCAAATCATGATGATCAAACGGAATGCGATACCATTCTAAAATAGTAAATTCCGGATTATGCTTTTTTCCTTTTTCATCAAGACGAAAAGCTTTGCAGATTTGGTAAATCGACCCCATTCCTGCACAAAGCAAACGTTTCATGGCATATTCAGGTGAGGTCTGTAAATACATCGGCTGGGAAAGTGAAACCTTCATGCTTAAAATATGCGGGTCTGTCACCGCGCCATGGGACAGCAAAGGAGTTTCAACTTCAATAACGTCACGTACTTCAAAAAAACGACGAATACGTGCAAAAATTTTTGCACGTTTTTTTAAAATGCCACTATCTGCAGTAGGTTGCCAGTTATTCTTTGGCACGGGAAACGTATTCACCGGTTCTCGTATCGACTTTAATCAGTTCGCCCTCTTGAATAAATAAAGGTACGCGAACCACAGCCCCCGTTTCGAGTTTCGCGGGTTTGCCACCGCCACCTGACGTATCGCCGCGTACACCTGGATCCGTTTCTACAATTTTAAGCACAACAAAATTCGGCGGCGCGACACCTAATGGCTGATTATCCCATAATGTAAGCGTGCAAACGGATTGTTCTTTTAACCATTGTTTGGTTTGATCCACTTCGTCTGCGCTCATGACATATTGTTCGTAAGAACCCTCTGCCATAAAATGCCAATGGGTACCATCATTGTAAAGATATTGGGCTTCAACATCGGATACATCCGCAGCTTCTAAAGCATCTCCAGACTTATAAGTTCTTTCCACGACGCGATTGGTCTTTAGATTGCGGTATTTAATGCGATTGAATGCTTGACCCTTGCCCGGTTTCACAAATTCGTTTTCTAAAATTACGCATGGATCATTGTCCACAATAATTTTCATCCCTCCACGAATTTCATTTGTTGTATAAACTGCCATTTTTTGCTCCTTTGAAGAATTGACATATAGTACCCGATTGGCGAGAAGAATCCAAAAAATCGTGTGCATCCATGAGAATTTTACACAGGTTAAAAGAGACACATTATTTTGAATGAATCGATGTGATGAAAAGTTGAAAGTTTTCAGACTAACGATAACTTATTGATTTTAATTATAAAAAAATGAAAAAAAAGGCATCATCGTGAGACATTTTTAAAAGTTATTTTCACTTCCCCCCAGGTTGTAATGCACTTAATCACAACTTTATCCACAGAATCTGTGGATAACGTATCAGCAATTCCCGCTAACTATCCTATGCGACAAATGAACCCATATTCTGTCACGTTGTAGATTTGCATGCAAAAAACAATCTTCCAGCATTGCTAGATGAAAAATTCCTATGTATTGACACTCAATCCGTACCAAAATCACTTCATCATGACCGCTGACAGCGTTGGTTATGAGGTATTGGGGATTAATTGAATGCTATTGTATCCATGTGCAATGGCATTAAATAAATCATCCCAGCGATTGATTAAATACTCTCTAAACATACCTCGCATTTTTTCCCATAAACTTGTTCGGGAGTTAAATTTAGCCCGTGCTTTTTTAAACAGATGACAGCTAAGCTCTTGCACTTGATCAACTAAAAATGCAAGTAGCATCAGCATGCCAAACACGGTGCAAAGATGCTGGTAGCCATGCCCAAAATTGTGTGAGAAGTGATAGTGTTGGTTTTTTAGTGTGTTAAATGTATTGTTTTCAATGCCCCAGTTAGATCGTCCTCCTCTCATAATATGAAAAACGTTGTCGTTTGTGATTTGAATATCTGTTATCCAGCTAAAATGTTGCCTGTTTCCTTCCTTGTCGGTTTCGCAATATTCAATAAAATTTGTTTTAAAATCAGAGTGTTTTTTATTGAGTTGGACTTGATTGAGATAACGAAAATAATGAGTCTTTCCATCATCTGTATAATGATGATGTTCTGCACAAATAGATCGATTGATCAAACTAAAAGGGCAGAGTTTGTCGCGGTTTTCATTTTTTAGGCGTTTATTATTCTCCGACACAGCCGGAGAGTAACACGACTGTGATACCTGTAAATGATGCGGTTATAGCGCCTACACAAGCTGATCAAAATTTGTGTAATGGGGGGGGTAAAATGACTTTTCCTCACCAACAGGTCGCTTTGCGTATGATTCCGCATGCAAGAACGCTACGCAAAGCCCGTGAGCAAGTGAAGAGTATGGTAACCGATGGGGCTTCTCCCCGACATATCAGAAAATACCTTGCTCGATGGATACAGTGGTGGAACGAAACAGTAGACGATTGGAGCAAAATGAAGCTCGTACAGTGGTTTTGTCGAGCTTGTTTTGATATCACTCCTGCAGCTTATGCCGCAGGGTTATTATTACGCCAGATTAGAGAATCACGCACCGCCGGAGACGGTTATGTTCATTGCGACAGTGTATTTTCTTTTCTTCGTGTGGCCGCCATAATAGCTCCATAAGCTTCTGCTTTTGTTCTCCATAAGTTTTCCAAAAAACTCGACGCGCACCCAGCCAGCCCGCCCACAGCGGCACGCGCCGCCCCAGCACAGCCGCGCTATTGTACCAATCAAAGTAACCATGCGAAGAAGAATCAAAAAGAACATAGCCATCATATGGATCTACCAGCCGCGCCACGCGAACGGTCTTGTCATTGACAAGTTTCAAATTCAGCGGCTGACCCAAAGGATGCTTATATGATGAATCACAGCGACGACTGGGGCCTTTTTCCATATCGAGATTGCTCAAGCCATACTGATAACATTGCCCATCCGCCGCTGAGGAAGCACCTAATGCTGGTTTTATTACATTTAGGGATAAGAATGACCAATGACCCTGCAATGCATCATATGTTTTGTATATTTCTTTCATGATGGCAAGCGGGAAATGTAGCCCACTTCGGATAACTTCCCCGGGCGTTGGTTGAAATAATTTGCATAGTGCTTCAACGGCTTCCTTGGTCATATTAAGTGGCTCGTTATTGATAAAGGGGTCAACGTCAATGAGTTTTTTAACAGTGGCAAGTTGCTTTTTAATTTCTTCAATTTGCTGCCTATTTCTATCGTCATACAACATTTCTTCACTTAAGCCCTCGGGTAGCGGCCACGGACAGTGGGGAAACTGCTCTTTGAATTGAGTTTCCATTTTCGCTTGCTCTTTTTCATCTTTAATGAGGGGAAGAATGTCTTGTTGTATTTGTTTTAATGCCCATATATCGCCTGTGCCAAGAAAAATTTGATAAGGAGATGCAAAAATCTCTCGACCAGCGTGGTCTTTTATCATCTTATTCTTCTTTTTTTCAAATAATAACTCAGGATGTTTTTTCAAGATTGCAATCGATGCCAATGCTCTCGCATCTTCTTTAACATCCACGGGTGCTGCGTGGATAGCCGCTGGCAATAATCGTAAAAAAGCAGTCTCTGCCTCATATTGCTTTGATGTAAGTGCAAGCAAGCCGAACACGCTTAGCGGCGAACAAGGATATATGACTTCTTCTCTTATCGCTTTTGGCAAATTAGATAATGGGCCTTCTGTTCTGGGTGCGCTCATTTTGATCTCCATTGTTTTTGATGTTAAATAATCGCGCTATTATACTTTATGCCTTGACTGAATAAAGAAATACTTATGGCACTCATCGGCTGTTGCCGCTTCGCGTAGAACAAAAAACGCTATACTTCAACACACAAGATATTTTTAATACTAAAGTTTACGAAAGAATGGCTTAGAACGCCCATGCATGATGTGTTTCCTACATAGCGGGAATTGCTGGATAACGTATCGTCTATCATGGGTACGCTACAGCGTATGTTTGTGATAAAGTTTATGCAAAGGAGAAAAATCGATGACTAGCTATACAGTAACTCAAGCAAGATCAAATTTATATCGATTAATTGATCAAGTTAATAAATTGCATAAACCAATACATATTAACGGTAAAAATGCCTCCGCAGTATTAATATCTGATGAAGATTGGTCGGCCATACAAGAAACATTATATTTATTATCAATACCAGGAATGGGTAAAAGCATCAAAGAAGGAATGAAAAAGTCCCTAGAAAAAACTATAAAAATTATTCGCATGTAGATACATTACGAATAAATCTCATTTTCGCAATGACGGAGTCTTCTGGAAATATCTCGTCATTGCAAGCCCAATTCTTTTCATTGGACATGGAAATCCAAGCAGCCCTCTGGATTGCTCCACCAAAAGCGAGACATGTGAAAAAAACTTCTTTAGAATAAATATGGAATAAAAATTAGTAAAATCTAAAAAGGGTTCATGATGAACAAGAAAAAATTTAAGGAAGTTGGGCACATTCATTATTTAAAAAAATCAGAAACAGAAAGTCTTCTCACCGAAATATTCAAAAACAAGGTATATCATCTGCACGGCATCATTTATCAACCAGGTGATACGAAAACTCACCGAAAACAAACCATTTTTACATCGTTTTTTAAAGCGGTTCCCCGCTGTCCAAAAATTATTGTGTAAATTCATTTACCGACGATTTTCTTCGAGTACAAATATTCAATGTCCACTCATGGCATTAGCTACATTAATCAATAACGAAAAAATAAAGAAAATTGACTTATTAAAAATTGACGTCGAAGGTGCCGAAATTGAAGTGATGCAAGGAATCAAGGATACCAATTGGAAAATAATAAAACAAATCGTCATCGAAGTGCACGATATTCAAAATGCTTTGCAACTCGTAACTCAAAAATTAAATTCGCATGGATTTATGGTAAATATTGAAGAAAACGTAGCACTGAACCAGGCGGGGATGAATCATTATTACGTGTATGGCGTCAAACCTTCTCTTTAACGATTCATTCACAAAATAAGTTGCTGTTAAATCGTCATTGCAAACCCAGGCGCCGGAATGCGACGGCGCAATTCGTAAATAATGATGATATTATCAGCAAATTATACGTTTTTTTAAAAGGACTTTACTCATGAGAACAGGGTTTCGAAAAAATGAAGCGCATTTGGAACATTTACCTATCGAAATTCAGACAAGTAAATTTATTCATGAAAAACTAGAAGAAGGAGATCGATGGATAACTGTTTTTGAAGATCCTAAAGTGATTCAGCAATTAATCGCAGAAACCCAAACGTTAGATGAAAATCCAATCATTCATTTTCATAAAAAAGACATCGAAAAAGTATTCAAAAAAAATAATATCTTAAAAACTAATGAAAATTTCGCTTTTGGAGTGGAATATCACAAAGATACAAAAAATATTTATTTTGTGCTGAAAGAAAAAAAAGAACAATACATTGCTGGTAAGGGATTTTTTGTTTATGTCAAAATCTTACAAAATATTCAAACAAAAAATTTTATTGCGCGAAAAACAGAAATATTTAAACCCTATGAATATGAACAAAAATTATTAGAAACAAAAAATGAATTACGAATGCTTTCTAAAGCGTATGGAATTCAAAATATTTCATATGCATTACGCTTCACAAGGGCAAAAGGATTTTTTGCAAAATTACTTGGATTTAAAAATGCGTTACCTCGAAAGATAGATATATATATGCCTTGGATACCCGGCATAGAATTATTGGATTTTATCAATAACCTTGAGGTAGGAGAAAAACAAGAATTACTTTCTTATAAAGTCATCCTTGCAACCGCTTTAGAACTTCATCGATTACATAAGATGAAAATTATTCATGGCGATATCAAACCTGAAAATATTAAAGTATGCATTGAAAATGATGAAGTCATTTCATTACATATCTTTGATTTCAATCTTTCTCTTAAAGCGACGCATACGATGATCGAAGATGGACATGAAATATTTTTTGCGCGCTCGAACAGATTACATGGAACACCAGCTTATTTAGATCCTAGAATTAAACAATCCGTTGGTTGTATTTACTCTTCCAAAAGCGATACATTTCCGTTATTAATGATGTTATTTGAAATGCTAACTAGAACTACTCCCTCTTTTGCGGAATCAAAAAATAAGGAAACTTTTCGAAAATTATCTCAACTTAGATCTAAATTAATTACCCTCGAATTTCCCGCTATTGAGGATGCTGTTTTTTTATCATCTTATTTATTAGAAAAAGACGACCCTTATCCTACATTGCAAACGGTCATTGATTTTTTGAAAGATAAAATAAGCAAACTGTCTTTAGCCCTCGATGAAAAAAAACCATCCTTGCGGCGACTTGTAAGTTTCAAATCTGATAAAATCGGTTTATTTGGAAAAATACCAGAAAAAAAAGAAGAACATAAAGAAATTGATATTAGTATTTCTCTCACATAAGGATTTTTGCATGAATAGTATTATTAACATCGGTGTTATTTTAATAGCTTTATTACACGCTTGGTTTTTAATTCTTGAGATGTTTTTATGGCAAAAATCGACAGGGCTCAAAACATTCCACATGGATGCAGATTTCGCAAAACGCTCAGCGAATCTCGCCGCAAATCAAGGCTTGTATAATGGTTTTATCGCTGCAGGCTTGTTATGGAGCGTCCTCGCTCAAAGCTTGGATCTTAAAGTATTTTTTCTGTCTTGCGTTTCTATTGCTGGTATATATGCAGGACTGACTGCCTTTCGAAAAATATTTTGGGTACAAGCATTTCCCGCGATTGTTGTGCTTGGCTTACTTTTATTTTCAACCAATTTTTCCTGATGTTGTGGCTCAACGGGAATTTCCGTATTTTTATCCTCAATCACTTTTTCTTTGAATAAGGGATACGTCCATTTAATTCCAATCCCAGCCCCTAAAAGACCACCCAAGGTAAAAAGGGCAATGGTTGCAATAAAAATCGGACCGCTGACCGGATTGATGACACCAGCAGCGACCAGTATGGCAACACCTGCTTGGAGCAAATAACCGCCTCCAAGGCCCAGTGTTGCGCTACAAACAAAACCAAAGTAAGACGTAATCAATGTTGAATAAATGAAAAGTCCAGCTTTTTTAACCCACGGTTTCATGCATATCCTTTATGCGAGTTCAGCACCCATTAAATGTAATAAGGTAGGAATGGGTGAGGATTCCATTACGGTTTTTAATGCATCTTGATAAGCTTTTAAAATATCTTGGTTAGACCCAGAATGTTGAACCATCATTTTGGTCAGTTCAAGCGCGGTCTGCATTTGATGATTCGCACCATTAAACACATGTTCTAACATGGTATTAACAATGATTTCATCATCCATATGTTCATGATCATCCGTGCAAGTATCCGGTAATTGTAAATCGGTCATATTGTTAATTGTCATAAAAAACTCCTTCAATTTTTCAAAAACACAAGTATATACAGAAAAATGGAATATTATACTTTTTTTAATTTTTTAATCGAATAAAAGGTGCCGCGCCATATTATTCCCTTATTTTTATAGGTTGCAATTAAAGAGTTAAAAACCGAATAAAGTAAAATACAGATACCAATTGGATAAAGTAAGGCAAAACAAGGGTTTAGTCGAAATTTTTTGGCGATAAAAAGACTCATGAGTAGCATCAGCATTACGTTAACGCCATTAATGGTGCCAATAGATCCCGAAAAAAACATGCCGAAAAACGGCCAGACGAAAAATAAAAAGGCCCCCAAAATGACAGAGAGCGTGCCAATGGGACGGTATTTAAAATAAGAGAAACTATTCTTTTTGACACCTTCAATCATATCTCCTAAGGATTTATACCATTCTTTTTCGATAAAATCCCTGCCATCGACGGTGTCTTGTTGAAAACCATTTTTTTTAATGATTTCTCCGAGCTTAAGATCATCCATACATTCCATCGATATTTTACGATGACCGCCTGTGGCATCATAAACTTTTTTGGAAACTAAATTGAAGGCACCATGACCTAACGACTTTTTGCTCCATGGAAAACGGATTCGCCATGGCTTCATCACTAAACTATAGGTGATGTAATGCCCTAACAACAACATTTTTAAACCGATATTTTTACGAATATGATGCTCAAAAATCGTGAGATGATCGATTTTTTTTTCTAAGATATAACTCATGGCTCGTTTTAACGTATCCGGTTTCATGAAGACATCCGCATCCGTAAAAAGCAACCATTCACCGGCGGCCTTTCTTGATGCAAAATGGAGGGCATGATTTTTGCCTAGCCATCCTTCCGGCAAATTTTCTAAATGAAACACTTTGAGACGAGATTGATTGGCTTTCATGCGTTCTAAAATTTCTTTTGTTTTATCAGTGGAACGATCATTGATTGCAATAATTTCGAGATGAGGATAATCGATTTCGAGTAAAGTCTTAAGCGCCGCCTCGATATCCCTCTCTTCATTCAGCGCACTAAAAATAATAGAAATCGAAGGAAATTTCCCAGAATAAAGCGTTTGTTTTGTCAAACTGTGAATGAGACGATATCCCACTAACAATTCCATGATAGAAACCACCAACCCAATACAAGTAACCCATCCCATCACCCATAATACAACTTCCATGTGATATCCTTTCGCTTATATAATGGAAAAACTTTATAAAATTCTATATTCAAAATAACATCTTCGCAATGAAAGGTAGGAGTCTTAATCGATGAAAACCAAATTTATTCGAGCAATATTGTTAAGTCTTATCATTACCAAAACTTTTGCAGGTGGGAATAACACGAATATTTATCAACCGTGGATAGAATACGCGAATCGAATGAAAACCTGTCAAACGGATCAGTTTATTCTGCCGGAACCGAATTATTCTGGCTTAACTGCAGCAGAGAAGGAAGGCCTGCGAATATCCTCCAATTTGCAAATCTATAAAATCCACGGCTCCGAAAATGGAAAATGCATCGTGTCGAATAAGGATCAACCGGCGCCTGGTACCATCAATATTGAGACACAATATTGTGATTTTTCGAAAGAGGATATTCAAACTATTGTTTCATTCGCTGAAGATGTCGCAAAGAATGGACAATCTAACACATATGTGCGCGAATACGTCAATGTGTTAAAAAAATCATGTACGTTGGTTTATTAAACATATGCGATGGCTTAAAAAAAATCCCCGTGTGGTACTGGTACGGGGATTTTATCTTTGAAAAAAAGATTAGACTACTAAAGTACCTTGGAAATAGAGACCATTTAAACCAAAGTTAGTAGTAACCGTTGGATCCGACACCAGCCCATTAGAAGTAACAAATTGTGAATTATTTATTACATCAATATACTTACTGACCTGATAACCGATTTCGAATCTAAACGCAGCACCATTGCTAATGAGATAAGTATAATTGATACCCAACCTTGCATCCCAGGCAGGAGCCACCACACTTAAATCGTCAAAATTAAAATTGACAGGACTTTTATCAGTTAATACACCGGTAGCACTATCAAATTCTAACTCATTCGTGCTTTGCTCTAAGCTTAACTTTCCGACTAATAAAGCTGCGTCAAAATAACCCGCTATACCAATGTTATAGCCTACCGCATAATTCGCTGCTATACCAAAGATAGGACCAATACCATTAAACGTAGAATCGCTATCTGCAGTGAAATTGCGAGGGTCGACTGTTCCTTCCCCTGTACCCGTTATCCCAGTGAATCGATAAGATCCAGATAAGTCATTATCTAAACGCGCCCATCGAAGACCCGTGAATAAACGGGTTTGCAATCTTGGACCAATGTTAATGAACTGTCCAAAAGTCAAATCTACCGCATCAAAATCATAAACTACTTCGCCTTCAGCAAAAAATTTCTCAGGCGGTGTGTCAACACCAATTCTGTTACCCAAGGGTAAAGCCTCGATGGCAACGTCTGTTATTGCTTTTAGAGTCGTACTATCAGTATCACCGTTATCATGTAAATGCTGCCAATCGACACGAGCATCCCACGCGGTGCCAGGGAAAATATACCCTAAACCTAACAAAAATCCCCAGGTATAATTTGGAGACACTTCCTCAGAAGTATCTGTTTGACTAGTGATACCGACACCATCCACAGTAGAATCAACGGTTTTAGTTGAACTAAAATATTCAACATTCGAACTCGTCGGTTTTAACCACAAGCCACCCAACGTAAAATCAAATCCACCTGGTAAAACGGGAATGGTAACAGGCATAAGCGGCATTACTTCAGCTTTATAATCCCCTTTATAATTATGGGCTAGCGCGCCAAATGACGTCATTAAACAAGCAGTTGCGATGATGGTACGAGTAAAATTTTTCACTATATCTCTCCCTGATAAAGTTTTTCCTTGGACTACTAAATTTAGTCGTAAGGCGGCTAAATTATTTTATATTTATAACCTAATTGCAAAAAAAATCAAGTTTTGGATTTTTATGCTCAACAGATGGGAATTTTTGCGTTATACTATAGGTAGGATAGTAAACTTAAGTGGCGTGAATCACCTTGGAAACGACTCATCATTCACAGATAGTAGTTTTAAGCCCTGAAAATAATAAACATTTACTTAATCTTTGCGGTCGCTGCGACGAGCATATTCGACTCATCGAAGATCGTTTAGAAGTTAATATTAAGCAACGCGGTTTCACCTTTTCAATTAGTGGCAATCCCAACGCGGTTGAAAAAGCCTGTATGACATTAACAGACCTCTATAATCAAGCCAAACGCGAACGTATTTTGGCACCTTATCAAGTACATTTATACCTGCAAACACAAACTCAAAAAACCACAGAATCGAATAATTCGCAGGAAAAAAACATGGAAATTCGCATTAAACGCGGCAATATTTTAGCGCGCGGCGACAATCAAGTTCGCTATCTCCAAAGCATTCAGCATAACGACATTAATTTCGGTATCGGCCCCGCAGGTACGGGTAAAACTTATTTGGCCGTCGCAAGCGCGGTGAACGCACTCGAAACTGAACGCGTCAGTCGCATCATTTTGGTTCGACCCATTGTTGAAGCTGGAGAAAAACTCGGCTTTTTACCAGGCGATCTTGCGCAAAAAGTCCATCCTTATTTAAGACCGTTATATGATGCATTGTATGAAATGCTAGGTTTTGAACAAGTCAGTCAATTTATCGACCGAAATATTATAGAGCTCGCCCCTCTCGCTTACATGCGTGGCCGCTCTTTAAACGACTCTTTTATTATTTTGGACGAAGGTCAAAATACAACGACCGAACAAATGAAGATGTTTTTAACCCGTATTGGCTTTAACTCTAAGGCCGTTATTACGGGCGATATTACACAAATTGACTTGAATAATCGGAGAGATTCCGGTTTGATTCATTCTATGGAAGTATTGAAAGACGTGAAAGGCATTAGTTTTACACAATTTCAAGCAAGCGACGTGGTTCGCCATCCCTTGGTGCAACGCATCGTTGAAGCTTATGAGCGCCATGATAAAAAAAATGAAAATCCATAGAGTTTGATATGCATCGAATTATCGTTCAAAATACGGTATCTTGCCAAATGGTTCCTTCGTCTCAGCAATTAAAAAAGTGGGCGAAAGCAGCATTAGAAAATGAAAAAAATCCATGTGAATTAACGTTGCGTATTGTCGATCCCGCTGAAATGACAGATTTAAATTCACATTATCGCAAAAAAAAAGGTCCGACAAATGTGTTGTCTTTTCCTTTTGATGAACCATTTGATGAAACTTCAAAAAGAACTTACCTCGGCGATATTGTCATTTGCGCAGAAATTGTGAATAACGAGGCTTTAACGCAACAAAAAACGAATGACGCCCACTGGGCGCACATTGTAATTCATGGATCTTTACATCTTTTAGGATTTGATCATATAGAGGACGCAGATGCAGAAAAAATGGAAAAAAAAGAAATTCAAATTTTGAAAATTTTAGGGTTTGCTAATCCATATATAGGTGACTAATGGTCGATGAGGATTCAAAAAATCAGGGTGCGAAGCAACGTTCATGGTTTGAACGTCTAAGTGATATGTTAATTCGCGAACCAAAAGATCGCGAACAATTGATGGAAGTGCTGCGAGATGCAGAAGATCGCGACATTTTAAGTGCGGAAATGCTCCGCATGATTGAAAGCGTATTGCAAGTTTCCGAAATGCAAGTGCGCGACGTCATGATTCCAAAAGCACAAATGGTTGTCGTGGAATATGATAGCCCACTCGACATGGTTTTACCGATGGTTATAGAATCAGGGCATTCCCGATTTCCTGTCATGGATCGCAATCATGACGATATCACCGGCATTTTGCTTGCGAAAGATTTATTAAAATCCGGTCATCAAAATGAAATTGAATCTTTTGTCATCCAAGATTTATTACGCCCTGCGGTTTTTGTGCCACAAAGCAAACGTCTTGATATCTTATTACGAGAATTTCGCATTAATCGAAATCATATGGCGATCGTCATTGATGAGTACGGCCATGTCGCGGGCTTGGTTACCATTGAAGATGTTCTTGAACAAATCGTCGGCGACATCGAAGACGAATATGATATTGATGAAGACGATGAAATAAAAAAACATGCTGACGGGCATTACATCGTCAAAGCCACTACCGCTATTGATGATTTTAACGAATACTTCGATTCAGAATTTTCTGATGAAGAATTTGATACGATTGGCGGTCTTGTTTCACAAACCTTTGGTCATTTACCCAAACGTGGTGAAACGATTGTGATTGAAAATTTCCGATTTAAAGTGTTGCATAGCGATAATCGGAGGATTCATTTGTTGGAAATTACTAAAGAGTAAAAATAACCCTCTTTGAAAAAGCGTTGTTGCATAATCGCCCCCTCACCCTCCGCACGAAAAGCACGTGCGTCGACCTCTCCCACAAGGGGAGAGGTATTAAATTCTTGTTTACCTCTCCCCTTGTGGGAGAGGTCGGCGCGTTCTTTGCGCCGGGTGAGGGGGCGATTTTTTTTAAAACACCACCTCCACCCCAAAACTCAACGAATTATCCGTATTAGAAGATCCAAGCAAATTAATTTGCAAATTTTTATACGGTCCGTAATAAACCTCGTGTTCAAATTCCGCAAAAATACTA
>Ga0206888_1059_pt1 | contig 31474 bp, 29 predicted proteins | sample Alteio_BWOrgHeat_90_FD_153258 | JGI IMG/M metagenome (GOLD analysis project Ga0206888, IMG submission 153258) | Enriched cells from forest soil in Barre Woods Harvard Forest LTER site, Petersham, Massachusetts, United States - Alteio_BWOrgHeat_Nextera4 ... | reverse complement strand
GCTCACGAGTCTATACTGATCGCAAATCACGGTTCCCCGAATGATGGTCTTTTCCGGTCCTTTTACCAGGCAGCCGTCGGAAGGGAAGATAAAACTCGATACAAAATTGCCGGTGGCTTTCCATGTTTCGACGAGGTCAGCCCAAAGGGGCTGGGCCTCCTGTGCCTCCTCCGGGAGGTAATTTTCGGGCACGCGGACCAGGAAAATGTACTCTTTGAATGCAGGTTCGTTGTTCATTTTTGCTCAATTTTTTTGTCGGAGTAAAAGTAGGCAAGGGCAAGACCCGATCATTGTAAAAAATCATTGATTTGGATGAGGCCAAAGGATGCGAACAGCCTCGTCGGACAGAAATACAAAGTCGCTCAATGCTTCGTCTGGCACCTCAACGCGGAGGGCAAAATATAAAACCCCCGACTATTCGTCGGAAGGCTTCGTGCACCAAACAGGAAGTTTCTCGAACCGGTTCCTAAATGACTTAAAAATTTTGTCGGAACTATATGATTGATAATGAAGGTGCTAATGGGACTACAATCCCGCAATAAACGAAAGTTTGTTTAACGAATCATTCGGCTGGAGCGATCTTTCGCAGTAAGTTTGAAAAGCAGGAGTTAGATCCGCACATTGAATGAGCAACAAATTTTTCATGTAGAATAATAAATGTTATAGCATATGAATATTATCAACATCGCCAAAGCGAGAACAACCTGGTCAAATGCTGAATTCATTATTTTTAAGCTGAGCATTACTTGTGCATATCTTATTATAGGGGCCTATTTTCATGCGTTGTTCAGCAACTACTACATTCCTCTTTTTATAGTATTCGGCATTTCTCTCGTCTGGACTGTCTCGTTATGGCTCAAGAAGATGAAGCAGGGGGTTTGATGATACACCATCCATTGGGGCATATTTGCCTTGCAGCCGCGGTCGACCAGCTCATAAAAAAAACCCTCAGCTTTGCTGAGGGGTCGTTATGCACCAAACAGAAAATTTCTCGAACCGGTTCCTGGCGGATTTGAGATTGATTTCGGAGTTAAACGCTTGATTTTGGAAAAATGATTTTTGTTATTTTTGTAGCATGGTAAAGCAACTTTGTATTCCTTTATCCTTCATGACTATTCTGTTCTTTGTGCTAACTGCTAATGCGCAGGGCCCTATCCTGGGCATGAACGCTTCAATGGGGTCGCTGCCCATAGATCAACAGAATGCCATTCTCAGCGACTTACATGCGGCGGGAGTGCGCTACATCCGGGCAGGCATTACCCCTGACGACCGCGGGATCGATCTTGCCCGCCGCGCCCAGGCGCAAGGTATTGGCATACTCTGGATCGTCCAATTGCAATATCGCCCGGAGGCGCCTTCCCGGCCATGGCCAAATGCGTATAACGTGTGGGGTGGACCACCGCTTTCTGCAGCCGATCCCGGCCGCTTTCGGAATTATTTTCAGCCGATTATTACCCGGCTGGAGGCCGCAGGCATTACACTGGCGGGTTTCGAACTGGGCAACGAGATCAATTCTCCGATGTTTAACGCTGATTTTAGCCTGCCTGCCGAAACACCGGGCCAGTCCAAGGAATTCAACCTCCCCGATCTCTATAATGATTCGGAAGGGCAACAGGTTGCAAAGGGATATCTGCAATACCTGAAGCTGCTTGCAGTGATCAAAGATGTGCGCGCACATTCCAGGCTCAACCGGCATACACCAATCATCAGTGCCGGTCTTGTATTCAACGAAGCTCCCGATGCCCCTCGCGGGAAGAATATAAAACTGGATGCGGTAAGCGCGACCGCCACCATCGCTTTTCTACGGGCCAACGGTCTCGATACTCTTGTTGATGCTTACGGCATTCACACCTATCCGTGGGTCGACGGCCCTGGCGTACCTTCAGCGGTTGCGGGCCGCAGAGACCGCTTGGCCAAATACGTGCTTGCCCCATGCCAACCCGAAGGCAGCACCAGCGGAAAACCCTGCTGGATCACGGAATGGGGCATACCTAATCATGATACATTGTGTCCTGTTTATGAAACAAGCCAGATAACGTTGGTCAGGGAAACACGCGCCAATTTTCAACCATATCTGCATCAACGGCGGGTACTCGCGCTTTTTTATTATGCTTGGCTCGACACCCGGGAATTCTATGGGGTTTTCCGATGCGGGAAGTGTACCGAAACTGGCCGCCTCGCGGTTGCACCCTGATTGACCGTTATAATCTTATACTATGATAAAGTACCTGTATGTTTTCCTGCTACCTGTCTGGGCCGTAGCACAACAATCCCCTGAGCTTGGCATCAACCGCCCTGGTCTTTTTTTGCAAGGCGCAGACGCCCGGCAATCAGTCCTCCAGAATATCCGTGCCATGGGCGCCGCCTGGTTCCGGGATGGCCCCAGTTCGGGCTCGGACTCGGCCATTGCCCATTTCGTGGCTGAGGTCCGACAGGCACACGAGCAGGGGCTGCACGTCCTGGTGAACATCGTTCAATTGGATGAAGACTATAGCGGCCCGCTGACCCTTAACCGCTGCGGTTGGAGGGAAAAGGCGCTCAGCCGCATCGATACGGAGAAATTTTCCGGGCGGCTTGATCGCCTTTTCAAAGCCCTGACCATCGCCGGTATGCCGGTAGAAGCGGTGGAATTTGGCAACGAGGACGATTCCCACTGTTACGACGCGGATGTGCCCGAGGGCCACATTCCTTCGCCTCCTGAGACCCTCACCTGGCTGCGGGGCTATGGAAGATTTTTGCAAACAGGTGCGCGCATCCTCCGGGCTTTTTACCCTCGGGCCAAGGTCATTACTTTCGGTATGGCACATGGAGGCGGGAATACTGCTTTTAAGGACCCGGCCCAGTTAGTAGCGCAGCTGAGAAACGTAGACGGCGTCAATTATTTGGACCAGGCCGATGGCTTCGGCACTCATATCTATGCGTCGCCGGCGGATGTAGGCCCTTCGGCTGTAGCGTTGCTGCGTCAGGACGTATGGGCGCTGGGGAGGAACAAGCCATTGTGGGTCACGGAATTCGGGTTCACTAACGCCACGGCTTTCCCCAACAAGAAAGGACAGACGCTAAGCCAGGGACTTATGGAGCTTATGGATAGCTTTCAGACCTTCCATCAGCGCGTATCGATGGGGCCCACCTTTTTCTTTTCCTATTATTCCGGACTCGTGGACGATCAGGGGCATTCCAGTGGTATGGTGGATGGCAGCGGGAATTTTGTACCTGCGGCCATAGCCCTCTTCCACCGCTCCTGGGGACTTTACTGGGGTAGTCCGGATCAACCCTGGGCCACTCGTCGTGCCGTGACGCCGGCTGACGTCGCCCTGATCGCGTCGTATCATACCAGAGTTAAGCCTCAAATCTTCCAACCGTCCGCCTGGAGTATCTACCGGGACGACAACCCGTCGCTCCAATCCTGTCGTGACTCGGGCAGCGTGGACTTTGAGAACGGCGGTCTTATCCTGAAGACGCTACCGGCTACACGCTGCCGTAACAAATACGCCACCGGAGAGATCATTACCAAAGACAAGCGCCAATTCGGTTTCTTCGAAGCCCGCTATAAAATCGGGGATATCCCGGGTCTGAACAACGCCTTCTGGCTTACCACCGATACATTCGAGATCGACATTGCCGAAGTGCATTATCCCAACTATATCGGCTGCACTATTCACAACTGGGCACTGAAAGGACTATCCGTAGGTGTTGCCATCAGACCTGCCGAAGACCTTTCGCAGGGATTCCACGACTATGGGATCTTGTGGACGGGTAAGGAGATCATTTTCGAATGGGATGGGCTGCCAATGACGGTGATGATGACCAACGGAGCCATCCGGGGTGGCGCGGTAACCCGGTTTGCCACCGCACTCGGGGCATTTGCAGGCAAGGTTCCGGACGATCCTGCAGGTCATAACATGACTGTCGAATGGCTGAAACAGGGGGGCAGTAATTAAAAATCCTTCTTGAGCTAGAAGACGATAAAAAACAGGAAATTCTTGGAACCTAATGCGATATTGACTGACCCCGGGTACTTTTCCAGGCAATGTATTGCAACACCAGGTTGGTAAGGGTACCCGGGTCGCTTTCCGGCAACACATGTAAAGGTTTGCTATGCCAGGATTGCATTATTACGGCGTCAGGCGTGAGACCAGCAGTACCCTCAAATTCCTTGAAACGCTGCGCGGCCTGGTCTATCCAGATCCGGTCTGAAGCGGCGAAGGATGCGCCATCATATATGACTTGCAACGGGACCTGCTTGTCATGCAAAAGACTGGCAAGGTGGGCCATACGTTTCTGCCATGGCAGGTTCCACCAAAGATCCAAACGGAAATACGCAAGCCTCTGGCCAGTCGCTGCTTGAAATGCATCGCACCATTCCCGCACATCCTGCTCCCATTGACCATCCTCCCATTGCATAAATGGCTCTACGTCACCGATGATTGCCCTAGGAAAAACCGAATGGACATCTGTGATCCTTTTGGCGGCGTCTTGCGCGATCTCCCGGATGGACAATTGACATCCGCAATGTTTGCTACTGGTGTTTCCTTTCGGATCTTGTTTATATACATGACCGTAATACAACGGTTCATCCATAGTATAATAGTCAATCGCACCGCCAAGCCGCCTGACCTTGCGGGCGATCATGAGCGCCTCACCCGGAGCACTGTAACTTTCTACACCGACACCGCATTCCGGAGCTTCAGGGGTTGGACGTGCCGAGAGGGGGGACATAGCCACCCCCAATTGAATATGCCGCTGCCGGAGGTTGGCAAAGAGTTGCTGTAATGTACTGTCTGGCCGGTGTACCAGGAATTCGGCCGATACGCTGAAAACGGAAACATGAGAGGCTGCGTTAGCCCATGGGGCCTCCGGTTGAAAAAGATCCATTAGATCGGGAACGGCATTGGTTCCCGATTGAGGACTTAGCCAAATGGTTTGCGCCTTCGTGGGAAAGTATAAGGACATTGCCACAAGCAGGGGCGAAGTCTGCCTTAAAAAGGAAAATAAAGATTTAAACATGATTTATTGAAATACTCCGTTTGGTCCGGATTTAGTCGCATGCCTTCAGTAAAGGGGACTTATTTCGGCGTGACCGGGAAGCACGCAAGTTTAAGGAACTATTGACGAATTACCAATAGCCTAAGTGAATCCTCGTATCAATCTGACTGGGTCTTTTTCATTTGTCCGCTTACCCGAGCGAGCTAGAACTTCGTCAGGCCTGCTTGCCAGTATTATTTATACCGCACTTCAAACGGGAAATGAGATCGGTATTTTGCTTGGCGAATGCGCTTCAACCGACTGAAGATGATATGGTTCTTATTCGGGCGGGTATAGCCTTCTACACCAAAGCCACATTCGCCTTCTGTGCGCTGTGCATTGTCCATCTGCACTGAGCCGATCCCTATGGCAAGAGCAATATCATGCAGTTTCAGAAATGCGGCTACACGACGCAAACTGTCTTCCGAAGCAGCTTCGACATAATGCGGCGCGAGTACGAACACGTTTGTCTGGGCGCTCCAGCCTGGCGAGCCATCGAACAAATGCGGAAAATCCTGGTTTATAATTCTGGTACCGCGGGGAAGGTTGTCGGGTGGCGCAAACCAAACTTGTTGTGTAAAGGCGGCATTGGCTGAAAACAATAGAATGGACAGCAAACCGGCCAGGAAAGGATTAGCTCCGCTGATCCTTATACTCCAACGAGGGGCCTTCGTGCCCAGGAAAGGATTCTTTCATCAATTTGTAGCGTGGCATGCATAACATTTTCACCCTGTGCGCTTGGGTCCCTGCTGCGTCAGGTCTTAAACGTCCCCGGCCCGGGCAGCGCGACATCGCTGAAGCGAAGCCCGTATAGCAGGGTAAGCCGGGACGGTATTTCTTTAATACCATTCGTTCAAATTTTCTTTGGGGCATGGATCAGCTTGTTTTTTTTCATATACTCCCCTGGGGTCAGGCCGGTAATTTTCTTGAAGACCCTGAAGAAATAAGGCGGATTTTCAAACCCCGTTTCTTCGGCAATTTCTGCGTATGACAGCGGGGAAGTCGCAAGGAGGTATTGCGCGCGCTCGATCCTTTTCACCTGCACATAGGCCAATGGCCTTTCGCCGGTTGCCTGCAGGAATAAGGTGGAGAAATAGTCCGGGTGAAGATTGGCTCTCCTGGCCAACTTACTGACGGTCAGCTCGGCCTTGAGGTTAAACTGAATGTAATGGATGGAATCGAGGATCTTCAGCGGAATCGGCTCTTGATCCCCGGATACGAATTCGCATGAGCTCAAAAAACGGGCGAGAAGCTGCAGGATGATACCCTGGGTTTCCAAATAGCACGCGTCGCTGGCCATGTCGTTGAGGTCCTGATAGTACCTGTAAAATGAGTTTTTTTCATATTCTTTCGGATTGTCAGAACGGTTTATCCCTCTTTTCGGATTTATCTCCAGCAACCGGCTGAAATTGGCGACGTCTCGTTCCATGGCGGGGACTTTTAGGACCTTACGATTGAATTCAAAAACCGAGATTCTATCCGCCGACTCTTCGAAAAAATGAAGAAAATACTGGCTTAGGTGATGATCGCAATGCAAATCGCATAAGGTAAAGCTGGGAATGATGTACAAAAACCCTTTTTCCAGTTTTACATTTTCCATCACGCTATTAATATAGCCTTCCCCGTCGTCGATATAATAGATCCTGAAATAGGGACTCATGACCTTGGAATAATTCCATTTCTCATTCAGCTCAACGTGGTCGACGTGCAGAAGTGAAAAGGTAAGTCCCAAAAGCTTTTTACTCATAGATCATGAATAGAAGAGGGGTAAAACCTCGGATTTGTATAGTAAAAACTCTGGTTCATATACTATAAACCGATATTCAATAAAGTAGCTTTGTCCGGATTGCGGTGCCGCCGGCCGGATTGAAAATACGCTATAAAAATCACTTTTATGATCCGAAAGTTTTTTTTGGGAATTTCGTTTTTTGCCTGTTTTTCAGTCCTTTGCAGCGCCAACCCGGTCGCGCCAGGATCGTACCGCCCCTCTTTGGACGCGGAGATCAATCTACGCATCGATACGACGCCCCGCCGGGAATTGTCGATCAACGCGGGCCCCTACAAGCCCACGCTGGAGTCGCTGACGCAATATCAATATCCGGAATGGTTCAGGGATGCCAAGTTCGGCATCTGGGCGCATTGGGGGCCGCAGGCCGTTCCAAGACACGGCGACTGGTATGCGCGTCGGATGTACCTCCAGGGAGACAAAGATTACAACTACCATCTTTCCCATTACGGTCATCCTTCGCAATTTGGATATAAGGGTATCATCACTTTGTGGAAGGCGGATAGATGGGACCCTGAAAAGCTTATGGCCCTTTACAAAAAAGCCGGCGCAAAATATTTCGTGAGCATGGGCAGCCACCACGACAATTTCTATCTCTGGGATTCGAAGATCCATCGTTGGAACGCCGTACAGATGGGCCCGCACAAAGACGTGGTAGGTTTATGGCAGAAGGCGGCGCAAAAATACGGGCTTAAGTTCGGCGTTTCGGAGCATCTGGCAGCCAGTTACACCTGGTTTCAGCCCGCGCATTCGGCCGACACCTCGGGGCCTTACAAAGGCGTCCCTTACGATGGCAACGACCCGCAATATGCCGATCTGTATCATACCCGCGCGGCGCCTAACGACAAGGGCTGGCTGACCACCGGTACGGAATGGCCGGTTGATTGGTATAACGTCGTCAAAGAGCTGGTGGACAATTACCATCCCGACCTCCTCTATTCCGACAGTCAGCTGCCTTTTGGCGAAGTGGGCCGCAGCATGCTGGCCAATTTCTACAATGGTAACCTTGCCTATCACAACGGAGAAATGACGGCCGTCTACAATTGTAAGGAGCCGTCCGATGGTATGTGGGTGCAGGACCTTGAACGGGGTGTGCAGGATACGATCAGTCTCTATCCCTGGCAAACCGATACGTCCATTGGCGACTGGTTCTACGCCACGGGTCAGCAATACAAGAGTGCTACGGATATCCTGCGCATGTTGGTCGATATTGTCAGCAAGAACGGTAACCTGCTGATCAACATCGTGCAAACCCCGGAGGGCGATCTTGAACCGGATATGCTGAGTACCCTCGATGACCTCGGCAAGTGGACGGCCGCAAACGGCGAAGGCATCTACGGTTCGCGTCCATGGAAAATATTCGGCGAGCGTCCGGCGGGCGCCACCACGGTTAAAGCCGGCAATTTCAACGAGGGAAAAATAAAATACACTGCGGAAGAGATCCGATTTACGGCCCATGGGGGCAACCTATACGCTTTTTTGCTCGACGTACCGGCAGGCGATATCCGGATCAAATCGCTGGGCAAGACTTCGAAATGGAATACGCGACCTATCCGCTCGGTAAAACTGTTGGGCAGTACAGCGAAGATCCAATGGCGACAGGAAGAGGACGCCCTGGTCATTAATAAGCCGGCTATGCTGCCCGACTGGAAAGTCCTTGGATGGAGGATCGAGCTGGGCGAGTAAGAATGGGCAGCCTATATCTATACAAATATAGATAAAATACGACCTTACGACTGGAATGGAAGAGAATATTCATATAATGACCGAATTCCCCGATTTCAATGCGGCAGGATTCGACATGAAGGCCTATAATCGGCGTTTCCGCGAAGGCAATGTGATCATACATGCCCGCTCGGCTGATGTCGCCTATCCTTCCCATTGGGGCTGTCTCTCCATCAAATGCGCCCTCAATGGCCGCGAATATTACGAAGCCAACAACACCGCCTATGCTGTTGACGATACCTGCTTCCTTATCCTGAACGAAGGACAGGTCTATTCAAGCTATATTTATTCCGAAAGGCCGGTGGAGTCATTCACCATCAATTTTTCGGAGCCGTTCACCCGGACCTTGCTCGACAGCCTATTCACCCACGACCCGCTTGGCGGAGGTCCACACGCAACTGCGGCCCGCTCCATGGAATTTATAGAACGGGTCTACCCGCACGACAATAGCATCAGCCCGATCCTCACGGCCCTTTACCGGCAATCCCAGCGCACAAAGCGAGATACAGCGGCGATCACAGAGCAATATTATTTGCTTCTGGAGAAAATGGTTTTGCTGCACAGCAGGGTCGACCAGGAAATTAAAAAAGTGAAGGCCGCCAAAGCATCCACGCGCAAAGAGCTCTACCGGCGATTGCACTTCGCAAAAGATTATGTTGATGCCCGTTATATGAACAATGTCACGTTGTCGGAACTGGCTGGCGTCGCCTGTTTGAATCCTGCTTATTTTCTGCGGCAGTGGAAAAAATACTTCGGCGGAACGCCACATCGCTATCTTATGCTAAAAAGGGTCTCGGCCGCCGCAGCATTGTTGGTGACGACCCGCCATTCGGTTACTGAGGTCTGTTATTTAGTAGGATACGAGGACATAAGCTCGTTTATAAAGCTTTTCCGGCGACAATACCAGATCACCCCGGAAAAATATCAGTTGCAACACCACAAAAAGTCAATTTTCACCTGTTAGAATACCGGTGGCAGCGATAGCTTTGCCACATGACTACCTGCCAATTTTTTCTGACGCCGGTCCTCGCGGCCGGCCTCTGCTTTCTAAGCCTGCATACGGTGGCCCAAAGCAACACCGAACTTTATCAAAAACGGGACTCCGCCTTTCCCTGCAGCCTTGATCCCAAGGCAAGGGCTTTTGATTTCTGGATAGGGGAATGGGACGCGTATGTTACCGGCACACAAAAACTGGCCGGCCATAGTGTGATCCAGGCAGCTTCCGGGGGGTGCATGATCCTGGAGAATTGGACATCGGGGAAGGGGCGCTATACTGGTAAAAGCATGAATTTTATCGATGCCGCCACCGGAAAATGGCAACAGGTCTGGGTAGGCTCCGAAGGAGGCGGCCAGCACGTCTTCATCAACGGCGAATACCGGGATAGCGCCATGCGGTTCGACTTCGAACAAAAAGGTCCCGACGGGAAACAACAAAAAGGGCGGTTTACTTTTTTTAATCAGGGAAACGGCCAGGTAAGACAATTAAACGAAACTTCTGATGATGATGGCAAGACCTGGAAAACGCAATATGATCTTACCTATATTCGTCGCGCCGCCTGAAGGTCCAACTCTATTTGCCGGTCTTACCCACAGGTACATCGAATTTGCCATCGGCAATTGTCTGCTCATCGCCAGCCGAAGACTTCATCTTACCAGAAAATGTGCCTGAGACACGGGTCGATGAAATGTCGATGACGGTAAAGCGAAGCGAGTGGGCAAAATTAGACGAATTGCTTTCAGTACCATCGTTTAGGAAAAATTGTAAATTTTTGGTTTGGCCGTTGTTTTGAATGTAGGCGATGTTACTCACCTGAACGACATCGACAGGTCCCCCGGAAATCTTCTTTCCCTGCAGCGTGTACGAAAAAACAGCGTCTGTTCCGGCCGTATGCGAACCTGATCCGTGGACGGCAACTGCATTCGGGCTCGAAGCGGCATTTCCACTATTGCAACTGTTAAGAAATGCGAATACAAAAATAGCTGCAAAGGCAATCGTAAGTTTCATTTTTATATTCATTATAGTTAATGTAAAGGTGTTCTCGAAATTGACGTTAAGGGGCTTGATTTCGAAAAGATACCGACAAACCCATCCTAAAAATCGACCAAAATATTTAAAGTTGAGAAGAGGTGGCATGAAATTGCTCCGGCAGTCTTCCTCGCGCTATTTCTTGCTTCGAGTGATTTTTGTGTATTATGGAGAGTGTCTTTTGTGTGTAAAAAAATGGGTAGAAAGCGAAAAAAAGCGACACAATTTTGACGTACGGTCAGAAAAATAGCCTCGTAAATCCAATATTTTACAAGGCTCTTAAAGTGCCCAGGAAAGGATTAGCTCCGCTGATCCTTATACTCCAACGAGGGGCGTACCCGAAGCCTTCAGCCCGCTCCGCGGGCTGGGTCTTTTTCATTTGTCCGCTTACCCGAGCGAGCTCGGGACGCTACCAAACAAAAAAGCCCTCCGACTATCGTCGGAAGGCTTCGTGCCCAGGAAAGGATTCGAACCTTCACACCCTTTCGGACGCTGCGACCTGAACACAGTGCGTCTACCAATTTCGCCACCTGGGCATCTCTCCCGTCAAACCGGTTGGAACCGGTTCAGGTTATTAGCTACGGGGGTGCAAATATAGGAAAAGATCAAAACGCACCCAAAAAAGCCCGGTTTTTTCTTTACCGTACAGCCAATCAAACTGACGTTTCCGTCCAACTAGCGTACTTTTGCCGGATGTTACTCTCCCCGGACACCATCAGCGATATGCTCACCCGCCTCCGCATCGACGAATTGAACGAATTGCAGTCGGCTGCCCTCGAAGCCGCGCAACAGGACAAAGACGTCATCTTATTGGCAGCCACGGGCTCGGGCAAGACCCTGGGCTTTCTCCTGCCGCTGCTGGCACTGATGGACGACCAGGCATCCGGCACCCAGGCCATGGTCATCGTCCCCTCCCGCGAACTGGCCATCCAGATAGAACAGGTCTTCAAAACCATGGGCACCGGCTTCAAGGTCACCTGCTGCTACGGCGGCCATCTCCGCGAGACGGAAGAGAACAACCTCATCGAGGCGCCGGCCCTCATCATCGGAACCCCGGGCCGCCTGGCGGACCACCTCCGAAGGAATAATATCCGCACGGGAGGCATCCACACCCTGGTCCTCGACGAATTCGACAAATCCCTGGAACTGGGCTTCTCGGAAGAAATGTCGGCGGTCATCGGCGCACTGCCTGCCCTAAAGAAAAGGATCCTCACTTCGGCCACCGCCGCAGCGGAAATTCCGCCCTTCGTTGGGTTAAAAGAAGTCGAAACCCTCAACTTCCTCACTGACGCACCCACTCAGCGGCTTACGCTCATGCAGGTAAACAGCCCGGACAAGGATAAAGTAGATACGCTGTTCCGGCTGATTTGTTGGATAGGCAGCCGCTCGGCCGTCGTCTTCTGTAATCACCGCGAATCGGTCGAACGGACCAGCGAACTACTAAAAGATAAGGGCATCCACAACGTTTTCTATCACGGCGCTTTGGAACAACCGGAAAGAGACAGTGCCCTTGCCAAGTTCCGCAACGGCAGCTCCGACGTACTCGTCACCACCGACCTCGCCTCCCGCGGACTGGATATTCCGAACATCCGCTATATCATCCATTACCACCTGCCGCCCAACGTGGAGACCTTCACCCACCGCAATGGCCGGACAGCCCGCATGGAAGCCAGCGGCACCGCCATTCTCATCCTCGGCCCCGAAGAGACCCTTCCCGCATACATAACTGAAACTCCGGAAAATATCCAGCTGCCGGAAACAGCCACCGTCCCGGATAAACCCAAATGGACGACGCTGTTCATCTCGGCAGGCAAAAAGGACAAGGTTAATAAGGTGGATATCGTGGGCTTCTTTACAAAGACGGGCGATCTGAAAAAAGATGACATCGGGCTCATCGAAGTAAAAGACTTCCTCTCGTTTGTGGCCCTCCGTAAGTCGAAAGTCTCCCACACCCTGCAACTAATAAAAAATGCGAAGCTGAAGAATAAAAAATTAAAGATCGATGTAGCAAAATAGGGGCGATCAACCCGCGGCCTCCGCCGACTCGGCGCCAGCCTCGGCCGTCCTTCCTTTCCAGCCGATCAGCAATACCCCCACGATCACAAGTATCGTCCCGATCACCTGTTCGGCAAAGATAGGGTCGCCAAGCAAAAAATGGGCCTGCAAGATCGTCGACACCGGCCCCACGCTTGTCACGATGGCGGCATTGTTCGGCCCGATGATCTTCATTCCCGCCGATAACATAAAGGAAGGGATCACCGTCGCCACCACCGCCAGCAACAACCCATACTCCCAAAGCAATCCGCTGATCGCGGGGAAAGCAGATCCCAACGCCCATCCACTGCCACCCGCGCCGCCCAATGACTCATGATGGACCACCTGCCGCACAAAATAATGCACCAGCACCCCCGCCGTGGCGGGCAACATACTATAGGTCGTAAACTTCGCCGGCGAAAGCACCCGGACCATCCGCCCGGTCCCGGATAAATAAAAAGCATAGGTGATCGCGCACACAAAGATCAAAAAACTGCCCCAGTAAAAATTGGGATTTCCGGTATCGATCCGCAACTCGCCAAAATAGGCGATCCCGATCCCGGCATAGGTCAGGGCCAACGCCCAAAACTGTACCCGGCTCATCTTCTGCCGGAAGAACGCCGCGTTGATCAGGACGGAAAAGCTGGGGTAGAGAAACAGGATCAATCGTTCAAGACCGGCCGAAATATACTGCAGCCCGATAAAGTCAAAAAGACTGCTCAGGTAATACCCCAGCAACCCCAGCACGATCACCCAAACCCACTGTCGCCGCGTCATCCGCTCTCGCGTACCATCCGCCGAAACGCGCCGCGCGCCCCACCAGGCCGCCAACAGGTAGAAGGGTAGGGACAGCAGCATCCGCAACATCAGCAGCGTCAGCCCATCGGTATGCGTATGCCGAAAGGCCAGCTTCACCAATATGGCTTTTGTGGAAAAGATCACGGCTCCCGAAAAAGAGATCAGGAATCCCTGCAATAAGGTCGTCTTTGCACTATTCATAAAAGAAAAGCCGCCCGTGGGCGGCCTCGAAAAAACTAGACAGATACATTAAAATCCCGCAACGCATCATTCAAACTCGTCTTCAGGTCCGTACTCGGCTTCCGCTGCCCGATGATCAACGCACAGCTCACATTATATTCACCCGCGGGGAATTTCTTCAGATAACTGCCGGGGATCACCACGCTCCGCGCCGGTACCCGGCCCTTATACTCCACAGGAGAAGGACCGCTCACATCGATGATCTTCGTCGACTGCGTCAGCACCACATTCGCACCCAGCACGGCTTCCTTTTCGATCACGACGCCTTCCACCACGATGCTCCGGCTCCCGAGAAAAGCGCCGTCTTCGATAATGACGGGTGCCGCCTGCAACGGCTCGAGTACCCCGCCGATCCCGACGCCGCCGCTTAAATGGACCCCTTTCCCGATCTGCGCACAGCTTCCCACCGTCGCCCAGGTGTCCACCATCGTTCCCTCATCCACATACGCCCCGATATTCACATAGCTGGGCATCAACACCACATTCCTGGCCAGGAAAGCACCGTAACGCGCCACGGCGTGCGGCACGGCCCGCACCCCGAGGGATTTATAATCCTTCTTCAACAACATCTTGTCATAGAACTCAAAAGGGGCCAGGTCCCAGGTCTGCATCTGCTGGATTCCGAAATAAAGCAAGATTGCCTGCTTCACCCACTCATTCACCACCCATCCGCCTCCATCCTTAGGCGAGGCCACGCGCAGCCGCCCCTTATCAACTTCCTCGATTACAGCCCGAACAGCATCCGTATAGGTAGTATCTTTCAAAAGCTCCCGGTTCACCCAGGCTTCCGCGATCAATTGTTTCAATTCCATTTTGGCGATTTTGCCTGCAAACATACAACATGTATTTTTGCTCCCAAAAACTCTCCCCCGTCAACGACTTCGACAACGATATCACCCATTCCCTCGCTACCCTCCACTCGGGCGGCCTCATCCTCTATCCCACCGACACCATCTGGGGCATCGGCTGCGACGCCACCGACCCCGCCGCCGTGGCAAAAGTCTACGCCCTCAAACAACGCGCAGCGGCAAAAAGCCTTATTATCCTTATGGCGGATAAACGCGACCTCCTTAAATACACCAGCCAACCCGATCTGCGTATCTTCGACTTCCTCAACACGGTAACAAAACCGACCACTGTCATCTACGATGGAGCGATCGGCCTGGCCCCCAACCTCGCGGGCGAAGATGGCACCATCGCCATCCGCCTCGTGGAAGACGACTTCTGCCGCCATCTCATCAAACGATTCCGCAAACCGCTTGTTTCCACCTCAGCCAACCTCTCCGGCTCACCGGCACCGGCCTTCTTCACCGACATCGACCCGCACATAAAAGCCGGTGTCGACTACATCGTGGAACATCGCCGGGACGATCGGACCCCCCGCGAACCCTCGGCCATCATAAAATGGAACCCCGACGGCACCCCCACCATCATCCGGCCCTGATGGGGGCTAAATAGGCAACATCCCCGCTCACCCTTGCTCTCTTTGACAATTCTTTGTATTTTGCCGCAAATTCCCCCATGCAAAAGCCCCTCCTTATCCTTGCATCAGTCTTCGTCTCACTCCTCATCGCCTTCTCCTGCTCCCGGAGCAACCCTGGCGCTCCACCGCCAAAACCAGTCGACACAACCGCACCCTTATCGGGTGAATATATTGTCTCTACCCTCACCACCTTCTCGACTCCCAACGACTATCCCATGGGCGTTACCATCGCTCCCGACGGAAACTTCTACACCACCAACAACAGGGGCAATATCTGGAAGGTTTCACCCGCAGGTATCCAATCGCTCGTCACGACCATGAGCGGACGCACCAGCGATATCGCCGCGGATGGCCAGGGTAACCTCTATGTGTTGAACGTCGATCAGCGGAAGATCCTCCGCATCACGCCCTCCGGTGTCACCACCGTTTTCGCCGGCGGCGCTGCAAACCCTGTCGACGGCCAGGGCACGGCCGCGGGCTTCAATGGGTTGGAAGCGGGCTGTTTCGACAACAACGGCATCTTATACGTTCTCGATGGCGAGAATATCCGCACCGTCGATCCGTCCGGCCTCGTAAAGACCATCTATACGGAACCTTCGCCCATTGCCGGCCTCAACGCCATCGCGGTCGATGGAGCACATAACATTTATTATGCCGACGGCTTCGAGGTCCTGCGCCTCGACCCGCAGGGCAACCGCACCCTCATCGCCGGCCAAACCAAAGCCGGCGCCCTCGATGGCACCGGCGCAAACGCCCAATTCACGGGCATCTTTGGTCTGATCCTGGACAAAAGTGGCAATCTCGTCGTCGCCGATGAGTCCTTGGTCCGGCTGATCAGCCCCGCTGGTGTGGTCAGCACCATCGCCGGTAGTAGCGCCGTCCTCGATTCAACGGACGGCCCCGGCAACCTGGCAAGGTTTCACTTTGCCATCGGTGTAACCCTCGATGCCAATGGCGCCATTTATATCGCCGACGACGTGAACCTGAAGCTTCGCAAGATCGTCCATAAGTAAGTGTCAAAAACCAGCTAACTTTGCCCCCGTGCCAAAATTCCTGGTTATACAAACGGCCTTCATCGGCGACGTGGTCCTCGCCACCGCCCTCATCGAAAAACTCCACGCGCACTACCCCGATGCGCAGATCGATTTCCTCGTCCGCAAAGGCAACGAAGCGCTCCTGGCCGGTCACCCCTGGCTCCACGAAGTCCTCGTCTGGGACAAAAAACAAAACAAACAAAGAAACCTCCTCCGCCTTCTCCGCCGCATCCGGCACGAGAAATACGACAAACTCATCAACGTCCAGCGCTTCGCCGCCACGGGCATTCTCACAGCGTTCTCGGGCGCAAAAGAAACCATCGGCTTCGACAAGAACCCGCTCAGCCGCTTCTTCACCCACCGAATCCCGCACCTCATCGGCAGCAAACACGAAGTGGAAAGGAACCAAACCCTCATCGCGGCCTTCACCGACGACAAACCGGCCAAACCGCGGCTCTACCCCACAAAAACAGCCGAAGAAAAGGTCGCCCGATACAAAACCGGGCCCTATATCACGGTCTCCCCGGCCTCGGTCTGGTTCACAAAACAATATCCTAAAGAGAAATGGGCGAGCTTCATCGCTAAACTCCCCCCGGACCTCACCGTCTACCTGCTCGGCGCCCCCTCGGACAAACAACTCTGCACAGACATCATAAACGCCGCCTCCGAACCCAAAGGCGCCAATATCGATCTGAACAAGGCGGAAACCCCCACTATCATTAACCTCTCGGGCGAGCTCACCTTCCTCCAATCAGCCGCCTTGCAAACCGGCGCGGCGATGAATTACGTCAACGACTCCGCGCCCATGCACTTCGCCTCGGCAGTCAATGCACCGGTCACGGCGGTCTACTGCTCCACCATCCCGGGCTTTGGCTTCGGCCCCCTCAGCGACAAAAGCTTTATCGTCGAAACCCCCGAACCGCTCGAATGCCGCCCCTGCGGCCTCCATGGCTACAAGGCCTGCCCCCTCGGGCACTTTAATTGCGCTTATAAAATTCAGGACCGGCAACTTCTGCAAACCTATCTTCCGCATATTATTTAACTTCGCCGCAGGCACCTGCGCCGTAGCTATGGACATCAACTGCACAGAAAAGGAATTATTCGTCTTCGACAAGATCGCCCGGGCCGCCGCCACCCTGGACGCTCCCGCCTATCTCATCGGCGGCTTCGTCCGCGACAAACTCATCGGCCGCCCGACAAAAGACGCGGACATCGTCTGCGTCGGCGACGGCATCGCACTGGCCCACAAAGTCGCCGAATCCCTGAAACCAAAACCCTCCGTCTCGTATTTCAAGAATTTCGGCACGGCCCAAATAAAATACGAGGACTGGGAAATAGAGTTCGTCGGCGCCCGCAAGGAAAGCTATCGGGCCGAATCCCGCAATCCGGATGTCGAACCGGGCACCCTGGAGGACGACCAGCTCCGCCGGGATTTCACCATCAACGCCATGGCCATCAGCCTCAACGCGCCAAACTACGGGAAACTCATCGACCCCTTCGATGGGCTGAAAGACCTCGAAGCAAAGCTCATCCGCACCCCGCTCGATCCAATGAAGACCTTCAGCGACGATCCGCTGCGCATGCTCCGCGCCATCCGCTTCGCCACCCAACTGAACTTTACCATCGCCGAACCCACGCTCAACGCGATTACGGAAGACGCGCACCGGGTAAAGATCATCTCCCAGGAAAGGATCACCGATGAAATCAACAAGATCATCGCCAGCGCAAAACCCTCCGTCGGATTCGATCTTCTGTACCGGACGGGCCTCCTGAAGATCATCTTCCCGCAGATGGTAGACCTGGCGGGAGCGGAATACATCGACGGTCACGGCCACAAGGACAACTTCTACCACACCCTCCAGGTCCTCGATAATATCAGCCAGAACACCAACGATCTCTGGCTGCGGTGGGCGGCCATCCTCCACGACATCGGTAAGCCGGCCACAAAAAAATTCGAGGACGGCCACGGCTGGACCTTCCACGGCCATGAGGTCGTCGGCAGCCGGATGGTCCCCAAGATCTTCAAAAAGCTAAAACTACCCCTCAACGACAAGATGCGGTTTGTCACCAAATTGGTGGAATACCATTTGCGTCCCATAAGCCTGACAAAGGAGAATATCACGGATTCGGCCATCCGCCGCCTTCTTTTTGACACCGGCGACGACATCGACGCCCTCATGACCCTTTGTGAGGCCGATATCACGTCGAAGAACAAACAAAAAGTAAAACGCTTCCTCGAGAACTTTGAGCTGGTCCGCCAGCGGCTAAAGGCCGTAGAGGAAAAAGACCGGATCCGCAACTGGCAACCACCCATCACCGGCGAGATGATCATGGAAAAGTTCGGCCTCCCGCCAGGCCGCACCGTCGGCGATCTGAAAAATGCCATCCGGGAAGCCATCCTCGACGGCATCATCGACAACAATTATGACTCGGCATACGAGTTCATGATGAAAAAAGCGACGGAGTTGCAGTTGATCCCGGTCCGCTAGCCACCCCTCAACGCAAATGGCCGCCTCTCAAGGAACTTCCTGTTTTGGACAATTTGTGTATCTTGTGAACTCAAAATTGCATTGTAGCCATGGCGATATTGAAATTTCGGGTCTATTTTGAAGAAGATGATAGCGTTTACAGGGATGTGGCCGTCCGTCATACCCAATCCTTTTTGCAACTGCACCAGGTGATCCTGAAAGCATACGAGTTCGACAGCAAGCACCAGGCCACCTTCTTTCGCAGCAACGACCACTGGCAGCGGGGACGCGAGATCTCGCTGGAGAGATACGATAAGCCCTATAAGGCCGAACCCTTACTGATGGAGGCCACCCCCATCGGGTCGGAGATCCGGGATCCCAATCAGAAATTCATCTACGTCTACGACTTCGTCAAGAATTGGGGCTTCCTCGTAGAGCTCATCAACGTCTCCAAAGAGGACAGCGGCAAACTGGACTACCCCCATGTCGTAAAGTCCGAAGGCATCGCCCCCTCCCAATATGGGACAAAAGGCCTCGTCGGCGACAAGTTGACCGAAATAGAAGAAAAATACGATCTTACAAAAGGTACCGAAGGCTTTGGCGTAGAAGGGTTGAAAAGTGCGGATGATGAAACGGAAGAGAGCGGGGAAGAAGAAGAAAGCGACGAAGAGACCACCGGCACAGACGAAGAGATCATCTAGCAGCCCATATCTGGCATCCCATGGCGGTATCCACACCTACAGTCATCATTATCGTCGGACCTACTGCCGTGGGCAAGACAGCAGCCGCCATCCGCCTCGCCCGGCACTATAAAACGTCCATCATCTCCGCCGACTCCCGCCAATGCTACCGGGAGCTTGACATCGGCGTAGCAAAGCCTTCCCTCGCCGAACTCAGCGCCGTCCCCCATTATTTTATCAACTCCCATTCCATTCAGGAGGAGGTCAACGCCGCCGACTTCGAAACACTGGCCCTCCAATGGACGGCAACCATCCATGAGAAAAACCCCGTAGCGGTCATGGTAGGCGGCACCGGGCTCTATATCCGGGCCTTTACGGACGGCCTCGACACGATTCCCCCCGTCGACCAGTCCATCCGCAGCCACATCCGATTGCACTACGAAGAACACGGCCTTCCCTGGCTGCAGGAAGAAGTAAAGAAATACGACCCCGGCTTCTACGCCGCGGGCGAGATCCAAAACCCGCAACGGCTCATGCGGGCACTCGAGGTCCGCATGTCCACCGGCCAGTCGATCCTCGCCTTCCGCACCCGCGAGCCGCGCCAGCGCCCCTTCGACATAAAGACCATCGGCCTCCAACTCCCCAAGGAACAACTCCACCAGCGCATCAACACCCGCGTCGACGAGATGATAAAGGCGGGCCTGCCCGACGAGGTAAAAGGACTCTTACCCTATCGCCACCACAACGCCCTTCAAACGGTCGGCTATAAGGAGCTCTTCGACTACCTCGACGGCAAACACTCCCTCGCCGCCGCCGTCGCCGCCATAAAAACAAATACCCGCCAGTACGCCAAACGCCAGCTCACCTGGTTCCGCCGCGACCTGTCCGTTCGCTGGGCCGATCCCGCCACTGCGCTCGAAACCCTCGTATAATTCCCCACCTTTTCGTATATTGACGTCACCGAAAACCATTCCTCCGCCATGCTACGCATTTGGACTGCTTCCGCCCTCCTCCTTATCAGCCTCTACGGCAACGCCCAGAAGGTCATCGACGTTACCGCGGGCGGCGGCATCGACGTCACCGACCACAATTCCACTACCGCCGTCATGGGCCAGCTCTACACCGGCATTAAATACGTCCGCGTCACCGCAGGGACCCCCTTCTTCAAGGAAGAGTTCATGAATGCGCAACTCACTGACGACGGCGGCGGTCAATATAAATGCCATGCCGTTCGCATAAATCTCCTCGACAACGAGGTCAACTTTCTCGGTCCCGACGGCAAGGAAATGATCTGCTCTTCCCCCGTCCGCCGCATCGTCCTCCGCGACAGCACCAGCGACCAGAAATACTACTTCGTTTGGGGTTGGGAACTCAACCCCACCGACAAGGCCCTCGAAAAGGTCTGGCTCCAGGTCCTCGTCAACGACGAGGTAAGCCTCTGCCGCCAGATAAAGAAAAGGATCCATGAGACCCCGTCCTACGGCAACGCCACTGCCGAACAGGACATCATGAGCATCGACGCGTATTATTTGCATGGCAAGGCAGGCCTCGTCCCTGTAAAAAGCTGGCAGGATCTCCAGGACCAGCTCGCGGATCAAAAGGCCGCCCTCACCCAATACATCCACGACCACCATCTCAAAGGCAGGTCCGCCGACGACTACACCCAACTCGTCACCGCCTATAACGCCGCAAAAAAATCCTGACTCATGCGTCATAACCTTCTCTTATTCGTTGTCCTGCTCGCCGCCGGTTCCGCCAGCGGCCAGCGCGTCGTAGACATTTCATCCACCGATGCCGACGTCGTCAGCCAGCAGCGGCCCATCGGGCTCGCCGGCGGCACGATCTTCCCCGAGTATAAATATGTAAAAGTAAAAGAGGGTAGCCCCTACTACCGCGATGAGTGGTGCAAAGGTATCCTCGTGACGGACAACGGCACCGCCTTCCACGGCCTCGAACTAAAGCTCGACCTCCTCAACCACGAAGTGCACTATAAAGACAGTGCCGATCGGGAAATGGTCCTCACCACCCCCATCCGCAAAGTCATCATCTGGCCCGGCCTCGATGCCCGCACCTTTATCCCCGGCAAACCCTGGACCGCCACCGACAGATCCCTCGAAAAAGCCTGGCTCCAGGTCCTCGTCAACGATAGCGTCAGTCTCCTGCTCGACATCCGCAAAAAACTCGTCGAATCCACTCCCTATGCCTCGGCCACCGCCGAACAGACCATCAACGAAGAAGAGGCCTACTGGCTCCGGAAAGGCGGGAACCTGCTCCGGGTAAAACACTGGTCCGACCTCCCCGCACTCCTCGGCGATAAAAAAGGCCAGGTCGCCAAATTCATAAAAGAGAACGATCTCACCGGCGATGCCCCCATCGAATACGCCGACGTCGTCGCATTCTACAATACCCTTTTGACCCCTGCTCCGGACAAAAAATAACCCAATGGTAATATGGGGATCACCCCATTCGTCCGAATATTGCGGGCTTAAACTAACCCAACTTAGTGGTCAACCACCTGCACAAATTGATAGCCAGGGAATTCGGCGATGATTTTCAATGGGGCGTGGCAATGGCTGCCGTGCAGAACGAAGGCGCCTGGAACAGTTACGGAAAGGGGCCCTCCATCTGGGACGCCTTCTCCCGGCGCCAGGGCAAGATAAAAGGCGGCGGCAAACCCCTCGTCGCCTGTGACTTCTACCACCGCTATAAGGACGACATCCTCCTCGTAAAGGCCCTCGGCTTCTCCGTCTTCCGTTTCTCTCTCTCCTGGGCCCGCATCCTGCCCGAAGGCATGGGCCGGGTAAACAAGGAAGGCATCGCCTTCTATCACCGCGTTATTGACGAATGCCTGAAACTCGGCCTCACCCCCTATGTCACCCTCTATCACTGGGATCTTCCCGTAGCGCTGGAGAAGGAGGGGGGCTGGACCAGCCATCTCCTGATGAAATGGTTCACCCGCTTCGCCACCATCTGCGCCGAGGAATACGGTGATAAGGTAAAGAATTGGATCGTGCTCAACGAGCCTTTCGGCTTTACCAGCCTCGGCTATATGCTCGGCCGTCATGCCCCCGGCAGGGTAGGGCTCTCCAACTTCCTGCCCGCCATCCACCACGCCGCGCTCGCCCAGGCCGAAGGCGGTCGGATCCTCCGGCAGTTCGTCCCCGGCGCCCACATCGGCACCACCTTCTCCTGCTCCGAGGTCCTGCCCTTTACCAATAATCCCGAAGACATCCAGGCCGCAAAACGCATGGACATCCTCATGAACCGGCTCTTTATCGAGCCCGCCCTCGGCCGCGGCTACCCCCGCGAGGATTTCAAATTCCTCGAACGGCTCGAGCTCCATAATCGTAGCTGGAAATACACCGAACGCATGGCGTTTAACTTCGACTTCATCGGCATCCAGAACTATTTCCCCATCGTCGTTCGCTATAATCCGCTTATCCCCATCGTCCAGGCCTCCGAGGTAAAGGCCGCCAGCCGCGGCGTCCCCCACACCGCCATGGGCTGGGAGATCAACCCCGACAGTTTCTACCGGGTATTAAAACGGTTTTGGCTCTATGGCGGGGTAAAAGAGATCATCGTCAGCGAAAGCGGCGCCGCCTTCAGGGACGAGGTCGTCGATGGCGTCGTCGATGACCAGCCCCGCGTCGACTACTACCAGCAATATCTCCTGGCAATGTTGAAGGCGAAAAAAGAAGGAGTGAACATAAAGGGGTTCTTCGCCTGGACCCTGATGGACAACTTCGAATGGGCCGAAGGCTACCGCGCCCGATTCGGGCTCATCCACGTCGACTTCGAAACTCAGTTGAGGACGATAAAAAGCTCCGGCTACTGGTTCCGCGACTGGCTGACCCGCTAATTATTCCTACATTTAGGCATGAACTTGCTTCGCCGCCGCAATCTCATTGTTCTCACCCTAACCCTGATAATTTGTTGGGCTAACACCCATTGGATCACCCCCGACAAAAAAAACCCCGCCCCCCCACAAACCTGCGCCTCCTGTCATAAGGCGATAGCCGCCTCCCACCTCCGCACCGCCCACTACCTCAGCTCCGCCCCCGCCAACGCCACCACGATAAAAGGGAGCTTCAAAAACGGCCGGAATCATTTCGTCTACAACGACCACATGGAAGTCGTCCTCGAAAAAAAGAACGGCATCTACCTGCAAACCGCCTTGTTCAACGGCAATCTCTTCGAGTCCGAAGCCTTCGACATCGTCATCGGGTCCGCCCGCAAAGGCCAATCCTATCTGTATTGGGACAACGCAAAGCTCTTCCAGCTTCCCATTTCATATTATACGCCCGCCGACGCCTGGTGTAACAGCCCCGGCTATCCCACCAACGTCGTGTATTATAACAAACAGGTTCCCGGTCAGTGTATGGAATGCCATGCCACCGCCGCAACGCTCACCACCGACGACAACGGCGTCGTCACCTATGACAAAAGCAGCATCGTACTCGGCATCGACTGTCAGCGCTGTCATGGCGACGGCGCCCAACATATCGCCTGGCATACCGCCCATCCCGCCGATAGCGCGGCGGGCAGGTACATCGTCACCGCAAAACACCTCCCCCGCCAGCAACGGCTCGACGCCTGCGCCCTCTGTCATTCGGGATTTCGGAAACAGCTCACCCCGTCTTTCTCGTTCAGGGTAGGGGATACCCTCGAAAAATTCTCCACGGCCGTCTATGACACGGCCGCCACCGCGACCGCTAATTTAGATGTCCACGGCAATCAATACGGCCTCCTCACCTCCAGCAAATGTTTCCTCAAATCGCAGCTCGATTGCTCAACCTGTCACAACGTCCACGTTGACGAGGCCGGGCTGATGCCCACCTTCTCGCAGCGCTGCATCACCTGCCATAATGGAAAGGACCAGCACACCTGTGCCAGTCCTGCTATAAAAAAGATGGGAAAAGTAACCAACTGTATCGATTGCCACATGCCCGCCCTGCCTTCCAACAAGATCCTCCTCCAGCTAAACAACAACGCCGCCCCCGTCCACGATCTTGTCCGAACCCATCACATCTCCATCTATCCCCAGATCAGCGAAGCATGGCTAACGGCGCATCCCCCGGCTCATTGAGCCGTCTTTGGACTCGCCACTAATGGAAATCCCTATTTATCGCCGTACTAAACGTCTTCAAACTCCAACCCCCGCCCACGATAATGCGGCGCACCGTCATCAACGGGTCCGTCGGGTCCATCTTATCCGCCAACTGGAAGGCCATGATAAAATTGCGCTTCCGCAACTCCGGCAGGGCCTGCCGGTTCCACAGCCCGAACGGAAAAGCAAAGTAGCGTATCGGGCTCCCCGTGATCGCCTCCAACTGCTTCGTCGGCTTATCTATCTGGATCTCCCAATCCTTCCCCTGGTACTTCTTCACATTATGATGGTCCCAGGTATGACTGCCGATCACATTCCCCGCGGTATACAACTCCTTCACCTGCTCCTTCGACATATAATGCGGGAGGCGGTTCAGGCTCACCGTCATGATAAAGAAGACGCCCTTGAATCCATACTTCTTCATCTCCGGCCAGGCCACCGTATACTGGTCTTCATCCGTATCGTCAAAGGTCAGCATGATCGGCTTGCTCGGCAGCTTCGCCCCCTTGGTCAGGTAGGCATATAGTTCGTCCGGCAGGATCGTATGATACCCGCTGTCATGAAGCATCTTTAATTCCGCCTTCAGGTCCGCCGGCGGCATGATATAGTCCTTCGATACCTTCGAATCCGTCGCCTTCCAATCACGGATCTGGTGATAACAAAGGATCGGCACTTCTTTCTTACCCATGATCACCGAAGGCGGCGGAACACCCTGTGCCGATGCCGCGCCAAAAAAAAGAATTCCCAAACAAAAAGGAACGAACTGTTTTTTCATATAGATTATTAATAAATTACCCATTCCCACGCGGCCAAAGGCCGCGACTGCTACGCATTGATTCCCGGAACGGCCGCCATCATCTCTTCCAGCCACCGCTGGTCCTCCTCGTCAAAGGCATTCAAGTCCGCACTGTCCGCATCCAGCACCCCCACCACCTCCGTCCCGGAAAATATCGGCACCACGATCTCGCTGCGCGAAAGACTGCTGCACGCGATATGCCCCGGGAAGGCCTCCACATCCGGCACGATCAGCGTCCGCGCCTCCGCCCAGCTTGTGCCGCAAACGCCCCGGCCCTTCCGGATCCGCGTACAGGCCACCGGCCCTTGAAATGGACCGACAACCAGTTCCTCATCCCGGACAAGATAAAACCCTACCCAAAGCCAACCGAACTGCTCCTTCAGGGCAGCCGCTACATTGGCGAGGTTCGCCACCCCGTCCGGTTCACCCTCCATAAGGGCCTTTACCTGGGGCAGCAGCGAGGCATAGCGCTCCATCTTGCTCCCGCTCGCGATCTGTAAGTCTTCTGACATGGCCGCAAAATTACGATAACTTGTTCTTATCTTCCATATATGTCTAGATTCAGCATCGACCCCGACATCGCAAAGGCGCGAACGCCCTCGAAGGACCTCTACACCGACGCGCAGCTCTTCGCCGAAATAAAGGAAAAGCTCTTCGCCCCCTCCTGGCAATTTATCGGCCACACCGGCCTCGTCCCCACACCGGGCGACACCTATCCGCTCACGATTCTCGAAGGCTATCTCGACGAACCCCTCGTCCTCGTCAACGACAATAATACGCTCCGCCTCCTGTCCAATGTCTGTACCCATCGCGGCAACCTCGTCGTTAACGAGCCCTGCAAACAAGCCCATCTGCGCTGCCGCTACCACGGCCGGCTCTGGGATCTCGACGGCGCCTTCCGCAGCATGCCCGAATTCAAGGAGGTCAAAGACTTCCCGACCCCCGCCGACGATCTCAAACAACTCCCCTTACGACAGTGGGGCAAATGGCTCTTCACGGCGCTCAACCCGGCGCAATCCTTTGAAATATTCTGGGGCGACATCGTCGCCCGCCTCCACTGGCTACCCCTGGAAAAATACACCTTCCGCCCCGATCTCTCCCGCGACTTCACCGTCCGCGCCAACTGGGCCCTCTACTGCGAAAACTACCTCGAAGGCTTTCATATCCCCTTCGTCCATGCCGGCCTCAACACCGTCATCGACTTTGGAAATTATACCACCGAGCTCTTCGCCAACGCCAACCTGCAACTCGGCATCGCAAAGGACGACGAAGCCGTCTTCGATCTTCCCGCCTCGGCAAAAGATTACGGCAAAAAGGTGGCTGCCTATTATTTCTTCATCTTCCCCAACCTCATGTTCAATTTCTACCCCTGGGGCTTAAGCATAAACATCGTAAAACCGAAGACCCAAAGCGAAACCACCGTCACCTTCCTCACCTACGTCGCCGACGAAGAAAAATACAACAAGGGCGCCGGCTCCGGTCTCGACACCGTCGAGCTCGAGGATGAAGAAGTCGTCGAAGCCGTCCAAAAAGGTGTCCGCTCCCGCTTCTATTCCCATGGCCGCTATTCCGTCACCCGCGAACAGGGCACCCATCATTTTCACCGGCTCATCGCAAAATATCTCGGTTAATGCCCCCACCCACCTTAAAAAAATCCCTCGGCGGCTGGTCCGCCACAAGCCTCGTCATCGGCAGCATCATCGGCGCCGGCATCTTCATGCGCCCCGCTTCCATGGCCGCACGGCTCGGCTCCCCCGTTATGCTCATCATCGTCTGGCTTGTAGCCGGCGCCATCTCGCTCTTCGGCGCCATGATCTATGCGGAGCTCGGGACCATGTTCCCCGACACCGGCGGCCCCTACGTCTATCTGCAAAAAACCTACGGCAACTTCATCGCCTTCATTTATGGCTGGTCCGCCTCTGTCGTCATCAACACCACCGCGCTGGCTTCCATCGCCTTCGTCTGCGCCCAATACCTCGGGTTCTTTGTCCATCTGCCCCGCTTCGACCCCGCCACCGAGGCGTCGATAAAACTCCACCTCCCCTTCGTCGCCGATATCTATCCCCTGCAGGACTTCGGCGTAAAGACTACCGCCGCCATCATCCTCGCGATCCTCACCGCCGTCAACTACTGCAGCACCCGCCAGTCGAATCTCCTCCAGGTCGTCGCCACAGTCGTAAAAACGCTCGCCATCATCCTCCTCATCGGCGGGCTCCTCCTCACCGGTAAGGGCCACGCCGCCAACTTCGTCACCAACAGCCCCGGCTTCCATCCCACGAATTGGCTCCTCCTTGCCGCCTTCATGGCCGCCACTTCCGGCGCCTTCTCGTCATATGATGGGTGGTACAATCTCAACATGGTCGCCGGCGAGATCGAAAACCCGAACAAAAATATCAGCCGCAGCCTCCTCTACGGCCTCGGCGCCTGCATCGCCATCTATGCGCTGACTACCCTCGCCTATATCTATGTCATTCCCGTCGGGCAGATGGCCCATTCTCCGCTCGTAGCCGCCGATGCCATGGAAAAGGTGCTCGGTGTGGCCGCCGCCGGGCTCGTCTCCGCCCTCATCGTCATCTCCGCCTTTGGCGCCACCAACTCCAATTTCCTTGCCAACATCCGCGTCATTTTCGCGATGGGGGAGGAGGGCGACTTTTTTTCCTGGGGCGGCAGGGTCCATCCGCGGTTCGGGACACCCGGCAATGCCGCTGTGTTTATGGGTGTCGTCAGCATACTCTTCGTCTACAGCGGCAGCTTCGACCTCCTCGCCGATATGTTCGTCTTCCTTTCCTGGATCTTCTACGGCCTCACCGGCATCGGCTTCTTTATCCTTCGCCGGAAAATGCCCGCCGCCCTTCGTCCTTATCGGGTAAAAGGATATCCCCTCCTCCCCGCGCTCTTCATCGCCTTCGCGTTTTTCTATCTCATCGTCACGCTGTATAATGATATCAGCGCCTATGCCACCGGCAAAAGCCCCATCATCCAATCCGTCTTCGGATTACTGCTCACCGCCACCGGTGTTCCGTTTTATTTGTATTTTCAGCGGCAAAAGCGGAAAAATGAGAAATAACCTGCGTCGGCTCCTCCTTCGACCAACCCTCCGGCTCCCCCTTCGCCCTGCGCTGGCGGCCCTCGCTCTCTTCATCACCCTCGCGGCCACCGCCCAATTCCCCGCCGACACCACGCGCCGCAACTACCTCCTGCGTCCCGATCGTGTCTTCGACGGCGACCAGATGCACGAAGGCTGGCAGGTGCTCGTCGTAGACCGCCTCATCCGCGCAGCCGGCCCCGCCGGTAGTATAAAAGTCCCCGACAACACCCAAACCATCGACCTCCACGGCGCCACCCTCCTGCCCGGGCTCATCGAAGGCCATAGCCATCTTTTCCTGCATCCGTATAATGAGGTGTCGTGGAACGACCAGGTCCTGAAGGAATCCCGCGCCGAGCGCACCGCCCGCGCCGTCGTCCATGCCCGCCAGACCCTGCTGGCCGGCTTCACTTCTACTCGCGATCTCGGCACCGAAGGCGCCTGGTATGACGACATCGGGCTCAGGGAAGCTATTGAGAAAGCTGTCATCCCCGGCCCCCGGATGCTCTGCGCTACCCGCGCCATCGTCGCCACCGGCAGCTATGGCCCTAAGGAGCTGGCATACGATGTCGAATCACCGCATGGCGCAGCCGAGGCCGACGGCCTCGAAGGGGTTACAAAAGAAGTTCGCACCCAGATTGGCAAAGGTGCCGATCTGATAAAAGTTTACGCCGACTACCGCTGGGGCGCAAACGGCACTGCCCAGCCCACGTTCACCGTCGATGAGCTGAAGAAGATCGTCGAGGTAGCCGCCAGCAGCGGCAGGGAAGTCGTCGTTCATTCGTCGACCACCGAAGGCATGCGCCGCTCCATCGAAGCCGGCGTCAATACGATTGAGCATGGGGAAGGCGGGAATCCCGAACTCTTCGCCGCGATGAAGGAGAAAAATATTGCCTTATGTCCGACCCTCGCTGCCGGCGAGGCCATCCTGATGTATGGCGGGTGGAAGAAAGGCGTCGACCCCGAACCCCGGCGCGTCACGATAAAAAAGGAGAACTTCCGCCAGGCCCTTGCCGCCGGCGTCACCATTTGTATGGGCGGCGATGTCGGCGTGTATAGCCATGGGACCAATGCGCGGGAAATGGAGGATATGGTCGAATACGGGATGAAACCCATCGATGTCTTGCGCAGCGCGACGTCCGTCAATGCTGACGTCTTTCATCTCGCTTCCCATGTCGGCCGCATAAAACCCGCCCTCTTCGCCGATCTCCTGGTGGTGGAAGGCAATCCCGAAACAAACATCGCACAGCTTCGTAAAGTAGTATGGGTAATGAAGGATGGAGTGATCTTTCGCCCGGATCGCTAGGCTAGGGGACCGGCGGCAAAGCTCCGGTTAAGCATCCTTGCGACGCTACCTTCAGCCGTGGCAGCAATCCTCACCGCGTCAACCGCCGCACAACCTCCGCATGCTCCGGGTACTGCCGCATCAGCGGCTCCCGCTCCGCCAGCTCAAAATCCGCAAAGTCAAACCCCGGCGCCACTGTGCACCCCACGAGGCTGTATTCGCTGCCCGGGGCCGGGACGCTGGCAAACCAGCTGCCTGCCTTTACTACTGTCTGAAACGACTCCCCTTTTTCCGGGGCCTGCCCAAGCAGGTGTTCCACCATTCGTCCGGCATGCGTGATCTCATACACCAGCAACGGATCCCCAAAATAGAAATGCCAAACCTCGTCCGAGGCGATGCGATGAAAGGCCGAGAACTGGCCTGCGGCAAGAAGAAAGTAAATGCTCGTCGAGGCCGCCCGGTTGCCCTGGAAGAACAGCGGCAGGCAACTCCGGGGAAGGACGAGTTCGCTCCGGTAGACTTCTCCAAAAGCTCCGCCTTCAACATGCGGCGTTAATTGCAGTTTTTCGATCCAATAAGAGGCAGGAGGTCGCATATTCGCTGGAAAAAGAGTTGACGGTCAATGTTCGATGGAGACCTTTGACGCATATACGTCTGCCAGCGAGTCCCGGATATGCGTCGTATCCCGGATCGTCGCCGCTATGGGGAAGTATAGCTTAAAAAAGGTCGAGTCCTTCGTCTCCATCTTGATATTCAACTGGTAGCCAAGTAATTGATTGTAGCGGCGAATCGCATGGTTCTTGTTTTCCGTCCGCAGGATGACAAATCGGTAGAGGCTTTGCCCTCCCGTCGGCACCGGATCATGCGCCACCGGCTGAGCCGCCGCGGCTGTAGTCGTTGGACTCGCAGTCGTCGTATCTTTTGGCGGCGTCGTGGCAGTCCCCGCAGTGCTGTCGCCAGCCGGCCGGTTGCCCGCTAAAGCGCTCGTGTCTGCCGGTTTTGTCGCCGTGGTCTCCGGGATCACCCGCGCCCGGTTCTCGCTCGTCGGTTCCGTATAGTTATTGCGTTTGTACAGGTAGTAACCGCCCCAGGCGATCGCGATCAGTCCCCCAACGATCCCTACCAGCAGCAGCGTCTGGCGCATCGAATTGCCTTTGGCGTCTTCCCGCGCCGGCTCTTCATAGGCCGCCGTTGCCGAAGGCGCCGGCCGCCGTTCCGGGTGCCGGAGGTCTTCTATCTTGGCGACCAGGTAGTCTCCCGCGCTGAACGCGAAGTTGCCGTCCTTATTCTTGGTGAGTGTTCCGATGCCCTCGATATAGAAGGGCTTGCCGATATTCAGTAGTTGTTTGCCTGTCGTCAGGAAAAAGTCCAGGTCCGCCGCCACCAGCGACTTCATCTTCCCGGTGTGCTCCTTTAAGTAGTTGATCAGCGCATCGTCCGGAATCTGGATGTTGGCGTTCTTGAAGGTAATGCCCGCAGCCGCCACCTGACCCATCCGGTCAGACTCCTGGGGGATCACGGCACCCGCATCGAGGGCGAAGCTCCCGATCCCCGGGAGATCAAGCTTCTTGGTCTGATATAGGTATTGCGATAGTAGTTGTGGTAGTTTCAAACCGATGGATTTTGGGACAGGTTAAAGATAATCAACTTTGGCAACTTGCACCTAACTTTGTGGCCTAAAGGGAAATAGCTATGCTGTCGAAGGAAGAAAGGGACTTCATCCACTATTGGGAACAGAACCGGATCCGCCGGAAAAAGACCGTTCGTCAATTCCTGCTCGGGATTCCAATAGGGTTGTTATTTGTCATACCTATTGTGATCAATTTCACGTCCGGCTGGTATAAAAGAGCTCAGGCGGAGGCTAATGGCCAGGACTTCGACCCCCGCGTACTTTTTGTCGCC
>Ga0206888_1058_pt1 | contig 31573 bp, 33 predicted proteins | sample Alteio_BWOrgHeat_90_FD_153258 | JGI IMG/M metagenome (GOLD analysis project Ga0206888, IMG submission 153258) | Enriched cells from forest soil in Barre Woods Harvard Forest LTER site, Petersham, Massachusetts, United States - Alteio_BWOrgHeat_Nextera4 ... | reverse complement strand
GCGCCGTGTGTCATGCGAGTACCGTTCGCACCAGCGCCGATGCTAAACCACAGTTGTATCTTGGCATGCCGGCCAACAAATTGAACTTGCAAGGCTTTGAAGACTTTTTATTCAACTGTGCTGCCGATGAGAAATTCAGCAGCGCCTATGTAGTACCCGCGATTGAAGGCGCCGGCGGCAAGCTCAGCTTGTTGGACCGCAAAGTGGTGTATCCCGTTGCCATCTCCATCATGCGCGAACGCTTGTTGATGTTAAAGGATCGTTTTTCATTCGTAGAAAAAGAAACGCCGTGGGGTCCGGGCCGCGTCGATACGTTTAATGCGGCAAAAGTATTATTCAATTTCCCAATGAACGAGCTACCGATGCAAGAGCTGCGCGGCACATCGGACTTTCCTTCCGTTTGGTTGCAAAACCCGCGGCGGCGCCGCGATGACGGCGAACCCATGCAATTGCATTGGGACGGCAATAACACTGCAGTGGAAGAACGTAATCGCAGTGCGGCGTTCGGCACCGGTACCACACCGCCCACGATCGACATGGATGCGATCGGTCGCATGGAACAATATTTGAACGCGGCTGAACCACCTAAGTATCCCTTGCCCATTAATCAAGCATTAGCGGCGCAGGGCCAGCCGATTTACGAGGAATATTGCGCCGCTTGTCATGGTGCATCGGGACACGATTTCAAAGGTGCACTGGTCGGTCATGTCACGCCGCTTGCAGCTATCGGCACCGATCGCGGCCGTGTCGATTCTTACACCTACGATTTAGCGGTGAACCAATCGACGCTATATGCGGGCTATGGCGAGAGCTTCGACGCGCCCAGCCACAAACCGCGCTTCCAACGGTTTCGCAAAACCTTTGGCTACGCCAACATGCCGCTCGATGGTGTGTGGTTGCGTGCGCCTTACTTGCATAACGGTTCCGTGCCCACGCTGCGCGATTTGTTGGAACCGCAAGCCGCACGGCCGACCAAGTTTTATCGTGGCAACGATATTCTGGATAGCAGCAAGGTTGGCTTCATGACCGATGCGGCAGAACAAGACGGCCGCAAATTATTTCTGTACGACACCACGCTACCGAGCAATAGCAATGCGGGTCACACCGGCAAGGCATATGGCACCGAGTTAGCAACCGCAGAAAAATCTGCATTGATCGAATACTTAAAAACCTTTTAAGGGATCATCATGACACCCCAGAAAAAAACCCGGCTTAAAGCGACGCTCATTGTCATCGCGCTATTAGTCGCGATTGGCGCATATGTTGGCTGGTATCGCTTCTTTCGCGAAGAACCGCAACCCGCGTGGGTCACGGCCACGCCCGAGATGCGTTTCAAATATGGCTCGATCGGCGGCGAATACGATGCCGGCATTCCTTACTGGATATTTTACGTGTTGCCGCGCGTGTTTCCGGAAAAGCTGCCCGGACCCGGTGGCTATGCGGCTTTTGGTGTGTCCTGGGAAGAAGGCAAAGAACTGCCGGTGGGTTTCACCAAAAAGAAAATCGGCTTCGATCGTGTCGGCAATAATTGTGCGACCTGCCATGTGGCAACGTATCGCGAAACCGCCGACTCCATACCGACGTTCGTTGTCGCCGGACCCAATCATCGTCTCGAGTTGGAAGGCTTCTTCCGCTTCTTGGTCGATTGCGCCAAAGATCCGCGTTTCAATGCAGATGTATTACTGCATGAAATCGAACAAGTTACCGATCTCGATTGGCTGGATAAATTATCGTATCGCTTCTTGATTATTCCGCTCACCAAGAAGCGTCTATCGGAACGCGACGCGCAATTCGCTTGGATTTATCGACACGATTTCCCAGAGTGGGGTCGCGGGCGCGATGATGCGATGAACTTGACCAAGTACTTCATGTTGAAGTGGAAGATGGATGACAGCATCGGTCCCACCGACATGCCCTCGATATGGAACTTACAGAAGTATCATCCAGAAGCCGGCAATCGCATGAATTTCGCCGGTGACAGTCACGATCCACGCTCGGTGATCATGGACTCTGCGCTTGGCCTGCTTAACGCAAAGCCACATAGCACACCGGAGTTCCTCAAACAGATCGATTGGCTAGTCGACTATCTCGGCAAGTTACCTGCACCAAAGTATCCGTTTGCGATCAATCAAACATTGGCTGCAAACGGCAAGGCGTTATATGACCAGGAATGCGCCCGTTGCCACGCGAGCGCTCGCACCGGCAATGTTGTCCCGCTTGCGGAAATAGGCACCGACGCGGAACGCATCGGTACCTGGAGCAAGGAAGGCGCCATCGCCGCCAACAAAGTGGTTAAAGACATGGGCATCGAACGACCGGGCTTAGTGGAAGAACCATTAACCGGCTATGTCGCACAATTTCTCGATGGCATCTGGCTACGCGCACCATATCTGCATAATGGTTCGGTACCGACATTGCGCGATCTACTCAATGCACCCGAGCAACGGCCTGCATTGTTCTATCGCGGCTACGATGTGTATGACCAAGGCAAAGTCGGTTTCGTGACCAGCGGTGAAGAAGCGCAACGCGTCGGCACACCCTACGACGTCAAACTGCGCAGCAACGGCAACAGCGGCCACGACTTCGGCACCAAGCTGAGCGATGCGGATAAGGATGCATTGGTAGAGTATTTGAAAACGCTGTGAGCATGACACGCGAACTCCGATCAAAGCGTGATCGCTCAGTGCCGCCTATGCGGGACTGAGCGATGTACTCAGCGGCGTTGTAACAAACGTTTTGGTTCAATTAATCAGTCCTTTCTTAACTAGAACACCATCATGTTTAAAGCAGCGCCGGCTCAACCTATAACCTTCGAACGAGTCCAAACCACCGAGGGTGAAACCATCCTGGGCCGCCGCCGCAATCTCAACATCAAGAACGATGTAGATTTTAGTGAGCTCGATCAAGGGCTGGACATTCCCGCTGCACAACGTTCCGAAGCATTAAACGTGTTGCTGAAGAACTTGAATGATCCGCAACAAAGCGACTGTTGGCAGGCGCATGCGCAACGCAATCCATCGCGTCAAGGTATCGGCAATTTTACCGGCTTAGCGTTGTCCGGCGGCGGCATTCGTTCGGCAACGTTCAATCTGGGCGCATTGCAGGTGCTCGGCTGGGCACGCGTGTTGCGGCATGTCGATTATCTGTCAAGCGTATCCGGTGGCGGTTATATCGGCTCATGCATTAGTTCAATGCTTGCATCACCGTTGCGCGAATTCCCGTTTGAACACAAACAGGGCCAAAAAGAAGGCGCGATCTTTCGTCACCTGCGCAACAACGCCGAGTATCTTGCGCCCAGTGGCGTAGTGGATTATCTGCGCATCCCCATGACGACGATTCGCGGCATGGTCATCAATCTCTTAGTGATCATGCCTTATCTCCTGATCGCAGCGCTTGTCACGGCGCTGCTTCATCCCACCTTTGCCGCCACTGGACAACATTGGCTGCGCTCGCATTGGTCCGCACTACCGCAGTTTCTCGGCAATCAATTTGTCGTCAGCAAATGTTTGCTCATGCTGATCGGCGCATCGTTCGTGCTCTATCCCGTTGCGTACATGTTTTTTCAGCGCGTCTCGATTGGCCGGTTATCGGATTGGAGTGTGCGCAACTACATCGGCTGGTTCTATGGCGCGTTATTACTGGTCGTGGCGGTGGTGGCATTCATTGAATTTCAGCCCGTTGCGATTAGCTGGCTGATCTTCCAACACCAGAACAATGCCTGGGCGCCAATGATGTCCGGTGGCTTCACCGCCCTGCAAGCGGCAATTCCCGCCGCCATCTCAGCATGGCTACTCAAAAATGCCGGCAAACTGGCGGCCAAGTACGTGTTGACGCTGCTTGGATTGAGCGCCTTGCTGACATTCTGGTCGCTGTATTTATGGCTAAGCGTAGTGTTGATTGAAGGTCAGTACGCCACGTCGCTGCATACTTTGTATGCCCCATTGGCGAGCGTATTGGTATTGCTGACGTATGGTATTTTCTTTGTGGACATGAACCACACCAGCGTTCATTCGTTCTATCGCGATCGACTGTCCAAAGCCTACATCGTGAAGCAAGTTGTCACCGAACAAACGACGCAGATACAACCGAACGATCGCCAACTGTTATCGGAGCTCAACATTCAGTGCGGGCCGTATCACCTGATCAACGCTGCAATTAATTTGCGCTGTGCGAAGGAAAGTTATCGACGTGGCCGGCATGCGGATTCGTTTATTTTTAGCCCGCACTATATCGGCAGCGGCCCGACTGGTTACTGTACGACCAAGGTCATGGAGTCGCAGTCGCAACATTTGAATTTAGCCACTGCGATGGCCATCTCCGGCGCTGCGGCCGCACCCAACATGGGTAAGGAAACCAATCGTCTGTTCGCGTTCTTTTTGGCCATGCTCAATGTGCGTCTGAATTATTGGCTGCCAAATCCGCGTTATGCAGTGATGCGTCGCAATTCCTATTTGCCGCGCAATCCGTTACATCGGGTGGGCCCACTGTACTTGCTGCGCGAATTGTTCGGCCGCTTGAACGAAAGCAGCAACAACGTCAATTTATCGGATGGCGGACATTTCGATAACACGGGCCTGTATGAACTATTGCGACGCGAATGCCGTTTCATCATTTGCGGTGATGGTGAAGAGGATAAACACCTGCGGTTCGATGGTCTTGCCAATGTGCTGCGCATGGCGCAAATCGACTTCGGCATTCTGATTGAAATGCAAGGGCTGGATCAGCTGCGCGCCGGCGAACAAAGCTATGCCATTGGCAGAATTCGCTATTCGGATGGTCGTATCGGTTGGCTGTTATATTTGAAACAATCGTTGCCCGGCGACGATTCATTGCGTGCAAGTCTTGATGAGACCGCCTATTGGTCCAATAAACGCCGCGACGATTGCAGCCGTTACGACGCGGGCGTGTTCATCGCCGAATACAAAGGCGCCAATCCAGATTTCCCGCATCAAACAACCAACGACCAGTTCTTTGACGAGACGCAATTCGAATGTACTCGCGCTGTGGGGTACAACGTCGCGTATCACACGCTGTGTCGTTAGCCTGTCATTAAAGATTACGCTCGCGACGTAAAAGCTGCGTATTCCATAACAAATCAGCCACTCATTTAAGTCCAATATTAGCCAGCGATTCCAATCCAAACCTGCCACTGAACTTGGCATCCGCTATGAGCATTAAAGGTGTGTGAGGAGGATTTCTCATCTGCCATCGTGACAGACAACGTCGCAACCTTTGAGGATCACCTTGAAGCATTCTTGTTGGCGAAGTGGCCTAGATGGGTAACAACTTGCGACAGCATTGAGGCTTAGTCAGGAATAAAGCTTATAAAGAATCAAGTCGCTTACCGATCGGTAACACTCAAAGCCGAGGGAGAGGTGCCTGGAATGCTTCCACAAATTTTGGCGAACACGAAGAGAAATTGGATATGCACGAAATCATCTGCCCTCACTGCGGAAAAGCATTCAAGATTGATGAAGCTGGGTACGCGGACATTCTGAAGCAAGTTCGCGACAGAGAGTTCGATCAGCAGTTACACGAGCGGCTTGAACTCGCGGAACAGGACAAGCGATATGCCGTCGAGCTCGCCACAACCAAGGTCGCCAGTGAATTGCAGAGGGCTGCCGCAGCAAAGGACGCCGAGATACAGGAGCTGAAGTCGAGGCTCGACGCCGGTGAGGTCGCGCGGAAGCTCGCGGTGACCGAAGCCTTAAGCTCCATGGCAAAGGAGCGTGACGCGCTCGCGAACGAACTCGAGCAAGCCAAACATGACAAGCAGGCTGCTTCCGACCTAGCCGAGGCGAAGCGCGTAAACGAACTTCAGAATACCGCCGCTACGAAGGACGCGGAGATTCAGGGCCTAAAAACAAAACTGAACACCATTCAGCTTGAGCAGAAACTCGCGATCACCGAGGCAGTAAGTACGGTCAAGCAGGAGCGCGAGGAATTACGACCTTGCCTCCGGGCACTTTCAAAAAGCGATTGATGAGATCGACAAGTCGATCGACCATCTGCAGAAGACGAAGGAGGCCCTCCTCGGCACCAATCGGAACCTTCGTCTTGCGAACGACAAGGCGCAGGAGGTGACGATCAAGAGACTGACTCGTGGCAACCCAACGATGGCGGCCAAATTTTCCGAACTCAAAAGCCATGACCCTTCCGACAAGGGATGAGTCAAGTCAGGGTCCATACGACCTATATTGCAGAACAACCAATAGGTGTTGAGTCAGAACGGGTGGCTGTATTACACAGAATACGCGTAAGCAGAGCCAATCAATAGCGCCTAGGCTTTCGTCGTCTCTGGGTGACGATACACATGCCAAGGTGAACCGCGAAACGTCACTTGCTTTTCGAGCGCTGCGCCTACCGCCAATGCAAGCCTGATTGAGGGCGTGTTCTCTGCATTGATGAAGCTGATCGGCGCGCTGCCGAAATGCGCAATGGCCATTTTTTGAACAGTACGAACTGCCTCTGAGGCATAGCCCTTGCCCCAGAACTGACGGAGCAACGCCCACTTGATTTCCGGCTCAGGCCAATCGTTGGGATACCACAGACCCACCGTTCCGATCACTGCTTGAGTCTCCATTGCAACCACAGCGTAGGGACCATAACCACGAAGCTGCCAGTGACCGAGCATGCTGGCCATGGCCCGCCAGCTCTCGCCTTCGGATAGCGCGCGTCCAAAAGTAAACCGGGTGCACTCCGCGTCAGAGTAGTGTTCGTGCATCGCATGCCAATCGTCATGAATAAACTGACGTAGGGTCAGCCGAGGCGTGTTAAGTGTCAGGGGAACTGTCATGTTTATTCCGAATCAACGCGAGCGGCCGTCAAAGTGCGTGACCGGAATGCTTTCAAGATCAATATCCTCCAGACAGCGAATATTGACAGCAGCCATGCGATTGCCCTTTGGGTCTGTTCCCTCGCCGTATGGATGCATGCCGCAAGTTGGGCAGAAACGGTGTTTGATAACGTGCTTGTTGAACATATAGACGCTGGTGTTTTCTTCCGGCGTGAGCAGGTTGAGACTGTCGCGCGGCACGAACCACATGAGCGAGCCTTTGCGTTGACAGATAGAACAGTTGCAGGCCATCGCCTTGTCCAGTGTTCCCTCCGCCTCGAATGCGATACGTCCGCAGTGGCAACTTCCTCGGTATTTCATGATCGTCTCCTCTGGTCGTTAAGGATTTCAAATCAGCGTTCGACGCCATGCCCTATGGTCAAGAGATACATATCTTTAATCCGGGTCCTACGAGCGGCCAGGCGGCCTTAACGTCGCCAAGAGCGATTGGTTATAAGCGAATTAATACGGAGCAAAAACAAACGTACCGCCTGCAGATTCTACAATTGACTTTATTTCATCTCTGTCAGAGACGCCACCTACATACATGAACTCTAAGTGAGTTAGCTTCCGACCATTCAACAAACCAAATGCATCTTTAATCACCTGAAATGTTTTTGCAGAAGAAGGACCAGACACGGCAAGCCTATAACTACTATTAGCTCCTTCTGAAATTGCTGAAGCCAATTGACGTGCTGTACTAGATGGGCCAGATGACTTTGACATGGCAATAAATGTTGAATTAGCTATTACACCGTCAGACGGAACGTAAAAAAATTTGAAATTGTTACCTAGTGATTTTGCTGCTACAGCCATTCGATTCTGTAGATCCTGATCCTCTGGTGCACTGACACAACCCGAAAGGATCATCAATAAAAATGCCGCTAAAGCCAACTTATTCATATTCCCTTCTTTAAGCTTCTAATGTGTTTCCGTTAAGGCGATTCTCATAAAAACCATCCTGCAAATAACACCGGTACGATTTCGTAGACAAGCCTTGCTGCAATGAGTGCTTACTATGCGCCGCTACTAGCCCACGCTGCCCATGCACAAATACTTGGTGTCGATGTATTCATTGATGCCATAGCGCGAACCTTCGCGACCCATGCCGGATTGCTTGACGCCGCCGAAGGGCGCAACGGCGGTGCTGATCAATCCGGAGTTGATGCCAACCATGCCGTATTCGAGTGCTTTCGACACCCGCCATACGCGGCTGACGTTGTTCGAATAAAAATATGCGGCGAGACCAAACTCGGTGTCGTTGGCCATACGAATGGCTTCGGCTTCATCTTTAAATTTAAACAGCGGTGCGACCGGACCGAAAATCTCTTCGCGCGCGAGGCGCATCTGCGGCGTGACATCGGCAAGAATGGTCGGCTCGTAATATGTACCACCCAGCGCGTGACGTTTACCGCCGGTCAGCACGTGCGCGCCTTGGCTTAACGCATCACCAACCAATTCTTCGATCTTGGCGAGTGCAGGCTGATCAATGAGCGGCCCTTGCTCGATACCTGCTTGCAACCCATTGCCGACTTTCAACGCCTTCACGGCGACAGCGAGTTTCGCGGCGAAGGCTTCATACACACTGTCTTGCACCAGTAACCGATTGGCACACACGCAGGTCTGGCCGGTATTGCGATATTTGGAAATCATCGCGCCAACCACTGCCGCATCGAGATCGGCATCATCGAACACAATGAATGGCGCATTGCCACCCAACTCTAACGACATACGCTTCAAGGTCGGTGCGCATTGCGCGGCAAGTACACGGCCGATTTCCGTTGAGCCGGTGAAGGTTAGTTTGCGCACAATGGGATTGGATGTCAGTTCACCGCCAATGGCGCGTGCATCGCCAGTCAGCACATTCAACACGCCAGGCGGCACACCGGCGCGCGCAGCCAGTTCCGCCATTGCAAAAGCGGACAGTGGTGTTTGGACGGCGGGCTTGACGACGATGGTGCAACCCGCAGCCAGCGCCGGCGCCACTTTGCGCGTAATCATCGCGGCAGGAAAATTCCACGGCGTAATCGCCGCACACACGCCAACGGGCTCACGCGTGACGACAATACTTTTATCGGCCCACGGCGAAGGAATCACATCGCCATATACGCGACGCGCTTCTTCGGCGAACCATTCGATGAAGGAAGCTGCGTAGGCGATTTCACCGCGCGCCTCAGCAAGCGGTTTGCCTTGTTCGCAGGTCATGAGCACGGCGAGATCTTCTTGATGCGCCATCATCAACTCATACCAGCGGCGCAATACACGTGCGCGTTCGTCCGCCGTTTTGCTGCGCCAACTTACAAAGGCACGCTGCGCGGCATCGATGGCACGCCGCGTTTCGGCCACGCCAACAGCCGGCACCGTGGTCAGCAATTCGCCCGTGGCGGGATTGAGTACCTCCACAGTCTTACCGTTATCGGCATTGAGCCATTGGCCGTCGATATAGCACTGGCTTTTAAGCAGTGTGCTGTCTGTTAGTTTCATGGCTTCTGTTTAGCACTCATCTGAAAATTGATACGCCCTATCCAACGAATGTTCCGTCATTCCCGCGCAGGCGGGAATCCAGGAAAAATATGGTTCGAACTGGATTCCCGCCTGCGCGGGAATGACGAGACTCAACGTACTTAGCGGACAGTTAATTTAAGATAGGTTTCAACTAAAACGTGAATGTCACATGAACTCAATACGTCGAACCCGTCGCACTGGGGGGCGCACTGGGCGGCGCAACTGCACCACTCTTAAATGCCGCAGCCAATTCCGTGGCTGCTTTAACCAAAAGCGAGGTATCGACTCCCACTGCTACAAACAATGCACCCATTGCCAGATAGTCTCGCGCCAACTTAGGGTCGGAGGTGAGAATACCGGCGGCTTTGCCTGCTTTCATCACCGTGGCGATTCCTTCAGTAATTGCTTGTTGCACGCTGGGTTCATTTGGCTTGCCGAGATAACCCATTGATGCCGACAAATCAGCCGGGCCGAAGAACACGCCGTCCACACCTTCGACTGCGGCAATCGCTTCGAGGTTCTGCACTCCAAGCACCGATTCGACCTGCACCAACACACACATTTCATCGTCGCAGTGATGCAAGTAGCCATCGACCTGATTCCAACGCGAAGCACGCGCCAGTGCACTGCCCACACCACGCATGCCGCGCGGCGGATAACGCACAGCCGCCACCATACGCGCCGCTTGTTCAGCCGTTTCGATCATGGGTATTAACAAAGTCTGCGCGCCGATATCGAGATACTGCTTGATCAATGCCACTTCACCATGTACCGGCCGCACCACGGGCTGCACCGGATAAGCCGCCATCGCTTGCAACTGCGCCAACACACTGCGTGGATCGTTGGGCGCATGCTCGGCATCAATCAACAACCAATCGAAGCCCGTGGTGGCCAGCAACTCGGCTACATACGCATCTGCCAGTCCTACCCACAATCCGATCTGCGGTTTACCGCTGCGTAACGCGTGCTTGAAATGATTCACCGGCATTTGCATGTCATTACCATCTGTCAAACAAAACGAAACGCAATGTTGCCCAGTGGGCCATAGTCCGCATGGATTACATCACCACGCACGGCAGCAGTGGGTCGCGTGAATGAACCACCGAGCACGATGTCGCCTGCATTCAATTGTTCATCGTATGGCGCGATCTTATTCGCCAACCAGGCCACACCGGTCGCGGGATGATTCAACACCGCCGCAGCAAGGCCGCTTTCCTCGATCACCGCATTCTTATACAACAACGCACCGACCCAACGCAGATCGACGGCATCGGGTTTCACTGGCCGACCGCCCAATACAATGCCCGCGTTGGCGGCGAAATCGGCAATGGTATCGAACACCTTGCGTGGCGCGTTAGTGTCACGATCGAATTGCTCGATGCGCGCGTCGATGATTTCCAACGCCGGCGTTACATAGTCAGTGGCTTGTAGTACATCAAACAATGTGATGCCCGGACCTCTGAGTGGTTTGCTCAACACGAATGCAAGTTCCACTTCGACACGCGGCGCGATGAAACGCTCAATGGAGATGTCTGAGCCGGTCGCGAAGAACATGTCATCCATCAAGGGCGCGGAATCCGGTTCTGTAATTTGCGAGGCCTGTTGCATGGCGCGTGAGGTCAAGCCAATCTTGCGACCCTTGATAGCGCGTCCGTCGGCGAGTTCAAGCTTCACCCACTCGCCTTGGATGGCGTAACCATCTTCGATGGTCATCTGCGGATGATCTTTGGAGAAGTGCCGCAGTTGCGTGCGATTCTTGCGCGCGTCGTACAGCTTGCGCGCCAATGCGACGATGGTGGCTTGCGGCAGCATGCTAGTTCTTCTTTGGGTTCTGAAAGAGTGGATGAATCGTGCTGTGCTTGGCATCGAACACTTCTTGACCTTCATCGACTTGCAAGGTCATGCCGAGATAACGTTTGGCAAACAACGCAGCAAAATGCGTCTTTGCTGCCGCCAATACGGTTTCGCCGGCGCGTTGCTTCACGACTTCACTGCGCCCGCGTCCCATACGCAGATTCAGATACAAGAAAGCGTAATCGTACTGTCCGTCCGCTATTGCGAAATGGGTTGCCGGATAGGCCAACACGCGCACCCCGCCCGTCGGAAACACTTGTTGGTCGGCTTCATCGCGCACGGTCAACATCGCATCCGCCAAGCTCCGGCACAGTGCGGTCATGTCGGTTTCGGCATCGAGATTGCTGGTGTACAGAATAACGAGATGCGGCATGGTTACAGTTTACTCACGCTGCGATGTCCATGACGGCGACGGTACAACCCACGGCAAAAATCGGAATCGGAGCGTAGTGCTGCAAATGCCCGCGGCCTTTGGCCGCTGCAGCAATGCTGATGAAGGTGCGGATTTCAAAACCACCTTGACCCGCATCTCGATAGGTCTCGATATCGTTATACGATAGCAATGCCTGCTTGTCGTTGCGCACCCAGCGATCCAGTAATTCGCGATCCCAGGCTTCATTGATCTTGCCGGAATCGGGTGTGGCCGGCCAATGCGAAATACCACCTGTACCGACAATGGCAATACGTTGCGGCACGCTGTCCGCCGCGCGACGCAGTGCTTCGCCAAACGCCCAGGCGCGATGCAGTGGCGTTAACGGCGGCCCCTGACAGTTAATATTCACCGGAATCACCGGCACATCATACTGCGGCGTCAAAAAATTCAGCGGCACCATGATGCCGTGATCGAACTTCCATTCTTCGGCGAACGCCACATCCACGGTTTGCATCACTTCGGTAATGATGCATTTAGAAAGCGCGGCATTGCCAGGTATGCGTCGTCGTTCGATGCCCAACCATTTAGGGTCTTCGATTGGACCTTCGTAGTCATCAGCCATGCCGAGCGCAAACGCAGGCATGTTGTTCATAAAGAAATTACCGAAGTGTTCCGCGCCGACTACGATCAATACGTCGGGTCGGGTAGCGCGCAATGCTTCGCCCATGCGATAAAACGCGCTGTAGAAAGCATCACGTGTCGCCGGTTCGGCAAGTTGCGCGCGACCGGTAATGCCGGGCGCGTGACTGCATATACCTGCGAATACCAAGCTCATACGCCGGCCACCTTTTCATCCATCTCTGTTGTCATGGTGTAGACACCTGCGCGCACCGGCCCATGCTTGGCCACGCCGTCGCGCATGGCTTGAATGTAAGCAGGCCATGGCATGCCGAGATAGGCGGCAAAATGCATTAACAACTGGCCGTTGGCGCCGAGTACATAGATCAAGCCGATATCGCCGTCGGTAATCGCAGTTCGTTCTTCGTCATTCAACTGATATTCGTTCAACAGTGCGACACGGTCATCGCGATAACGCGCTTGCACGCGCGGATCGCGATTGAGCTGATACAGAAACTTCTGCATGTCGTACAAGCTCACTTAAGTTCCCCAATGCGGAATGTGATGACTGCCCAGCGACACGCACACATTCTTGGGTTCCATAAACACTTCATAGCTCCAGGTGCCGCCCTCGCGTCCGGTGCCGGATGCTTTGGTGCCGCCAAAAGGCTGACGTAAGTCGCGTACGTTTTGGCTATTCACAAAACACATACCGGCTTCTATTGCTGCTGCCACACGATGTGCCTTGCCAATATTTTCGGTCCATATATAACTCGACAATCCATAGGCGATGTCATTCGCTTTGGCAATCGCGTCCGCTTCGTCATCGAATGCAATCAAACATGCAACGGGGCCGAAAATCTCTTCCTGCGCAATGCGCATGCGATTGTCCACTTCAGCAAACACCGTGGGTTGAACGAAATTGCCCTTGCGCATAGCGTCGTCCAGTTGCGGCGCATCTAGTCCACCACAGAGCAATTGCGCACCCTCCTTCATGCCCAGCTCGATATAGCTGCGCACTTTGGCAAGATGATTCTCACTGATCATCGGACCGATGTTGGTGCGTTCATCGAGCGGGTCACCGACTTTGATGTTGCGGGCGCGCGCTGCAAAACGCTGTATAAACTCAGCATAAATAGAGCGCTGCACCAGAATACGCGAACCGGCAGTACAGCGTTCGCCATTGATGGAGAACACCATGAACAATGCGGCATCCAAAGCGCGTTCGAGATCGGCATCAGCAAAAATCACAAAGGGGCTTTTACCGCCCAACTCCATCGAAAACTTTTTTAGACCAGCAGTCTTCACGATGCGATTGCCGGTTAGCGTCGAACCAGTGAAGGAAATCGCGCGCACATCTGGATGCGCGCATAACGGCTCGCCGGTTTCGGCACCGAAGCCGTGAACAACATTCAACACGCCGGGCGGAACGCCCGCTTGTAATGCCAATTCACCGAGACGCGCGGCGGTGAGTGGCGACAGCTCGCTCATCTTCAACACTGCGGTGTTACCGACAGCCAAGCAGGGTGCAACTTTCCAAGTAGCCGTCATGAACGGCACATTCCAAGGTGAAATCAACGCACACACACCCACCGGTTGAAACAAGGTGTAATTCAAATGTGAATTGGTCGGATAAGTATGACCGTCGGTATGCGTGCACACATCGGCAAAGAAATGAAAGTTATCGGCGGCGCGTGGCACCAATTGCTTACGTGTTTGTGCAATCACCTGACCCGTATCGCGAGTTTCGGTTTCGGATAGCTCCGGCACATGCTGCGTAATGAGGTCGCCGAGTGTGCGCATGATGCGTGCGCGCTCCGCTGCGGGTTTGCCAGCCCAACTGGGGAACGCCGCTTTTGCTGCTGCCACCGCAGCGTTGACTTCTTCAACTCCACCGCGCGCGACTTCGGCCAGCACTTCCTGAGTAGCAGGATTACGTGTCGCAAAATATTCACGACTCGTCACAGCTTGACCGTTAATCAAATGATCGACGCGCATTCACCGTTCCTCGTATTCATACCATTCCTAGAACCCGTCTCAAAATGTAGCGAGCGAAGATAGGTTGCGTTCCATTGGCGCACAGGAACCGGAGTGTATGTGGCAATACATGAGGATTCCGAGCACCAATGGAACGCAAGATATCGAGCGCAGTAATTTTGAGATGGGTTCGCATCATCGACCAAACACATTATCGGCTGTTAGCGTATTCATCAAGCAGCCAACACTATCGATTTCACAGCGCACTTCGTCGCCTGCAACAACATTGATTACACCTTCAGGCGTGCCGGTCAAAATCACATCGCCGGCCGATAGTGTCATAAAGGCACTGAGGTACTCGATCAAATTAGGAATATCAAAAACCATATCGCGCGTATTGCCGTGTTGCGTTTGCTTGCCGTTTACGAAAGTACGCAAGCCTAAGTTGCCGGGGTCAGGAATATCGCTCGCGTCAACCAGCCACGGTCCCAGTACCGTACCGCCATCGCGATTCTTCGCGCGCAAATTGGGGCGATACCAGTTCTCCAAATAATCACGCACGACATAGTCGTTGGCCACGCAATAACCCATCACATGCTGCATGGCTTGTTGGCGCAAAACATTTCTGGCTGTGCGGCCGATCACCACGGCAAGTTCGCATTCGTAGTGCATGAAAGTCGCATCGCTGGGCCGGCGTGTGTGACCCAAATGACCAAGCAATGAGCCCGGTCCTTTGAGAAACACTAAGGGCTCGTCTTGCGTCTTGAAAGACAGCTCACGCGCGTGATTGCCATAGTTGAGCCCGAGCGCAATCACGGTGCCGACTGCAAACGGCGGCAGCCAAACCACTGCGTCTTCCGTTACCACTCGACCATCGCACAGACGCAATGCGTTACGGCCGTCAGCCGACGGGTGTGGCGTAGCCTCGTGAATTGCACCGGCATAGGCGACTCGTGCGCGCTTCATTGCATCGCTCCAACAAAATGATTGTGCAATGCACCCACGCCGTCGATTTCGATGGTGACGCGCTGACCAGCGCGCACTCGTGGAGCTGGCGCCGCCACCCCGACCATAAGTACATCGCCCGGCGCGAGCGTCATGAATTCGGTGACATCGGTCAGCAATTGCGCAACCGGCCGCAATAGATCTGTTGTGCTTGCCGTCTGTACCAAAGCGTCATCGATATAAATGCGAATCGTGAGCGCATCGGGATTTTGTATCGCATCGCGCGCCACAACCGTACCCAGCGGACAAAAGCCGTCGCGCGCCTTGTAACATACTGAGGGCCGGTAGTAATCCGGATGCGGCACGCTGATGTCATTGACGATCACATAGCCCGCCACATGATCCAACGCGTGTTCCGCTGCAACATGACAAGCGGTGCGACCGATCACCACGCCAAGGCTAGCGCCTACTTCCAACTCAGCAACTCCGGGCGGAATACTCACTGCATCGCCATCGACTGCAAGTGTATTGCGCGGCTTGATATACAACACCGGCGCCTTGGGCGCGCCCTTGTAGGGCGGCTGAGCGACCGTTCCGCCAAGCGCCTTAAGCGCAGAATGATGATTAAGTAACGTTCCATACACCGCGCCCGATAACCGATAGGGCGGCATGTCGATGGTCATGTCTATGGCCATCGACATGGGTGGGGCGATGGAGGTGGCGCTGAATGGCATATTGGTTCGCTCGATGCTCAGCATTCCGCACTGGTAAACTTCACTAATATGTTAGTAATATAGTTGCCAAGGAGTAAATGGTCAAGACCGAACAAACTAGAGAATTTGGCATGCGTGCAAAACCCGTTAAATTGAAACATCGCAATCTGCCGCTGCTGTTGCTACAAGCGCGCGAACATGTGATCGCACATTTTCGCCCGATACTGAATGAGCACGGCATCACGGAGCAGCAATGGCGCATTGTGCGGGTGTTGTTGGACTCCGATGCATTGGAACCCAAGGAGATCGGCGCGCTGTGCAACATCTCCAGCCCCAGCATGGCGGGCGTGTTAGCGCGTATGGAAGACCTCGGGTTCATTACCCGCAAGCGTCTCGACCACGACCAGCGCCGTCTACGCGTCTCACTCACCGCCCGCAGCCGCGCGCTGGCCGCGCGCATGGCACCGCAGATCGACTCGACCTATCGCCATATCGAACGTCTCATTGGCAACGAGTTCTGCGAACACTTTTATCGAGTACTCGATGAATTGATTGCCACGCTGGAACCGCATGCGCCGCAGTTGATGGATAAATCGGGGAGAGACTAGAACTTATCTCAGAATTGAAGAGGTAATGAAATGGCTAAAATTAAGAGCGCACACTTAACACCGTTTCTGCGCCGTGTGCTTCTGGTCATGTTATGCACGGTCTTTCCAGCGACGTGGATGACGACTTCCATGGATAACGGCCAGCACAATGATTTCAGACTGCTCAACAACGAAGTAGATTCCGAAAGGGAATCGATTCATCAGTGCCCGACGAGTATTTCGATGTACAACCGGGTACGAAAGAGGTTGCTCAGAAATCCTATCGAATACTGAAAGCGCATCGTCAAGAAACTCATGGCCTAGTCTGAGTTTGTGTTGCTCGTACCACGAAGCAGCATCGGTCAAATCCCGATCCGCCTCTTCCCTGAGTCGGACAGCGTACTTCATAGTCTCTTTCTAATATCCGCAACGACGTCGGCAGCGGGGCGGCCCTTGTTGCCGTCGGTCTCGAAAGCGTCTAGACGCAAATCAAGTTCAGCACGCTGCTCTTGTGTCAGTGGAAGAACGCTTTGATCCGTGGCAATACTGTCCCACAGATCCTCAACCAAGCGAATTCTTTCGTCGACGGGAAGCTTGCGAAGATTGGCGTTCATGGGCCAAGCATAAGCCAGAATTTGCCTCTATCCAATAGCACATAACATCGCCATTCAGCCGGAGCGCAATCTATTTGGATGATTGATGGGATGGCTTGTAGGCTCTCCTCGTTTCATAAGGAAAGCGGCACCCCTGCTGCTTTAAGAGCTAGCGACCAAGCATCCGCAGCTTCTGTGCATATCTGGGTGAAGTCGCCGAGCACGACTCCATTTTCATCTACAACTCGCGCTACGAACGCAAGTTGGACCGATCCGCCACCAACGGTTGAGGTTGCAATCTTTGCGGTACGCGGGTCTATCGTGAACACAGCCCCTGATCCTGCACTTGTGCCGGTTGAAAGGTTGAGCGCCGTCCGAATTGCCGTCAGCTTAGGTTTGTGGCCAGAGCGCGGAGGGCGGTCCAATTCTCCATGTTTATCGATATTCCATAAATCGTACACAAGCGCGACTGCTCTGTTGTTGTTTATTAACGTATCACCGTCAAATTTTATTCCCTGCTTCGTGCACCAGAGCTTTAGGTGATCCCTCAAGGATGCGATGCTCGACACAAGCAATGATGCAACGTTAGCGAGTTCAATCGCATCCGAGTTTTGATTGAAGTCAATCCATGTTCGAATGTAACCATCTGCGAAAGTAATCTGAGGCTGAACAGCCGAAAGGTCATCACTTGCCAAACCAGCCAATGCCGCATGCATTTGACGAATTTTGCGATTGAGTATGTCAAGCATGCTATTTACCCTGCTACGTCCAACGTGTTTTATTCAATCTGGATAACACGGCCGCCTTCACTGCGCCACCGCCGCACCACCACCGGAAATAAAATTGTTAATCTCTTGCAGCACCGGCAAACGATGTCGCGTCAACGACGAAAATGCAGCCAGCAGATCGCCGTGATCTGCATCGGGAAAATACTCGACGCGCACCCGACCACCGATGGCCTGCAATGCCGCGGTCAAATTTCGTGTGTTGTTGGGATTCACTGTGTGGTCCTTCAAGCCATGCATCAATAACAACGGCGGTGCATCGTTGCGCACGAAGTTGATTGGTTGCGAAGCAGCGAAGTTTTCCGGTGGGCCGAATAGGTCATTCATGTAGTCGCGACTGAACGGTATAAAATCATACGGGCCGGCAAGTCCCACTACGCCGCGCACATCCTTTGGTGAAAGGCCTGCCTGATGTAAATAGACCTTGTTCAATACCACCATCATCGCCAAGTGCGCGCCTGCCGAATGACCCACCAAGTACAGTTGCGCAGCATCGGCACCCCACTCCGCTGCATGATTGTGCGCGAATGCGACCGCGGCTGCGGCATCTTCAAACATGGCAGTGGACTTCACCTGTGGATACAAACGATAGTTTGGCAGTACCGCCACATAGCCTTGCGCAGCTAACGCGGCGCCGATGAACTTGTAATACGACTTGTCGCCGCTGTTCCAACCACCACCGTGAATGAACACTACTAGAGGAACTGGCGCGCGCTCCATTGACGACTTATCAGGTAAGTAAACATCCAACTTATTGCGCGAGTCAGCACCGTAACTCAGGTCAGTCAACCGTGTATGCGAGCCGAATGAGGCCGGTACATTCGCCGCAAACAATGCAATCTGCGCGCAGCCGCCGCACCAAGCAGCTATGCACGCGGCAATTAACAAGCGAAGTCCGGTAGTGTTCATACGATATCAATCGTAGGAAAATTTATGCTTGGTCGCATACGTAACATCATGCATAACATTTACACGCCGAGCGAGCCACGGAACCCTCTAGTGGTCTAGTAGGATTCCGCATCATTGTGATATGCGAAGACCGAGCTGCTACGGTTATCGCGCCACAACGGCAGAGCTTGCGGTTGTCGGCGTCGCCACCGCATCATCACCATAAATAAAATCGTGGATCTCTTGCAGCACTGGTACGGGATGCCTCGTCAACGGTGAAAATGCCTGTAGCGCAGTGTAGTGATCGGCGTTTGGAAAATACTCGGCGTGCACCCGACCACCGACGGCTTGCATCGCCGCTGTCAAACTGCGCGTGTTGTTGGGATTAACAATGTTGTCCTTCAAGCCGTGAATCAATAACAACGGCGGTGCGTCGCTGCGCACGAAATTGATTGGCTGCGACGCAGCGAAGTTTTCCGGTGGACCAAAGAAATCATTCAGGTACTTGTAAGGGAACGGCAGAAAATCATACGGACCGTCGAGCCCGACCACGCCGCGCATCACGTCCGGCGATGCACCCGCGTGTTGTAGATAGTTGCGATTCAACGCCAGCATCACTGCCAGATGCGCGCCAGCAGAATGACCTACCACATACAGCCGTGTCGGATCGGCACCCCATTCCAATGCATGATCATGTGCAAAGACAACCGCAGCAGCGACGTCTTCAAACACGGCAGGGGCTTTTACCTTTGGATACAAACGGTAATTCGGCACCACTGCCACATAGCCTTGCGCAGCTAAGCCGGCACCGACGAACTGGTGGTATGCCTTACCACCGGTGAACCAACCGCCGCCGTGAATAAACACAACCATAGGAACCGGTGCGTGTTCCGCCGACGATTTATTGGGCATGTAAACATCCAACTTATTGCGTGGCTCAGTACCATAGGCCACATCAGTCAATCGTGTATGTGGAACATATGCGGCTCGCACATTCACCGCTAACAATTGCATCGGCGCGCACCCACTGCACCAACTAACCATGCACGCAGCAATCGACAAGCGAGATACGATTTTGATCATGTGTCATCCACCATAGGTAAGTTCATAGTCAGTTGCATACGCAACATCATGCACAGCATTTAGACTCTTAGCGAGCCACGGAATCCTCTGGCAGCATAATAAGACTCTGCACTGTTGTGATAGACGAAAACCGTATTGTAACGGCGATCGCAAAAGACCGCACCGCCGAGCTTTCTAATATCGGCAGGTGTTTTCACCCAGCTTGAGGTTTTCGTATCGAAGTCGCCAAGTTGCTGTAACTGTCGATACTGCTCTTCCGTTAAAAGTTCAATACCCATGGCAGCGGCCATATCAAGTGCATTATTTTCCGGTTTGTTTTCTTTTCTCGACTCCAACGCTTTGCGGTCGTAGCAAAGGCTTCTACGGCCTTTGGGACTTTCTGCTGAACAGTCATAGAAAACATATTCGTTGGTAGCTTTGTCATAGCCGATAACATCCGGCTCACCACCAGTTTCTTCCATTTCATGTAACGATTTCAGCTTCTCAGCATTCGCTTCCAGCTTTGTTTGTACTGCGGCCCATTTAAGACCTTTATGGCGGTTCATGTTGTTCTCAAAACGGGCTTGCAATGTTTTGAGTAGTTCTTCGCGTTGTTTTGGTTTCATCTCGAACCTCCAATTTCACAACGATCAGATCATGTAGGGCGCCCCGAGCACAGCGAGCCGCGCCTTCTTTTAGCATCAAACAAGATGGTGCATTCGGAATGCACCCTACCCGGACACGGCTTTTACACACAGAAACATATCAGTGCTCTGTGTCCTGCGGCATAGATCGTATCAGCTTGACATATCATTTTAACGCATGAGCAGCCAGCGTCTTTGCGCCCGCATATAGCGCATCGCAAGTACCGCCGTTTCGATACATGGTTGTGGGGTCAAGAATGTATTGGCTGGTCGGATCCTTAGAAACGTAGGTATCGTCGAAGGTATCGATGATGGCTCCGCCACGAGACAGCGTGGCGCGAATTGCCAGTGTTTTCCGTCCGGTTATCCGGCTGCCAGGATGCCCTGCGGCGGTCAGAATTTCATATTTCAAAACGAGCTGACCGTCAGACGGAGTCGAATCGTCGAGCGGCAATACAGTCGGTATGCGCTGAGTAAATAGGGTCATCATGTGACTGCCAAGCGTTGTATCGAGATGGCACTCCGTGAATATCTTGAGCGGAATTTCATCCGGTTCGGCGTAATCGGCTCTAGTGCTGATCAACAGCGTGCTCGATGATGCTGGTGGCAGTTGACCGTCATCTGGTTCTTCTGACTCCATTTGATCTTCGGAATCGGCAACATATCCCGGCAGATTTACCGGCAATGTTCTACTCCGCATGCTCTTCACCAGCCAACGATACACATCGCTTCCGATCACATCGGCATCGTGCGCAAGCACATTGCAATTGCCGTATCCATGCATTGCGGAGCTCGATCTGCGAGTGAACACTCTCCAACTCACCAGCTTGTTGCTTTGATAAAGATTGGCGCGCACGCTCAGGCTCTTGGCTCCGCTCCAGACACCACCCGGCGTTGCATTGACGTTGACAATTTTCAGGCTCAGAAATTTTCCATGTGGCATTGCACTGGCATCACTGACGGTTCTGATATTCGCATATCCCTCGTCACCGAGCGCTTTTGCGACGCCTTGAGCGAGCAGCTCCGGCAACTTCACACACTCGTTTCTCACCTTGTCCGGTATGGACTCGGGTGTTTCATATTCGGCCGGCACCTGAACAGCGAGCGTCTCCAGCGATGGCTTTTCATCGGCAACAACGGACACTGACATCATCAACGCCAATGTTGGAATAAGCCAGCGAGCCACGACATGTTTTGCGCTCATTTCATTTCCATCAATAGATAAATACGGCAGTGGCAAGCATAGATGACCATCGCAATATATGCCTGTAAAAATGTGTTCTGCGGGCGCGACAATTAAGTACGCCATTTACACCGGACGGCATACCAAACATTGACCTCACCCTGCCAACGCGCGTAAGTTACCCGCGATTCTGAAATCGCTTTTTGATCATAACAACCGGCGTGCGTTGCACGGTAAGCGATCCGGGCATTGGGAGAACGGGCGTGGACAAGCTCAAACTGGTCGGCAGTGGAGTCGTTGCTCTGGGACTCATTGGTTTTCTGTTCTATTTCTTTTGGCCTAAGCCCTCTACTCCAACCGACCCTTCCCTATCGAGCTGCCCGGTACCGCCGGCATTTCATGTTTCAAACGATAAGACGTTGGAACTGGGCGGGGTCAACGCCGGTTCGCTGAATGTTGCTAACTTAAAAATACAAGACATCAGCAAGTTCTACCCGGTGCTCAACGATCAGGCGACGACTGCGTTAGTGGTCGATTATTTAATTTGTCGGTCGGAAGAGCGCAAGGAACTCGATCCTACCAACGCAGATGCCGTGAATTACTATCGCAAGCGCACTGACTTTGTGGTGCAGACGCATCCTACTGCTGACCAGTTGCTTGAGTGGGACCGTCAAAATCCAGCGCCGCAAAAAGTTGGCAAGCTGATTACGCCGGACTTTACTGACAACGATGGCAAGTGGGTCATCGTATTGAATGATCCAAGCGGGCACCGTTCCGCCAAGATCGAAAACTTTGGCAATGCTGACCTCACCTATGTGCTGGGCAATGTGCCCGAACCCCAACTGTGGGTGTACCCTCGAAGTCAAGTACATGTCGCGCCCAGTGGCGAATCCGAACTCGATATTTTTCTCGGCTATGGCGCCAACCAATCCGAGTACCGGTTTTTTCTGCAGAGCGATGTGGAAGCTACCCCACGTGAGATCGTAGTACAGGTTCCGTCGCTCAAGACAGCAACTGACCAGCAACAAAAACTAGCACAGGACTTAACTCGGAAGCTGCTGACTGCGTTACCCACCACTGCACCAGGCACTACCCCGGCCATGCCTACCGGTGCAGTGACGGATCGTATGATCGAAACGGCTGCAAACACCGTAAAGGAATATTATCCGCAGCTGGATGAGAGTTCGCGTTGGGTCACAACGTCGCAGGTACTGTTAGCAAGTCATTGGCCTTCACTTGCCGTCGCTGCCCTGAATCGCGCCGAACAAAGTGATGCCAGTGTTTCACAGCAACCGGCGTTACAACACTACGCCGCTCATGTTGCCTATCTGGCCAATGCCGACACTGTATTTACTCAGCACCCTGTACAAGTCGCGGATGTATTGACGAAGGGGGATGCCGAGCAGTTGACTGCACGAGCGCTTAACACCAACGTGCTGGTCAGCGCCGGAAATAAAAACGACATCGAGAAGTTGATTCAAGCCATGAGTGGCTATGCGGAGCTAAAGGCCGTCAGATTGAGTCTCCAAGGTGACTTATTCCTGTCACAACACGACACGGTTAATGCCACGACCTCATACGCTCAACTAATAAAATCGGGGAGTTCCCTTTCCGCCGCCTTGCGCCTTTCGTCGGTACAAGCGCGCTCGGGCAAACGTATCGAAGCAAAACACACCATCGACAACATGGCTATGGCCAACAAGAATGAAATCACTCAAGCGTCATTCAAGTATGTGCTGAAAGATGCACATGATCGTCCCATTGGGTAGAGCACGTAGGGCGCCCCGAGCGCAGCGTCGCGCCTTCTTCAGCATCCGATATCAATTACAAGATGGTGCATTCGGAATGCACCCTACCCTGAATGCGCCATATGCGGTGATACCAAATGCTTAGCTTTGCGGCACACCAAAGCGAAAGGTAGGTACGTCCGCCAATAGCCACTTGTTAAAAGGTTAGCGGAAAGCATAGATAGCCAGCGCTACCAAACCGACAACTGTAGCTGATTGAAGTTGAGTACTCTCATGCTTACCCGTGGCTACAAAGCGAGCAAATTGTTCACAATTGTGGCCGAACAAATCATATTGTGGATTATTTGCGGCTTGTTGCACGCGTTGCCGCGCCATTGCCTCATCTGTAATTTGCCCTAGAATTTCCCAATTACCAGTGCCACCGAACCAATCAATTCTTAGTTGAGGTGGAGTTTGATGTACAACTGTAGGATTGATCCCATCAGCGTTTGGATGACCCAGCCTATTCCCAATATCTAAGATTCCGTAATGATCGATACCAGGTTTATTTTGTGATCTTTGTTTCACAATATACAAACCATCGTTATAGCCTTGGAATGGCACTAGATTACTCCTTGCCTTTTATGTGTTTTCGCTAACGCGATTTAGCAAAGCCATAAGTGGCGGTAATACCGGAACCGATTCGGATGTAAGTTGTTGCAAAGCGGCGCGTTGTCTTATTTTCTATAGCAAGCCAATCAGACATCGACCAGCGCACCAGCCGACAGACAAGACTCGACGCAAATCAATACCGCACCCGATTCCGCCCACCATGCTTAGCGCTATACAACATCATATCGGCCGCATGATAGAGATCATCGCGCACCATGCCTGCGCGCCAATCGGCCACGCCGATTGAAATCGTGACGTTCACTTGCTTATCGTCGGCGGCAAACACGCGCATCTCGACGGAGTCGCGTAATTCTTCGGCAACCGTGACGGCATCGCTTAATCCCGTGTCGACCAGAATGGCGCAGAACTCCTCGCCACCATAGCGACCCAATTTATCGGTGGGGCGCAAACGCTTTTGCATGATGGCGGCCACACCGCGCAATACCGAATCGCCTGCCAGATGGCCGTATTTATCGTTAACACTTTTGAAGTGATCGATGTCAACCATCAATATCGACAGCTTGCGACCCTGTCGCTGCACACGCGCAATTTCTTCGCCGAGCAAGGTATCGAGTTGTTGCCGATTACTTAAGTTAGTCAAGCCGTCGGTGACTGCCATGCGGAACACTACTTCGTGGTATTGCGCTTCGACATCGTCGCCCGATAGATACTTGAAAATAGTATCGCCAACTTTAATCAGGTCGCCGCCATTCAAACGTCGCTCGGCGCTCAAGCGCGCTTCGTCATTCACGAACGTGCCGTTGGTGGAGCCCAAGTCGCATGCAAATACCTGCGTGCCGCGCTGTTCAAGTTTGCTATGCCAACGCGAGACCGCATCGCTGGACATCACGATATCGTTATTGCGACCACGGCCAATGTTCAACACCGGCTTATCCAACACGAAACGCCGACCCAACTCCGACGGCAGCGAAGCATGAATGACCACCAGGCAAGCCTGCCCGCTGCTCACGCCCACCGGCGGCTCGTTCAAGCCGGTTACACGGGTTTTAACTTCGTCAGTATTAAAAATGTTCACAGCAGTGCCAGTCGGTTATTCGAGTTCAGTCAGTCTGATTTATCCAGTCCGTCCCTAATATTCTGTCGTCGTTTGCAAGATCCGATCGCGCGGATAGCGTACCGAGTAATAGTGACGAATCGCCACCGTTTTCTGTGGTTGTGCCGAGAATTTCCACAACCACACACCCGCCCTGCCATTTAAATCCTTAAGGGTGGGTTCGGTCGCGTCCTTGAGCACTTCCACTTTCACGTCGGCATTCCTGCTGACCGGGACGCGGTCGATTACTTCAACCGGAATCGCGGCGGTGTGATAACTGGTGATCTCGAAACGCTGCTTGGTTTCAACGGTGAGTTGTTTGGTGATGACGCCGCGTTCCGCCGATTGCGCGGCTTCGGCGCGAACCACGACGCGAATACGTTCATCCACACCGAACGGCATGCGTACCTCGGCTCCTGGTAAAAATGCGACGGTTTGCGCTTCGCCGACCAACGCACCGTCACGATAGAGCTGCAATTGTCCGGCTTCGAGAGGTGCTTCGCGTTCGTACTTGAACGTGGCTTCGAGATAGGCGCTATGACTGGTATTGGGAGCGACGCGCGCCACAATCTCGGTATCAAAGGTATCGTCAGCAATGGGATACAAACGCGGCTCGCGATCGGCAGGCACGCTGAGGCGTCCGGGCAATTGATATTCGACCAGATATTGCGTGGCCTTCGTGACTGCTTTTTCTTCTACTTCGTTATAGGCACTGGCGGCATCTGCTTTCGCCAGCATGGGCACCTGCATGACCCCTCTAGACGCGGGCATGATCGGCTGCGGCACGGCAATATCCAAAAACTCCGACGGCACTTGCGGGGCTGTCACATCGTTACCCGGTGGCGCGGTGGTTAATGTCAGCTGCACATCCTGCCAATCTTCACCGGTGCCTTGTCGCACCTGCCCTTGCCGCTCCAGACTCAAGCGTTTTTGATTGGTGTCGAGACGGGCCTGATAAACCCAGCTCCAACTCGCATCGGCTACCCGATAGGAGACGTTCACTGCGGTGGTGGTCGCACTGTTTGCCGCAATGGAAGCACGTACTTCGGTGCTTTGTTTTTTCTCGGTAGCCACTTTGGCCAGGTCGGCTTTAATGGTTTCAATTTCGCGATCGAGCGCGCGCTGCCGAAGTTTGGCGTCGCGCACTTTGCTATGTGCGGCAGCCGCTCCACTGCCGATAGAGTTCAGAACCGCCGTGAGATTCGTGACATCAACGGCGGCTTTTGTAGTGCTGCCGGTTGGATTGCCGGCCAGCGAGTCCAGTAATTTAAGTTGCGTTTCCGCAGTCGCGATTTCGTCTTGCACTGCGGCGCGCTGATCGGTTTTTGTTTCCAGCTTGTTGCGCAACTCGCGTTCTTTATCTGTAACGAAGTGACCTTCGTTAATTGTTACCACTTCCACACCACCGAGCCGCACATTGGAAGTGCCTAATGTCACTCGCAATGTTTTGCTATCGATACCAGCAGGTAGGCCACGAATGACTATACGTTGCGCACCTTGCACAAGATGCGCTTCACCAACACGCGTCACCATCGCACCTTGTGGATAGACAGTCACCTGATCGATGCGCAACTCCACGGGAATATCGTCCGCATACGTTGCATTGATCGCCAATGCCAGTAGCCACAGCGTGCGACGCATGAATCGCAACAGCATAGTTGTTGTGTTGCATGACGGTTGATGTGTCATCGCTCACCTCGCAATGCGGATGGTTAGAACTTATCTGAGTAACACAGTGTATCCGTCATTCCCGCGCAGGCGGGAATCTAGGAAAAACACGTTTCTAACTGGATTCCCGCCTGCGCGGGAATGACGAAATATGTATTAGTCAGTGTGCTATTTAATTCTGCGGCAGACTGTAGAACAAACAACTACGCGCGATGATACGGGTGGCCCTTAATCACACTCACCGCACGATACACCGCTTCGGCGACGATCACTCGCACGAGCGCATGTGGCAAGGTTAATGGCGACAGCGACCAACGCAGCTCGGCGCGTGCATCCACCGCAGCCGCAAGACCTTCCGGTCCACCGATACAGAATGCCAGATTGCGTCCATCACGCGCGCGACTCGCCAGAAACTGTGCGAGTTGTTCGGTGCTCAGCGCTTTGCCGCCGACTTGCAACGCCACCACATAGGGATTGCTGCCGAGATTAGCGAGCGCTGCGAGCATGCGTTCGCCTTCTTTCTCAGTCGCGCGTGCGGCATCGCCACCGCTGCGCTGACCGAGGGGAATTTCCAACAACTCAAGCTTGTAATCCTGAGTGAGTCGCTTGGCGTATTCCTGATAGCCCTCATCCACCCAGTTAGGGACACGGGTGCCGGCGGCGAGCAGACGGAGGATCATTGAATGATTAGGGCTGATCGCAAATTAGCCACGTGATGAACAACTTTGAAATCTTGTCATTCCCGCGTAGGCGGGAATCCAGTTGGAAACGAGTTTTTCCTAGATTCCCGCCTACGCGGGAATGACTAATACATTGATTTGAGATAGGTGCCAACTATCCCTGTGCAGCTTCGCGACGCGCAGCGCTAATGTCCCACAAGCTCTCTAGACGATAGAACTCGCGCACGCGCTGCAACATGACATGCACCACGACGTCTTGTAGATCGACCAGCGCCCATTCACCATCGCGTTCGCCTTCCATCCCCAGCGGGCGGAAACCGGCCTTCTTCGCGGCTTGCGCCACATTGTCCGCAATCGCGCGTACGTGACGATCGGAATTGCCGCTGGCAATCACCATGCTATCCGCCACATCCGTCAACCCGCGCACGTCTAGCACGGCCACATTCACCGCCTTCATATCCGCCAACGCTTCTTCCACCACTTTAAGCAAAACGGATTTAGGCGCAGCTTTAGCCGGCTTGCCGGACTTCGCGGCCAGTACGGCGCTGAGCGTAGCCACGGCGACTTTCTTTACTGCGACCTTCTTTCTAGGCGCAACTTTTTTGCGGGCAGCTTTTTTCCGAGCGATCTTTTTGGGTGCGGGCCTGGACGCAGTCTTACGCGCGGGTTTGCGCGCTGCAGGTTTGACGCTGCTTTTGCGTTTGCCGGTAGAACGGCTTGCTTTGGGTTTTTCCGCCATGCTTTCCTCTGAAATCGATATCAAGTTAACGCTGACTATAACAGGCGGACTGTTGAATGATGTCACGCACTGCGTCAGGCATGAGATAACGCGGATCGTGACCCAAGACAACCAGCTTGCGTACTTCGGTCGAAGAAATCTCTAATTGTGTGACTGCGTGAATGAAAATTCGCCCGGCAATGTTTTCGTGCAAATCATCCACTCGACCCGTGCCGCCGTCGACCAACAGTTCCCCCAAGGGACCTAAGGTCGGCGCGCGCCATCCCGGTCGATGCGCCACAATCAGATGCGCGAACTTAAGGATGTCTTGCCATTGACGCCATTTTGGCAGCCCCAGAAACGCATCCATGCCCACGATCAGGCATATCGAGCGATCAGGCATTTCAGCGCGCAATTCAGCCAAGGTATCCACCGAGTACGACGGTCCGGCGCGACGCATTTCGCGGTCATCGACGTTGAAACCGGGCTGCTGCCCAATGGCCGCTTTGACCATTTGCAAGCGCAATTCAGGGCTTGCCACTGTGACATCGCGATGCGGCGGATCACCCGCCGGCATAAAGCGCACTTCGCTTAAGCGCAATGCCTGAATCAATTCAAAAGCGGTGCGCAGGTGACCATAGTGAATTGGGTCAAAAGTGCCGCCAAAAATGCCGATGGGATGCATGGAGGGAATGGTTAGTAAAGGTAATAGGTGGGCTAGTGTAAGAAAAGATTGGGGCTTGCGCCTCAAACGATTGTTACTACCTCACGTCACTCTCGCCCGCGCCAGCTTTACTCCGGCAAGACGCGCCACTAGGCCACGCAGTTCCACCCACGGGTCGCGGCGATTAACGCCTTTAATTGCCGCATCCACTTGACCGGCGTCAATCAACATGGCGCGCAACGGCGTCGCCTTTAAACGCTGCAGCGCCTGCTTCATGGCTGCTTGACGTGGTCGCCACACGCCGCTGGACTGCATTGCGCCATCGGCGCTTTGCCCGCGAGCCATTGCAAATGCGGCGCGCGCCAGCCACTGTAAATCTTTGTTCACACCCCACAACACCAGCGTGGCGTCCACGCCCGTCTCGTGCAATCCGTCGAGAATGCGCAACGCGCGCGCGGCATTGCCTTGCATGGCGGCAATGCCGAGCTGCAACACGTCAAAACGCGCGCTATCGGCCACATCGGCCAACACAGCGTCGGCCGCCACGCGCTGATTGGGATACAACAAGGCGAGCTTGTCGATTTCTTGTTGCGCCGCCAGTAGGTTGCCTTCGACGCGTTCGGCGATGAGCGTTGCCACGTCACTCTCCGCTGTGAGACCCGCGCGCTGCAAGCGTCGCTTCACCCATGCCGGCAATTGCGACAATTCAACCGGCCAGATCTGCACCAACAAGCCGTGCTGTTCGATAGCCGAGACCCACTTGGTGGACAGCGAACGCGTATCTAGTTTGTTGGCCACGACCATCAGCAAAATATCGCTAGCCGCTTGCGCCGCGATAGCGCACAACACTTCGCTGCCCTCGTTGCCGGGACTGGCGCCATCAAGCCGTACTTCCAAGATGCGCTGCTCGGCAAACAAGGACATGGCTTGCGTGGCGGCGCGCAGCTCCTGCCAATCGAAGCCGCGCTCGACAAAAAATACCTGCCTTTCGGAAAAACCGCGTTCGCGCGCTACCGCGCGCACTTGATCGCAGGCTTCACCCACCAATAACGGCTCGTCGCCGGTGATCAGGCAGATGGTCGGCAATGCCTTTTTCAGTTGCGCAGCAAGTGTGTCGCCGTTGAGTTTCATCGGAATCTGACAATGATAACCAAGCCAGGAGGTACGACGATGATAACGGAGATCGCGGCACGTAGCCCGCCGAACAACGCTCCGGGTGCTTGAACTCGCGCGTGCCGACGTAGGGCGAATGGGTCGACGCTCGTCAACGATTAAGCGCCGCCCACGATTCGAAACGCAATAACTTCACCTTGCATTCGCTCACTTCAACTCTTACTGTAGTGACGACTATGACTTCCATGCATCTACAGCTCCTCACTTCTCGCTGGCTGCGCGCCTGCCTTGCGCTGCTGGTCATGGTGTTTGTGCTGGGCACGATTGCGCATGCCGGTCACGATCATTCGCGATTAGAACAAACCACTCATAGTCATGTTTGCGAATACTGCGTGGGTTTTGCGCATCTGGGCGCCAGCCCGACAACGACGACGGCATTTACTACACCGCTATTCTTCGATGAAGCACCCAGCAAGGGTGCGGCACTCACGCCGTATGTAGCAATTCATACGGTGGCGCAAGCTCGCGCACCGCCTGTTCGTTAATTCAATCCTTTCAGATTACACCGACATGTAGGCAACGCGTCTGCATGTTCGGGCGTTCGCGTCTGCTCGGCATTTATTGCCGAGTGCGCGCTGCATTGAATTATTCAGCAGGATTTAACTATGTTTTTTCGTCACGTCCTTCAGCGATGTCATTTCGCTATCAGTAACCCTACATCCACTGTTACACACCATTACGCGCGCCGCAGCCTATTCGCCGCATTGACGCTTTCATGCACGGCTTCACCCCTCTTATGCGCTGCGAACACAACGCCCAGCAGCAGCGCATCTGCAGACGATGCACTTGAGTCAGTCATTATCACCGCGACGCGCTTGGATGCCGCGCGCAATGGCTTATCGCCCGAGACGGGCAGCTCCACTTATCGTCTCGATGCCGATGACATCAAGGCGCTGCCGTTGGGTGATGCCACACCGATGAACCAAGCGCTGCTGCAAGCACCGGGTGTGGTGCAGGATTCTTTTGGGCAAATGCATGTGCGCGGCGATCACGCCAATCTGCAATATCGCATCAATGGTGTAACCATCCCCGAAGCGCTAACCGGCTTTGGTCAATCGCTGGATACGCGCGCTGCGAGTCAGATCAACATGCTGACCGGCGCCTTGCCTGCGCAGTATGGCTATCGCACCGCCGGCATCGTTGATATTCATACCAAAGGCTATGTAGCAGACAGCGGTGGTAGCGTGGCGGTGACCGGCGGCAGTCATGCCGATCGCGAACTCGGCGCCGACTTCACCGGCTCCAGCGGTAAGTTTTCGTATTCGTTGATTGGCTCGTATTTACAGAACGACTTGGGTATTGAGAATCCCACGCCGGAACGCAACGCGGTGCACGATCACACCGAGCAGAGCAAAGGCTTCGGTTACCTGTCCTATATTCTGGACGACAACAGTCGCGTTAATTTCATGTTCGGTTTGTCGAACAATCATTTTGAAATCCCCAATACACCAGGTCTTAGCTGCGATCCGAGTTCCTGCTTTACGCTGAACGGCGTAGACACGAGCTCGATCAACTCCGCGGCCTTGGATGCGCGACAAAATGAACAGAATTATTTTGAGGCACTGAGCTATCAAGGCAAAGGAGGGGATAGCATCGACTATCAAGTAGCGGTATTCCATCGCCTAACCGCCGTGCACTATTTTCCCGATCCAATC
>Ga0206888_1057_pt1 | contig 32243 bp, 32 predicted proteins | sample Alteio_BWOrgHeat_90_FD_153258 | JGI IMG/M metagenome (GOLD analysis project Ga0206888, IMG submission 153258) | Enriched cells from forest soil in Barre Woods Harvard Forest LTER site, Petersham, Massachusetts, United States - Alteio_BWOrgHeat_Nextera4 ... | reverse complement strand
GTGTTGCGCGCTTGAAAACCGTGCTGGGCGAGCAAGCGCGCGCTGCTGCAAATCAAGGTACCAAGTAATGAACGAAGTAGTGAGCGAACAGCCAGTCGCTAGCGCCGACAAGACCATTCGTTTGCTGACCGGCAAAGTGGTCAGCAACAAAATGCAGAAGAGCATCACCGTGGCGGTGGAGCGCCTGGTCAAGCATCCGACCTATGGCAAGTACGTGCGTCGCACCACCAAGTTGTTAGCGCATGACGAGAATAACGTGTGTCAAGAAGGCGACATCGTAGAGATTCAAGAGAGCCGTCCCTTGTCGCGTCGCAAGGCGTGGCGCTTGGCCCGTGTGGTTACCCGCGCGCAGGCTTGATCGGTGATTGGGGCTGGCGAGTTCAATTAGGTTTGAAGTGGAAACGTTAACATGATTCAGATGCGGACAATGCTCAAGGCGGCCGATAACAGCGGCGCTCGCAGCCTGATGTGCATCAAGGTGCTGGGTGGCTCTAAGCGCCGCTATGCAACCGTCGGTGATGTGATCAAGGTCAGCATCAAGGATGCTATTCCGCGCGGCAAGGTTAAGAAAGGCGAAGTGTATGACGCCGTAGTGGTGCGCACTCGTCATGGCGTGCGGCGTGCTGATGGTTCGTTAATTCGCTTCGACGGCAACGCTGCGGTGTTACTGACCAATAAGCTTGAGCCCATTGGTACGCGTATTTTCGGACCGGTGACGCGTGAGCTGCGCAATGTGCGGTTCATGAAGATTATTTCGCTGGCGCCGGAAGTGTTGTGAGCAGCTCGAAGGCTATAGGCCGAAGACTGGACGTGAGCAGTGTGTTTCTGCCCCGCAGTTTTCAGCCCGCAGTCCTCAGCCTGAGGTTTTAGAGATGAACAAGATTCGCAAAGGCGACGAAGTCGTGATTATCACCGGCCGTGACAAAGGCCGTCGTGGCACCGTGCTTAAGGTGCTGGAAAGTCGCGTCGTCGTTGAAAATTTGAACATGGTGAAGCGTCATACCAAGCCGAATCCGCAGCGCAATGTGCAAGGCGGGATCGTGCAGCATGAAGCGTCGATCCATATTTCCAATGTGATGTTGTGGAACGCTGTCGCCAGTAAAGGCGATCGGATCGGTTTCAAGGCCTTGGCAGACGGCCGCAAGGTGCGTTTTTTCAAGTCCAACAATGAGGTTGTCGACCGCTAGGTCGCACCGCACACGAGTAGCAGCAAATGGCAAGGCTTCAACAGTATTACCGCGAAAAGATTGTGAGCGATCTGCAGCAGACGCTTGCGTTGAAGAATCGCATGGAAGTGCCGAAGATCACCAAGATCACGGTCAACATGGGTGTCGGCGAAGCCGTAGCCGATAAAAAGATCATGGACAACGCCGTCGGCGATTTGGCCAAGATCACCGGGCAAAAGCCGTTGGTTACCAAGGCGCGTAAGTCGGTTGCGACTTTCAAGGTTCGCGATGGTCAGGCAATCGGTTGCAAAGTGACGCTGCGTGGCGCGCGCATGTATGAGTTCCTTGATCGCTTGATCAGCATCGCCATGCCGCGTATTCGCGATTTTCGCGGTGTGAGTGCACGCGCATTCGATGGTCGCGGCAACTACAACTTCGGCGTGAAAGAGCAAATCATTTTCCCGGAAATCGCTTACGACCAAATCGATGCGATTCGCGGCATGGACATCACCATCACGACGACGGCGCGCGACGACAAGCAGGGTCGTGCATTACTTGAAGCATTTAGTTTTCCGTTCCGGAAGTAACCGGCGGGGGTTAGTGGGCAATGGCTAAGACATCGATGATCAACCGTGAGACCAAGCGCAACGCGCTGGTCAAGCGCTATGCGGCGAAGCGCGCGCAGCTCAAAGAGGTCATCCGTAACCCGAAATCAGGTGATGCGGAGCGCGAAGGCGCGGTTGCAAAACTGCAAGCGTTGCCGCGTGATTCGAGCAAGAGCCGGCTGCGCAATCGTTGCGCGATTACCGGGCGGCCGCGCGGTTATTATCGAAAGTTTGGTCTGTCGCGCACCAAATTGCGTGAAGCCACCATGCGTGGCGACATTCCGGGCCTCGGAAAGGCCAGCTGGTAACAGCTGGAACCACTGGAGCACTTATGAGCATGACGGATCCCATTTCGGATTTTTTGACACGCATTCGGAACGGCCAGTCTTCTGGCAAGCCCGATGTGAGTTGCCCTTCGTCGAAGGTCAAGTTGGCGCTGGCAGCCGTGTTGAAAGACGAAGGTTATATTGAAGATTTTGCAGTTATCGATGATGACGGTAAGCCGACGCTGCGCATGCAGCTGAAGTATTACGAAGGTCGTCCGGTAATTGATCGTCTAGAGCGAGTCAGTAAGCCTGGCCTGCGTGTGTACAAAGGCAAGGACGATTTGCCGACCATTCTCGGCGGCCTGGGCGTAGTCATTGTATCGACCTCTAAGGGCGTCATGACTGGTCGCAAGGCTCGCGAAGCTGGGCACGGCGGTGAAGTGTTGTGCATCGTGTCCTAACGATCGCTGAACACCGAAATTATTGAGAATGTAACTATGTCGCGAGTAGCCAAACAATTGATCACGCTGCCCAAGGGCGTGAACGCAACCATCACTGCTGAAGAGGTGACCATCAAAGGCGCCAAAGGCACGATGAGTTTGTCGATCCACAGCGGTGTCGCGGTCGTACAGGAAGGTGCGGCGCTTAAAGTGCAGCAGCTGGTGGAGTCGCGTGAAGCCAATATGACGGCCGGCACGACGCGCGCGCATCTGGCGAATTTAGTTCAGGGCGTGAGCACCGGTTTCGAACGCAAACTTGAGCTGGTAGGCGTGGGCTATCGCGCGCAGGCCCAAGGCAAGTCATTGAATCTGACGCTGGGGTTCTCGCATCCGGTGGTCTATGTGGCGCCGGAAGGCATCACTATCGAAACGCCGAGCCAGACTGAAATTTTGGTGAAAGGCAGCGATGCGCAAAAAGTTGGACAAGTGGCGGCGGATATTCGCGCTTACCGTCCACCTGAGCCTTACAAGGGTAAGGGCGTGCGCTACTCGGGTGAAAAGATCGAACTGAAGGAAGCCAAGAAGAAGTGATGAAGAAGTGAGCAATCCAGGTGATCAGCACAGGTCAGCAGATCAATCTAATCACCAAATCACTTATCACTAATTAGGTTGAACGAATATGAGTAAGAAAGTGCAACGTCTACGTCGAGCAGTTCGCTCGCGCGCCAAGATTCGCGAACTTAAGGTTTTGCGTCTATCGATTCATCGCACGGCGCAGCACATCTATGCGCAGATTTTCGATACTGAATCGAAGGTGTTGGTATCGGCTTCGACAGTGCAGAAGGCCGTCAGCGAAGGATTGAAGAACACCGGTAACAGCGAGGCTGCGGCTGCGGTGGGTAAAGCCATTGCGGACCGCGCCAAGGCAGCGGGTATTAGTGAAGTCGCATTTGATCGCTCGGGTTTCAAGTATCACGGTCGTGTTAAAGCGTTGGCAGAAGCGGCGCGCGAACACGGTTTGCAGTTCTAAGCAGGTTGGTCAGCTCAACTTACAAGTGAGCCCAACTTAAAGATGTCGGGCTGAAGTTCGACTACGGGAAGAAGGTGTATGGCAAGAATCGAAAAAGCTGCCGCCGCTGACGAGTTCATCGAAAAGCTGGTCGCAGTCAATCGCGTGGCTAAAGTAGTGAAAGGCGGACGTCAGTTCGGCTTCACTGCGTTGACGGTGGTCGGCGACGGCAACGGCCGCGTGGGTATGGGTTATGGCAAGGCTCGCGAAGTGCCGATTGCTATCCAAAAAGCCATGCAGCAAGCGCGCAAGCACATGATCAACGTGAGTTTGCGTGGTGCCACACTGCACTATGCGGCCAACGGAAAACATGGCACCTCACGCGTATATATGCAGCCTGCGGCTGACGGTACCGGCATGATCGCCGGCGGCAGCATGCGCGCCGTGTTTGAGTGCGCCGGTGTGCGTAACGTGTTGTCGAAGAGCTACGGCTCGCGTAATCCGATCAACGTGGTGCGTGCGACGATTGCCGCGTTGGAAGCATTGCGTTCACCCGACGAAGTGGCCGCCAAGCGCGGTAAGCGTCTTGAAGAAATCGTGAGCTAACAATGGCCAAACAACCCGCAGCATCCGGTAAGCAAGTTAAGGTCACGCTCGTCAAGAGCATTTATGGACAAATCAAGTCGCACCAGGCAAGCGTGCGCGGTCTCGGCTTGCGCCGTATCCGTGACAGCCGCGTGTTGATTGAAACGCCCGAAGTGTTGGGCATGATTCGTTCTGCAACCCATTTGCTGAAAGTAGAACAAGTTTGAGAGGAAGTGAGCAGCGGGTGTGAGTGGCGAGCAGAGAAGACGGTCTGATCTTAACTGCTGTACCAAACACCATTCACGCATCACTGCTTACCGGTATTGAGGTCATCATGAAACTGAATTCAATTAGTCCCGCTGCTGGCTCAAAGAAAACTCGTTTACGAGTCGGGCGTGGCGCGTCTGCGGGCCAAGGCAAGACCTGCGGTCGTGGTGTAAAAGGCCAACGCGCACGTAAGGGCGGCTATCACAAGGTCGGGTTTGAAGGCGGTCAAATGCCTTTGCAACGGCGTTTGCCCAAGAGCGGCTTTCGCTCCAAGGTAGCGCCGACGGTCGCAGAAGTGCGCCTCAGCGAACTTGCTAAGTTGACTGGTGAGATCGTGAGCTTGGAATCCTTGAAAGAGGCCAACCTCGTGCCGCTGCATGCGTTGCGGGCACGAATTGTGTTGTCTGGCAAAGTGGCGAAAGCGGTCATCGTGCGTGGCGTTCATCTCACCAAAGGTGCACGCGCAGCGGTTGAAGCCGCTGGTGGCAAGCTTGAGGAAGCGGCTGCGGTTTAATCCGCAACGTATATCCAGAGACAACGCGTGGCCACTAAGTCGCAAAATCCAAATTCGCTTGCCGCTCTCGGCGATGTGACTCGTTTCACCGAGTTGCGTCAGCGTTTGTTCTTTTTGCTCGGCTGCTTGATCGTGTATCGCATCGGCACTTTTATTCCGGTGCCGGGCATTAACCCGCAAGCGTTAGCGGACTTTTTCCAGAAACAGCAGGGAACATTGTTATCAATGTTCAACATGTTCTCTGGTGGTGCGCTGCAACGACTATCGATCTTTGCGCTGGGCGTGATGCCATACATCTCGGCGTCAATCATTGTGCAGATGATGGGCGTGGTATTGCCGCAGTGGGCGTCCTACAAGAAGGAAGGCGAAGCGGGCCGGCGTAAGCTAACTCAGTACACGCGCTATGGCGCGGTAGTGTTGGCGGCGCTGCAAGGCGTAAGCGCTGCGGCGGCCTTTCAAAATCAAGGCGTAGTAAACAATCCGGGCTTTCAATTCCTGATGATTGCAACGGTGACCCTGACGGCCGGCACCATGTTTTTGATGTGGTTGGGTGAGCAGATCACCGAACGCGGTCTGGGTAATGGTATTTCGATGATCATCTTGTCGGGCATTGTGGCTGGCTTGCCGACAGCAATCGGTAATACCTTGCAACAGGTCGCTAACCAAGAACTGAATATTTTGTCGGCATTCTTCATCTTCGCGATGGTCATCGTCGTGACGTATTGCGTAGTGTTCATGGAGCGCGCGCAACGCCGCATCCAGGTGAACTATGCCAAGCGTCAGCAAGGTCGTCAGGTGTTTGCCGGACAGAGCACGCACCTGCCCTTCAAACTTAATATGTCGGGCGTCATTCCGCCGATCTTTGCGTCGAGCTTGTTATTGTTTCCGGCCACGATTGCCAATTGGTTTGGTAACGCCGCTAATCCAGGTAAGACCCAGCAAATACTGCAACAAATGGCCGCAGCATTGTCTACTGGCCAACCGGTGCACATGTTTTTGTATGGCACCCTGATTATATTTTTCTGCTTCTTTTATACCGCGCTGGTATTTAACTCGCGCGAAACAGCGGATAACTTAAAAAAGTCCGGTGCCTTTATTCCCGGTATTCGTCCCGGACAGCAAACCGGTGAGTACATCGACAAGGTGCTGACGCGATTGACGGTATGGGGCGCGTTGTACGTGGCCTTAGTGTGTTTGTTACCGGAATTTTTGGTGGCGCGATTCAGCGTGCCGTTCTACTTCGGTGGTACGTCGCTGATGATCATGGTGGTGGTGATTATGGACTTCCAGGCGCAGGTCGCTGCGCATCTGATGTCGCGCCAATATGAAGGCCTGATGAAGAAGGCGAATTTGCGCGGTTACGGCCGGCAAAATTAGGAATTAGACAAAGCTGTAGACGATAGGCTGTGGGGTGTGGATAGAGGGGCTCTTAGAGTTTTCTCCTTCAGCCAGCAGTCGTCCACCTTCAGCCCATAGCAGCAGCCGTAGGGCCGCGTTGGGAGAGAGTCATGAAAGTTAGAGCATCAGTTAAAAAGATCTGTAAGAACTGCAAGATCGTGCGCCGTCGTCGCATTATTTACGTCATTTGTTCCGAAGCGCGGCACAAGCAGCGCCAAGGTTAGTAGCCGCAGCCCACAATAAACGGGCTAGGCTGTAGTTTGAATTGAGTTGTCATCTTTTTTAGTTTAGAGTTCCGCGCTTTTCACAGCCGGGAGAGGTCACGATGGCCCGCATAGCTGGCATCAATATTCCGATGAATAAGCACGTATGGGTTGGTTTGACCCATATTTATGGCGTTGGTAACACACAGGCGCGTAAGGCGTGCGAACTCGCAGGCGTTAAGCACGAGACATTGGTCAAGAACTTGACCGACGCTGAGGTAACCGCACTGCGTGCGCAAGTTGCCAAGTTGTCAGTGGAAGGCGATTTGCGTCGTGAAGTCTCGATGAATATCAAGCGTTTGATGGATTTGGGTAGCTATCGAGGAATTCGCCATCGTCGCGGTTTGCCGTTGCGTGGTCAGCGGACTCGCACCAATGCTCGTACTCGTAAGGGGCCGCGTAAGGCGGCAATTAAGATGAATGCGCCTCCGGGCAAGGGCTAATGCCGACAGCTAGTGGGCATTGAGATTTGACCGGTCGATTTTAGAAATTCGATTTACACAACGAGTCACAGCTAATGGCTGAGCAAAAGCAAGCGGCACCGGCTGCCGCTGCGGGCAAAACCCGCAAGAAAGTAAAAAAGCACGTAACGGACGGCATTGCGCACATCCATGCGTCTTTTAACAACACCATCGTGACGATCACCGATCGTCAAGGGAATGCTTTGTCGTGGGCGACCTCGGGTGGTTGCGGCTTTCGCGGCTCACGTAAGAGTACGCCATTCGCGGCGCAGGTTGCAGCGGAAAAGGCCGGCAATGCTGCTCAGGAACATGGTCTGAAAACAGTTGAAGTGCGTGTAAAGGGTCCCGGTCCGGGTCGCGAATCGGCAGTACGTGCCTTGAACGCCTGCGGCTTGAAGATTTCCAACATTGCGGATGTCACACCGATTCCGCACAACGGCTGCCGCCCGCCTAAAAAGCGGCGCGTGTAATTCTGAACTTTAAGGCTGAACTTAAGGTGCAGCTGGTTAGCGGTTTGATTTAGTAGGTAGTTATGGCTCGTTATCTTGGTCCTAAATGCAAACTCTCGCGTCGTGAAGGAACTGATCTGTTCCTGAAGAGTGGCGTGAGATCGCTTGATGCGAAGTGCAAGCTTGAAGTGCCGCCAGGCGGCGTCAAGGGCGAACGCAAATCGCGTTTGTCGGATTACGGCGTGCAATTGCGCGAGAAGCAAAAGCTGCGTCGTATGTACGGTGTATTGGAGCGTCAGTTCCGTGGTTACTACCAGCGTGCGTCGGGTCGTCCAGGCGCGACCGGCGAAAATTTGCTCAAGCTGCTGGAAGGCCGTTTGGACAATGTGATTTATCGCATGGGCTTCGCGTCGACGCGTTCTGAAGCTCGGCAATTAGTTAGCCATAAAGGCGTCTCGGTTAATGGTGAGCTGGTGAATATCGCCTCTTATCAATGTAAAGCGGGCGATGTGGTTGCAATTCGCGAAGCTGCTCAGAAGCAATTGCGCATCCAGGGCGCACTGCAAATCAAATCACAGGTTGGTTTTCCTGAGTGGGTTGAGGTGGACGAAAAGAAGTTCACGGGCGTGCTGAAACAGCTGCCTGATCGCGGCGACATCCTCCCCGATATCAACGAAAACCTCGTTGTTGAGTTGTATTCGAAGTAATTTTTTGGCTGCCAGCGACACACTTAATCCTCGGCGTGTTGCTGGTTGCGCTACTGACATCATATAGGTGAAGTGTCCATGCAGGCATTCGGTGGAGAACTCCTGAAGCCACGTGTTGTGAAGGTAACCCCGACCACACCACGTCATGCGAAAGTGACGATTGAGCCGTTCGAGCGCGGCTTTGGCCACACGCTGGGTAACGCCCTGCGTCGTGTATTGCTGTCGTCGATGCCTGGGGCAGCGATCACAGAAGTCGAGATTGACGGTGTGCTGCACGAGTACACCAGCGTTGAAGGTGTACAAGAAGATGTCGTAGACATTCTGCTTAACCTCAAGCTGGTGGCGGTGCGCTTGAACGCACGTGATTCGGCTGAATTACGCTTGCGTAAGAAGGGTCCGGGCCCGGTTACTGCAGGCGATATTCAGCTCGATCACGATGTTGAAATCATCAATCCAAACTTAGTGATCGCCAATCTGACCAAAGCCGGCGAACTGAACATGACGCTTAAGATCGAGCGTGGTCGTGGTTATCGTCCGGCAACGCAGGTGGCTAACCAAGAAGGTTCAACGGCCGCTATTGGCCGTTTACAGCTCGACGCATCATTCAGCCCGGTACGCCGTGTCAGCTACACCGTAGAAAGTGCGCGTGTTGAACAACGTACCAACTTAGATAAATTGATCTTGGACATTGAAACCAATGGCACCATCGATCCTGAAGAAGCGATTCGTCGCGCAGGTTCGATTCTCAAGGACCAGCTGTCGGTGTTTGTTGACTTACAAGGTCAAGAAGAAGGCGCCAGTAAGGCTGCTGAGGAACTCTACGATCCAATTCTGTTGCGTCCGGTGGACGAGCTGGAATTGACCGTGCGTAGCGCCAACTGCTTGAAGGCGGAAAACATTCACTACATCGGTGACTTGGTGCAACGTACCGAAGTGGAACTGTTGCGCACGCCGAATCTGGGAAAGAAGTCCCTTACCGAAATCAAGGAAGTGTTGGAAAGTCACGGCTTGAGTCTGGGTATGCGCTTGGACAGTTGGCCACCCGTTAGTTTGCGTCGTGAGGACGAACGCGGAATGGTCTGATCTCAAAGCCGACGTTCGAGCAGAACGTCGCAGCAGAGATGAACAGCGACCTTATTTAAAGAGTTTTAGAGTAGAACCATGCGTCATCGACTTTCAGGCCGGCAATTAAGCCGCAACTCATCGCACCGTTGGGCGATGCTTAAGAACATGGCGGCGTCCTTGCTGCAGCATGAAACCATTCGCACCACGGTGCCGAAGGCGAAAGAATTGCGTCGCGTGGTGGAACCGCTGATTACCTTGAGTAAGACCGATAGTCTTGCCAATCGTCGACGTGCGTTCGCGAAGTTGCGCGATGATGTCATTGTGACCAAGCTGTTTGAAGACCTGGGTCCGCGTTTCAAGACCCGTGCCGGTGGTTACACCCGTATTCTTAAGATGGATCCGCGCGCTGGCGATGCTGCACCAATGGCATTGATGCAATTGGTAGATAAGGCCGCGCAGCAAGAGACAGCTGCGGACGAGCCAGTGAAAAAAGCTAAGCGCGTGAAGAAGCAAGCCGCTGCTGGCGACGACGCAGCTGCAGTTGAGAAGAAGCCGCGTGCACGTAAGAAGCAAGCTGCTGCTTGAGCTTTCCCATACAGTAGCAACCGATAGTTAGCGAATTGCCAATTCGCAACCATCACAAAGAGCCGGGTTTGTTGCCCGGCTTTTTTATTTCCGGCCCGACCAAGCCGTACTTTACTCCGCGTATCAGACTTCGCTATGTTGTGAAGTGTTAGCGCATTGCGCCAGCAAATAGTTGATTCATCCTTGGGGAGAAACGTATGAGCTTCATGAAAGAGTTCAAAGAGTTTGCCGTTAAAGGCAATGTGGTGGACATGGCGGTGGGTGTGGTGATTGGCGCGGCATTCGGCAAGATCGTGACCTCGTTGGTGTCCGACCTGATTCTGCCGCCGTTGGGTTATTTGATCGGCGGTATTGACTTCACCAAACGCGCGGTGATCTTGCCGGCGCTGCAGCAAGGCCAAGAACCGGTCACTCTGCGTTACGGCGCTTTCGTCCAAACGGTTATCGATTTTGTGATTGTTGCGTTCGCGATTTTCTTGGCCGTGAAAGTAATCAATCGTCTTAAGCACAAAGAAGCCACTGCGCCAACTGCGCCAGCTCCACCATCGCGACAAGAACTATTGCTGGAAGAGATTCGCGACTTGTTGAAGAAGTAATAGTGCGCTCAACGAGGCGACCAATGTCACAACGTGATGAGCGCTGACGCGTGCGATTGGAATGCTTTCGATGAGCATGTTTGTGAATTTTCCGTTAACAGAGCGCTGCGCTATTAAGGGATTGGCCGCTTTATATATTTCGAAGCATCTAGTTAGGTAATAGTTCGTCGATAGCTGTTCAAAAGCGTAACAAAACTTACTAGAATTGCGCGGTCGTGATGAGTGTTTGCCATGATGGTGAACACTCATCGCAAGTCTTATCGAACTATAGTTCAACTCTTTGTGGGTATAAATTTATGAATGCAAAACTCGCTATTAGCGCCTTAGTCGTGGCGATGGCCTTGAGTGCCTGTTCCAAGCCTGAAGAAGCCGCACCTGCTGCGTCTTCTGCTGCCGCAGAAATGCCTGCTGCTCCTGCTGCACCACCAGCCGAAGCCGCACCGCCTGCTGCCGCTGAAAGCAGTGCTCCTGCAGCTCCTGCAGCTCCTGCTGCACCAGCACCTTAACCCAGTACTTAACTAGTTATCGCTTATCAAGTAAGCGAATGGTTATTGCGGATATAGGGCAGATGGGCGAAAGTCCATCTGCCCTATTTGATTCTGAAGCATTGACGATCATTGAGCTGCAAGCTGCGCCGGAGCACAGCTCTAACTAACAAGACGGCAGGTGATACAGTGACAGTTAGCTTACGTGACGCGCGCAACTATCCAGCAGGCCGTAGCTGGATCGAAAGTGTATTTCATGAATACCTTGAAGCCCTGTCCGCCGTCAGTATGAATACCGGCATGTTTCCGGTGCGCGGCGAGTTCGGCGATCGCGAACCCGATATGTTGGCGCGCTGGTTCAATGATGACAGTTCTTATCCCTTGCTGATTCTCAAGAATAACCTGCCAGTTGGTTTTGCCGTAGTGAGCCGACCCTTGTTGTCCAATCGCGCACAACTTGATTATCGGATGGCTGAGTTTTTTGTGGTGGCCAATCAGCGTCGTCTGGGCGTTGGCCGTGATGCTTCGCGCCTTATTTTCAAGCGCTTTGCCGGCCGCTGGGAAATCACTGAACTGAAAGCCGATACCATCGCAGTCGCATTCTGGCGTGCGGTCGTGCGTGATAGTTCGAGTGGCAAGTATCGTGAGCGCACCGAGAATGGTGAGGTCAAGCAATACTTCGACTCTAGCGCCACGCCTGTTAAATAAAAACAGACCCATAAAACGGGCAACGCGTGCTCGGCGCACTCATTAGGAATGCGTCGTCGTATCAATGGCACAAGCAATATATTCGTGGTGACTCAGGCGGGTTCGGTGGCGCGTAGTTTGTTTGTTGCCTTAGCGGCGCGTGACAACGCGGCTGCAAGATAGCGTCCAGTATGCGAACGCGGATCGCGCGCAACTTGCTCCGGCGTACCGATGGAAATGATCTCGCCGCCGCCGCTGCCGCCTTCGGGGCCTAAGTCGACAATCCAATCCGCCGTTTTGATGACATCGAGATTGTGCTCGATCACCACAATCGTATTGCCTTCATCGCGCAAGCGATGCAGCACCTTCAATAGTTGTTCAATATCGACAAAGTGCAGGCCGGTGGTCGGCTCATCGAGAATGTACAGCGTGCGTCCGGTGGAGCGTTTGGATAACTCCTTCGCCAATTTCACGCGTTGCGCTTCGCCACCGGATAACGTCGTAGCGTTCTGCCCCAAACGAATATAAGACAAGCCGACGTCCATAAGTGTTTGTAGTTTGCCGGCAATGCTCGGCACGTTCTGAAAAAACGCCAGCGAGTCTTCAACCGTCATCTCCAACACTTCGTTGACGTTCTTGCCCTTGTAACGGATGTCCAACGTTTCACGGTTGTAGCGTTTTCCTTTACACACATCGCAGGGCACGTACATGTCTGGCAGAAAGTGCATTTCCACTTTGATCACGCCATCGCCTTCGCAGGCTTCGCAGCGACCACCTTTGACATTGAAACTAAAACGGCCCATTTCATACCCGCGTGCGCGTGCTTCCGATGTCTGCGCGTAAATCTCGCGGATCGGCGTGAACACGCCGGTGTAGGTCGCCGGATTCGAACGTGGCGTACGGCCAATCGGACTTTGATCGATATCGACAATGCGATCGATGTGTTGTAAACCTTCAATGCCATCGCAAGGCGCGGCATCGACGCTGCTGTCGTTAAGCTGTCGTGCGACATGTTGCAACAAGGTGTCGTTCACCAAGGTGGATTTACCGGAGCCGGAGACGCCGGTGACACAAGTCATCACGCCCACGGGAATATCAACCGTCACACCACGTAAGTTATTGCCGCGTGCGTTCAACACCCGCAGCATGCGATCCGCTTGTATCGGCGCACGCATGGGCGGCACCGCAATCATGCGTTGACCGGATAAATATTGACCGGTAATTGACTGCGGATCGTTGGCGATGTGTTCCGGCGTGCCCTGCGAAATGATCATGCCGCCATGCACGCCCGCGCCCGGACCTAAGTCCACTACATGATCTGCATGACGAATCGCATCTTCATCATGTTCGACCACGATGACGGTGTTGCCGAGATTGCGTAAATGCAACAGCGTGTTAAGCAGACGATCGTTATCGCGTTGATGCAGGCCAATCGAAGGTTCATCGAGGATATACATCACGCCGACCAAGCCGGAACCGATTTGACTGGCCAGACGAATACGTTGCGACTCGCCCCCGGACAGCGTCTCGGCGCTGCGATCGATCGTTAGATACTCCAAGCCGACATTGGCGAGAAAGCGCAAACGGTCGGCAATTTCCTTGCGAATCTTCGCGGCAATTTCGCCGCGCCAACCGGGCAGTGTCAATGCATCGAAAAACGCCAGCGCGTTGCCCACGCTCATCGCGGCGATGCGCGGCAAAGCTTGATCGGCCACGAACACATTGCTGGCGGCGCGATTCAAGCGCGTGCCATTGCATTCGCTGCACGCACGCGAGCTCAAGTATTTTTTCAATTCTTCACGCACTGCGATGGATTCGGTGTCGCGATAACGGCGTTCACGATTCGGCATGATGCCTTCCCAAACATGGGTGCGCCGCAAGATGCCGCCTTTCGCATTCACGTAGCGGAACTCAACTTTGTCGTTGCTGCCGTTGAGCAGCATCTTTTTCACACTGGCCGACAATGATTTATAGGGCGCTTCTACATCGAACTTAAAATGTTTGGCCAGCGATTGGAGCAATTGAAAGTAATAGGCGTTGCGCTTATCCCAGCCGCGCACCGCGCCGGCGGCCAATGACAGCTCTGGGTGATGCACCACGCGTGCCGGATCGAAGAATTCTTGTACGCCTAGCCCATCGCATGATGGACACGCGCCTGACGGGTTATTGAACGAGAACAAACGCGGTTCCAGTTCCGCCAACGAATAGCCGCAGGTCGGACAGGCAAAGCGATTCGAGAACACCCATTCTTGCGGCGCTACCTTTTTCTTGCCGTCGCTCTCCATACTAACCACGCGTGCCGTGCCGTTGCTCAGGCGCAAGGCGGTTTCAAACGACTCGGCTAACCGTTGCGCGAGATCGGCGCGCACTTTGAAGCGATCCACGACAGCTTCGATGCTGTGTTTACGTTTACCGTCGAGTTTCGGCAAGGCATCGAGTTCGTAAACCGTATTGTCGATACGCACGCGCACAAATCCTTGCGCCTTGAGTTCGTCAAATATTTGCAGATGCTCGCCTTTGCGTTCTTGCACAATCGGTGCGAGCAACAACAATGCGGTGCCTTCCGCTTGTTGCAATACTTGATCCACCATCTGACTGACGGTCTGCGCACTGAGATCAATGTGATGATCGGGACATCGCGGCGTGCCGGCGCGCGCATACAGCAAGCGCAGGTAGTCATAAATTTCCGTCACGGTGCCGACCGTCGAGCGCGGGTTGTGCGAGGTGGATTTCTGCTCGATGGCAATGGCCGGCGACAATCCCTCAATCGTATCGACATCGGGCTTTTCCATCATCGACAAGAATTGCCGCGCATACGCCGACAGCGATTCCACATAGCGACGCTGACCCTCGGCATAAATGGTGTCGAAGGCCAGCGACGACTTGCCGGAACCGGACAGCCCGGTGAACACGATCAACCGATCGCGTGGTAAGTCCAAATCGATATTGCGCAAATTATGGGTGCGCGCCCCTCGGATTCGGATCGCGGACATGGGGTGATTATCTGGCGTAAAGCAACGGTGATGATAATGATGTAAATAGCGGTCTAAATAATGGCGGCGTGCGGGCGCAGTTAGGAAGCCGTTCGCGGCGCGGCTTGCTACTATACGCAGCTCAACGAATACGAGGCAAAGCCCATTCCTACCCAAGCTCAACAGACTTTACCGCGCACTAAGGTGAGCCTCACGGCGCCCGAGCGACGTGTGGTTGGCGCGCTGGCCGCCATCTACGCCACCCGTATGTTGGGATTGTTTTTACTTCTTCCAGTGCTGGCCATTTATGCGTCGGGAATGCCTGGCGCGACACCGACCATGGTGGGCGTCGCGATGGGTGCCTATGGCATGGCACAGGCGCTATTGCAGATTCCCTTTGGTCGCTGGTCGGATCGTTTTGGCCGACGTCCTTTGATTGTGATCGGCCTAGTCCTGTTCTTCGCAGGTTCGGTGGTGGGCGCGCTGGGCAAGTCCTTGTTGGTGATTATTCTCGCGCGTTCGTTGCAGGGCGCCGGCGCCATGTCAGCCGCAGTCACCGCTTTATTGGCGGACTTTACCCGTGAAGCGGTACGCACCCGCGCGATGGCATTTATTGGTATCAGCATCGGCGCTTCGTTTGTCGTTTCGTTGATCGCAGCGCCGGTGTTGGAAGCATTGATTGGCGTGTCCGGCATTTTCTGGCTCATGGCTCTATTGGCCGTGATGGGCTTGGTGCTGTTGCGCTTCGCCGTGCCGCGTCATGGTGAACTTGAGCATCCCGTCGGCGCGCAACGCGCATCGCTACAGCACATAACGCTGCTGGTCGCATTGCGCCCTTATTTCGTCGGCGTGTTTTCGCTGCATTTTATTCTCACCGCGACTTTTTTGTCCGTGCCGTTTGTGTTGTTGCATCGCTTGAACATTGCCGAAGTCCAGCATTGGAAAGTGTATCTAGGCGTGTTTTTGAGCTCATTCATTGGCACAGTGCCGTTAATCTTGGCAGCAGAGCGCGTTGCGCGACCGCAGCGCATTGTAGTGTTGGCAATATTAGTGGCTGCGCTTGCACAAGCGACGATGGCGCTACAACACGGCATCGCTTGGCTGGTGTTTACGGCATTTGCTTTGTTTTTTGCCGGATTTAATTTTCTCGAAGCGCGTATGCCTGCCGGTTTGTCACGGCTCGTGGCGGCACAGGATCGCGGCACTGCAATGGGCGTGTTTGCAACCTGTCAGTTTCTCGGCGCGGCAGGCGGCGGCATGATTGGCGGCGTGGCGTTAGCACACTTCGGGGTTACCGGCGTATTTTGGGCCAGCAGCTTAATGGCGTTAATGTGGGCGGCAGTGGTGATTGGCGCGCCCGAATCGAATTGATCGACGCTGAAGTTTACGGACACAGCGATTACAATTGCCACCTGGCAACAGACCCTACTTCGGAGCACCGTAATTTATGGCACGCGGCATTAACAAAGTGATTTTGGTCGGCAACCTGGGGCAGGACCCGGAAACGCGTTATATGCCGAGCGGCAAGCCCGTCACCAATATTCGCATCGCCACCACCGAAGGCTGGACCGATCGTCAATCCGGCGATAAACAAGAACGCACCGAATGGCACAGTGTGGTGTTGTTTGAAAAGCTCGCGGAGATTTCTGCCGAATATTTACGCAAGGGCTCACAGGTTTATATCGAAGGCAGCTTGCGTACTCGCAAGTGGCAAGACAAAGAAGGCAAGGATCGCTACACCACCGAAATCGTCGCGCGCGAAATGCAAATGTTGGGTGGCCGGGGCGGTGCGGGTGCAAGTTCCAGTGCTGGCGATCCAAGCAGTAGCGATCGCCGTCCCGCCGCTGCCGGTGCCGAACGTAGTGCCGCTCCGCCTCCAGCAGAAGAGGGCGAGTTCGACGACGACATTCCGTTCTAGTCATCTGAAGCAGATTGCTGGCGAACTTGGCTAGCACCTCTCGGAAAAAGGATTCATTTTTTTCGATCTCTTGCGTTAAATAAATTAAATAGAACAGGGCATTCGCCTCAAGAGATCGAAACACTTTCCGCTCACATTGATCCATCTTGGTTCATTCATCGCGCTACCGTCGCTTCAGTCCGACAGCATGGAAAGTAGTGAAGCGCTGTTACTTCCTTCACTTCCTCTCGTCTGTTTAGCAGTGCGCAGTTTTGATTCGATGTTTCTCAATCAACGCATTTGATGCGATCGCAATGTTGCGTGGACTGTTCCGTTAAAGTCTAAGCAGCTGTGCGTTCTGTTCCTATTGTGCGGTTGTCGCTAATCGGGCAGCGTGAAACGTGAGTACGCGACTGCGTGACGGCATTTGACAGTTGCTGTTATGCATAGTGTACGAGGGCACGGGCCAGTCAATGATGGGGACTTCGCGGTGGATAACAAACAACCCTTTAGTATTCTTTTGGTGGATGACGATTCCACCATCATCTTTATTCTCAGCCGTATCTTGGGCGAATTCACGCCGATACGCTTTGCAACTTCCGGCCGCGATGCGCTGAAACTGGCGCGCGAGTCAGTGCCCGATCTGGTGCTGCTCGATATGGAGTTGCCCGATATCAGTGGCCTTGAGGTATGCAAAGCATTCAAGAGTGAGCCGGCGTTGGCCGATGTACCGGTGATATTCATCACCAGCCACGAAAGTTCGCAACTGGAAACAATGGGCTTGCAACTGGGCGCCACCGATTTCATCACCAAGCCGGTACGTGCGCCATTGGTGTTGGCGCGGGTGCGCACCCATTTCCGTATGAAAGCCCTCTCGGACACAGTGCGCAGCGTTGCAGCGATGGATTTTCTCACGGGTGCGTTGAATCGCCGCGAGTTGGAGAAAGCGTTGACGCACGAGTGGCTGCGCACTCAGCGTTCCGGCGCGCCGCTTACTTTGTTATTGGCGGATATCGACGGCTTCACTGCGTACAACGCTGAGTGCGGTGAGCAGCAAGGTGATGCATGTTTGAAATCCGTTGCCGATGCATTGCGTACCATCCTGCAGCGTCCCACTGATTTACTGGCGCGCTATGCAGGTGGAAAATTTGCGCTGCTGTTAGCGGAAACCAATGTGCAGGGCGCACAGACCGTTGCACAACATGCGATCGATGCGGTTGATGCCTTGTGCATGCCGCATGCTGCTGCGACAAATCGCGGTCGCATCACATTGTCGGTGGGCGGTGGTTATCGCGGCTTCTCGCGCCCGACTGTCGACAACGCCGTTGTGGAACGATCCGTCCGCTTGCCACTTGCCGGCGCCGTTGCGGATGATTTGATTACGGCTGCCGAGCACGCGCTTAAGAACGCTCGCTATGCCGGTGGTCATCAGGCCAAATTCATGGACGTGGCTAATCTCGGCACTGCCCAGGCGATCTCCGTCGGGAACTGAACGGTCAGCTCACCATACCCATGCAAAAGCCTCTATCACCCAATGTGATTCCTGCTACTGCGGCTAGCGGAACAATCGCTGAACGGAGCGTTCATCGTATCGCCGTTATAGCCAGTGTCATTGCAATCCTACTCGGCATCGTTGTAGCGCTTGGCTGGATCTTCGATATTGCCTTTCTCAAAAACGTGTTGCCGGATCTGGCGACCATGAAGATGAACACTGCTGTGGCCTTCGTGCTGGCCGGTATATCCCTCAAGTTACAACTTGCGCAGCCTGCAACAGTAAGCGGCCAACAGATCGCGCGCGCGTGTGCACTATTGCTTGCGGCGCTAGGCATGCTGACACTCAGTGAATATGCGTTGGGCGTTGAACTGGGTATTGATCACGTGCTGTTTCATGTTTCGACGGGCGAAGCGGATGCCGCTTTTCCTGGCCGCATGGCGCCGAACACAGCATTGAATTGCATGTTGGTGGGAATGGCGTTGTTGTGGCTAAGCAGCGTGAATCGCGCGCTACAGGCAGCATCGCAGACGCTGACTATTGCGGTGCTCTTCCTGTCTTTCGTCGCGGCCATCGGTTATTTGCTGGATGTCAGGGCGCTGTACGGCGTGCCAGGCTATGCCTCAATGGCCCTCCACACCTGCATTGGGTTTGCCGTGCTCGCCATCGGGGTGATTGCTGCTCGTCCCCAGCGAGGCGTCATCGCCATCTTGCTGCAAGACAATCCTGCAGGCGTCATGGCGCGCCGCATCCTGCCATTGATCGTCGGTACGCTGCTTGCTATCGGATGGTTACGACTTAAAGGACAGCAAGCTGGTTTCTACGGCACCGAGTTTGGCCTGGCATTGATGATTGCTGCGTGCACGAGTGTTTTGGCATTGATCGTGTTGTGGAATGCAAGCGTGCAGGGCCGCGCCGAGAAAAGCCGGCAAGAAGCCGTGCGGTTGATTGATGCTGTTAAGGACTACGCCATTTTTATGTTGGATCCGCACGGCACAGTAATCACATGGAACGCCGGTGCGGAACGCTTGCAGGGATATCAAGCAGAGGAGATCGTCGGCAAGTCGTTTGCGTGCTTCTACACTGCGGACGATGTGATGAGCGGTAAACCGGCGGCAGCACTCAGCACGGCCGCACGCGATGAACGCTATGAGGATGAGGAGTGGCGAGTGCGCAAGGACGGATCGAAATTCCTTGCGAATGTTTTGATCACGGCGCTGCGCAACGATCGACGACAACTCATTGGGTTCGCTAAGGTCACGCGCGACATTACCGAACGCACCCGCGCCGATGAGGCACGGCAGCAAATGACGGCGTTGGTTGAATCGGCGGAAGACGCGATTCTGACCAAGAGCCTGGACGGCATTGTGCGCAGTTGGAATCCGGCAGCAGAGCGTTTACTCGGCTATCGCGCCGAGGAAATGATCGGCCAATCCGTGATGCGCTTGTTGCCGGACGATCGTCAAAGCGAAGAAGTGATGATCCTTGAGCAGATCAAACACGGGCAGCCGGTGGCTCATTTTGAGACGGTGCGGCGCTGCAAGGACGGTTCGTTGCTTGATGTATCGCTGACCATTTCGCCTATTCGCGACCGAGCCGGCGTCATCATCGGCGCATCGAAGATCATGCGTGACATCACCGAGCGTAAACGTGCGGCAGAACAGTTACGCACGCTCAACATGAAGCTTGAGGAGCAGATCAAGCTGCGTAGTGGAGAGCTGCGCTCCGTAACACGCGACCTGACCACCATTCTGGATGCGCTGCCGTCCATGGTCGGCTATTGGGACAAGGACCTGCGCAATCGCTTTGCCAATCATGCCTATCAATCATGGTTTGGTGTCGATCCAAAAACCTTGACCGGCACACATATTCGCGATGTGTTGGGCGAGGACTTATACGCACGCAATCGTCCATATCGTGAAGCGGTGTTGCGTGGCGAGTCGGTAACGTTTGAACAGCAACTACCCCGTGTCGGCGCTGCCGGCGTGCGGCATTCAATCGTGCACTATGTGCCGGATATCGTGGACAGCACGGTGCAGGGTTTCTATGTGTTGGTGCATGACATCAGCGAGTTGACTGAGAGCAATCTTAAAATGGAAACGCTGCTGTATGAAAACGCGGGGTTGCTCAACACCTTGGATTATCACTCGCTGGTACTGATGACCGATGTGGAGCGCAAGATTATCTACGCCAACGATGCGTTCTGTTTGGTCAGTGGCTACAACCGCGCGGAATTGCTCGGGCAAGATCAAGACTTAATCAGTTCCAGCACTGATGATCCAGAATTTTGGAGTGGTGTATGGCGCGTGGTGTCATCCGATTTGCCGTGGCATGGTGAAATTTGCAGTCGCACTAAGTACGGTTCGCTGTACTGGGTGAACGCCATCATCGCGCCGATACACGGCGCGGACGGCAAGATTGCTAAGTACGTCTCTATTCGTACCGACATCACGGCGACCAAGCGAGTCGCCATGCAATTGCAGGAAGTGATTGATCGTTTCGCAATCGCCGCCGACGCTGCGCACCTCGGCGTTTGGCAATTCGATGTGGTGCGCAACACGGTTACTTGGGATGAAGGGATGCATCGTATCTATGGCTGCGAACCTGGTACGCATGCCGATCTCTATGAGCTGTGGACGCGTAGTCTGCATCCCGACGATCGCGAGCGTTGTGCTGCCGAAGTTGCGGCAGTGCTGCATGGCGCAGCCGAGTTCAACACCGAGTTCCGCATCATTCGGCCGGATGGTTCGATTCGCTACGTGACTGCTGCTTCGCATACCGTTCGTGGCGCAGACGGCGCGGCCATTCGTATGACCGGCGTCAACATTGATGTGACCGAGCGCCGCCGCGCCGAGCTTGAATTGCTCGAAACGTCATCGTTGCTGCAAACGGTACTCGACTCGGTGTCGGACGTAGCCATTATCGCGTGCGATCCGAACGTGAACATTACCATTTTCAATACAGGCGCCGAGCGATTGCTGGGATACAGCAGCGACGAAGTGCTCGGTCGCGCGCCGGCTCTATTTCACGATGCGGACGAGATACGAATGCGAGGCGCAGAACTTACTACGCAACTCGGACGCGAGATCGAAGGTGTTGCGATAGCCACCGAGTCAGAGACATTGCGAATGCCGCACGAGTGGACATACGTGCGCAAGGATGGCCAGCGCATTACGGTGTCGTTGATCATCACGCCCATGTACGGCCATGGCGGGGAGTTGCTCGGCTATGTCGGTGTCGCGTATGACGTGACGCAGCAGAAGCAATATCAAGAATCATTGCGCAGGGCCGTGATCAATGCCGATCAAGCTAATCGGGCCAAGAGCGAATTCCTCGCCAACATGAGTCATGAAATCCGCACCCCTTTAAATGCAGTGATCGGCATCGGCTATCTGCTGGAACAAACCGCTTTGAATGCAGATCAGCGCGCACTGTTGAGCAAGATTCAATTCGCCGGTCGCGCGTTGCTGGGTGTAGTCAACAATGTGCTGGACCTATCCAAGATCGAAGCGGGTGAGATGACTTTGGAAGAGACGCCTTTCGATCTGCTGCAATTGGTACGCGAACTTGGCCAAATGCTGGCCTCGCAGGCGCAGAGCAAGGGCATCGAATTGATTGTGAGTCCGAGTGCCGACGTGCCGCGTTGGCTCGTGAGCGACGTGACGCGCCTGCGGCAGATTCTGATCAACCTGCTTAACAATTCCATCAAGTTCACCGAAGCCGGCAGTGTGGAATTGCAGGTGTCGAGTGTGGGTCATAGCCGCGAACGTGCGCGTCTGCGTTTTGTGGTGCGTGATACAGGCATCGGCATGACGCCGGAAACCATCAAGCGTTTGTTTACTCCGTTTGCGCAGGCCGACGCATCGGTCACGCGCCGCTTCGGTGGTACTGGTCTCGGATTGTCGATCGCACGACGGTTCGTCGAATTGATGGACGGTGAAATCGGTGTGACGAGTACGGTCGGCGTCGGCAGTGAATTCTGGTTCGAGATACCGATGCGTATCGCGCAAGAAGCAGAGCGGGCTGCTGATGGCGCTGCGACGCGAGCGTTGCAGATTCTGATCGCTGAATCACACGATAACTTGCCCGATGCATTGGCGGGCGTGGTGCGCGCGCTGGGTTGGCGACCGCAAACCGTTACGATGGGTGAAGAGATCCTCAAGCGTTTACTGACAGCGCAGCCAACTGCGTGGCCGGATGTGGTGTTGCTCGATGCACATTTGCACGATATCGACGCGCTGCAGCTGATTGCGCGACTCAAACAGCAATTCGCTCATATCGAGTTACCGCCGATCATCGTCGTAGTCGATCAAGCGTATAGCGATCTTAAACTTGAGGAACTGAAACTTGCGGCGAGTGCAGTGATCGCTCGTCCTATGACCAGTTCAGTCTTGTTCAATGCGGTCAACGTTGTCGTGAGCGAGCGCAACGCAGGACATGAACGCTTGTTACAGTCCACGCATTTCGATGAAGTGCGCGCGCAATGGTTGCCGGGCGTGCAGGTGCTGGTGGCCGATGACAGCGATATCAATCTTGAAGTGGCGCGGCGCATTCTAGAACGTCAGGGTGCGGTCGTCGTAACCTGTATGGATGGAAGCGAGGCGGTGGAATGTGTCCGACAGCAACCGGATAAATTCGATGTGGTGTTGATGGATGTGCAGATGCCGACACTGGATGGCAATGAAGCCACGCGACGCATCCGCACTGAATTACAGCTGCAGAAGCTGCCTATCATTGCGTTGACGGCGGGCGCGTTGGTAGCCGAACGGCAACGCTCACTGGAGGCCGGTATGAACGATGTGCTGACCAAACCGTTCGATCCACAGACGCTGGTGCGCGTGGTGCGGCGCCTGGTGGAAACGGCGCGTGGTGCGCAAGTGCCAGTAGCGATTCTCGATCAAACATCCAACCATGCTGGTGTTGAGCCCAGCCTGTCTTGCATCGACCCCAAGGTAGTGCAGCAAATGTTTGGCGAGGACGTGACACTGTTCAAGTCGCTGCTGGCGCGAGTGCTGCGCGACTATGCCGAGTTTGCCTTGCCCATTGCGGTCGATCTTGATGAGGCAGCGGTACGCAAACAATTGACGTCACGCATTCACAAACTGCGAGGCAGCGCAGGTGCGATCGGTGCGGTTCACGTACAACGTTTCGCTGCTGCGGCCGAGCGTGCGCTCGGTTCCGATCAACCGCCGGATTTTGTCACGGCCATTTTGCAACAACTGACAGCAGCGTTCAGCGCATTGAATGATGAGGCGCAGCCCTTGTTGTCAGCGCATGACAAGCAGACTGATAGTACGGATCAACTTACCATCCAGGCCGCGACCCAAACGGCAGTCAGCACAGCGACGATCAAAGAACTCTGTGAGTTGTTGGAAAGCCAGAATCTGGACGCACTGGATCGATTTGCATCATTGTCGCAGCCGTTGAGCGCTATGTTGGGCGCGGCGCGCTTTTCCCCGATCCGCGATGCGATTGAGAGCTTGGATTTTCGTCGAGGCGCGGAGTTATTGCGCAGTGTTGCAGCGCCGTCTGATACGCAGGCTACTGGGACTTAGCGCGTCCGTGTGGGTAATACCGACATACAATAAAAGCGTATGGTTGTGCCATGTCGCGACGTCGAGATTAGAATCCTGATCTTGGTTCGTACACTCGCATGCGGCTAATTCAGAGGGGCCTTAGACAAACATGACTTTATTGCCCGCTATCGCCCTGGCCGGTGGTCTGGTGTACTGGTTGAGTGGCTTTATTGGCCGCTTCTTTTCACCCAATGTTACTTCGCTGATCGATCTACTGTTATTCGTGACCATCATGGTCGCGACCAATACTTTTCTAAAGAATCTACGCGATGGTTAATGCAGTGAACGATACCGCCATCCATCGCATTGTCGCTGCATGCCGCGATGAGAATTACCCTGCGTTGATCGCACGTATGTCGTCAGGTTGGGCAGTGGTGGGCACGGCGCAATTTTTGCGCGGTTATTGTTTGTTGTTGCCTGATCCCGTTGTGCCGCACTTGAACGCACTGCCGACAGTGCGGCGCGAACAATTTCTGAATGACATGGCGCGGTTGGGCGATGCAGTGTTGGCGGTGACGGCTGCAGTGCGTATTAACTACGCCATGTTCGGCAATGTAGAGCCGGCGTTGCATGCGCATGTGATTCCAAGATACAACGATGAAGCACCGGAGTTACGCAGCGCTCATCCGTGGACCTACGATTGGTCTGCGGCGCCACCGTTTGATTCGCAAGCGCATGGTGAACTGCTGCTACGCTTGCGCGCCGCGGTGTCGGCTTCGTAAGTAGGACATTGGAGCCGACAGAGCATGGCGGATCTTTGCTGAACTTAGCGCGACAATGCGACGAACGCGCTTAGCGCGTTATTGCAATCAGTGCGGCTAATGAATTCACCGGCGCTCCACATACTTCACCCTGACATACATAGGCAATAGTCGTGGCGCTGGCTGCTTTTGTCGCCAAGGCTTGGGGCAGGGCTGCGTCGTCTGGAATCGCGAACACTAAGCGCTGCGGTTGATAGAGCTGCGCTAAGGCTTGTTGCCATTCCTGTAATTCGGCGGCTTTGCCACGCATGATCACCAGTTGCGGTGGTGACAATTGTTCTTCTAGCGCCATCAGCAAAGTTGCATGCGCCGATGGGTGATGTAGCAGTGCAGGCCAATCGGCGCGCAAGGTATTTTCTGCAGCACGTAAATATCGCGGCTCAGTTAACAAATAACCCAAACGATTCAGCGCCAACGCCGCTATCGCATTGCCTGCCGGAGTGGCTTCATCGGAGAAAGATTTGGAACGATGGATCAAGGCTTCATGATGCTGCGCGGTGAAATAAAAACCGCCACGCTCGTCATCAATGAATTCCGTGAGCAACACTTCTGCAAGCTCAATCGCGAAGGTTAGGTCCGTGCTCCGCCAACGTGTTTGCAGCACTTCTAAAACGGCATCAAGCAAGAATGCATAGTCATCAAGATAAGCTGGGAAGCGTGTTACGCCATCGGCCTGCACGGCCCATAGTTGCCCTGCTCGCCATGCTTGCGAGCGCAACTGATCTAATGCGGCGCAGGCCGCATCCGCCAAGTTGTTATCCTGCAAGTTGCGCGCGGCGATCGCCAATGCGGCAATAGTCAGGCCATTCCACGCAGTGAGAATTTTTTCATCGCGTGCGGGTGCCACGCGCTCGGCACGCGCTGCGAGCAGGTGTTGTCGTGCGTGTTGCAATAGATGCGCTGCTTCAGCTACGTCCAGAGACAATTCTGCGGCTATGCCATCTAGGCTTCGATGCGTATGCAAATGCCATCGCGGTTGTGCCTGCGGCTCGATAAAGTTGGCTGCTTGATTCAGGCCAAACTTTCTGGCGAATACCGCGTACTCGGCAGGCGGTAATAAACGTTCGACGGCGGCGGCGTCCCATAGATAGAACTTGCCTTCGTGGCCATCCGAATCCGCATCCCAGGTGGAGAAAAAGGCGCCTTGCGGCGCGCGCATGTCGCGCAACAGCCACGCGGCGGTTTCTGCGGCAATGCGTTTGAATAATGTCTCGCCGGTCGCTACCGCAGCTTGCGCATACACGCGCAGCAGCTCGGCGTTGTCGTACAGCATTTTTTCAAAATGCGGAATCATCCAATACGTGTCTACTGAATAGCGGAAGAAACCGCCGCCGAGTTGATCGTATAAACCGCCTTCCGCCATGCGTGTGAGCGTCAGCGCTGCCATATACAGGGCTTGTAAATCAGGTTGATCGTCGGCGCTGGTGACGCGCCATCGGCGTAACAAGAATTCCAGTGCGCGCGCGTGCGGAAATTTCGGTGCGCCGCCAAAGCCACCAAACTGCTTGTCGAATTCCGACTCAAACGATTGACGCGCTATGCGCAACGGTTCGCTGTGCAGTGCGCCGTCACGCTGCGGTTCCGGTTGCAACTCGGTAAACACGCGCTGCAGCGCCGATGCTTGCTGGCGAATGTCCGCTTCTCGCTCGCGATAGTAGGCCGCTACCCGCTGTAGTAATTCCGCAAACCCCGGCAGACCGTGGCGCGGTGTGGGTGGGAAATAAGTGCCGCCGAAAAAGGGTTGTTGATCGTCATGGGTGAGGAACATCGTGAGCGGCCAGCCACCCGCGCGCTGCGTTAGAATTTGCTGCGCCAACTGATAGATCTTGTCTAGGTCCGGACGCTCTTCGCGATCCACTTTGATATTGACGAAATATTCATTCATCACGGCCGCAATGGCCGTATCTTCAAAAGATTCGTGCGCCATGACATGGCACCAGTGGCACGCCGAATAGCCAATCGACAGCAAAATAGGCTTATTTTCGCGTCGCGCGCGCTGCAATGCCTCGTCGCCCCAGGGATACCACTCCACCGGATTGCCGGCATGCTGTCGCAAATACGGACTGGTTTCGTTGGCAAGGCGATTCAAGGGCGGGGTATCACTCATAACAATGCGTTAGTTGTTCGAATTTATGACAGAGCGGACTATAGGATAGCGCTGCGCCGAAGGGAAATGGGCGCTGCTTGAGCGGTTTTGGCTTTACGCTTGCTGCAACGGCGGATGCAGGGCGCGTGGCTTTATGGCGATGTGGCAGCCAAGCAAAAATACATGTGTGGACGCGTTATTCCGACACTGCGATGGGCTGGCCAAGAGGCCCAAACCAGTCACACCAAAATCCACTTTAGAAGTGACTGCTCTGAGCATCGTCGCTGCAAACTTGCGCTAGTCAATGTTGAAATAAATTTCAATGTGGTCGATCGCCACGGCATTGGCGCATGCACAACAGCGAGCCCTTAAATAGTAGGCCTAAGAGTATGTCTGATAGTGGTTTTCCACTCTCAATTAGTACACCTTCAGGCACTATGCTGTATTAACAAACACATTGTCCTGCTCATGGAAATGACAGCATTTTTAGGATTTTGGGCACTGCGCAGGCAATTGGATAAGACAAAAAATCGGTGATATACCAGAACTACAACAAGCGGTTATTGGTGCAGTGCACGGCCATGAGCCAGGTGCAAACCGCTATCGGCAACACGTCCTCACTAACAGATGCGCCAACAAATGTATGTTATTCAATGCGTCACCGGCAGCGTTTAAGAAACTCGGCTTAGAACAGTTGTCACCGCTCAATATCGAGGTTACTTCCGTTTCAGGACACTTAGAAGAAATTAGTGGAAACGGCCGCGGCGATTCAAATCGTTATACAGACGAGGTTCGACGCGCCAACATAGGTCGGGTGCTTCCAGATTGGATGCCATATACCGCCGGTATCAAGGAAAATAAAAGCGCTGTGTGTGGAAAATCACCATGGAATTTCTGAGCAGAGAATTTGATCGACGTGTCGATAGATGCACTTGCGGCATAGGCGCACTAAGCGTGTTGCTTGCCATGGTGATGATGTGGGCCACCCCATCGCGGTCGGCGCCGACCATGGCTTCTGAATATCAACTGAAAGCGGCGTTCTTATTCAACTTCACTCAATTTGTCGAATGGCCGCCGGAAGCGTTTGAAAAACCCGCCAGCCCGTTAACCATCTGTATCTTGGGAGATGATCCATTCGATGGCTATCTGGATGAAACGGTGCGTGGTGAAACCGTCAACGGCCGGCCATTAGTGGTGCAGCGTTATCATCCAACGAATGGTCAAGTGGACGGCATCGGGGCGTGCCATGTGCTGTTTGTGAGCACTTCCGAAGCGCAACACCTGACGCAGGTGCTGAATAGCCTGAAGGGTCATAGCGTCCTGACAGTCAGCGATCTAGATGATTTTACGCGCGCAGGCGGCATCATTCGCTTTGGCATGGTAGCCAATAAAATTCGCTTAAAGATTAGCTTGGATGCAGCACAAGCGGCCAAGCTCACGATCAGCTCGAAGTTATTGCGGCCGGCGGAAATCGTCGCGCGCGGTGAGTAAATAACAACATGGAACACATGGCAGTACTAACGAATGGCAATGCGCTGAAAAACATGCCGATACAGCGCAAGCTGATGGTCATGATGCTGCTGATCAGCGGCACCGTTCTGTTACTGACCTGCCTTGCGTTTATCGCTTTTGAATATCAGGCCTTTCGTCAAAACCTAACGCGCAATGTGGAGACTTTGGGGCAAATCATTGCGGCCAATAGCACGGCTGCCTTGGCTTTCGACAATCAAGACGATGCGACCGAAATCCTATCGTCATTAAAAGTCGAAACACACATCGTCGCGGCCGCCATATACAACGCGGACGGTACGCTGTTCGCGACTTATCCTCGGGGTTTGTCCGTCACGGAATTTCCTAGCTCGATAGGCGCAGATGGCGTTAGCTTTGCCGGAGGGTATTTGCTTGACCTTGCTGCGATTGAACAAGGCGGCAATCGGCGCTTGGGTACGCTCTATCTGAAATCGGACTTGCTCGCGCTATATCAACGCATCGGCCTGTATAGCTTGATTGCCGCTGCGATGACGGCGGTATCTTTCTTGGTTGCCTATGTGCTGTCGCGTCTTGTACAGCCGCAAATTTCCGCGCCGCTGCTATCGTTGGTGAAAGCCGCTAAAGCCGTTGCCGAACAACGCGATTATTCGGTGCGCGCCCAGAAGCATGGCGCGGACGAATTCGGTTTGCTCACCGATGCATTCAATCAGATGCTGACGCAAATCGAACGGCAAGATCGCGAGGTCTCAGAGAGTCGCGAACGCCTGCATGCCATTATCGATACCGCTGCCGAAGGCATTATTACCATTGATGAATTCGGCAGCATCGAATCGTTTAACGCGGCGGCGATTCAGATTTTTGGCTATGAGCGTGATGAAGTACTAGGCCAGAACGTCAAGATGCTGATGCCGATGCGGTACGCCAGTCACCATGACATGTATCTCACCAATTTCTTGGTGACCGGCCAGCGGAAAATCATTGGTACCGGCCGCGAAGTCGCCGGGCTACGTAAGGATGGCACGGCCTTTCCGATGGATCTTGCAGTCGTTGAAGTGCACTTAAACGGCAAGCGCAAGTTTTCGGGGTTTGTGCGCGATATCACCGAGCGCAAGCAGGCCGAGGGCAAGCTCAAGTCACAACTTGGCCAGCTGGACCTCTTGCAAAGAATTACGCGCGCCATCGGTGAGCGTCAAAGGCTGCAAAGTATTTATCAAGTTGTATTGCGCAGTTTGGAAGACAATCTGCCAATCGATTTCGGCTGTGTCTGTTTATTTGACGCGGCGGACAAGAAGTTCACCGTCGCCTGCGTGGGTCCGCGCAGCGCGCATTTGGCTGCACAGATGGAGCTGAGCGAGCAGGCTCGTGTGACGATTGATGAAAATGGACTGTCGCGCTGCGCCGCCGGTGAATTGGTATATGAACCGCATATCGATGCAATACCCCTCCCATTTTCGCGCCGCATCGCTGCCGCTGGTCTACATTCGCTGGTCGCTGCGCCATTGGTGGCGGAGGGTAAGGTGTTCGGCGTGTTGATTGCTGCTCGCAATACAGCCGATAGTTTTAGCAGCAGTGATTGTGAGTTCCTGCGACAGCTAAGCGAACATGTGGCGCTGGCTGCTCATAACGCACAGCTCTACAACTCGCTGCAAGAAACCTATGAAGACCTGCGCCAAAGCCAACAAACTATTTTGCAACAAGAGCGCTTGCGTGCACTCGGCCAAATGGCCAGCGGTGTGGCGCACGATATTAACAACGCGATCTCGCCGATCGCGCTATATACAGAATCGCTGTTAGAGCGCGAGCCAAACTTAAGCGAGCGTGCGCGCAATTATCTCGTCACCATTCAACGCGCGATCGAAGACGTGGCGCAAACGGTTAGTCGTATGCGTGAGTTCTATCGGCCACGCGAACCGCAGCTAACATTGGCGAAGATTGATTTGAGTACCCTCATTCAGCAGGTCGTTGAATTGACGCGGGTGCGGTGGCGCGATTTGCCGCAGGAACGCGGTGTGATGATCGAACTCAAAACCGAATTCGCGGCGCGCCTGCCGCTGGTGATGGGCGCGGAGCATGAAATTCGCGATGCGTTGACCAATCTTATATTCAATGCCGTGGATGCAATGCCGCAAGGCGGCACGCTCACCGTGCGTGTTTATCCGGTCATTCAGCCGCCCGGCGGCGAGGTTACGCCCAATGAACAAGTGTGGTTGGAAGTGAGCGATACCGGCAGCGGTATGAGTGAAGAAATTCGTAATCGTTGTTTGGAGCCGTTCTTTACTACCAAGGGTGAGCGTGGCACGGGTCTAGGGTTAGCGATGGTATACGGCATGGTGCAGCGACACAGCGCCGAGCTGCAGATTGACAGCACCCTGGGTAAAGGGACCACCATGCGCTTAGTCTTTCCCGCCATTCCCGTCACCGTAGCGGTTGCCGAACAGTCTCTGGCTACGCACTCGTCATTGCAGCCGATGTCGTTGTTGATCGTGGACGATGATCCGCTCATCATTGAGTCGTTACGCGACATCTTGCAACGCGACGGTCATCGTGTAGTCGCTGCCAATGGCGGACAGGCGGGTATTGATGCCTTTGTAGCGGCACGACAAAGCGATGCCACATTCGATGCAGTGATTACCGATCTTGGCATGCCGTATGTCGATGGCCGTCGTGTAGCGGCTGCCGTGAAGCACGCGTCGTCCAGTACCCCGGTGATTCTATTAACCGGTTGGGGTAAACGTTTGATGGCAGAAAATGAAGTGCCGCTGCATGTTGATCGAGTACTGAACAAGCCGCCCCGGATAAACGAAATACGCCACGCTCTAGCAGACCTGGTTCCTTCAGCTCGCTCGCATCTATCATCATGAATACCTCAGACTCCGTGATTAAACCGGATAGCCCGCCCATCCGCCTGCTCATCGTCGATGACAATCCATCGCATATGGCCGCGCTTTACCACACCTTGGAAGATGCCGGCTTTGACGTGACCGCCTTCCCCTCGCCAACGCAGGCGCTGGAGGTCATGCATCGCCAGACCTTCGATCTAATCATGACGGACTTGAAGATGCCGGAAATGGATGGCATTAGTTTCTTGCGGCATGCGCAGGAGATTGATCAGAACTTGGTGGGCATTGTCATGACCGGACATGGCGCGATTGATACCGCAATCGAAGCGATGAAGGCAGGGGCGCTCGACTATGTCCTCAAGCCGTTCAAGTTGAGCACGATTATGCCGGTATTGTCGCGCGCCTTGGAGGTGCGTCGTTTGCGCGTGGAGATAGCGGAACTGCAACAACGAGTGCGCTTGCATGTAGCGGAGTTGGAAGCTGCGAATCGCGAGTTAGAAACTTTCTCGTATTCGGTGTCCCATGACTTACGTGCGCCGCTGCGAGCCATTAGCGGTCTGTCAAATATATTGGTCGAGAGTTACTCGACAGGGATGCCAGGCGAGGCACAACAACTGTTACAGCGCATCATTTCTAGCGCCGAACGCATGGGGCAATTAATCGAACATTTGTTGCGCTTTGCGCGTTTAAGCAAACAATCGCTGATTAAGCGACCAGTCAACATCAATGCTTTGGTGAATGAGGTGTTGGAAGAGTTGCTTAAAGACACGGCCAATCGAAACGTTGTTTTGAACATTGGTGCATTGCCGGACACTGTGGGCGATCCGGTGTTATTGCAGCAGATATTTATTAACTTGCTGTCCAATGCGCTTAAGTTCACCCGTCATATCGATCATCCTGAGATTAGCGTCCAATGCCAGCAACGTGACGGCGAGCAGGTGTATTTCGTGCGTGACAACGGCGCCGGCTTTGATATGCAGTACGCCAGCAACTTGTTCAAAGTATTTCATCGTCTGCATAGCGCCGATGAATTTGAAGGTACCGGTGTAGGGCTCTCTTTGGTACAAAGAATTGTTCAACGCCACGGTGGCCGCATCTGGGCAGAAGGAGAAGTGGGTAAGGGCGCAACATTTTATTTCACCTTGCCGCAAACCCCATCCGCATAGCAGCCTCGTTAACAAACTTATAAATAAACGTATATATAAACAAGGTCGACCAATTGGCCACCCTTGAGCTGCTCCAATTATTTTATTTAATTTGTGGCGCGAAGCCGAGCCGCTCGCATTATTGGATGCAGACGCATTTACTTTTGGCACAGCATCAGGCGCGGCTTTCGCAATGAAAGCCGGCAAACGCGTCGCAGTGGAAACGTGATGCTGTTGGGAATGCGTAGCGCAACAGTCTCACAAAACACCACACTGAATGGCGTCGTTGAGTCTTGCGACAGGCGTTGAGTCGAGAGGGTGCACTCAGTGGGTTACACTGAGCGTATTACCCATGAGCTGTGAAAATTCCTATGCCCCACTATCATGACAACGATGCCGTTGCGCCGTCACCGATCAACTCGAACCTTGATCCGG
>Ga0206888_1006_pt1 | contig 32271 bp, 30 predicted proteins | sample Alteio_BWOrgHeat_90_FD_153258 | JGI IMG/M metagenome (GOLD analysis project Ga0206888, IMG submission 153258) | Enriched cells from forest soil in Barre Woods Harvard Forest LTER site, Petersham, Massachusetts, United States - Alteio_BWOrgHeat_Nextera4 ... | reverse complement strand
AAACGTTCAAACCTTTTCCTCGCATTGACAACAGTCTCTCTGGCCGTTGCTTCTTTTGCCTTCGCAAAATCTCACCACAAAAATACGCCAATCGGCTTTTGTACCAATGATAATGGCTTTTGCACTGTACAAACTCACAGCCGACAATTGACTATTTCAGTTGACGGTCCAAAAGCAACATGTGTTATAAACCATAAAACAGCACACACCATCCTTCCGAATAGTCGGTGCGGCCGGACCCTGTATACAAATCCTCAGGGATAAGTATTGCTTCAAAAGCAGATTACGCCGATCCAAAAGTAAATGGGACGGCTTTTGATTTACGGCGCACCGCTTTCGGCTCTTCCGAAGTTCGGCCACAAGAATTAGAGTTGCCAATCGAATGAATTGTTAACTTTAAACTTCAATTTGAAGCGTAAGCAATGATCTTGCCCTATTTTGACGGACACTAAGTTAAGGTGTAAAAATCTTAATATAGTGATATGGCAGCAAGAAAGAGCTACAACAGAGCATTCAAGGAAGAGGCCGTTCGCCTGGCAGAGAAATCTGGGGTTACCCAGGTGGCGTCGGATCTGGGCATTCATCCAAACATGATTTACATCTGGAAAAAGCAATTGGCAAAGAATGCCGAGAAGGCGTTCCCTAGCAGGGGGAAGCCCACTGATTCGGAGCTCAGCCAGTTAAAAAGGGAAAATGCTCGGCTCGAGGTAGAAGTCAAGATATTAAAAAAGCGGCGGGTATCTTTCTAAGCCGCTCCGGGAAAGATACTCAGTAATCAGGCAATTGGAAGAGCAGCATGCTGTTGGAAAACTGTATAGGGTTCTAAAATGCAGTCCCAGTGCATATTACAACTGGAGGCATGGAAGCAGCTTAAGAAGAGAAAGCTATAGACGTCGCCTTGTCACGCTGGTCAGGACCACGCATTTTGAGTCAGAAAGGACCTATGACAGCCACAGGATCTATAAAGCGATCAAGGAGGGCAAAGTACCCGCAGCAGGGCTCACGTGGTTCGGATCATGCAGCGGGAACACATATGGCCGTACATAAAAGGAAAATCAGGATAACAACCGGCTCTGAACATGACTCGCCCGTCGCGGAAAACATACTGGCGAGGGATTTTACTGCCCTGCAGCCGAATGAAAAATGGGTGTCAGATATTACGTATATCATAACGAAGGAGGGCTGGCCATACCTGGCAATCATCATTGATTTGTTTTCACGTAAAATAGTGGGCTAGTCAATGAGATCGGATATGAAGACTCAGTTGCTCCTAGAAGCTCTCAGTATGGCTATAAAGGCACGAAAACCGCAAGCCGGCCTTATTCATCATTCCGAACCAGGTGTCCAGTATGCGAGCTATCTTTTCCAGGAGGCGCTACAAAAAGTCGGGATGCGGTGTAGTATGAGTCGTAAAGGGAATTGCGGGGATAACGACGCGGTGGCAGAGAGCTTTTTTTCGACGCTGAAACGGGAACTGATCTATCCTCATGGTATATTTGCCCGCAAGCAAGAGGCCAGTGGTAAAATTTTGAGGTATATCGAAACCTGGTACAACAGGATGCGGAAACATTCGGCACTACAGTACCTATCGCCATCGGAATACGAATTTGAAAAGGAAAATTCATCTTTAACAAAAGCCGCTTAACCCGGTGTCCCGATTTTTAGGTCAAGTTCACATCTCTTCAACATCGACAATATTCCCTCTGCGCAATCAGTACCATCCGAAAGCTATAATTAAAGAGAAGATAATTGTTCACTAAATCTTTTATTACTTTTGATTCTAAAAGCAATGCAAATTATGAAACGTTCAACCCTTTTCCTCGCATTGACAACAGGCTGTCTGACCGTTGTTTCTTTTGCCTTTGTAAAATCTCATCAAAGAAATACGTCAATCGGCTATTGCACCGATGATAGTGGTCTTTGCGTTGTACAAACTCAAAAATCAATGACTATTACACCTGACAGTCCAAAAGCAACATGTGTAATAAACCATAAAACAGCACACACGTTACTTCCGAATTATCATTGTGGTCGGACTCTCTATACAGATTTTCTGGGATAAGTTATGCTTCCAAAACAAAGAGGTATAGGTCATACCTATACTTTTTTTCATCAAGCCTCCATACAGGCTAGGCAAGATAATTGAATAGGGTAATTGTTATATTTGGGGAGCCTGCTTCGCTAACAGCAACCCTATTTTAGCCTCCACTCCGGACACTTTATTGTCAAAAGCCAAACCTCGTGCATCGTAGACGTATCACATAAAATACCCTCTTTCATGACATACCAAATTCTCCGACTGTTGTGAATATCCTCCAGCGGGTTCTTGTTCAAAATCAGCAGGTCCGCTAACTTGCCTACTTCGATTGAGCCGACTTCTTGTTGAATACGAAGCCCTTCTGCACCAATAACTACATATCCTCCCTGCCTCCGAAGCTGAGCATCTACGATAGAGGGATAAAGAAAGCCTGGCTTTGTTTCATCCATGGGGCGGGACATTGCGATCTTTGCCAGCTGCGAACCGACAGTAAAACGCGGCAATTTGGAGTTCACTGATTGCCAGTATCGGTAATTAATAAGGCTAAATTGTTTCATCTTATACAATATATATAACTTACTTATTTTTGTTTATCTTTTCCGCATAGCTAAATTGCCCCGCATTTATCTGTCCCTTTACCTGAAATAAGCCTTCATTTTCGTCTTTTAGTTAACTATTTTCTGTTTTTAGTAGCCCCGGAATATTTGGTACGCAGCTGTTTGAGGGCGTATATTAGTCTTGCAGCCTCACAAAGTTCGACTGGTACTGCCAAATCACATAAAAAACTAATCATCTATGCATCGCAAAACAACGATTCATGTCTATGCACTGCAAATTACATGTATCACTCTCGAGGGCGATTCTTTGGTCCGAAAACTCTCTTCCTTCTCAATCGTATTAATTCCATAAATAATGCCTCGATCATGAGCCAACTTACCATCGAATCCTTCCGGCCACAATCAGATGAGATTGCACGCCTGAACAATTGGATTTTTGAAACAATCCAACCCTATATTAAGGGTCGCGTTCTGGAGATGAATAGCGGTCAAGGTGACTTCTCATTGTACTTAGTAGAAGAAGGAATTACTGTTCAATTGAATGCATCTTCAGATAGTAACCGGGAGTACCTGCAAGAAAGATTCAGGGACACATCTTTAGTAAGAGGAGTCCATAAGATCAGTTTTCTTAATCCAAGGATGGAAGTAAAATATCTTCCCTTTCAAGGTCAATTTTCAACTGTTTTAGCATTAAACACCATCGAGAACAATCTCATTTTCGACAAGTCCATCATTGACAAAGCCAAACGCTTTTTGCGGTTAGGAGGACACCTCATTATAATTGGGCAAGCTGAAAACTGCTTTTATCCTGGTTCTGAACTGGACTTGGAAGTGCTCAAAAAATACAATCAAAGCTCGATCAATCGCATATTAAACGATTGTCAAATTCTAATAACACGGTTCTTTAACTGGAATGAGTTACACTTTCTAGCAGTAGGGAGAAAGTTAGAATGATCTCCGTTACGCGATATGATTGTATCCTCTTTGCTAACATATTCATCCCATTTGAAAATACTAAGGAATGTAACTTAGATTACAATTTGTAGTTTAAACCTTATCGTTTATATTTCATGCGAGAGAATGCAGCAAATATCTATCCCTCTTCGCTAATCGCCGAGGATACACGTCGACTATCTATTCAAGATGAGACAGAGGATTTCTCGATGCTCCTGACTTCCCTGGGAGTTGAGTATAATGGTTCCCAATACTACTGGCAGGTGGGCACAATATCAAAGATACAAGGGTGGATACTGCATCTTTCTGTCATCAAAACCCAATTAACCGCCCTGGTAAATCTGGTCATCCCACTATTGGTTAAAGAAAATGTGCCTTTCAAAATCGCACGTAATAGATCAACAGCGGAGAAACTCATAAACGGCAATTGTGGAACTAAATATCTTGCAAAAGTAATAAGCATCTATCCTGCGACTGATCAGCAAGGCGCAGACCTCGCTTCATTACTCATTCCATTAACAGGCGATTTCAAAGGCCCGGCTATTCCAACAGATTTCTGTCTGAGGAATATTGTCTATACTCGCTACGGCTCCTTCTCTCCGGTATGGGTGAAAGACGAAAGGAGCACTCCGGTGAAACACATCCATAATAACAAAGGGGAATTGATTCCGGACCCCTATTCTATACCCTTTTCTTTTCCTCCCTCGATCCCTTGGCCTTTTCACCACATTACTGATCCTGTATTACCCGAACAACCCAAATTGCTAAACGCCAGGTATTATCCCATTTCCACAATAAAAAGGGGGATCAGAGGGAATGTGTTCAAAGCCATATATTTTAAACAATTATGGAATATAAAGGCCTGTGTAATAAAGCAAGGGCGGAAAAATATGGGAGTGGAAAAAGATGGGCGAAATGTTGCGGATAGACTGCGATGGCAATTCGACTTGTGTAGCGAACTTGAGGGCCTCATCCCTATACCCAAGGTGTTTGATTACTTCACCGAAAATGGGGACGTATACCTTGCCATGGAATTCATCCAAGGTAAGACCGTTGGAAGATGGCTGGAAGATATTTTTAAAAATCGCGCATGGTTTGATCTTCCTTCCCTCCTTCAGAAACAAATCCTGCAAATTTTATTGAAGATTGTTGATACCATTCGGTGTCTACATGAAAAAAGGCTTGTACACAGAGATATTACACAAGGTAATTTTATTATTACCAAAAACAACAAAGCCATCCCGATAGATCTGGAACTAACCTGGTCCCTAGATGCAGGAATGGATTCTCCCCCTTTTCTTTTAGGTACACCAGGATATATGTCGCCGCAACAGGCTGGAAAAGAAGTTCCTACTGTTAAAGACGACATCTACGCTTTAGGTGCATTGATCATGGAATGCTGCACGAATCTGAATCCTACAAAAATATCCGCGACCTCTTGGTTGGACTTACAATCTAGTTTACTCTTTTTTACCCACGATGAAAGACTTAGCCACTTGGTAGCCGATTGCCTATATAAAGATCCATCGAAGAGACCTAACATCAGTAACTTGCAAGACATTCTCGCCTCATGCCTTAAGCCCCTAAGCACAAGTTCTACAAATACAATTCAGAAGACTATCACGACAATAGACCACTCCAAATTGAAATGGACAATTCAAGCAGGGCTTAGTGGATTAGCAAGCCCAGAAATGTTGAGCAAAAAAAGTCGATGGATTTCCGTCAACCAGGATGGAGATGCTAGTAAGGATTCAGAGCAGTCGGAAATTGAGCAATATGATGGCTGGCACACTGGGATGTCGGGCCCTCTATGGCTCGTTGCATTAGCTAACTCCGCGGGATTTAGTATAGAAGCCTGTAGTGAAGCGTACAAACAAAGTTGGGAGTATATTACCAGTCATTATTTTAAAGACCCCTCTTCCGCCAATCCGTCGCTCTACTATGGCGGAGCAGGCATCGCCCTTGCTTTATCCGAAGGATTGAACAGCGGGTTGCTGCCCCCCGATGCCGACAACCTCTCCCGCTTGCAAAACTGTCTCTCTCCAACGACCACCGAACTTACACTGTGTCGTGGTATTAGTGGACAAGGGATAGCTGCGATCCACGTATCCCCCTGGTTGAATAAATCGTATGCAAAAAAACTCTTGGCATCCTATGTGAATAATCTCCTCCACACTCAACAGTTGGATGGTTCGTGGAATTTGAAAGTGATTGGTTTAGATGACGGAATTGCTGGTATCATTTGGTTTCTACTCGCTTATTTAGAGCACTCCTCTGATTATAGCATAGAACCATGCATTGCCAAAGCATTGAATTGGCTGATCACTGACAAAGTCAATAGAAGCTACTGGCGCAGATTAGGAAATAAGAACGCGCATAATTTGTGGTGCAACTCACACACCACCGTCGATATAACTTGGTTAATGATCAGGGCATTTGAAGCATTCGGAGAAATACGCTACAAGCAACTCGCGTTACAAAGCCTGCAACAAATTCCTAATCACTTAGTAGACAGCAATTTCACCTTAGATAGTGGATTAGCAAGGATCGGTGAGCTCTACTTAGAAGCGTATAGGGTCTTCCATGAATCCATCTGGCTGGACAAAGCCACGTGGATCGCAAACCTTTTCCTAAACACTTTCATTCCAAGGAACCACGAGGATGGATATTGGTACGTACGAAAGGATATGATAGTTACAGCAGACCTTTATACCGGAAACTCTGGGGTCCTCCACTTTTTGCTCAGATATGCTAACCCATTCCAAATTCCATACGTGCACTAACTTAAAGTTTTTATTGCTTTTAATCCTAAAAGCAAAATAAATTATGAAACGCTCAAACTTTTTCCTCTCATTCACAGCAGATTCTCCGCCCGATGAAGACTTTTCATGGTTATTTCTTGGTTGCATATCTGACTTTCTTCCTTTTGTTAAATGTAGGCTTTATATGGAAGCAATTCACGTCTATTCGAAGAGAAGAGTTTTAGCCTATAGAAAGAAGGTTCGCATACATAGTTAGTCTCATTAGCGCCTTGATGCTGATAAAGACTGCTTTCAGCATGTCCGCCAACATCGTTGTTTTTCGATACCAAACATTCATCTTCTACGGTCTTTGGCAATTGCATTTGATTTTACCAAATTATATTGAAAAAGGAAAATTGTCAGTCCAACGCTATCACTATTAAGTTATCCTATATGCCAAAAACGACTATTGTCATACCCTGCTACAACGAAGAAAAGCGAATCCCTATACAGGATTATAGATGCTTTCTTTTCAATAATACAACAGAAGTACTTTTTGTCAACGATGGCAGCACGGATCGAACTCAACTCCTTCTGCAAGAATTACAGCAAGAATTTCCATTACAAGTTCGCGTCTTGCCTTTACCGAATAACGTGGGCAAAGCAGAAGCGGTTAGACGAGGTATTTTGGCCACAGAAGAACTGGAAAAAAATGATATCATTGGTTTCATGGATGCTGACCTCTCTACGCCACTGGAAGAAATCAAATATTTCATTAGTGAGTTTACCAATGGCAGGATCCAATTTGTTTTCGGATCCAGAATATCAAGGATTGGGGCTCAGATTATCCGATTCCACCACCGGCATTATTTTGGCCGCATCATCGCCACCATGGTTAGTATGTATTTGCGAATTCCTATTTACGATAGCCAATGCGGAGCCAAATTCTTTCAAGTAGGTTTCGCCAGGAAATTATTTATGGCGCCCTTTGTGTCAAGGTGGCTCTTCGATGTCGAAATATTCAGAAGAATCGACCTGTTGGATATAAACGTGAAAGAATGCGCGTTGGAACTTCCATTACATACCTGGATTGAGAAAGGGGGGTCAAAAATAAGTTTTAAAGATTATGTACAGTTGCCATTAGAATTCTATAAAATCTTCGCCCACTACATCAACAAAAAGAAAATTCTTCGTCATCTGGTGCCTCCTCCCAACGGATTTATATCTTTCGGGCCTACAACCAGAACGCTATTTAAATAAAAAGGGGATGATCAGCACAGACCATCCCCTCCGGTTTATATTCTTTACTACCCTAATAGCCGTTATTCTGGGTAAGATTGGCGTTATTATTCCGCTCCGTTTGCGGAACAGGGAATAATTGGGAAGTGGAAACCCAAGTTCCTCCCTTAGCCTGGCAGGCGCCGCTCACACCGCCCATCACGGCATCTATATTTCCGGTACGCTTAAGGTCAAACCATCGGTTACCCCATTCCGTAAATAATTCCACTTGCCGTTCATGAAGAATGGCAGTTATTAAAGAGCCTTTATCTGTAGCCCCCGAATAATTCGGCAATCCAGCCCGGTGACGAATAATATTGAGATCTGCAATTGCACCAGTCGTATTTCCTTGCTGAGATCTGGCTTCAGCCCGGATCAAGTATTGTTCAGCCAATCGCATCATCATAGTATATTCTGTTATGGCGGATGCACTTGTGGCAGATACATTATATGACTGGTATTTATAAGGAAAATAGTATTTGACTGTGGGCGTAGAAGTGCTAGTGACAACACCAACCCATTGGCCCATTCGTTTATCGTTTGGCTCAAAGGCTTTTTGTAATTGCGGGCTTATGATGGCTGAATTTGTTGTCCCTGTTGAAGGTGCGCTTTTCAAGATAAAATATTCCCCGTCAAAGGTAAAAAAACTTGCAGGCAGAGGAGTTGCTAATTGCCAAATTGCTTCAGTGCTATTTTTTTGAAATACATAATTGGTTCCAGCAGATGAAGATAAATTTGTGCAAAGGTTGTAGAGGGTCGAGTTATTGATTACCAGATTAGCCTCAGCCTCGGCAGAATCATACTTTTGAGTATACAAATAAACCCGAGCCAGCATGGCAGCCGCTGCACCCTTAGTAGGCCTTACCCGATCCGTTGTAACTGCTGTGTCACTAGCATCGACGTAGTTGGAATTCAGGTAAGACTGGGCATCCTGTAAGTCAGCTACAATCTGCTGATAGACCTGCGCCTGAGGTGTTCTTGCCATAGAGCCGTTTAGCGTATAGTCGGTGGTCAGCACTAGCGGAACATCACCATATAGATTGGTAAGATAGAAATGCCAGAAGGCGCGAATGAATTTGGACTCTCCGATCAATTGTGCTGCAATGGGCGCGACAATATTGCCGTTATTTTGCACCCCGCCGATAATTGCATTAGCCTGGTAAATATAGCTATAGGCATTTTTCCAGGGACCAGGACCATTGATCGCGGTCATGGAGTTGGTATAGTACTGAAGTTGCGTTGTCGCCGTTGAGTAATTTGTCAGTTCATCGCTTAAGAGGCTGCATGCCTGGGCCATATTCCAGGATTCATTGAACATCTTGATATAGATGGCCATCTGTGCAGACGTGGCAGCCGCGCTAGTGTTAAATACACTGGCGGTTGCCAACTGAGTAGTGGGGGGGCCAATTTGTACAAATTTTTTGCAACTGACGATGCTGAGGGCAGCCAATAAAATGAACAGGATGGACCGCCGGGTTATTGATAAACAATTGATTATTATCATCGTGGAATGGTTAAGGTGAATTAAGACATAATTACAATCCGACCTGCAAACCTGCCGTGACCATTCGGATTGGAGGTAAATTTAGACTTCCGGAGGTTTCCGGGTCAAGGCCCAGGTAATGCGTAAGGGTGAATAAATTTTGGCATTGGAGATAAATCCGGGCATTTTGAAGATGCATTCTTGCTTTCCAACCGCCGGGTAATTGATAAGAAAGAGCCAGATTCTTCAACCGCATAAACGATGCATCCGTTAGTGCTCCGTCACTTGAGCCTAACAAACTCCTTGCGTTAGAAGTCGTCGTAGTAGTTCCAAATCGTTGGATAGCCGTCAAATTACCAACAGACTGCCAACGGCTAAGCACGATTGTGGGTTGATTATAGTTTACGGAACCAGGCGCTCCAGGAAAGGAGGTCTGATACCCATAGCCGATTTGGTTGACATATTGGATAAAGATATCCAGGGAGAATCCCTTATACGACAATTTATTTTGAAATCCGCCATAAAAACGCTGAGTAACAGGCTTGCTTACAATATAGTCTTGCGGCGATGAAGGGACCCCGTTGGCATTTTTCGTAGCAAAACTGTACAATCCCGTTTGAGGGTCGACCCCCGTATTATGATACAGTTGTCTGATAAATAGCGACTTACTAACCACATATTGATTTTTGTAAGCAGAAAAATTCGCTAAGTTGGGAAAGGCAACCAGTTTATTGCTAGGAATAGTCCCATTAAGAGAACTTGACCATTCAAAATTTTTCGACTTAATATTGATTGTATTGAGGGTCAATTCAATTCCAGTATTTTGGACAACAGCCGGTAGATTGTATTGTATACTGCCAAAGCCTGTCTGACTAGGCAGAGAAAGGCCAACCAACTGGTTGCCTGTACGGTCCCGGTAATAGCTCGCCGACAAAAGGATACGGTCCTTCAAAAGTCCAACATCCAAGCCGCCTTCTAATTTCTTGACCACTTCCCAAGCGAAAAAGGGATTGGTCAACCGGGTTGGCGAAAGCCCGGTAAGTCCTTGATACGTTTGCGAACTTGTGGTGCTATAGGTACTTAAATATTGGTAGTCAGTGATTTGGTCATTGCCGCTAGTCCCATAGCTGGTTCGTATTTTGCCAAAGCTCAGGAAAGAAAAGTTATCCTGAACGAATTTCTCCTTGGAAAAAATCCAAGCAGCACCGACAGCGCCAAAATTACCAAACTGTTTGCCGGGTCCGAAGCGGCTGCTTCCATCCCGCCGAGCTGTTAAGTTCAAAATGTACTTGTCCTGCCAGTTATAACCGATGCGACCATAAACAGCCGTGTATCGGTAAAGGACATAATTTGAACCTAATAGATAAATGGCAGATGCGGATAAAGGGTTTGGTATAAGGGCATCGCTTGTAAATCCATTGGCGTCTTGTGTAAGAGAGCTAACTTTGTTTTGTTGAAAGGTAGAACCTACCAAGATGTCCAGCCTTCCACTCCCCAACATTTTTTGATATGCCACCTGTGGCTCGATAATCCAGGAGGAAAAATCAGTGGTGGCAAAGGTGTTATCTCTAGTGGTTGAAACGGAATTATTTGGGGGGCCTACAGAAGTAGACGGCGTCAACATGGATTGATTCATCTGATCATGGTTATAGCCAAATGCGCTTTTCAATTCCAGCCCAGGGAGCAACTGGTACCGAAGATTTAGGTTGCTTATCAGGTTAGTGGTAATAGAAGTGGCTGTTTTTTTTGATTGGCCTTCGACATTGGTGCCGAATGTTGTGGTCCCGTTATACACTTGCCAATTGACATTACCCAACTTATCATATAACGCAGGAGCGTCCGGCGCCAAGGTGATATTGCTTGTAAAATTTGTCGTTGGTAGATTACTGTGGTCATTGACATAGTTGACTAGGAATTGCGCACCAAATCGCCGATCGAGGGAACTGTGGTTCAAATTAACATGCGCCATTGCCTTTGCATCGGCAAAGTCACCGGGAAAAACTGTCCCTTGTTTGCTGTATCCTCCACCAATGACAAATTGGGTATTGGCATTGCCACCGGACAAATTACCTTGCGCATTGGTGAAATTGGTCATATTACCAATCAACACCTTTTGCCAATCTGTATACCGGGTAGTATCCCAAACTCCGTTGATATCGTAGTTGTTATCGGTAGGCTTGGTTATAATGGAAGGAACAGCCAACCCATCATTTTGAAAAGCCTCCCGGCGCATAGCCAGGTATTGTTGGGTATTCAAAAGATTCATTTTGTGAGCGACCGTGCCAGCACCCGTAAATAAATTCAGATCGAATCGGGTATCCCCTGATTTGCCTTTTTTGGTCGTGATCAGGATGACCCCATTCGCCCCTCTCGACCCATAAATAGCCGTCGCATCGGCATCCTTTAAGACTTCCACACTTTCTATATCCGCGGGATTTAATCCATTGAAGGGGCTCAGACCGCTACCCGATAAGTTACTCAAAGCATTCGCCCCTCCCACTGCTCCGATAGCGGTTACAGATGAGGATAGCGACAAGGAACTAAAGGGAACTCCGTCGACGATATACAATGGATCATTTCCATTGGCAATACTATTTTGCCCACGGATGCGGATCGTGCTGTACGCCCCTGGAATACCTGAGGTTTGTTGAATATACAATCCCGGCACCCTCCCCTCCAACGCCAGAATCGGATCACTAACGGGTTGCTTCTGGATATCCTCCCCCTTCACCGTTGTCACGTCCCCCGTATTCAACCGGTTCGTCGTGTTGTAATACCCTTTGACAACCATCTCATCCAGCCCGCTGGTCGCCTGCTTCATCCGGGCATTCAACCTCGCGGCATTATTGGCGATCGTAACCTTGGTCACATATTTCTCAAATCCGATATAGGAAACCTCCACCACATACTCCCCATTCGGGACACCCTTCATCGTAAACTCCCCACGCGAATTGGTAACGCCCATTTTCTTCAACCCCTTGATGGTAACGGTAGCCCCTTCAAGCGGGATACCGCTCTCGGATTGCACGACGCCCGAAACGGTCAATGCGGGGTCCTCACCCACAGCCGCCGGCGCCACCTCCGAAACAGTCTTACTCTTCTCCCGTTTCACAAAGATCGTCCGATCCTGTATCGAAAAAGCAAGCCCCTGCCCCTTCAGCGACACCTGCAGGATATCATCCACCGAAGCATCCTTCATCTCCACCGTCACCGGCTTCGTCTTCTGCAACAGCGAGACATCATAAAAGAATACATAGTTCGTTTTTTTCTCGATCTCCGCGAACACCTTTTCGAGTGAAGTGTTGGCAACAGAGATGCTTAACCGCTGTGCGGTGGTCCCTGCACTCACCTGCAGGAAACCGATCAATAGGAGAAAGCCAGTTAGTTTCACAATACGTAACAATTTTTTTCGGGCATGTCGTTCCGGGGTCCTTAGATTAGCGGCCATCAGAGCCTCTAATGGATCGTAACCAGCGATCGCCCCCTCGGAGGAGGACATACCATTAGAATTAAAATACATATATTTGTATAGATTTGGGTGAAAACAGTGAGTTCCGTCAAAAAAAATTCCTGTCCAGACCCGGATCACTCGAAAAGGGACATTGCCGTGTCCCTTTTTCACGCCGCGGGCCCGCCCATTATTTAGTCGGAAAGAAAGGGATGCAGCATGATAGTTAGCATGTTAGTTTATTTTTAGGTGGTTGATACGGAAGATCCGCCTGTCTTAGGAAGGAAGGTTTAACGATTACGTAATAGACGGTCTTAATAGGCAGAAGTTGGATTCAAAAAGGACCTGGCAAAATCGTTAAAGTAGGTTAAATACTCATGCTCGATACAGGTATAACTACGCCCGGAAACCCATCTTTAACCAACGCAACTATGCCTTTCCAATTAAAATTCGTCTAATTATTCTCCACATAATTGAATAGATTTCAAGGATGTCCAGCCGGCGGAATATTCGCACAAAAAAATAACGTATAAATGTTCTGAAAAAGTTGGTTAAATCAGGTTTTCTATTCGTAGTCTTTATCGAAATACAAGAAAATACACACCGCCTGTTTACAATTTCCGACAACTACATTCACCTTCACTGCAAGATGTAATTATTTTCCCAGACTCTCCAACCATGAAGAATGATAAATGTGACCTCCTTGCTTCCATCGTTCTCTTTGGCAAATTATACAACCAGGCGGACTATGACAGCATCTACGACCTCATCGGCCTCTTTATAAAGGCAGCCATCGCCGACTCCCGCACCTGGTCGGTCAACGCCGCCGAACTCACCGACATCGTCAATTCCACCTACGGCTTCCAACTCCCCGAATCCATTATTCGCACGACGGTGCGCGACCACCTCCGGGGCATCGCCCGCCTCTACGGCAACGGCCGCTACTTCTTCGACCCCCGCATCGGGGAGAACTATCAACGGGTCAACACCGAACGACAGCACATCCTCGGGATCCAGCAGGATATCCATGCCCTGTTGTTCAACTTCATCGAAAAGAAGACTTCCCGCCCGCCAAACGGCCAGGAAAAAGACACCATCGTCAACGCCCTCAACCAATACCTGCTGGACAAGGACAGCGAAAGCGAGCACGCCAATGCGATAATGGAATTCGTCCTCGTCAACCGCAAAGACCCCACCATCTCCCGCTATCTTACCAGCATCCGCGCGGGCCTCATCCTCTACCGGGCCCTCCGCTTTACCCCCGACCCCGCCGAACTCTACCAATGGAAAACCCCCCTCATCATCTTCCTCAGCATCGAACACCTTTTCAATGCGCTGGAGTACAACGGCAAACACTTCCTCCATGTCTTCGAGGATCTCCATCACCTCGTACAGGAGATCAACGACGCCAATCGATGCAGAGGCCGCATCCCCTGCATCCAACTGCGCTACCTCGAAGAGACCAGGGACGAATTCGAACAATTCTTCCGCAATGCCACCGCCATCCTCAACGGAGAGATCATCCCCGACCCGGATGACCCCTCCCGCCTCGCCATGGAAAAATTGCTGAAAGGCTGCACCAGCCCCAGCGCAATACAAGAAAAGAAGAGTGCCTTTATTTACGATCTCGCCCGGAAAGGCATCAAATTATACGAATTCGACCAGCATATCTACAACTACCTCGAATACCGGGTCGACCAGCAGGACAACTGGCTCCGCGTCCGGGAATCCATCACCGAAAAATGGGGCGAGCCGGAGGACGACCGCTGTCTCCGCCTCCTGCGCATCTTCTCCATCGTCAACGCCCTCCGCCAGGAAAGACCGGAGCGCCGCCTCGAAGAAGTCCGCTATGTTTTTCTCACCAACCAGCGCCTCGGCCTGTACCTCACCCGCGAAACGCGGGTCGGATTCCCCAACGGCCAGATCCCCTTTGCCGTAGACATCGACTTTTGCACGAATTCGCTCTGGATGAAGCTGAAGAAAGGCTTCGGCGGAACCCAGCCGCACACCCTGCGCCCGGATAAGGTAGCCAGGACACAGGTAGTCCTTCCCCCATTTTTCACCGACCAGGCTTCGGAAGCCTTCGATAGCTTGCTGGACAAATTGGAACAGGGAGTCCTCACCACACCGGTAGCCCAGACCTGGAACAACGAGCTCCGCGACAAGTTGAAAGGCGAACTCCTGCCAGGCTCTCCGGCCAATATCATCGCCATCCGGCCGAAAAAAGCCAGTATAGAACCCGTTTACCAGGAGAACCATGCGTTGCGAAAGGAGCTGGAGTTGCTTCGAAAAGACAAGGAACGACAAACCAAAGTGCAGAAGATTAAAATATATAATGAGCACCGGTTGACAGAGGAGAGGGAATTCATCGCCGGTAAATTGGCGGAATGGGAAGCCGCCAACCGCAGGGACGCCGGATATGCCGCCCGCATCATCGGCCTCTCCTGCCTCTCCTTTGCCCTCGCCGCCTTCGCCGCCTTTTGCAAGATCAACCGGCGGCTCAACGACTGGCTTTCGGGCATCGGCAACTGGCTATACCTTTTCATCGTGGCTTCCGCCGTCTTTTCGACCGCCGGATTGGCCGGACTTACCTTATTCTTCGACCAAAAGCGCGTCAAAAACGGCTGTCGCTGGCTCGGGGCTCATCTCTCCCTGAATAAAAAAGGCTATGACCAGTTGAAGGCGGATGCAATGGAAAGGTTCGGTCGTGAATTCATGGCCAACCATCCCGACACCCTGGTGCCGGAAGACCCGGCTACTGCTGAACCCGCCGGATAAACAACGTGTCCGCCCGTAGCAGCAACTGGATAGAGTTACCCACTAATCCCTGGATCCCTTTCAGGTTGGTCCGGAGAGGCTGGTCGGTCCTGAGCTCACCGGTGACCGGTTTGCCCGTTATCTTATCCGCGCCCACCAGGACCAGTCCATACCGGTCAGCCATCGCCCAGATCGCCTCCTTCACCGGCGCCTCCGTGAATACCAACGAAGGCGGGTACACCCGTTTGCCGATCCACTCCGGCTCCCCCGCAAGGGCGTTCAACCTGTTTGTCACCGGCGGATGATCCCCCGACAAGACAGCTTCGAAATGCGGCCTCACGACGACTTCGCCCTGCCCGCTTTCCACCCGCACGGAGTCGGTAAATACGGTTACCCGCCGCTGCCCATCAGCATAGCTCCGCACATTCACCTTCGTACCCAACAATTTTATGTCATCACCCCTGGCGGTGACAATGTCCACCGGCCGCCGCACATCATGGAAGATGTCGAAAAAAGCCTCCCCCTCCAGCGTCAGCACCCCGCCGCGAAGCCCGATGGGATAACCCAGCCGGGTAGCCTTGTTCACCCAGATGGTACTGTGGTCGGCAAACCGCACTTCCAGCACCCCCCGGGATACGACCAGGCGGTGCCTCGCCTTCCCGGCGGCCACCTCATAGGTGATGCAATTACTGTCTGTCTTTTGCAGGCGCCATCCGGCGCCGGTGAGCACACCCCTGGTAGGCACGGTATCAAGGACAAGGGTCCTGCCGTCTTCGACAGATAATGTAGTCCGGTATGCAGCCGCCACCTTCCCCTTAACAAGATCATAGACCGGAAGAGCATGGGCCGGCCGGCCGGAATAGAGAACCCAGATGCCCGCGACCACCGCCCACAACACGGCCGCACTCATCAACCCGGCAAATCGGGAGATCCGCGGGCGCCGGGTCCTTTCTACCACCGGTACAGGCTCTTCCGCCCCATCCCCGGTATGCCGCCGGATAGCGGCCCAAATCTCGCCGGTGGGCGCCTGGTGCAATTCCCGCCGGTGGTCCGCCACCCACTCAGGATCGCCGAACCGGTCGGCGATGATCCGGTTGGCCCCGTCCTCCGCCTGCCAGGCGGCAAAGGCTTCCTGCTCCGCTTCGTTCAGCGGCTGGTGCAGGGCATACTTTACGAGGATGCCGACAATAAGGTGATGGTGATCGCTCATGGACAAATCTCTCCCGGTGGTATCATGCACGACACCGGCTTTTTAACCAGATGAAAAGATTATTTTTTTATCCCCGGATCCACTTCCGCCCGGAGGAACCGCAGCGCCTGGGCCTTATGATTACGCACGGTCTGTGGGGAGATCTCGAGCATTCGGGAAATGGATTGTACATCTATTTCTTTGAAATACAGTAATTCCATGACAAGCCGCTGTTGCCGCGGCAGCCGCCGCATACACTCCTCGATGGCGGCGAACACGGTCTCGATGAATTCGCCGGATTCGTAAGCGGTCTGCCCGAGCCGGTAAACCATTTCCTCCTCGGCGGCATCGGCCTTCCGGGTCTTCCGGAGGTGCTGCAGAAAATGCAACCGGACGATGGAAAAAAGATAGTTCCGCAGATGCGTCTCATCTTTCGTCTTCTCCCGGTGATCCCAAAGGCTGGTAAAAGCAAGGATGGTAAAGTCCATCGCCAGGTCCGGCTGCTGGGAAAGCTTCCGGGCATAGAGATACACCTGCTGGTGATAGCGGTTATAGAACCAGGAAAAGGCCTCCATCGACCCGGCCCGGAAAAGCTCAAATTGTTGTGGGTCCTGCACATTATCCATACTTCTTCAACAACGCGGTGTTCAGCCAAACAACTACTTTTGGCCGGGGCCATCCGTCGGATGGCCGGCCCCTAGTGCAAAAAGACCAATCACCACCCCAATGGAGCAAATCCGCCCCCCATCCCTTCCCCGCAGCTATCCCGCGTAAATTCCGGGTACTTTTACGCAAAACCTTATAATATGAAACGCTTAATCAGCATGCTCACAGTGGCATTCCTGCTGGCTCTCACCGGCATGGGCTTTACAAAAAAACCGGCTCCCGCGCCCGCCGCGCAACCCGCCCGCTTCGCCAGTTATTACTGGTACGACCCGAGCAACAACTACATCGACTTCAATGACATCGACACCGAGACCTACGACCTCGAAGATGAGTACGGGGTCTATGTCGACCAGAATTCCATCGGGGGCACCCTCCTCGAAAAGGGGTACGTCATGCCCGGCGGCCCGATTTATGGCTTCGCGACGATCCTGCTTTACGGTCATTTTTAGCAACCGGGCATCCGTACTACTACTTACTGGTCCAGGGGCCGGGCGGCAGGACGCTGACCGGCCTTATTTTTAAACGTGATGCTAAACCCGGCGGTCACCACCCGCAACGGCGGCAAGACCATGGGGTCCTGGGTTTCCGGGTCGGCGACGGGAAACCGCGTCACGGTCAGCAGGTTCTCTCCACGCAGGCTCAGCGCCATAGATTCGATCCACCCGCCCTTTTTCGCGTCGGCCGGCACCCAATGGTAGAACAGCGCGACAGTCTTCACCCGCAGAAAGGAAGCGCCGGTGACGGCCCCATCGGATTGGGTGTAGAGGGCCGCCGCCGCAACCGCCGCGCTATCGGCCCCGGACGTCAGCCGCTGCCGGCTACTGTGGTCGCCGGGTTGCCGCCAATGGTCCAGCCACTCCACCGGGCCATTGCTCTGCTGCCCGCCCTGCCGCATCCCGGGCAGGTTCTGCTTGTCCAGCGCCGCCAGCGGACTGGCGCCATTCTGCCGCCGCCAAACGACGAACACATGCAACTCCCATCGCCCGTATTCCACCGTATTGTTCCAGCCGGCATACCACCGGGGGTCCAGCGACGGATTGGGCACGCTGGCCAGACCGCCACCCTGCGCAGGGTCCGTTTGTTGAAAGGTATACAATCCGGACTGCGGGTCGACCCCAGTCAGGTGATAGCCTTTCCTCACGCTCAGCGACTTGCCCACGACCATGAGGTTGGCCAGCGGCGAACTGCCCAGCCCGGGAAAGCTCCGGAGGAAATTCACAGGCACGGTCAGCGCTAACTCGCTCGACCAGTGGAACCGGTGAATCCGCAGCCGCTGGGTCCAAACATGCATCTCCAGCCCTTCATTGACGACATCGGCCTTTTCGCTGCTGAAATACGCCGGGCTTCGGGTCACGCCATTGCGCGGAAAATAGATCAGTTGGTTGCTCGTCCAGCTACGGTACGCCGTCGCCGAAAAGAAAAGTTTGTTCTGCAGGAAACCGACATCGACCCCGGCCTCGGCCCGGTAATTCTGCTCCCAGCGCAGGTTGTTCTTCACCGCCTTCACCGTCGTCGTGTCATAGATGCCGGGATTTATCTGGTCATTCCCCGTCGTCCCATAACTGGCCTTTACCTTGCCGGAAGAGAGCCACCGGCTACTTGCCGCCGCCTGCGGGGTCCGGAAGATCCACGCGGCGCTCACACTCCCGAAATTCCCATACAGATACCCGGCACCAAACTTGGTGCTGGCGTCCCGCCGCAGGCTGCCGGACAGGATATAGACATCCTGGAGAACATAGGTGGCCCGCACAAAAAAGGCCTTGTAGCGGTTCATCGCCCCGGAAGTGGTCGAACCAGGCGTCATTCCGCCGCCCCGGACTGGGATCTCCTGCCGGGACGAATAGCCGGTCCGCTGTCCCTGGTACGTTAGGCCGGCGAGCGCGTCGAGATGGTCGCGGCCGAAAGATCCCTGATACTTCACCAGGCTTTCGGCAATCCCCCCGCGATAGTCGTTGTTCACCGTGGTGGTGTCATTCACCGGCGGTTTGGGCAGCAACGGCGTCTGCCCTGCCGCGCTGAGCAGGCTTTGTTCCCGGGCGTTGATGCCGTTGTACCCGCCATGCAGCTCCAGAAAGAAATGGGACAGGAATTCCCAGGCAACCTGACCATTGCCAAACAGCGTGGTGATCTTCCCCCGATAGGTATTGTTCTCCAGCGCGGGGATATCGACATAGGGCATGGCCGCATCGCCCCACTGGGGGGCACCGGCAGCATTGGTAAAAGCGGGCGTATTGGGTGCAAGGTATTGGTACTTGCTCAGATCTTCCACGGGCAACCGGATGTCCTCCCGGTCATAAAACCCGGAAACCCCACCCCGCCACAACTTGTTGCGGGATTGAAAATGGAGGTTGCCGTACAGCGAAGCATGTTTATCATCAGTGACCCCGGGCAGGGCAGAGGCCTCACTATGATAACGACCGGCGAGCAGGAACCACGCGTCCGTATTGCCCCAGGTAGCATCGGCATGAGCATCCTGAATAAGCCCGGTGTGACCCGTCGTCAGGGCCTTGAAGTCGGTGTAACGCCGCGGGTCCCAGACAAAGCGTTCGGGCAGGGTAGCGGCATTCACCGGCAGCCCGTCGTTCTGAATAGCTTCCTGCCGCAGTTGCAGGAAGGGCGAAGTGGTCAACAGCGGGCTGGTCCGCACGACATGGCCGGCGCCGGTGTTCACCCCGACATCCCAGGTAAGGGCTCCCGCCCGTCCCTTCTTCAGCGTCACAAGGATGACCCCATTCGAGGCGCGGCTGCCGTAAAGCGCGGTGGCCGCCGCATCCTTCATGATGCTGAGGCTGGCAATTGCCGACAACGGGATGCCATTGAAAGCGCTGGCCCCATTCTGACCCTGTGCCGATCCGCTGCCTACGATTCCGAGGAAGGGGTTCGTCGCCCAGGGCACGCCGTCGACCACGATCAGGGGGTTGTTCCCCTCCTGCAGCGAATTCCGGCCGCCCAACTGGATCTCTATCGCACTGCCCGCCACGCCGTTGTACCGCCGCTGACTGGCGCCCGGCATTCGTCCATCCATCGCGTCGAGGAAATTGTTCACCGGCGACAGGGCGATCTCCGACGCCCGCAGGGTATAGACGGTGGCGGCCGTCCGGCCCCAGGTGGTCTCCTCATACGGCTGCTGGACCACCACCTCATCCAGGGCACAGGCGGCTGGGGCGGCATCGGCGCTGTCGCTGTTGGAATGGGGACGACGGGAAGGGGCACCGGCTGCCGTAATAAAAATGTTCACCCCACTCATCTCCAGGCGCACCTCCTCTCCCGCCAGAATAGTGTCCAGGGCCGTTCGCACCGGTACGTTCACCAAGTGGTAGTTGCGGCGGCCGGACCTTCTGAACAGCAGCGCGTCATACAAAAGGGTTCCGTGCGTGACCCGTTGGACTCTACCCAGCGCCCAGGGAATGGTCTGTTGGTCGCCTTCCAGGGTGACCAGTAGTTCCTGGGCGGCACAAGGCAGGGAAAGGAAAAGGAAAAAGCCGATGGCGCAAGCCAATATCCTCATGAGATCTGGTTTGGTTGTTATCACATGCAAGGCCACTAATGGACTACCGGCCTTCACCGGAAGCCCCGCAGCTAATAGACAGATCTAATGGTTATGGCTCGAATAGAAAAAATACCGGTATTCCTGGGAATACCGGTATTAATAGGGAAATAGGAAGGCGTAATGGCTATGGACTGGTTGATTATCAGGGTCCTCCGGCATCCCCGGAAATAATATAAATAGTATCGGCCCGATGCTGCAGGAAGACGTGCCCGCTTTGCACCCGTTCCAACGCCCGGAGCGTATTGTCCAACGGCTGGCTGCGGGGCAGCTTCCCGGTTATCGGGATTCCCTTCACCCTATACGGATTGGCGAGGCGAACCAAGTACCAGCGCGCCACTTCATGCAACGCAGCGGATAAAGAGGTGTTCTCGAATTCAAAATAAGGATCCGTCGTCTTCGGGCGCATCCACACCGGCATCGCCCGCACCCCGTCCATCCGGACCAGTTGCGGCCCCATTCCTTCATGGATCACCGCCACGTTTCCGGGCCGTACGGTCACACTGTCTTCGTGGCTCTTTACCCGCACACTGCCGTCATAAAGTTCCACCTCGCTGGCCCGCGCGCCACCCGCGCTGTTCACGGAAAAAATAGTCCCCAAAACATCGATGCTCACTCCGCTGACCGTCCTTATCCGCAAGGGCCTGAACAACGAATCTCTTTTGATCTCGAAGAATGCCTTCCCGTCCACCATTGGGTCGGGGCCATTCCAAAGCCCGGCGCAATACCCTATCCGGCTGGCATGGTCCAGCCATACGGTTGTTCCACCCGGAAAATCCACTCGGAAAGGCTGCACCGCTTTTGATCCGATGCTCAGCTCATGCCACGCGTACTTTCCACCCCCGGTATAGGCCATTCCGCCGTCAGTTCGCATCAGGACCCCATCGTTCTCCTTCAACACGGGTTCTCCGGGATGAAAGGTATTCAGATCAAGAATCCGTCCGTCAGGTAGCAGCAGCAGGGCGCTGCTATCGTTTTTACGGGCAACAACCGCCAGCTCCGGCGATTTTTTGTCTGCTGCGGCGATCCCCGGATCCTGCTTCATCCTCTGCCGGAATACGCCGCCGATGAGGACAAGGATAAGGATGGATGCCGCGACAAGGCCGATTCTTTTTATTCGATCCCGCCCCGCCATCGGGACAGCCCGCTGTTTTTGCTCCAGTTCATTGGATTCGCCGGCTTGCCGGATATGCCGGCTGATATTCTCCCACATGGCCTCCGATGGCGTCTCATGGATCTCTTTGCGATGCGCTTCCCGCCATTCGGCATCCCGTAACTGCCCGGGCAGCTCACGATGTTCGGGCGACCGCGACTGCCACTCCTCCAGCAAACGGGACTCCGCCGCGCTAAGGGGTTGCCGGAGCGCTTGCTTTACCAGCACCGCAACAATAAGGTTATGACTGTCGGCCATAAGAGGTCAGGAGATTACATTTCTAATAAGATACAAGGTGGAATGGGGTCAAACCGCTAATCATCGCCTCTGCAGATAGAATGCAGTAAACCGCGATTTCAACCAGTGGAAAAAGAAGAATTTTTAAAAAAATTGCCGCGGCAGCGCCCGGGGGCTTATAATTCCCGGACTCTTATAATTCATTCCGCAAAGATTGGATGGCGGCATTTTTATGGTTGCGAATCGTCTGCTCCGCCAGTCGAAGCATTTTGGCTACGGTCTTTACATCCAGCCCCCGCAGCAGCAACTCGGTGATCAGCTTTTGCTGCGGCGGAAGTTTCATCAACGCCCTTTCTACTTTCAAAAATGATTCTTCTTTCACGAGGATAAAATCGATGGCATCTTCTTCCGGAGTCGTCGCTGACCGGTGCAGTTCTTCCTCGGCATCACCCATAAGTTTCCTCTCGCGCAGGTATTGCAAAAAATAGATTCGCACCATGTAAAAAAGCCGGCTCCCGAGGTGGGTTTCATTCCGGAAGTCCGCGCGACGATCCCAACAGTGCTTAAAGACATCCTGGGTAAGATCCTGCGCCAGGTGATCGTCACCACACAGCCGTTTTATACTCGCATATACGCCGGCATAATAGCGCCGGAAGTAGATGGCGTAGGCGTCTTCATCTCCTGCTACGAATTTTTGGAACAAAGTGCTCATCTGGCAAGGTTTGGTTGACGGCAGGAATATCCCTTATTGGTACGCTTCCCCGTCCGTTTTCTAACGGCATCATGCCGGAATAACCACCCGGTATTTTTCCGGCATCGCCCGGCATAAGCCCGGGATCAGGGAATAAATATTTGATAAATAATGGCTTAGCCTTCACCGATGGGGATAATTGTTCCTGCTATCTTTTTTATGAAAATCAGGGGTATTTTGTATATTTGTTGGGTTCCCACACAACTCGTCCTTCCTCCTCCAGCCTTTCCATGAAACAAATAACAACCACTTGACCGGGCCCAAAAAGCGCCGGAGCTAAATGCGTTTAGCCCTGGACGATAGCCGGAAAAGTTTAAGCTATTACCCGTATATTTTTAGTCACATTGTAGTTTTTACGCGGATAAATTGGTAGTTTTAGTTCGGATTTTTACAGCAACCCGCAATTTAATCCACGTAAAAATGCGTATAGTCGCAGAAAAGGATTTATTTGCAGTGCGAGGGCTCCAGCCCATCCTGCATGAACGTTGAATTCTATTAGAACCACGATTGCTTCGACTCACTTTCTCGCCTTGCGGAAAGTTCTGAACTTTTATCCTGTTTGATTATTAGCCGTTATTAAAAAGTAGCGAAATCTAAATCCGTATTTATTTGTTTAGGCATGCAGGCATTCAAACCAGAACAACCGGTACGCGGTAACGATGAGGCGATCATCATCTCCTTTCGCGAGGGCAACAAAGATGCTTTCCGACTGGTGTATGATCAGATGGTCCGTCCGCTGACGTATTTCGTGGAAAATATCATCCATTCGCAGACCGATGCGGAGGATATCGTCGCGAATGCTTTTTATAAGCTGTTCCACGCCAGAAATGGGATGAAATCCATCGAACACGTGAAGCGATGGCTCTACGTCATCGTCCGAAATGAAGCCATCGACTTCCTCCGCCTCAAAACCCGTCAACGCGAAAGCCAGTACGACCTGGCCTACCTCGAAACCGGCGTCGAGGAACATATAGAGACCGAACGGGTCAGGACCATCCTCCTCCAGGACATCCACAAAGAGATCGAAAAGCTGCCCCGCCAGCGCAAAACCATCCTCCGCCTCTACTTTTTTGAACAAAAAAATACCTCCGAGATAGCCCAGATCATGCAATTGAGTCCCCAAACCGTCCTCAATCACAAGACAAAAGCGCTCGATGCCTTGCGCAAAAGTGGCCTGAAAATCAAATGGTTACTCGAGGGCGTACCAGGGTTTTCCATTATCGTTGCCGCCGCCTTTTACCTATTGAAATAATTGTAAAATTAATGAAATCTTAACCTGGCGGAATGGTTAAAGTAACAACCATTCCGTGTTGAATCCTGCGTAAACAGTAGCACCCCACCTATCCGGTTAAGGACACACGTAAATGAAAAATTTAACGCGGCTATGGACCACTTAACAGACATTGATCCTATTGTGACCAAATATTTACGGGAAGAGCCCCTCACACCGGAAGAGCAGGCTGCCCTCGACCTATGGATAAGCCAGGGGAAGGGAAGAAGTAAGATGCTGGACAGCCTCAAAAACGATACCCAGACCACCAAGGCCGACCTGGTGCATATGGCGGAGATGAGCAATACCCGCATCTGGGAGATCCTCGAACACCGCCTGCAGGAAGAAGGGTATTGGAAGGAAGATTCCACAGTCCCCAGCCCCGTCATCACTCCTGTCCGTCCGCTTTACCGGCGATTTGGGTGGCGCACCGCCATGGCTGCCTCCGTCCTCGTCGTCATCGCCGGCGGCGCCTGGTGGAGTTTTCACCACAGCCCCGTTGCCCCGGCAGTAGTGGCCGTTTCGCCCGCCGCCCCCGCTTCCGATGTCGCCCCCGGCGGTAATCGTGCGACCCTGACCCTTGCCGACGGCCGCAGGATCAACCTCGACTCCAGCAGCAATGGCGCCCTGGCCAGCCAGGGGAATACCCAGATCTCCAAACCGGCCGACGGCCAGTTGGCATATAACAGCTCCGCGGCTAATGGATCCTCTGCAGCAAGCCCCCAAACCCCGGCCTATAACATTCTCACCACGCCCCGCGCCGGACAGTTCACGCTTGCCCTCCCCGATGGCACGCATGTCTGGCTCAACAATGCTTCTTCGCTGCGCTTTCCCGTCGCCTTCACCGGCGCCACCCGGGAAGTCGAACTCACCGGCGAAGCCTATTTCGAAGTGGCAAAGGACGCCACGCACCCCTTCCTCGTCCATACCGCCGACGGCCCCGCGGGACCCGGCACCATCGAGGTCCTCGGTACGTCCTTCAATATCATGGCCTACAACGACGAGAGTGCCGAACGCGCCACCCTTGTCGATGGCAGTATCCGCTATACTCACGGCACCGCCGCCACGCTTCTGCAGCCGGAAGACCAGTCCGTCCTCGACGCGCAAGGCAATCTCAAAACACTCCACCACGTCAATATCGCCGAGATCACCGCCTGGAAGAATGGCTACTTCCATTTCGACCACGCCAATCTCGAGACCACTATGCGCCAGATCTCCCGCTGGTACGACATCTCTGTCGAATACCAGGGCTCCATCCCGGCCCAGGAATTTGTGGGCAAGATCCAGCGGAACATGCCGCTCTCCGGCCTGCTAAAAGGGCTCGAAGGCGAACGTGTACATTTCTCGCTGGAAGGAAAGAAGTTGATCGTGATGCCATAACTTCCCGGACTTTATACTCCTTTTTATTCATTCGGGATTGCCATCACCGTTGATGGTAATTTGTTGTACGCCCCGCCAGGACACGATCGATCTCCCCATGTACGATGCCATCCTTCATATAATAACGAAAAACGATGTTCTTGATGGTAATATCAGCATAGTCCATCTTTTGGCCCCCTCCTCTTCCTATAAAGTATTGCCTGATAGGAACGGTGACCCAACAGGTGTCATTATTTTGAATAATAAGCTCCTGGATTTGTTTAACAGGTTCAAAATTAAATGATATTGACCTATAAGTAGCCGTATCCGAACACCGTAAGGCATGGAGTGCGGCCGCATAGGCTGCCACGTTAAGCCGGATTATCCGTTTGGCCGGAATAGCTGAGACCTCAATAAAAGCATTGGGGCTAAAATAATTAAGAGTGCCCTCAAGGTCAGGCAACTCTACACCACAGGCCGTTGACGCGACCAATTGTGTCAACGCCTGGTTCGCCCGTTGTTCAGCATCTTTGCGGATCAACTCATAATCGAATGACGCTTTCTTCGGTCGTTCCTGGGCGTGCGCCCAGTTGCCAAAAAAGGGGAGTAAAACAATTAAAATGATACAGTTTTTCATGACAGCTTGTTTTTAATGAGGATAAATTCAATGATATCCTGTTCACGGGGATTACCCGTCCGGTCCGATCTCCATATTGGCTGTAGCTGGATCCGTAAATGAAGCTGGATAGCATCTTTTAAAAACCCCCGAATTTTGTTGACGTATAAAAAAGCGCCGCTCTCCCGCCTAAAGATCAACGCCTGCACCGGGATGTGGTATTTGGCAAGAAAAGGAGCAACAGCAAGAACCTTTCCCTCGTCAAGGATCATGCTCATTTCGGTACTGATATCACTCAATTTCCTGAGCCGTAGGCATTGCCTTGTAAAAATATCTTCATGCAAACTGTCAAGCGCGTTAATATAGCAGGTTCGGCAAACCGGAGAAACATGCAGCGCATCCAATGTCTGCACCGCGATAGCATTTCGACATTGCTTCGCATTTTCTATAATTTCTTCATACTCAACCGGCCGGTTTATATATTGCAGGTATGCCAAAGAGTCGCATTCCCGGTCATTTACATCTTTAATCACTTTTTCAAAAATTGACGTTTTTGCAACACACTGGCTATTTACCCTATCCACCACCAGTTTTAATCCATAGCCGGCCATCCCTAAGGCCATCGCACACAACAACATCAGGCAGTATTGCTGCAACCGGCGGAAGAATCTCTTTGTAGGTTCAAATTTGAGCAACGCGACAAATGAACCCAGCAAGCCACCTTCGGTACCCAGGCAGACAGATAAAATATCCTGCATCCCGGCAAAGCTGTTATTATTGATCACCCAGATAAGATAGATCGATAACAGGATCAGAATGATCAACGTAAAAAACACAACATAGTAGTTGTCTTTATCCGACTTGCTAAATGCTCTTCCTTCCACTTGTATAGCCATTGTGTCGAGATTAATCGTTACGGCCGATGAAAATTCCACTGTAAACCCGCGGATACCCCGGCCGATTGAAGGTTCAATGCCGGCAGGTTCACGCCCCCGGGCAATCCGCCGAACCGGATCTGTTGGGGCTCATCACGGGAAGATCCCTGCAGGTAAAATAACGAGATCAAAAACCGCCAGTTGCTTTTCGGCTTCGGCGCCAGCGCCAACCAGGCTTTTCCGCCAAATATGGGAAAACGTTTCACCAGATTTAGCGGATAATGCTTTATCTGCTCATCCCCAAAGGCGTAATCCACCTTGACAGACAGGTTGCTGCGAAAAAGAGAATCGACAAGTGCAACGCCGAAGATCCCTTCCACCCCCCAGGCAACCTGATTGCCGTTGTAAGATCCAAAGCCGAGGCTGCTGTACACCTGATGGATCTGCCAGCCGTTGGAATTTATAGACAGCCCCTTGTATCCGGCGTTGTTGGTTTGGAAATAATCCTTGATCTGCTGGTCTAACTTTCCCGCGTCCAGGGGAAGGTATAGATACTGATACCCCACCGACAGGCTTATAAAGGCACAAATATTCCAGCGAAACGAGAAGGCACCGGTATAATTCAGAGATCGCGTGGCAGTTGTCTGGGCATTGGGGTCCATATGGGCATCGTTCATCGCTCCTCCTTCCACTGCAAGCGCCCACCGGAAATAGGGGGGATTGTCGGGGTGATGCCTCGGTTTTGGTTCTATGGGTGGACCAGGCTGTATTGCTGGACGGTTAATTAATGACTCCTGTTTTAACGCCTCTTTTCGTACATTGACCGTTATCATTGGTTCACCCGCTTTAATCATTTTCACAATAGCGGGTAGTGTCGCTTGTTTTGGCGGTGGGATTTCGCTTTTTATTACTATCCGGTGATCATCCGCGTCGGGCTTGCCCTCCAGTCGATGGATAGCAACAATCTTTAACCCCTTACCGGTGATCTCCTTTAGGTCCAGTCGTTCCCAAAAGGAAAGATTCCGATACTGTTGCCCGCCATACTTGTAGGAAATAGATTTAAAGAGATAGATATAGTAAAGATCCCCTTCCCGGCCATAAAGAAAGTTGTCCGAATTTCCGACCTCGATCTTGCTATCCTGCACTAATTTACTTTCCAGCAATACCTCCTTGATCCGGGTATAATAAACGAATGGCGGGAATTCCGTCGGCAGGTTGTCGCTAAAGTCGTTGGGCACGCTCACCGAATTGTCCGCAAACAACTTCGCAAAATCTTCGGCAGGCAGGTCCGCCTTCCATTTCAGGATGATAAAATATTTCGCGTACCTATCTCCCGCCCCGGCCAGATCGCGCTTTTTTATTTCCCGGCCTTGTGCCAGGACAAGGACAGGGAACAATAGCAGTAGTACCAGTTTCATCCTCTTAACCTCCTCCCCGGATGGTATGGCAGGGTTTTTACCGCGTCGACATGATCGATATCGCCATGAAGGATTTCATTCTCATCAAAGTAGTAACAGGAAACTATATTTTTAAAAGTGATATCCGAATAGTCTGATTGTCCCGGCACCGCTCTACCAATGAACAACTGCCGGACGGGCGCTATGGCCCAGATCGTGTCGCCTTTTTGAAGGACCTGCACATCGGCAGGGTCGATATCGTCAAAAAGAAATTTCATGGTTTTATAGCGCCGCTGACTCGAACAATGCAAGGCATTGAGGCCGAGAGCGTATTCTTTTGGCGTCAACCGGATGAGTTCCGGTGTCCGTAGTGTGCTTACCTCGATATAAGCTCCTGGGCGGAAATAGCTTAACGCACCTTCCAGATCAGGAAGGGTGCAATTGGTTGCCGTGGTCAGCTCGGCAAGCGCGCTATTCCCTTTATCGGCCGCATCCTTACAGATCTCCTTAACGTCAAAGACAGCCTTGGTTCTCTCCTGCGCATAATCGTTTTGGCAAAAAATAAAAAGGACAATGGTAAAAAGTAAGAAACTTCTCATGGTGGTGCTTATTATGGGATTAAAAATTCGATCTCGCCGGCTTTGCCGCTTCGGTCATGTTGATCCGGCTTCCAGATCGGCGTGATTATTACATTCTTGTTATACTGAATTACATCTTTCAGGAACCCGCGGGCAGGGGCCCGGCACTTATACCCCCTGCCGGTCCGTTGCAGGATATAGGCCCCGGCCGGAATATGATGCCGGTAGAGGAAAGGCTCCGCCTCATCGATCTGCCCGGAGGCCAGCAGATGATGCAGATCGGTATCTACTGCCTTTAGGGAGTCTTCCCGCGCGTTAATTACCAGGTTGGTCGTATCAATGTGGTTGTAATTTATCGCCGGCCCGGTGGTTGCAGCGACGTTATCTCTTGTGACGACAAAACCCATCGCATAAAAAGCGATGCCGAGGGCGAGGATACCCGATCCATAGATGCCTACCTGCTGCACTTTTCCGGATCGTTTCCGCAAAGCCTTCAGGCCGTTCAAGCCAAGGAAAAAAGTGAGTACGCCGCTTTCCAATTTGATGCAGCCGGCCAGCGCGTCATACAATCCGGAAAAGTCATGGTTGTTCTTCATCGCCCAAAAAGCGCCCGTGAGTAAGGAGACGCCGCCGATGATGACCATGCAGTGGACCGCAAAAGAGTCGTCTTTCACGGGTTCGTTTGTTTGTGTTGTGTTCTCCATAGCAAGTTTGCTTTAGTGTAAATAAATGAAAGAGGTCTGTTGGGGAAAATGCCCAATTATACTAGCGGCTGAAAAATGGAATTAACCACTGGGAATAAATAGAAGGCAGAAAGGTTATATGCCACCGCGGTGGCAAAGAGAGGAAAAAGAAAATAGCAGAAATCGTTAGTTAATATAATAACGAAAATACATGAGCGATAACCAGCACCCTTCGTAGAATAAATTCTACTTCGCTGCTCTTTTCCCGGCGCGCTTTTTTGGGGTGGGTGGATGCAAGGCAAGATAGCTTTCTACCACCGGGATTACTCCCGACTGCTCCAGCCAGGCAATAACGGAAATAGGTTCTTCGTCTTGCAGAAAAAAGGACTCATCGGGAGTATCTTTTGCGGGGTTATACAAAAGTTGGAGCAGGCGCTCTTTCATATCGCCCAGGTAGATATTTACGGTATTTCGTTTAAGGATATTGCCATCCGCATCTCTTAACCCATCCGTCACCGTCTGTGAGGAGATTTCTTCTCCCTTCAACCGAAGTTCCCGGATCCGGATCAGGATGGCAAGATATCTGTCTGTCATCTTGTTAGATTCTGTGGCCGTCCTGGGATTTATACAGCCGAGGGCTAATTTTCGAATCTCGGAATATAAGGCGGCATAGGGCTTTTTTTGTCGTTTCAAATAGTTCCAATGACATAGGTTCCCCCCTGTATTGATCGAACAGCGTAAAAGAGGTTAGAAACTTACCCACTTTCCCCTCTTCGTCATATTCAAACGGCATGGACATCTGCTTGACCAGTACATATTTGTTATCCCTCTTCTTCATCGGGACGGACAGGACAAACCGGCTTTTCAGGAATTTTGTCGGATGCCCCGCAAGGACCAGTGTGGCGGCATCATTTATGATCTGATACCAATCCCGTAAAAATGGATGTACATATTGAGACATGAAGTCAATCCGCAAGGGTGTTTTCTCCCCTTCCAAATAACCCAGCCATTTCTCAATGCCGAGGGTCCAGGTTATCTGATTGCTTTTAAGATCCGAAATGACATATGCTTCATCATGGTGGCCAAAAAATCGAAGGAAGCCAGGGAAGTCCAGGCTCAGTTCTGTCGGGACTATATTCAGGAGTTTTTCCCGATACTTGATCAATTCGGTTGGGAGATTCGATTGGAGCATCAGTTTGTCCGCCATAGCACAGCTTTAGGATGAGGTTTAAAAAGGTCATTTCGCAATCTGTAATTTCCGGGAATTACGCCATTCGAAAAACAGTAAAAAGACGGATTTTCACCCCGTCGGGACACTTATCTTCCGCCGCATTCCTCCCGCATAATTCTGGTTTACATTTACCTTTTCCCCGGGTAAATCCACACTCTCCCTATAGAAATTTGCTTATCAAATTGCTTTCTCTGTGAACCTCGTTCCAGGTATCTTGATTTATTAAACCTTAAGTTTTTGCCGCTTTTTGCTGCATAAAAACGGCATCCATCATGAAACGCTTATCCATTTGCCTACCGGCGCTAACGCTGGTATTGACACTGCTATGCAGTGCCGCCAACCCGATCACTCCAATTTCCACCCCCGCTTTCCGGCCTTCGCGATTGCATCCCGACCCCGCGCTGATCACTGCGCTCCGCCCGGCCATCCTGCCTGCACCCGCCGTACACCCACCCTTGCCCGCTACTCCCTTTGTCGCCCCCATCCCGGCAAAGGATTTTCAATTGTCGTATTACTGGTATCTCGCGCCCGATGATATCTATAACGATTATGCCACCCTCTCTCAGGAAGCCTGGGAATGGTGGGTCTACCTCGGGGGCGTCGAGGTAGATACCAACCCCGTCGGCGGTACCCTGCTGGAATGGGGCTATCAGAATAACAGTTATCCGCATATGGCCTTCCCCACCATCTATCTCTATGCACACTATACGTATTAGTATTAGTAGCGAAGCTTGATCTGAACAACACCTCTTCCCGGGAGGTGTTGTTTTATTGATACCCCGGATTCTGCGCCATCCCCGGACTTGCCAGCAACTGCGCCGCAGGGATAGGATACAAGGCATCATAGGGCTGCCACCAGGGCTTCGACGCGGAGAGGACGGCATCGGCCTCACCGGTTCGCTTGAGGTCCAGCCAACGATGGCCCCATTCCGTCAACAGCTCAATACGTCGTTCCTGTTGGATAGCGGCTAGCAGGGCAGTTGCCCCAGTGGCCGGCGTAGGACCAAGGCCGGCCCGCGCCCGGATGAGATTGAGGTCGGCCGCTGCCCCCGTAAGATTCCCCTCCTGTACCCGCGCCTCGGCGCGGATAAGATATTGTTCGGCCAGTCTCAGCACCATCTCGTATTCCGGTGGCGTCGTGGTGGCTAAGATCTGTTTGTATTTGTAGGGTAAGAGGTACGGCTTACCCTGATAGACCGCATTCTTTGTCCAATGTACCCGGCGCTGATCACCCGCCTCGAAGGCGGCGAGTAATTGTGGAGTCAGAATGAAGGTCGGTTTGCCCGGTGGAAACAGATAGGCAAAGGCATCCGCCGTGGCTATATTGCCGTGTAAAGGTTGCAATTGCCAGATAGCTTCCTGGCTGGTGGAAAGGAACACCTGGTCCAGATTCGGCACCAGCAGGTAAGCGGGATTGCCGATCACCGCCGATGCCGCGCTGTCGGCCGCCACCCATTGACCAA